>OLRY01001313.1_pt1 | contig 24076 bp, 20 predicted proteins | sample 1672541 | NCBI WGS metagenome assembly OLRY01 (sample SAMEA3136697, study PRJEB25190) | human gut metagenome | biome: human gut; feature: human-associated habitat; material: faeces | place: Austria | collected 2013 | reverse complement strand
CAGCGACATCAAGAACTATAGCGAGTACCTTTATGACAACGCTGGTGGCAGCATTTTGGCGTGGGTCATCGAGGGTGCCAAAAAGGTCATCGAGTCTGATTACCAAATTCCTGTGCCGGACTTAGTGCAGAAAGCCATTGATGAATACCGCAGCCAGAACGACTGGTTCGGTCACTTCCTTGCAGATAAATGTGAGGTCGACCCGTCCTATAAAGAAAGCTCCTCTTCTCTTTATCAGGCGTACCGCAACTATTCTCTGGACTGCAACGAGTATGTGCGCAGTACCGCTGACTTCTACTTTGCTCTGGAGAAGGCTGGTTTTGAGCGAATCACCGTGAGCAGAAAGCGTTACTTTAAGGGTCTGCGCTTACGTGAGGACACTGGTGCAGACGAGGATTTTATGAATTAAGGCCATAAATGACAAGGTGTATCAATGTGTTATATAAAACTTTTCTTAGGCCTATAAAAATATCAATAAGAAAAAGTATGGAAAATACCATTGATACACCTTGCACATCTTCAAATTAACGGCCTGATGGAGGACAAGTATGTTAGAAAAAACGATAGAAAAGAAATTGACAACCGCAGTAAAAAAGGCTGGTGGTATCGCACCGAAGTTCGTGTCTCCTTCTTTCGCAGGGATGCCCGACCGCCTTATCTTATTACCTGATGGGAAGTTTGCCTTTGCAGAATTAAAGGCACCGGGAGAATCCCCACGCCCATTGCAAAAAGCACGTCACAGGCTCCTTCGCTCTCTGGGCTTTCGTGTGTATGTGATTGATAGTATCGAGCAGATTGGAGGGATGATTGATGAACTTCGCACCTCATGATTATCAGGCCTACGCCATCGATTATATTGAGACACATCCTGTAGCAGCAGTCCTGCTCGATATGGGTCTTGGAAAGACGGTCATCTCCCTGACTGCCATCGCAGACCTGCTGTTCGACAGCTTTGAGGCCCATCGCATTCTGGTGGTCGCCCCACTTCGAGTAGCCAGAGATACATGGCCTGCCGAAATCAGAAAATGGCAGCACCTGAAACACCTGACCTTCGCCGTCTGTGTTGGAACACCAAAAGAGCGAAAAGCTGCTTTGATGGCTGGTGCAGACATCACCATCATCAACAGAGAAAACCTGCAATGGCTCATTGAGTCCAGCGGCTTTCCCTTCGACTACGATATGGTGGTCATCGACGAGCTCTCATCCTTCAAGAATCACAATTCTAAGAGGTTCAAGTCCCTCTTGAAGGTAAGACCCAGCGTCAAGCGTATCATCGGCCTGACCGGAACACCTTCTTCCAACGGTCTGATGGATTTATGGGCTGAGTTCCGACTGCTGGATTTAGGAAAGCGCCTCGGACGATTCATTACCGAGTACCGAAACAACTACTTCGTGCCGGACAAGAGGAATGGTCAGATTATCTATTCCTATAAGCCGCAGCCCTATGCAGAGGAACGCATCTATGGCCAGATTTCTGATATCACCATCTCCATGAAATCAACAGACCACCTGAAGATGCCAGAGCTCATCTCCTCCGAATACGAGGTCCATTTATCCGATGATGAAGTGACCCGATACGAGGAATTAAAGCAGGAACTGGTGCTGGAGCTCCCTGATGGAGAAATTACTGCTGCCAATGCTGCTTCTCTCACCGGAAAGCTATCCCAGCTTGCCAACGGAGCTATTTATTCCGATAACGGTGACACCATTGAGTTTCATGACAGAAAGCTGGATGCTCTGGAGGATATCATCGAATCCGCAAACGGCAAACCGGTCCTTGTGGCTTACTGGTTCAAGCACGACCTCTCCCGTATCAAGAAACGCTTTGATGTGAGAGAAATAAAATCCAGTAAGGACATCACCGACTGGAATGCCGGAAAGATACCGGTCGCAGTCATCCACCCGGCCTCTGCCGGTCATGGCCTTAACCTGCAGGCTGGTGGTTCCACCCTCATCTGGTTCGGGCTGACATGGTCACTGGAATTATATCAGCAGACCAACGCCCGTCTCTGGAGACAGGGCCAGACTTCCGGAACCGTGGTGATAGAACACATCATCACAAAAGGGACCATCGATGAGCGCATCTTAAAGGCTCTCTCCAAAAAGGAGCTGACCCAGAACGCCCTTATCGATGCAGTAAAAGCAAACCTATGACAATCTTCGACAAAATACGACAATCCGTGCCAATCCGAGGGAAATCTATTTTTTCGGAGGTACCAATCAATGACTGCAAAAGAATACTTATCTCAAGCACGCTACTTGGATAATAGAATCAAAAGCAAACTGTTACAGATAGATTCCTTAAATGAATTAGCTACCCGTTGCACACCCTCCTACTCCGATATGCCAAAGAGTCCTAACCGTGAAGGCTCTCGAATGGAATCCGCCATTCTTGACATCATCGAGCTGGAGGATGAAATCAGTAAAGACGTCGTAGAACTTGTGGCATTAAAGAAGGAAATCGTAGAGGTTATCAAACAGGTCGGCAATACCGAATACCAGACCTTACTTGAGGAACGCTACCTCTGCTTTATCACATGGGAGCAGATTGCTGTTGATATGGGATATGAGCTTCGTTACATTCACAAACTTCATGGGAAGGCACTGGAAGAAGTAAAAGTTCCAGCCTTCTATGAAGGTGGACATGAAATGACATAGAAAGACACTAAGCTCTTCTGATATTATTATACTAGCGAAAGTGAGAATCGCAGAAAGCCTTGTGGGACGAGTCCTGCAGGGCTTTTCTTATACCCAAACGGAAGGAGGAATACGATGCCAAGAAAACCAAAACGTCCCTGCTCCTATCCCGGCTGCCCTAATCTGACAGACGGACGCTTCTGTCCAGAGCATGAAAAGAAGGAAGCCAAACGCTACGAGAAGTACGACCGAGACCCGAATGCCAAGCGTCGCTACGGACGTGCATGGAAACGTATCCGTGACAGCTATGCTGCTGCCCACCCTCTTTGTGAGAGGTGTCTTGAGAACGGTGTCTACACACCAACCGAGCAGATACACCATGTGAAACCTCTCTCCCAAGGCGGCACGCATGATAGAGAGAACTTGATGGCTCTTTGCAAATCCTGCCATGCCAAGATTCATGCGGAACACGGCGACCGCTGGCACAACCGGTAGGGGCGGTCCACTTTTCTACGGTGAAGTCACCGGGGAACGGGCGTGGGGTCTCACGCACAAAGTCGCAATTTCAAACGGGGTATATAGGCCCCTGAACTGGAGGTGTAAAAAATGGCTAAGGACGGTACCAACCGTGGCGGCGCTCGTATCGGCGCTGGAGCCAAGAAAAAGCCCTTAGCTGAGAGAATCGCTGAGGGAAATCCGGGCAAACGTGAGTTGACTGTCATCGACTTTACAGACAGCACCGTCGATTTAGAAGGTCAGCCGATGCCCAAACCATCCAAGATGCTATCTGCCAAGCAAAAGAACGGCAAAAAGCTGGTTGCTGCAGATGTCTACAAGAAAACATGGAACTGGCTGCATGAACGTGGCTGCGCTGCTCTCGTCTCTCCGGAGCTTTTGGAGCGCTACGCCATGTGTTCCGCCCGTTGGGTGCAGTGCGAGGAAATGACCAACCGCATGGGTTTCCTCTCCAAGCACCCCACCACAGGAAAGCCAATCCCGTCTCCGTTTATCAACATCGGCATCAACTACATGAACCAGGCGGTTCGGCTCTGGAATGAGATTTTCCAGATCGTGAAAGAAAACTGCAGCACGGAATACGGCGAGTCAACGCCGCAGGACGACCTTATGGAACGCCTACTCCGTGCGAGAAAGGGGTAACACCATGTTTGAAAAAGTAAATCCCTGCCACCCGGATAAGGTGGCAGACAGAATTGCCGGTGCGCTCGTTGACCTGGCATACAAGAAAGCAGAAAATCCCCGCATCGCTGTTGAAGTCCTCATCGGCCACGGCGTGTGCCACATTATTGCGGAAACCTCCGTCAAGCTGGACGAAGTAGATGTGACCGCCGCCGTTCACCGCATTGCAGGAAATCTCGCTGTGGACTATGTGGAAGTACCGCAGGACGGTCACCTTGCCGATAACCAGGCAGATGGCGTCCGCTGCGGAGATAACGGTATCTTCAAAGGAATGCCCGTGACCGAGGAACAGAAAACGCTGTCCAAAATCGCACGGGACATTTTCGCCGTGTATCCCTATGACGGCAAATACATTCTGGACGGCGACTGGCTCATTCTCTGTCAGAGCAATGCCGAGACACAGCATCTGCGCGAGATTTATCCCGATGCGGAGATCAATCCGCTTGGCGACTGGACGGGCGGCACCGATGTGGACACCGGCGCAACCAACCGCAAGCTCGGCTCGGATATGGCCGACTCGGTGACAGGCGGCGGTCTGCACGGCAAAGATCTGTCCAAGGCGGATGTGTCCGTGAATATCTACGCTTTCCTCAAAGCCCAGGAAACCGGCAAGCCCGTAACGCTCTGCTGTGCCATTGGTGATGACACCGTAGACGGCAGACCGTATGAGAAAATCGTGGAGATTGCTCGAAACTATATCCGCTCGGTCAGCGGCTTTGAGAAGTTTGCGGAATGGGGGCTGGTTTGATGAAAACAACGACCGAAATGCAGCTCGTTCCCATTACAAAGCTGGTGCCGTATGTCAACAACGCCCGGACACACAGCCCGGAGCAGATCAATAAGCTCCGCTCCTCACTGCGTGAGTTTGGCTTCATCAATCCCGTTATTATCGACCGTGACTATGGCGTTATTGCCGGTCACGGTCGTATTCTTGCTGCCAAGGAGGAAGGCATCAATGAGGTGCCGTGCGTCTTTGCCGACCATCTCACCGAAGCCCAGAAGAAAGCCTACATCATTGCCGACAACCGCATGGCGATGGATGCGGGCTGGGATGAAGAACTCCTGCGTGTGGAGATCGAGTCTTTGCAGGCGGCGGACTTTGACCCGCTCCTCACCGGCTTTTACGAAAAAGAATTATCAAAACTTTTTGATGACGGCATCGAAGCCGAAGAGGATGACTTTGATGTGGATGCCGAACTGCAAAAACCGACCTTTTCAAAACCGGGCGATGTATGGACACTTGGCAGACACAGACTCATCTGCGGCGACAGTACAAAAGAGGAAACCTACACCGCTCTCATGGACGGCCGCAAGGCGAACCTCGTTATTACCGACCCGCCCTACAATGTGAACTACGAGGGCAGCGCCGGGAAAATCAAAAACGACAACATGGCATCGGAGAAGTTTTTCGACTTCCTCTTCGATGCCTTTTCCAATATGGAGAAGGTCATGGCGGACGATGCCTCCATCTATGTGTTCCACGCCGACACCGAGGGGCTGAACTTCCGAAAGGCTTTTGACGCTGCTGGGTTCTATCTCTCCGGCTGTTGTATCTGGAAGAAGCAGTCCCTGGTGCTGGGACGCTCCCCGTACCAGTGGCAGCATGAGCCGTGCCTTTACGGCTGGAAAAAGAAAGGCAAGCATCAGTGGTACACCGGGCGCAAAGAGTCCACCATCTGGGAGTTCGACAAGCCCAAGAAAAACGGCGACCATCCTACCATGAAGCTGATTCCGCTGCTTGCCTATCCCATTCAGAACAGCTCTATGGCAAACTCCGTGGTTCTTGACCCATTCGGCGGGTCCGGCTCCACGCTCATTGCCTGTGAGCAGACCGACCGCATCTGCTGTACCATCGAACTGGACGAAAAGTTCTGCGATGTCATCGTAAAACGGTACATCGAGCAGGTCGGCTCGGATGAAAAGGTCAGCGTTCTGCGGGATGGGAAAGTACTGCCCTTCACTGAGGTGGCAAATACCGCACCGGAGGTGTGAGCGTGAAAGAGCAATATCACCTTGTTTCCTTTTCCGGCGGCAAGGACTCAACCGCCATGCTTCTTGGGATGCTGGAGCGCGACATGAAAATTGACTGCATTCTTTTCTGTGATACAGGGCTTGAATTTCCTGCTATGTATGATCATATCGCAAAGGTTGAAAAGGACATAGGTCGGAGAATTACCAGCGTCAGAGCCGAGCATACCTATGAGGAACTCATGTTTGATGTTCCGGTACGGCGTAGTGCAGATTCGCCTGTCGTCCGGCAATACGGAGTGCAATTGAATGGCTACGGATGGCCTGGCCCTCGGCAGCGGTGGTGTACCACACGGCTCAAGGCGATGCCGCGAGAGCGTTTTCTGAGGGAACTGCGGAAACAGTATGAGGTCATTGAATATGTCGGCATTGCCGCCGATGAGCAATATCGCCTGGAACGAGCGAACAATCAGAATCCCAACCACCGACACCCGTTGGTAGATTGGGGCTGGACGGAGCGCGACTGCCTGCGGTATTGCTATGAGCGTGGATATGATTGGGATGGCCTGTATGAGCATTTCAAGCGCGTGTCCTGCTGGTGCTGTCCGCTGCAATCGTTGACGGAGCTGCGGGAGCTGCATCAGCACTTTCCAGGGCTTTGGGAGCAACTGAAAACATGGGATAAACGAACCTGGCGAAACTTCCGTGCCGACTACAGCGTGGAGAATTTGGAGGTTCGTTTTTTGCTGGAGCGCGAGTGGACGGCTGCCGGAAAGCCTATCCGAAGCAGAGCGTTCTACACTGCACTGAGAGAACGATTGGAGGCATCCAGATGAAAACTGAAAAGCCTTTGACCCTCGGAAGCCTGTTTGACGGCTCCGGGGGCTTTCCTTTGGGCGGACTGCTTGCCGGTATCACTCCCGTGTGGGCTTCGGAGATCGAGCCGTTTCCCATTCGGGTGACCACCAAGCGTCTGCCTTTTATGAAGCACTACGGGAACATCTCCGCTATGGACGGCGGCAGAATCGAACCCGTGGACATTATCACTTTCGGCAGCCCATGCCAGGACATGAGCGTGGCAGGCCGAAGAGACGGTCTGGACGGTTCCCGTTCAAGTCTTTTTTATGAAACCGTCCGTATTATCAAAGAAATGAGGTGTGCCACAGGTGGCAGATATCCAAGATACATCGTATGGGAGAACGTCCCCGGTGCCTTCTCCTCGAACAAGGGCGAGGACTTCAAAGCCGTCCTCGAAGCGGTCATCGGCATCGCCGAGCCGAATGCCGAGGTGCCTATGCCTGAAAAGGCACGATGGCCCTACGCCGACCTATACATGGGAGATGGATGGAGCGTTGCGTACCGAACTCTTGACGCACAATACTGGGGAGTTCCCCAGCGAAGACGCCGCATCTACCTTGTCGCAGATCTTGCAGGCGGAAGTGCCGGAAAAATATTATTTGAGTCAGAAGGCCTGTCTGGGTATTCTGCGGAGGGCTTCCGCTCGTGGCAAAGAGCTGCCGGAAGTTTTACGCCTTGCGCTGGAGCGACAGGCTTCGATGGATACAACGGCAGTCTGACGGACGACACTTCCGCCACCCTCGGCGTGAACTGCGGAATGAGTACCGGTCGTAACGGCATTGTTTTGAATGACCAGGGCGGTAACCGCATGGAAGTTTCCGAGGATGTTGCGGCAACGCTCCGAGCAGAAAATCACGGGCATCCGCCCTGCGTGATGGAGTCGGCAGGATTTTGCACCGAGCATTCCGCAAAGAGCCGCACCATCGGCTATGAGGAGGAATGCTCTCCCACGCTCCGTGCTGGGGTCGTTCCCGCAGCGGTCGCACTGGAAAACCATCCTACCGACAGCAGAGTCAAACTTTCCGAGGACGGGAATGTGCAGACACTGACCTCACGCATGGGCACGGGCGGCAACAATGTACCGCTTGTGATGAAGATCCGCTCCGGCTGCGAAGGCGGCGGCAAGGGTGTGCTCATTCAGGAGAATAAGTCCGCGACTCTGTCCTGTAACAACGACCAGACGCTGTTCGAGCCTTGCGGCTGGGACGGCGGACAGGTTTCTCCGACTCTCACCAAACAGAACGCAGGTGGAAATCAGCGGATGCCGGACAAGGACAATTTCACCTGCGTCCTTCAGCCCTTCGGCATCTCATCCAAGGACTCCAACGCCATGAAGTCGGATAATCACCACAGCGGCATCTACGAAGCGGAAACCGCACGGACGCTGGACGGCAACGGCGGTAATCCTTCCTGTAACCAGGGCGGCATCGCCGTTGTTGCTTTCACGCAGAATCAGCGTGATGAGGTTCGTGACCTTGGCGACCGCTCCGCTGTGGTGTGCGCCAACGCAGGGACGAAACAGCAGACCTTTGTGCTGCAAGGTTCCATGATCGGCCGTGAGGACAAGAACGGTCCCCAGGGCGACGGCATCAACGAAGATGTATCCTTCACCCTCAATACCGTTGACCGCCACGCTGTCTATACCATGACAACCGGCAGCTTTGCCCAGGTTTCCGAAGATAAGGCTCCTACCGTCCTTGCCCGTGACTACAAAGACCCCACCGCCGTTTGCTACGGCATTGGCAGAGACACCTTCAACCAGGGGCAGAACGCTAAGTTCGCTCCGACCTTTGAAGAGGAGCTTCAGCCAACGCTGGTGGCAAAAGGGCCGGGTGCTATCCAAAACGGATACACCGTCAGACGGCTGACACCCACCGAATGCGCCAGACTCCAAGGCTTCCCGGACAACTGGTGTGCCGACCTCGGTACGGAAAAACCGTCCGATGAGGAAATGTACTTCTGGCACAAGGTGTTCAAGACCTACTCCGAAGTGACCGGCTGCAAGATGAAGTCCGACAAGCAGGTCGCAAAGTGGCTGAAAGACCCGTATTCCGACAGTGCGGAATATAAGATGTGGGGCAACGGCGTGGCACTCCCGTGCGTATGGTTCGTACTCTGCGGAATTGTGTGGTATGCACAGTCCGGCGGCGATAATGCGCCGATATAATCTACACCGGAAATGTGCAGATATAGCTGGATAAGTGCACAACCTGACGGTAATATGTGACTATCCGTCAGCTCACCAACGAAGTCATGGAAACGGCGAACCAGTTCGCCCAGCGGAAAGGAGTGGTATTCGCATGACCTATTTTACCTACAACGGCCGCAGTTCCGCTGAGTTCGGTCTGCATATCGAGAAGAAGGACGTGTTCTCCGCACCGGAGTACGATGCGGAGTTCATCTCCATTCCCGGTCGGAGCGGCGACATCATCAACCCCAACCGCCGATTTTCCAACATCAAGGTCACTTACACCGTGTTCCTCGCACAAAAGAATACCGCCGCCCTTGCCGATGTTCTACGGAACATCAAAGGCTGGTTGTACTCCGAGCCGGACAGATATCATGAGATCACCGACTCCTATGATGCGGAATATTTCCGATATGGCGTTATTTCCGGTAGTCTGGACATTGAGGAGCAGCTGAATAAAATCGGCTGCTTCACCGTGACCTTCAACTGCAAACCTTATAAATACAGCTTTGCGGGGCAGGAAACGGTGTCGGCTGACAGTTCTGAACTGACGATCACCAATCCGACGGCGTTTGAGAGCCGACCGTACATCAAGCTCTATGGCAACGGGACGGTGGTAATAATGATACAGCCCCAAGGCCGTGGCATGATGATTTCCGATTTGGATGAGTACATCGAGATTGACAGTGAACTGATGAACTGCTTCAAAGGCACTGCTCTCAAAAATGACACAGTCAAAGGGGCTGAGTTTCCGGTTTTCAAGCCGGGTGTTTGCACCATCAACTGTACCGGCGATGTAACGAGAATCGAGGTCATTCCGAGGTGGTGCTGTCTGTAAGGTCGCTTCCGATTGTAAGCGGTAGAAAAATTCAAAAAGGTATGGTATAATATTTTTAAGTGAGGACGACAAATCGGAATTTTTTGTGGAGGTGTTTATATGATATTCCTAAAGGTATTGGCTGTAGTTCTGGGATTGGCCTTCCTTCTGTTTGGATACTTCATTTACTTTAAAAAGGAATACAATCTTATCAACGGTTTTGAGGCGGACTTCAAAGCCGGTCGGAAGAAAGAAGAATACGCAAAGAAAGTGGGAATGGTAGAGTTTGTTGTTGGTATAGTTCTGCTTATCACAGGTGTTGCGCTTATTCTGTTTGCCTAATAAATTCCTATTTGTCAATCTACAAGTAACTCATTTTCATTCAACCACCAGGGAGAAATCCCCGGTGGTATTTTTATGCCCGAAAGGAGGTGGTTTTCATGATCCCGGTGCTTTATGTGCCCAACGCTGTGGACTTTTCCTCCTTCGGCCTTGGTGTGCTGACGGACACCATTTCCTGTGAAGTGACCGAGGAGCGGAACGGTGTGTTTGAGTGCCTACTCAAATACCCGGTGAGCGGTCAGCACTATGGGCTAATCACAAAGGAGTGCATCATCAAGGCAAAACCAAACGACACCGCCGCCGACCAGGCATTCCGTATTTACCGCATCACGAAGCCATTGAACGGCATCGTCACGATCTACGGTCAGCACATTTCTTATGACCTTGCCAATGTGCCGGTGCTGCCGTTTTCGACGGAGAGCCGCTCTCCGCAGCTCATTCTCTCGCAGCTCCTTGCCGGAGATACACGCTTCACGGGCTGGACGGACTACTCGGATGCAAAGGCATTTTCCGTCACCCAACCGAAAAGTGTCCGAGCCTGCCTTGGCGGCACGGAAGGCTCCATGCTCTCCAAATGGTACGGCGAGTTTGAGTGGGACAACTTCACGGTAAAGTTCCATTCGCACCGTGGGCAGAAGACCGGCGTGGTCATTGAATACGGCAAGAACCTCACCGCATTGGAGCAGGACGAGGACAACAGCGGTGTGTATACCGCACTGCTCCCGTATGCCGTATACACACCGGAAGGCACGGACACCGAAACGGTGATCACGCTGCCGGAGGTCACGCTCCCCATTGTGACTTCGGAGATCGTCCGGGCGAAAACGCTTATCATGGATTTCTCCGACCAGTTTGACGGAGTTGTGACCGAGGAAGCCCTCAGAGCAAAAGCCAACAGCTATATCAAGGCAAATCCGCTGGGTGCGACCACCCCTACGGTGAAGGTGTCCTTTGAGCCGCTCTGGAAACAGCCGGAGTATTCGGCACTGCTGGAGCGGGTCAACCTCTGCGATACCGTCACCATCCGGCACTCGCTTCTGGGTGTCAGCGTGTCGGCTATGGTCATCGAAACCGTATACGACACCCTTGCCGAGCGGTACAAGAGCATTTCCCTCGGTCAGAGCAAGTCCAGTATGATCACCACCATCTCCGAGGTGCAATCAACGGTTGATAAGGTGGAGTCCACGGTGGGACGCTTTCCGAAGCTGCTCCAAACCGCCATCGGCAAGGCCACCGGGCTTATCACCGGCCAGAGCGGCGGCTATGTGGTTATTAACACAGACAGCGAAAGCGGGCAGCCCTACGAGCTGCTCATTCTGGACGCTCCCTCCATTGACGAAGCCGTGAATGTCTGGCGGTGGAATGTGGGCGGCTTGGGCTTTTCCCATAACGGCTACAACGGTCCCTATGAAACTGCCATCACGGCAGACGGTCAGATCGTCGCGGACTTCATCACCTCCGGCTCACTGGTGGCCAACATCATCAAGGCGGGTGTCATTCAGTCGCAGGACGGCTCGTCCTGGTGGGATTTGGAGAGCGGCGAGGTCGTGCTTCGTGCCTACGCCACCAGCAAGGAGGTCACCGAGGTCAGCGACCGCATTACTACCATCGAGGAGCAGAAAATGCTCCGGCTCGTCATCATCTCGTCCAACGGGAACATCTTCAAGAACGGCAATGTAAAAACGCTGCTTTCCGCCAAGGTGTACTCCTGGGACGAGGACATCACCGACACGCTGGATGCCAATCAGTTTATTTGGACAAGAGTGCCGGAGGATACGGAAGCGGACAAGGTCTGGAACGAGCAGCATTTCGGCGGCGCAAAGTCCGTGGTCATCACCGGTGCGGATGTCAAAGTCCGCGCCACTTTTTATTGTGACCTCATCGACACCACGACCAGGCAAAGCCTGTTATAACGGAGGAATTTACTATGGCAACCGCAGAACCCACAACAGAAGCCGGCACAGTGTCCGGTTCAGATACAACAACTTCAAAGGAGGCTTCTCACATGAGCAAAGCACAAGGCCAGTTTACCATCATCGACTACAATGACGCACTAACGCTGACGGGGTACATCGGCTCAAACCTCGCCAAGACTCAGATGTATAACCCCGACAACGGCAGTTATACCCCGGACTGGAAAACGAAGAACCTCGTTCTGACGCCCAGCCTGTATGTCATCGGCACCACCGCCGACCAGATCGCCACCGCCAATGTCACCTCGGTCAAGTGGTATGTGGGCGACAGCAACACCGCCATTACCGCAGGTACGAACTACGGACTGAGTGGTGCCAAGAGCCACATCCTCACGGTCAAGGCCAATGTCATGGCGGAGCTGCCCGGCATCGACTACCGCTGTGTCATCACCTACAAGGACGAAAGCACTGGCCTGTCGCTGACCCATCCGCTGACCATTTCCTTTTCCCGTGTGGTCAACGGCTCCGGCATCGTTGACCTGCTGGTCACCACGCCCAACGGAAATGTGTTCAAGAACGAGGAGGTCGCCAGTCTGACCGCCAAGGCCGAGCTGTGGCGCGGCTCTACGGTAGACACCACCAAGGTCAGCTACAAGTGGGCGGTCATGGACGCTTCCGTCACCGCTACTTCTTCCACCGGCTATGATGCAGACTTCGGCATCGGCTGGCGCAAGCTCTCGGATACCGCCGACAAATACACCGGCACGGCCACCAATACCCTCACGGTCTACGCCGCAGCGGTGGACAGCTACGCTGTGTTCAAGTGCTGTGCCCAGGACACGGATTCCGCATCCGCTTCTTATAACACGAAGTTTTTCGATGTGGCGACCTTCATCGACAACTCCGACCCGTTGCAGATCATCGTCACCTCCACGGGCGGCGATGTATTCAAGAACGGCCAGGGCACGACTGTGCTGACCGCCGTCTGCTATCAGGCAGGCTCCGAGGTGGACGCAGCCGGAAACGGCAGTTACACCTGGACGAAGTACAACAAGGATGGTGTAGTCGATACCTCTTGGGGAACCAACGGCAGCAAGACCGGCAAGACCCTGTCGGTGTCCAGCGCCGATGTGGATACCAAGGCAACCTTTATGGTCGTTGTGGCACTTTAAGGAGGTGGTGAGATGATCGCATCGGCACAGTTCACGATTATCAGTCTCTGCGATGTGGTCACCTCGGACACGCCGCCGGAGAACCCCTATGAGGAGCAGCTCTGGGTGGATACTTCCGTGACCCCGCCGGAAACGAAGATATGGGACGGAAATGAATGGGTGGTGCAGAACGACATTGAAACGATCCGCACCACCATTTCCATTCTGACCGAGAAGGACGCACAGTTTCAGCAGACCATCGACGGGCTGAACAGCTATGTGGCGACCCTTACCGAAACGGTGGAAACAGTGTCCAACGACCAGGGCGTCCTGGAGGAACGGGTGCTGAACTCCGAAAGCCGTGTTTCAGAATTGGAACACACGGTGAATGGACTGTCCGTCACCATGCAGGAGCAGTACATCGGCGGCATCAACTATGTGCAGAATTCCTCCGGGCTGAACGGCATCACGGACGATTGGAGCTACTCCGGTACGGTGAAAACGGATGCCTCCACAGATACGCAAAACAACACCATTTCCGACTCCTGCTTTGTGCTGGGCGCATACTCCTCGTTGTCGCAGTACATCCGAGGTGTGGTTCCCGGCACTTATACGATCTCGGTTCGGGCAAAGAAAACCTCGACCATGTCCGGGTATTTCTATGTGACCTACAACGGGAACAAAACCAAGTACCTGTTCAATAAGTCCACGGCGTTTGACTGGACGGATTACTCCGTAACGCTCACGGATGTGACCGACCCCACGCTGCGTATTTACTGCTACTGTCGGGATGCGTCCATTTATCTCGCCGACATCATGATTTCCGAAGGAGCGATTCCCCGAAAGTGGACGCCTGCTCCCAACGAGATCTACACTCAGGAGGTCAAGATCGACAAGCGGGGCATCGAGGTATCCAACAGCGCATCGTCCCAGCGGACGGTCATCACAAACACGGAGTTCGCCGGTTACTACAACGACGAGGTGATCTTCACCCTGAACAAGGACGAAACGCAGACCAAGAAAACCACGGTGGACGGCGAGCTGACCGTGGGTAAAACGAAGTTTGTCCCGATGCCGACGGCGTCCGAAGGGCTGAACATCGTCATTCTGGATTAAGGAGGGAAAGCTATGGCAACTTGGAAAAGCGCGGCATACGATGGGCGCTATCTTCAACTGGACATTTCAGAAAGCGTGAATGTGGTCGGTAACAGCTCGACACTTTCCTGGACGCTGACCTCTACCGGTGGCGCATCCACTTACTACACCATTGACACGACCACTGTAACGATCAATGGTACGACCGTATACTCAAAGGACCGTACCTATTGGGATGACCGTGTTTTCCCGGCAAAGAAAGGTTCTGTCAGTGGCACGATTACTGTAGCTCACAACAGCAACGGTAGCAAAACGATTGCGGTCGGATTCTCGACCCGTGTTTATATCTACGGTTCACAGGAATACGGCGGCAGCATGACGCTGACTACCATTGACCGCTCTGCTCCCACAGTTACATTCAGTACATCGAATGTCACGGCAAACGGGTTCAAAATCTCCGCGACATCCTCGGCCACGGCGGACGTCTGGCAGTACAGTACAAACGGCGGTTCGAGCTGGACGCAGTTCTCAACGACGGCATCCACCAGCGCCAGCGTAACATTGTCCTTGCTCTCACCGAATACAAGCTACACGGTGAGGGTCAGAGCAAGGCGGCAGTACAACCATGTCTACGGCACTTCCGGCAGTTCCACGGTCAAGACGCTGGGCGGTGCTGTGGTGAACAGCGTCAGCACGGTAACTGCAGACAATGCCAGAGTGACCATCACCCTCAATGTCACCGTGTACGAACCGTCTTACATCAATTCTCTGGCGATCAAAAGCGGGAATACGACTATCCTGACCGTTACCGGGCTTGCATGGACGAAGGGTACGGCAAACCGCTCGGTCACCCTGTCATCAGCACAGAGAACCACACTGCTCAATTGGATGGCATCGATGAAGTCCTTCACGGGAACCTTTGCCGTTTCCTCCTTCAGCGGCTCAACACAGATCGGCAGCACCTCAAGCAAGACTGCTACGGTACTGACCACGGCGACCAATTCTGCTCCGACCATAAGCGGATTCACTTATGCCGACAGCTACACGACCACAAAGAACCTCACGGGCAACGACCAGCTATTCGTTCAGAACTACTCGACTCTCAAGGTCACCCCCGGAACGGCGACTGCAAAGAACGGAGCGTCTATTTCCAACTACACCGCTTCCTGCAACGGTTTATCCGCATCCAATTCGACCGGTGCTGCAATTACGGTCGGAAAGATTGCCAAGTCCGGCAGTGTGACGGTCACGCTCACGGTCACGGACTCCCGCGGTTATACCGCCAGCGTTTCCCAACCTATTACGGTCATCCCATACGCAAAGCCGAAGATATCCTCGGTGACGCTCCGACGAACCAACGACATTGAAGCGGAAATGCAGCTCAAATTCAGCGGTTCTATTTCCGCTGTGACCGTAGACGGGACGCAGAAAAACAGCGTGGTTTATGTGCGGTATCGGTACAAGAAAACCAGTGAGAGCAGCTACGGCAGCTACACCAGCATCTATTCCGGCACGACAAAAAACGGAACCTCTTTCAGCTACTCCAATTTGGAACTGTGCAATCTGGATGCCAACAGTTCCTACGACTTCCATTTGCAGATCCAAGACAAGCTCTATTCTTTGAGCAGTCTGGATCTGTATTTTACTGTTCCGCAGGGTACGCCCCTCATTGCACTGCGGAAAAAGAAGGTCGGCATCAACACTCCGAACCCGCAAGCCACACTGGATGTTGCCGGGGATATACGTGTTGATGGCTCACCCCTCGCAGATTTTGTCATTCAGCAAGGGACAAGCGGCATCTGGAATTACCGTAAATGGAAAAGCGGTACAGCGGAATGTTGGGGTCAGTATTCCTTTACGACCGCCATTTCGACGGCATGGGGTGTGCTCTATGAGAGCGGCGCAATTGCGCTCCCTAATTTTCCGTTTACCTTCGCGGAAATTCCTCATGTCCATATCTCCACGGAGAACAGCAATTACGCCATGTTTGTGGAGCGAGGCAGTTCGAGTAGCTGGTCTACAACGACCAACCCCGGAAAGATATTTGCCGTAAGACCAAATACGGTACCATCGGCAACCTACAAAGTATCAATCTATGCTATCGGAAAAGTGTGACGCTCCGGCGTCACTTTTTTCATACCCATTTTTAATTTCAAAGGAGGACAAACAACATGAAAGAATTCTGGACGACCATTCAGGTGGTGTTCGCCGGTATCGGCGGCTGGCTCGGATGGTTCTTGGGAGGATGTGACGGCTTGCTTTATGCACTTCTGGCTTTCGTAGTCATCGACTACATCACCGGCATCATGTGCGCCGTGGTGGACAAGAAGCTGTCCAGCGAAGTCGGATTCAAGGGCATTTTCAAAAAGGTGCTCATCTTTGCGCTGGTCGGCATCGGGCATATTCTCGACACCCGTGTCATCGGCAGCGGCTCGGTGATGCGCACTGCCGTCATTTTCTTCTACCTGTCGAATGAGGGCGTGTCCCTGTTGGAAAACGCCGCATACCTGGGACTGCCCATTCCGCAGAAGCTGAAATCCGTTCTGGAGCAGCTTCATGACCGCAGTGAAAAGGAGGATGAATAACATGGCTTACACGAACAGTCCCCTGGTGTCCTACACCAAACTCAGCCCGAACCACTCCGGGCAGCGCACCCACAGCATTGACCGCATCACACCGCACTGCGTGGTGGGTCAGTGCAGTGTGGAAACGCTGGGCAACATCTTTTTGCCGACCTCACGGCAGGCAAGCAGCAACTACGGCATCGGCGTGGACGGTCGGGTCGGGATGTATGTGGAAGAGAAAAACCGCTCCTGGTGCTCCTCCTCCGCAGCCAACGACCAGAGAGCTATCACCATCGAGTGTGCCAGCGACAACACCGAGCCTTACGCTTTTAAGGATGTGGTGTACAAGAGACTCATCGAGCTTTGCGCCGACATCTGCAAGCGCAACGGCAAGACAAAGCTGCTCTGGCTCGGCGATAAGACCAAGACGCTCAACTACACCCCGAAATCCGACGAGATGGTTCTGACCGTCCATCGGTGGTTTGCGAACAAAAGCTGCCCCGGTAACTGGATGTATGCCCGTATGGGTGATTTGGCATCCAAGGTCACGGCAGCGCTCGGCAGTGAGGTGAAGCCTGCCGACCCAGTCAAGCCCACTGGGCCTATCAAGGTTGGCGACCTCGTGACCATCACAGGCAGCACCTACTATGGCGGCAAATCCATCCCCGGCTGGGTGAAGAAGCTCCGCTGGTATGTGGTAGAGGTCAGCGGTGACCGTGCGGTCATCAATAAGGACGAGTCCGGCAGATACGCCATCATGTCGCCGGTCAAGACCTCTGCGCTTGCCTTGGCAGGCACGAAACCCTCCGAGGATTACCGCATCCACACCGTGGTGCATGGTGACACCCTCTGGGCAATCGCCAAGAAGTATCTCGGCAACGGCAGCCGCTATAAGGAAATCGTCAGCCTGAACGGGCTGAAAAGCAATGTCATCTACAGCGGCATGAAGCTGAAGATTCCGACAAAACGGATGCTGTCAATGGGGATTTTAACCCCATCGGATTACGCCATAATTGATACAATGCAGGGTGAGAAATTTGGAATATCTTCGTGTAGTTTATATCGCGGGATTGACTTGATATATAGTGGTTTCAGAGGTAATATGTCACACTACGAGGAGGTGACAAAATGCCAAGAGCAATAACCATTGTACCCAAACCACCGAAACTGGAGTAGAAAAAGCGAGTCGCAGCCTATGCCCGCGTGTCAAGCGGCAAGGATGCCATGCTCCGCTCGCTGTCCGCACAGGTCAGCTATTACAGCGACCTCATCCAGAATCACGAGGACTGGCTCTATGTCGGCGTGTATGCTGACGAAGCCAAGACCGGCACAAAGGAATCCAGAGCAGATTTTCAGAGACTTATCGCTGACTGCCGTGCTGGAAAAATCGATATGGTGATTACAAAGTCCATCTCCCGCTTTGCACGAAACACGGTCACACTGCTACAGACCGTCCGTGACTTCAAAGCCTGGGGGGTGGATATTTTCTTTGAGGAGCAGAATATCCACACTATGAGCGGTGATGGTGAACTGATGATGACCATCCTGGCATCCTACGCACAGGAAGAGAGCCGATCTGCAAGTGAGAACCAGAAATGGCGCATCAAGAGGAACTTCGAGGAAGGGATGCCCTGGAACGGGGCTATGCTTGGATACCGACTGAAAAACGGTCGATACGAGATTATTCCAGAGGAAGCAGACCTTGTCCGCCGCATCTATGACGAGTATCTTTCCGGCGATGGCTACCTTACCATTGCCAAGAGACTGAATAAGGACGGCATCCCGTCACGCTTCGGCAAACAATGGGGTCAGTCCGTAATTTCAAAGATACTCAGCAATTACACCTATACGGGAAATCTGATTTTACAGAAAACCTTCCGTGAGAACCACATCACCAAGAAAACCATCATCAATAACGGTGAACTGCCCAAGTACCATGCAGAGAACGCCCACGATGCCATCATTGACATGGAGACCTTCCAAGCGGTGCAGGCTGAAAAAGCCCGACGGGCGGCTCGGTTCTTGAAAAAGCCTGCACCCAAGAAAGCGTACCCCTTCACAAGCCTTCTGGTCTGTGACGGCTGCGGAAAGAACTATCGGCGCAAGGTCACGAAAACGGGTCCCGTCTGGGTTTGCGGTACATTCAATTCAATGGGCAAAGCCGCCTGCGCTTCCAAACAGATCCCAGAGGAAACCTTGCAGGCGGTGACGGCAGAGGTACTTGGGCAGATGGATTTTCCAGAGGAATTACTCCGCAGGCTCATAAAGAGTATTCTGGTCTGCAACGGGAATGTGCTGATTTTCCGTTTCTTTGATGGTTCGGAGATTACACGGACATGGCAAGACCGCTCCCGCCGCCAAAGTTGGACGGACGAGATGAAGGCAACTGCCCGTCAGAAAGCCCTGGAAAGGAGGAACCAGAATGCCTAAAGTTACGATGATACCCGCAACCATAAACCCGCTGACGCATCTGCCTTCGGTGGCAGCACGGAAAAGACGTGTCGCCGGATACGCCCGTGTTTCCACCGACAGCGATGAACAGTTCACCAGTTATGAAGCCCAGGTTGATTACTACACCAAATTCATACAGTCCAAGCCGGAATGGGAGTTCGTAAAAGTCTATACGGACGAGGGCATTTCCGGCACTAACACCAAGCGCCGTGAGGGGTTCAAAGAAATGATTACCGATGCCCTGGACGGTAAAATCGACCTCATCGTTACCAAGTCGGTCAGCCGATTTGCGAGAAATACGGTCGACAGCCTGGTAACCATCCGAAAGCTGAAAGAGAACGGCGTGGAGTGCTATTTCGAGAAAGAGGGCATCTATACCTTTGACGGCAAGGACGAACTGCTCATCACCATCATGTCCTCTCTGGCACAGGAAGAAAGCCGCAGCATTTCCGAAAACATCACCTGGGGACAGCGCAAGAGCTTCTCCGATGGCAAAGTGCATCTGCCGTACAAACGCTTCCTCGGCTATGAAAAGGGCGAGGATGGACGGCCTGCGGTTGTCGAAAGCGAAGCCAGGGTCGTGAAGCTGATTTACAGGCTTTTCCTCGAAGGCAAGACCCAAGCAGGCATTTGCAAATACTTGGAAGAGTTGGGCATCCCGTCACCGGGCGGCAAAGCAAAATGGAGCAAGACTACGGTCACCAGTATCCTTCAGAACGAAAAATACAAGGGTGACGCACTGCTCCAGAAGACATTCACGGTGGATTTTCTGGAAAAGAAAATGAAGCCCAACGAGGGTGAAGTGCCACAGTATTATGTGACAGGTAGCCACCCCGCCATCATTGAGCCGGACGAATGGGATCAAGTGCAGGCAGAGTTCGCCAGACGCAAGACACTGGGGAAAGCCTACAGCGGCAAAAGTATTCTTTCAGCCAAACTGGTCTGCGAGGACTGCGGTGCTTTCTTTGGCCCCAAAGTCTGGCACTCCACCGACCAGTATCGTCGTACCATTTGGCAGTGCAACGGCAAATTCTCAAGTGAGGAATACTGCCACACCCCCGCATTGGACACAGAATCTATACAGCAGCTTTTCATCAAAGCCTACAATCTGATGATGCAGGATCGGGTGCAGATTATAAAGGAAATCGAAGCATGGCGGCAGAAGCTGATGGACTTCGGAACACTGGACGCCAACATTGAACGGCAGCTCGAAGAGACCCAGGTGATTGCCGAACTGGTCAAGGTGGCAGTCAAGGAAAACGCATCAACGGCACAGTCCCAGGAAGCCTACCTCAAAAAGTACGAAGCCCTTACTGAACGGTATGAGAAAGCGGCTGCGGAACTGGAAAGGTTGCAGAGCCTACGCACCGTCCGCAGTCAGCAGGACAAGAAGATGGCACTTTATACCCGCACTCTCAAAAAACAGCCAGAGGTGATGCACGACTGGAACGACACCATCTGGACGGTAATGATTGAAAAAACCATCGTCCACAGGAACGGCGAAATCACCTTTGTATTTGCCAACGGCACAGAAATCAAGGTCGGAGCGTAACCGCACCGAAACGAGTAAGACCGCAAGGCCGCACACCTTTTGGGGGTGAACGGTTTTGCGGTCTTTCTTTTGCGGTCATGGGGAATAATTAAAAATTGCACACCCTTTGAACCTTTACACGAAAGGTCAGCGGGGTGTGCATTTCGTATCAGAATAGGTCACTACTTTCAAATCGAGTGGTCATAAGGGATTTCACTTATGACCACTCGATTTTTTCTGTTCTGTTATAATCTGATGCAGGGGAGCAGCATTTCTGTTACCTCCTTTTTGCGCAAAAAGCGGCTGCCGGTGCCTCCTGTGCATCGGCAGCCGCCCGCTGAATGGGGATAGTTACTTGATGAGTCCGCTTTCCTTCAGCAGGAGCTCAATATCGGTGCCCTTGACCTTTTTCAGGAGCACCTTGAGCATTTCCCTCTCCTTGAAGGACAGCGGCGCCTGGCTGATAGGCTTCTTGTCGATGGCGTAGTAGCAGGCACGCAGGATCTCACGCACATCGTACTTGCTGCCCCAGACCTCCGGCACGCCGCGGTCGATGTCCAGCAGGGTATAGACCGACTCCATACCCGTACGCATGGAATACTCGGTGGTGAAGATGGTGTCACGGGGCGTCTCGGCGAACTGACCGATGAAGGCAAAGTTCACGGCGCCGTCGGGCACGACCTTGGGACGGTCAGATTCCTTGCGGGGCTGGAAGAAGGCGTTGATATAGGGCATAAAGCAGGTGGTGGTATTGCAGGCATCGTGGGCCAGCGCATGGATCTTTTCGGTGGGCACACCGATGTGATACAGCCACTCACGGCAGACCTCCTCGCCGGTGCAGTCCCGCATGGCCTTTTTCACATAGTTGCCCTCTCTGTTGGTATTCAGAGAATACAGCCACACAAGCACCATGTTCTTATCCTGGGACTTGAATTGGGGCTGGCGGTTGATGGTCCAGGAAAGGTACCAGTTGTCGGTGCTGTCCTTGACGGTGACGATACCGCCGGTGGTCACCTTGCCGGAGCGGGGATCACGCTTGCAGATGTTCATAATATGCCGGATGATCTCCTCGTTGGAGGTGGCCACGGTAGCGCTCATCCAGTTGGTGGCGTCCACATCGGAGCAGAAGGCATCGGGGTTGCCGTACTCGCCGTGCTCCGCCTGCGCGGCAATGGCCTTCCACATATCCCAGGACTCGCCTGCGCCGTTTTTCACGCCGGACAGGTCGGGGGCATGGGTCTGGTCGCCATAGCAGGAGGTGTCGGTGCAGCAGCCGTTGGTGATGAACACCAGATCGTCCTCGATGAGGTCGATGGTCTGCTCCCTGCCGTCCTTGACATACACGATCTGCCGGGCAACCTTCTTGTCGCCCTCAGTTTCGATGATGACATTCCTGACATCCATGCCATACTCGATATGCACACCGTGAGACTCCAGATATTTCACCAGCGGCAGGATCATGCTTTCATACTGATTATACTTGGTGAAGCGCAGGGCGCTGAAATCGGGCAGGCCGTCGATGTGATGGACATAGCGGCACAGATACCGTTTCATCTCCAGAGCACTGGACCAACGCTGGAAAGCGAACATGGTCTGCCAATACAGCCAGAAGTTTGTATTCCAGAAGGAATCGGGCAGAACATCGGATATCTTCTTGTCCTCCAGATCCTTTTCCGGGGTCATAAACAGCTTGGACAGGGCCATGGCGGAGTCCTTGTCCAGCTTGAACTGCTTATCCGTGTGGGCATCCTCACCGCGGTTCACGCTGGCGCGGCACAGAGAATAGTTGGGATCGTGCTTGTTGAGCCAATAATACTCATCCAGAACAGAGATGCCCGGCGTCTCGATGGACGGAACATCACGGAAGGTGTCCCACATGACCTCAAAATGGTTGTCCATCTCACGGCCGCCCCGCATAAAGAAGCCCTTGGTGATGTCCTTGCGGCCGTCGCAGCTGCCGCCTGCCAGGTCCAGCTTTTCAAATACATGGATGTGCTCGCCCTTCATCTGTCCGTCGCGGACCAGATAGAAAGCGGCGGTCAGGCCGGCAAGGCCGGTGCCGATGATATAAGCCGATTTTTTGTCCACATCCTTGGGCTTTTCGGGATGGGCAAAGGACTCGTAAGTGCCAGCAGAGTAATACATAACAAAACCTCCTGTTATTTTTTCTTTCGATGGTCTCATTATAGCGTTTCCCGTCCGGCTTACAATAAACAGAAAAAACTCCGTGATAAAAGTCTTATCACGGAGCCGCAAAGTGTAAAAATTATAATCAGATTCGCAAAAATGATAAAATCAGAATTGGAAACGGGAGAGCGCTGCTGACACAGAGCCTTTGATAAGCCTGGCAAGCCTGTCCACGATCTGCTGCGGGTCCTCTCGCATATCGTCTTTGATCCAGTCGAGCATCAGCCCGATAAAGATGTATGAATAGATCTGGGCGATGAATTGCTTGTCCTCGTCCCGGACCTTCATTTCGCCGACTTCTTCATTGATCACATCCAGCAAAAGCCGGTCTACCAGCGGCCGCAGATATTTTTCGACCTGTTCCCTGTGGACGCAGCGGTAAACATTCAGAATAAAGGGCTTGTTATCCTGTACCGCCTCGAAGATCTGCAAAAATCCCTGCTGCCACGTTTCATAAGTCTTTTTCTCATCCAGCGCTCTCTTGGCATCCTCCAGGCAAGACCATTCCACAAGATCGTAAATATCCTTGAAGTGGTAATAAAAGGTCATGCGGTTGATACCGCAGTCCTCGGCAATGTCATTGATGGTGATTTTGGTCAGCGGTTTTTTCAGCAGCAAATTCTTCAGTGACTGTTCCAAGGCTCGTTTTGTTACCTGTGACACAGCAGCTTGCTCCTTCCTTATATGATCGGCCTCGCAGCAGTTCTATGCGAAGTGTGGGGCCAGTTCTTTTTCATCCTGTATTTTACAGGATTTGAGGCAAAAACGCAAGCTCCGCCAGAATACCGGGTGGTCGTAAACAGAAAAAGTCAAAAAATGAACACCGCACCCTATTTCTCCGGACCTTGGTCCGACCCTTTTTGCAACAGCCTCCATGGGCTGTCCAATTACATATTCCCCTGCCTTTGAAATAAATTTTTGAAAAGCCCTTGACTTTGCCGCCTGTGTGTGGTACTATAATCCCTGCCGATATCCGCCGGTGTGGTGGAATGGTAGACACAGGAGACTTAAAATCTCCCGGTAGCAATACCGTACCGGTTCGAGTCCGGTCACCGGCACCAACCGGGTCCAATTCAATATCGCGGAGTAGAGCAGTTGGTAGCTCGTCGGGCTCATAACCCGGAGGTCGGAGGTTCAAGTCCTCCCTCCGCAACCACATTGTGCGACCAAAAAAGAT
>OLRY01001297.1_pt1 | contig 24288 bp, 17 predicted proteins | sample 1672541 | NCBI WGS metagenome assembly OLRY01 (sample SAMEA3136697, study PRJEB25190) | human gut metagenome | biome: human gut; feature: human-associated habitat; material: faeces | place: Austria | collected 2013 | reverse complement strand
CGTTGTATACATAGAAATACGGGTTCTCCGTGGTAGAGGCGATCAGGGTGATCTTGCCGTTTTCCATGAACTCCAGCAGGCTCTGCTGCTGCTTTTTGTTGAAATACTGGATCTCGTCCAGGTACAGCAGCACCCCGTTGGGGGCCAGCATGGTGTCCACATCGGCGATGATGGCCTTCACATCCTGCAAAGACGCGGTGGTGGCGTTCAGGTGGTACAGGGCCTTCTCCGTGCGCTTGGCGATGATGGAGGCGATGGTGGTCTTGCCGGTGCCGGAGGGCCCGTAAAAGATCATGTTGGCGGAGGTCCCGCCCTCGATGAGGCGGCGCAGCAGGGCGCCGGGGCCCAGCAGGTGTTTCTGGCCCGCCACCTGGTCCAGGGTCTGGGGGCGTATTTCGTCTGCCAATGGCCGCATAGCGGCACCTCCTTCCGGGAAAATCACAGCTATTATACCACATCCCGCCGCCCTTTGCACCCCCCGATTTGCATTTTTCCCGGCGGTCTGGTACAATGAAGGCGAGGTGATGCCATATGAAGTCTCCCCAAGAGGTGAGCGCCATCATCGGGCGGCTGAAGGAGCTGTATCCCGACGCGGCGTGCTCCCTGGATTACGATAAGGACTACGAGCTGCTGTTTTCCGTGCGGCTGGCGGCCCAGTGCACCGATGCCCGGGTAAATCAGGTGACCCCGGCGCTGTTTGCCCGGTTCCCCACACTGGAGGCCTTCGCCGCCGCCAGCCAGGAGGAGGTGGGCGAATACGTCCGCTCCTGCGGCTTCTGGCGGGCCAAGGCCCGGGACATGGTGGCGGCGGCAAAAATGCTGCTGTCGGACTACGGCGGGCGGGTGCCGGACAATATGGAGGACCTGCTGCGGCTGCCCGGCGTGGGCCGCAAAACCGCCAACCTGATTTTAGGCGACGTATACGGTCAGGCGGGCTACGTCTGCGACACCCACTGCATCCGCATTACCGGGCGGCTGGGCCTTACCGACGGCAGCCGGGACCCGGTGCAGGTGGAGCGGCAGCTGCGCCGGTGCATCCCGCCGGAGGAGTCCAGCGATTTCTGCCACCGGATGGTGCTTCACGGCCGGGCCGTGTGCATGGCCCGAAGGCCCGACTGCGGCGTCTGCACCCTGCGGGACCTGTGCGATTTTGGGAAGGCGCAGGAGACTGTATAAATACAGGCTGAAAAAATTGGCTGCCCGAGGGCAGCCAATTTTTTATGCAAGCGCTTAGAACCACGCGGCCCAGGCCAGGAAGCCCAGGCAGGCCACCACGCCCACAAACAGGGTGACGATGACCAGATAGCCCATGATGTCCCGGGCGGACAGCTTGGCGATGCCCAGAGCAGGCAGAGCCCAGAAGGGCTGGATCATGTTGGTCCACTGGTCGCCCCAGGCAATGGCCATGGCGGTGCGGCCATTCTCGATGCCCATAGCCGCGCCGGCAGGCATCATGATGGGGCCCTGCACGGCCCACTGGCCGCCGCCGGAGGGAACGAAGAAGTTCACCACACCGGCTGCCAGGAAGGACAGCATGGGGAAGGTGACGTTGTTGGAGACGCTCACGAAGAACTGGGAGATGACACCCGCCAGAGACACGCCCTGGTCGTTGGCTGCCACCATCATGCCCATGATACCGGCATAGAAGGGGAACTGCAGCAGCACGCCTGCTGCGCCGCCGGCGGCGTCGGAGATGGCATCCACATAGCGGCGCAGGTCGCCGTGGAGCAGAATACCCAGGAACAGGAAGATCATGTTCACGATGTTCAGGCCCAGGGTAAAGCCGTTCTGCACAAAGTAATAGATGATGTACACGAAGCCGCCCACCAGGGTGATGGCCCACAGGAGCTTGGAGTGCTCCAGCTTATCGGCAGGGGTCCTGACCTCATAGGTGCGCTCGGCCTCATCCTCCAGCAGGGTGGGGTCGATGCACACGGTGTGGGCCTTATCGGGATGCATGGCGTAGTTCACAAGGGGCATGACAAACAGAATGACGCCCACCATGATCAGGTTCATGGGGTGGAACACCGTGTCGGTGATGGGAGCCTGATACAGGACCTCGCCGAATTTCTTGCCCGCCACCAGGTCCAGGGGGATGGAGCCGGACAGACCTGCGTGCCAGATGACGAAGCCGGAGTAGGCGGAGGCGATCAGCAGGGGATAGTCCACGGTGGGCACCCGGCGCACCACTTCCTTGGCCAGCAGCGTGCCGGCGATCAGGCCGAAGCCCCAGTTCAGCCAGCAGCAGAGGGTGGAGATGAAGGTGGTGACCACGATGGCCTGCATGTTGTTGTGGCACAAGCCGGCGGCAGCCCGCAGGGCCTTTTTGCAGGGCTTGGCAGCCGCCATGGCGGAGCCGAATACCAGCACCAGGGCCATCTGCATGGAGAAGCTCAGCAGGCCCCAGAAGCCCTTGGAGTCACCCCAGGCGTTGAGCACCTGCAGGGGGCCCATCTTGGTGGCGCACATGGAGCCGACGAAAACGATGATGCTCAGGATGATGGCAAACAGGAACGCATCCGGCAGCCACCGGTTGACCACGCGAACGCAGCCGTTGGTGAATTTCTTGAACACAGACTCACTCTCCTTTATTTTGTCCGGAAGGGGTGTCCCGCCTCCGCAATTCTGTCCCGGTCTCTGTGCGGAGCAGGGACGTCTCTGGTTCTATTGTATAATAGGAGCGGCCTGTTTACAATTAATGTTTCGCCGAATTATTAACAATCATTTTGTAAAAGTATCACAATTTTTCAATTTTCAGCTGTTTGTTCCATTAATATACCGTTAAAAATTCAATAATCGCATAAAGTCGAATTAACAGCCCGTCGGAATATTTCTGGCAGTCTGAAGGGGCGCTCTTTTCCATATGCTTTTTACCGGTCAAACCTTGTTATGCGGTAGGATTTCTGGTATAATAAAATGATTCAGAACATTTTCAGGAAAGGAACGACATTGCATGGAGCTGCACGCAAAGCTGGTTCGTTCTCAGCTATCATTTTTCAAGCCCTTCGTGGCCGGTCTGTCCCTGGAGGTCACCCGAAAGGGGCAGGACAAGCTGGGGGAGCTGATGACCGCCCTGCACCGGCGGGAGGTGCTGGTGCGGGACCACGACTTCGGCGCTTTTCAGGGGGCGTGGGTCATGCCCAAGGATCAGCGCCGCAGCGGCGTGATCCTGTATCTCCACGGCGGCGGCTATACCTGCGGCAGCCTGGAATATGCCAAGGGCTTTGCAGCCACCCTGGCCTCGGAATGCGGTGTACGGGTGTTCTGCCCGGCATACCGTCTGGCCCCGGAGCATCCGTATCCCGCGGCCCTGGACGATGCGCTGGAGAGCTATCAATACCTGCTGAAAAAGGGCTATGAGCCCCGGCAGATCCTGCTGGCGGGGGAGTCCGCCGGAGGCGGGCTCATTTACTGTCTGTGTCTGCGGCTCAAGCAGCAGGGCATGGCCCTGCCCTGCGGGCTTGTGGGCATCTCTCCCTGGACAGACCTGACCGGGTCCGGGGACTCCTATCGGGACAACCGGGAGAAGGACCCCTCCATGACTCCGGAGCTGCTGCAATTTTACGCCAAGTGCTATACGCAGGACCCCACGGACCCTCTGTGCTCGCCGCTGTTCGGCGACCTGACGGGGCTGCCGCCGTCTCTGCTGTTTGTGGGCGGGGACGAGGTGATGCTGGACGACACCCGTGCCCTGCATAACCGGCTTCTGTCCGCCGGATGCCGCAGCAAGCTGCACATTGCCCCGGAGCGGTGGCACGCCTATGTGCTGTACTGCCTCAATGAGAACATGGCGCAGGACTTCGAGGACATCAACCACTTCCTGGACCGGACCCTGTCCCCGGCCCGGAGCCTGCGGTGGATGCGGCTGGACAACGCCGCCAAGATCTATCCTGCCGCCAAGCGCCGGAACTGGAACAACTTCTTTCGCCTGTCCGTCACCCTGACCGAGCCCATCGACACAGCGGTGCTGCGGGCGGCGCTGGACGTGACGGTGCGGCGGTTCCCCTCCATTGCCGTGCGGCTGCGGCGGGGGGCATTCTGGTATTATCTGGAGGAAATTCCCAAGGCGCCGGACATCCAGCCGGAGAAAAGCTGCCCCCTGGCCCATGTGCCCTTCGGCCAGGTGCGCCAGTGCGCCTTCCGGGTGCTGGTGTACCATGACCGGATGGCGGTGGAGTTTTTCCACGCCGTCACCGACGGCACCGGCGGGCTGATTTTTCTGAAAACCCTGACGGCGGAGTATCTGTGCCAGAAATACGGCATCAGCATCCCGGCGGAAAAGGGTGTGCTGGGCCGCCTGGAGGAGCCCAGTCCGCAGGAGCTGGAGGACAGCTTCCTGCGCTATGCCGGGGACGTTACCGCCAGCCGGGCGGAGAACACCGCCTATCACCTCAGCGGCACGCCGGAAAAGGACGGCTATAAAAACCTCATCACCATGATGGTGCCGGTGGACCGGGTCCGCGCCTGTGCCAGGCAGCACGGCGTATCCGTTACGGAGCTGCTGGGCGCGGCCATGATGCAGGCCATTGCCGACCTGCAGGCGGAGAAGGTACCCCGGCGCAGCCGGCGCAAGCCTGTGAAGGTGCTGCTGCCGGTGAACCTGCGGAACCTGTTCCCCAGCCGCAGTCTGCGGAACTTTGCCTCGTATATCACCCCGGAGATCGATCCCCGCACCGGGGACTATACCTTCTCCGAGATCTGCGCCGCCGTCCACCATCGGATGGGACTGGAGAACAACACCCACACCCTGCGGGCCAAATTCGCCGCCAATGTGGCCAGCGAAAAGTCCCCGGTGCTGAAGGTGATGCCCCTGTTCATCAAAAACATTGCCATGAAGGCGGTGTTTAACGCCGTGGGCGAGCGCAAATCCTGTCTGTGCCTGTCCAATCTGGGGGCGGTGGAGCTGCCGGAGGTCATGGCCCCCTATGTCCGGCGGGTGGACTTCATCATCGGCGTCCAGGCTGCCGCGCCTCACGACTGCGGCGTGGTGTCCTGGAACGGCACCATGTATATCAACTGTATCCGCAGCATCCAGGAGCCGGAGCTGGAGCTGCATTTTTACCGGGTCCTGCACCGGCTGGGTCTGCCTGTGAAGGTGGAGAGCAACCAGCGGGGCCGGGGATAAGGGAAAGGAGCGTTATCCATGTATTGTATCCATTGCGGCGTGGAGCTGTCTGACAGCGAGACCGTGTGCCCCCTGTGCGGCACCCGGGTGTTCCATCCGGATCTGCCCCGGCAGCAGGGGGAGCCCCCCTTCCCGCCGGAGCCGTCGGCCCACCCCGAGGAGGTGAACCGCTCCGGGGCGCTGTTCATCCTGACCATGCTGGCGGTGCTGCCCATCGTCATCTGCATCCTGTGCGACTGGAGCGTCAACGGGGCCATCCTGTGGTCCGGGTACGCCGCCGGCGGCGTGTTGCTGCTGTATATCCTGGCGGTGCTGCCCCTGTGGTTCAGAAGGCCCAACCCGGTGATCTTTGTTCCGGCGGACTTTGCGGCCATCGGGCTGTATCTGCTGTATATCAACTTTGCCACCGGCGGGCATTGGTTCCTGACGTTTGCCCTTCCGGTGACGGGGACCATCGGGGTGCTGGTGACCACGGTGGTGACGCTGCTGCGGTATCTCAGCCGGGGGTATCTCTACATCTTCGGCGGGGCGCTGATGGCCGGCGGCGGCCTGGCGGTGCTCATTGAGTTCCTGCTGAACATCACTTTCCAGGTCCATCGGACGTTTATCTGGTCGTTTTACCCCCTGGCGGCGGGAGTGCTGCTGGGGATCATGCTGCTGATCATCGCGGTGTGCAAGCCCCTGCGCCGGTCCCTGCACCGGAAATTCTTTATCTGAGGCGGTGAGGCGCAATGAGTGATTCCTGCGTGGAGCTGGTGACCTTTGACCAGCTGCTCCGGCGGTATCCCCAGCTGGAGCAGCACCGCATTGCTCCCACCGGCGGAGCCTTCTGCCGGGCGGAACGGCTCAAGGGCGGCGGAGCCGCCGGGACCTATGCCATGCCCCGGCCTATGGCACCCACCGGAGACAAGCATTTTTTCGGCTTTTACCTGACGGACCGGCGGCTGCTGCTGGCGGAGGAGGGCGGCTTTCTGCGGGGGCTGGCAGGGGACCTGGAGTCCCAGACCCCGGCTCAGGCGCTGGCGGAGCTGTTTGCCCGGCTTCTGCAGGAGGATATGCCCACCCTGCAAAAATATGAAAAGCGCCTGACGGCTCTGGAGGAGGCCCTGATGCAGGATCAGGCCCAGGACCTGGACAAGAAGCTCTTTCGCATCCGCCGCGAGCTGTCGGTGTTTGCGGCGTATTATGAGCAGCTGGACGACCTGTTTGCCGCGCTGTCGGACGAAACGGAGGAGAGCGACGCCCACGCCTCCCGGCTGTTTGACCGCCTGACGGGACGGGCTCAGCGGCTGCTGTCGGCCACGGAGCTGGAAAAGGAGTACGCCCTGCAATTGCGGGAAATGCACCAGACGCAGCTGGACATGCGGCAAAACCAGATCATGAAGATCCTGACCATCGTTACCACGGTGTTTCTGCCCCTGTCCCTGATCGCCGGGTGGTACGGCATGAATTTCGTAAACATGCCGGAGCTTACCGCACAGCACGGATACCTGGCGGTGTGCATCATCAGTGTGGTGTGCATCATCGTGGAGCTGGTGATCTTCAAGTGGAAAAAGTGGCTGTAAGCTGCAAATAAGATCAAAAGGACGCGCCGGGGCGCGTCCTTTTTTCAAAATCTGAATTTTTCTCCGGGCCGCGGAACCAAAGGCCGGGCCGGAGTATCTAATATACGTCATGACAAATGGGCGGCCCCGGGGCCGCCAGGAAAGGACGGTGATGGCCTTGCGCCTGTCACAAGAGGAATTTACTCGAGGGGTGCAGACCTACAGCCGGGACATGTACCGGGCCGCCCGGGCCCTGACCCCCTGCGATGCCGACGCCCAGGACGCCGTGGGCCAGGCAGTGCTGCTGGCCTGGCAGTCCCTGGACCGGCTGCGGGACCCTGAAGCCCTGCGGGCGTGGCTGGTGAAGATCAGCGTGAACTGTGCCCGGCAGCTGAACCGCCGCAGCCGCCGGGAGGTGTATCTGGAGGACCTGCCGCCCCAGGCGGCAGCCCGGGAGGACCCGCGGCCGGAGCTGTGGGACGCGGTGCTGTCCCTGCCCCGGGACCAGCGGGCGGCGGTGGTACTGTATTACTATGAGGACCTGCCGGTGGCGGACATTGCGTCGCTGCTGCGGGTGCCGGCGGGCACGGTGAAATCCCGGCTCAGCCGGGCCCGGGATAAGCTGCGGCTGGCGCTGTCGGACCCGCAGGTCACGCGGAAGGAGGAACGAACATGAACGATTTGGATACCCGTTTGCGGCATATGGCCCGGGAGGAGGAGACCCCGGTGCCCAAGGACTTTGACGAAAATCTGACCCGGACCCTGGCCCAGCTTCCCGCACGGAAGCGGCGCAGGATCCCCCGGGCGGTACTGCTGGCAGCCTGCCTGGTGCTGATGCTGACGGGGGCGGTGCTGGCGGCGGAGAGCGGGGTGTTTGCCCGGTTTGGGACCCCCGGCGATCTCAATGTGGAGGGGCTGTTCTACGACGGCACCGAATACGGCGGCACCTGGACCTACAGCACGGACCGTCGGCTGCCGCTGGCAGACATTCCCCAGGCCAGCCAGGAGGCGGCGCGGACTTCGACGGAGGATCTGCAGTTTCCGGACATGGCGGCGGCGGACGCGTTCCTGGGCGGCGGCGTTCTGCCCCGCAGCGCCCAGCAGGAGGCACGCGAGCGCGATCAGGTGTCCATAGAAGCCCAGTGCGACCAGCAGGGACAGCTGGTGCGGATGTATATCCGCACTGCGTACTGTGATGAGCTTCAAAATCCCGACGGCGGGATCCGATACGGCGACTACATGCACGTTTGGATGTATGTGCTGACGGATGTGACCCCGGAGGACGATGTGGTTTCCTGGATCTATTCTCAGGGACAACTGGAAAACCTGGAGCAGCTGGAGGACTACAAGGCCCCGGGCGGCGGCAAGGCGTATATTTTCCGGGAGACCATACCCGGTTATGGCAACCGCTATCGGGCGCTGTTCTGTGAGGGGCCCGTGGTGGTGCAGCTGGATCTCTCCATCATGACGGACGGCTCCTTGGTAGGCGGCATATCCGATGCCGATGCTCTGGCGTACCTGTACAGCGCCGTGGACAGCTACGGCCTGTAGACCTTGTAATTTCCCGGGAAAGACGGTACAATAAAACCGGCGGAGCACCGCCGGTTTTATTGCACTTTTCAGGAGGTCATCTCATGCACAGATACGCTTTGGTGGTCATTGACATGCAGCGGGGGTTTCTGGACGCGTCCAGCCCCCTGTTTATCCCCGGGGCGGCGGACACGGTGCCCGCCTGCGCCCGGGCCATCGACTGCTGCCACAGGGCCGGGGTGCCGGTGGTGTTCGCCGTACGGCACTACCGGGCGGACGGCTCCGACGTGGAGCGGGCCCGGTACGACGTGTGGGCCCGGGGCGGAAGGCCCCTGTCCGAGACGTGCCCGCCGTCCATGTCCGACGCGTGGCCGGAGGAATTTCACCGGGCGGACACGGACTATGTCATCGTAAAGCCCCGGTTTTCCGCATTTTTCCACACGGAGCTGGACCTGATCCTCCGGCGGCTGGGGGTGGACACGGTGCTGCTGGCCGGGACCACCACGCCCAACTGCATCCGCTCCACCTTCTACGACGCCCTGTCCCTGGACTATGACGCGGCGGTGCTGTCGGACTGCACCTCCTCCGTGACCCCTGCCGTGCAGGCCGCCAACCTGGCGGATATGCAGCGGGTGGGCGGACAGGTTCTGACGGCGGAGGAGCTGGAGCAGCTGCTGGGGCAGCAAGCAGAATAGCTCAAGCAGCAAAACCTCCGGGAAAACCGGAGGTTTTGCTGCTTCTCAGCTTGTCATAAAAGGGCGGTGCCCTTTTTTGACAAGCTGAGCAAGCATTTTCAGAACTTTCATAAAAGTTCTGAAAATGCGGTGATTGAAAACGAAAGACACCCCTGATGGGTTTCTTTCGTAACTATCTTCCTTTCCGAAGGCGGAGGCAAGCCTGCTTTTTTGACAGTCTGCGAAGCGCGTTCAGTTCAGCACGCCGCTGACATAGCGGTACTTGTCCAGGCTGGACGCAGCGTTCCAGGTCATGTAGCCGCCGGTGTTGCCGGTGTCGTTCAGGGCCCGGATCTGGGCGGCGATCTCATCGGGGCCATAGGTGTTGTACGGCTCCCGGATGGCGTTGTAGCACTGGATCCAGGTGCGCACCGCGGCAGGGGAGGGAGTCTCCTGCTGCCGGGCGGCAGCCTTCTCGCCGAAGGTTTTCATGGTCTCATAGGGGTGCTCCCAGGGCAGCCAGCTGCCGGAGGCGGAATAATGATCGGGGTACGGCATGGCGCTGATGGCGTCCACCACGCCGCTGATGGCCGCCCAATACTGGCCGTAGGCCGTGACGTACTTTTCCGCGCACTCGCCGAACACATCGGCAGACACATACACCCCCGCCCCGTGGAGCCGGTCGGCGGCGTACTGCAAAAACCGCTGAACGGCCTGGGCCTTGCTCTCGTCATTGTCGTTGTGATAGTCGATGGTGCCCGCCTCGTCATAGTCCCAGGTGCCGTCGGGGAAGCGGACATAGTCGAACTGAATTTCGTTGAAGCCCATGGTCTCGGCGGCCTCCAGGGCCAGGTCCACCTTATACTGCCACACCTGGCGGCTGTATACGCTGGGCCAGTACATGCCGCCGATCTTCAGCGGCTGGCCGCTCAGGTCCGCCACCACACACTCCGGATGATCTGCGGCCAGGTTGGGATCGTTGAAGGCCGTGATGCGGCCGATGACGTAATACCCGGCGTCCTTCAGCTTTTTCACCGCCGCCTGATAGCTCTCCAGCGTGTTGTAGGCATCCGCATAGGCGCTGGGGGAATATTTCTGCATCACCGGCGAGGCGTAGCCGATGGCCCCGCCGTCCATGATGTCCACCACAAAGGCGTTGATGCCGCACCCGTCGGCCACGGCGATGTATGCCTCCGGATTCCGGATGGCCTCGTTGTTCAGGTACAGGGCCTTCACGGTATCGGGCATGACGCTGCCGCCAAAGCGGGGCTTTTCATAGGCGTCGTAGTCCAGGCCCGCCGCGTCGCCGCCGCCCCAGCTGTCGCCCCGGTCCGCGTGGAGCCGGGCCATATCCGCGTCATAGGGAGCCGTGGCCTGGTCCTCTGTCAGGCGGACATACCGGGCGGGGATGTACCCGCCGTCGGCCCGGTAATAGGATACGCTGCCGTCGGCCGCCAGGTCCCGGTAGCCGGTAACGGTCAGGGCCTGGCCCCGCAGCACCAGGGGGCCGGTGGGGTCGCCGCCCTCATCCGTCAGATTCTGGGCCCGGCGGACATACACGGTTTTCAGCGTCACCACGCCGCTCAGGTCATCAGTCAGGTTCTCCCGGTCCAGCCAGGCGAAGCCGCCGTCCTCCTGGGGCACCCGAACCTGGTCCGGACGATCCTTGTGGGCCTCCTCCACCACATAGGTGACCTGGCTGCCCCGGACCAACTGCCGCAGGACATTGCCCTCCTCGTCGTACAGCGGAGCCGTCTCCGCTTCCGAGGCCACATAACCGGCCGCCGTCTCCAGGGGGATCTCCTTCTGCCGGGTAAAATGCCACACCAGTGCGGCGATGGTGGCCAGGCACACCAGAGCCAGGGCGATCCCCGGCCACCGGGGGCGGTGCTGCTTCCGGCTGCGCCGGGGGCGGGGGGTATAATCCGGCTCCGTCTCCTGGACCCACTCCGGCGCCCACGCGCCGGTCTGCTGTTCTTTCACGGACATAGGGGAGTACCTCGCTTCTGTGTATTTTCGCCATTATACCGCATTTTCCGGCAAATGACTACCCCCATTCTCTGTCCCGCCCTATCCCAATAGAAAACCGGGAAAATTCCCGGGAAAAACGGGACAAACCGCAGATTACCGGGACAGAAATGTGAATTTTTTTCACTGCCCTTGCTTTTTTGGAAAAATAGGCTATGATATAGAGGAAATAATATGTCCCGCACGGCGGGAAAAGAAAAGAAGGTACTGTTATGACGAAAATTGACATCGTGTCCGGTTTCCTGGGCGCAGGCAAGACCACCCTCATCAAGAAGATGGTGAAGGAAGCCTATCAGGGCGAAAAGCTGGTGCTGATCGAAAACGAGTTCGGCGAGATCAGCATCGACGGCGGCTTTCTGAAGGATGCGGGGATCCAGATCTCAGAAATGTCCTCGGGCTGCATCTGCTGCTCCCTGGTGGGCGACTTCGGCAAGGCCCTGCGGGAGGTGAAGGAGCAGTTCCAGCCGGACCGCATCCTCATCGAGCCCTCCGGCGTGGGGAAGCTCTCCGACGTGATCGTGGCGGTGGAAAACACCGTGGCGGATATCCCGGATATGAAGCTGAACTCCTTTGTCACCGTGGCCGACGCCGGCAAGGTGAAGGTGTATATGAAGAACTTCGGCGAGTTCTATAACAACCAGATCGAGGCCGCCGGCACCATCATCCTGTCCCGGACCCAGAAGCTGACCCAGGAGAAGCTGGAGGCCGCCGTGGCTCTGCTGCGGGAGAAGAACCCCACCGCCGCCATTCTGACCACCCCCTGGGACCAGCTGGACGGCAAGACCGTTCTGGCCGCCGTGGAAAAGGTGTCTCTGGCCGACGAGCTGCTGGAGAAGATGCGGGCCGAGCACGAGGCCGAGGAGGCTGAGCATCATCACCATCACCACGAGCATGACGAGCATGACGAGGATGCGCATGAGCATCACCATCATCACGATCATGACGAGGATGAGGACGAGCACGAGCACCATCATCACGACCATGATCATGAGCATGACCATGACGAGGAGCACGAGCACCATCACCACCATGACGGCCAGGAGTGCGACGACCCCGCCTGCTCCTGCCACCACCATCACCACCACGCCGACGAGGTGTTCACCAGCTGGGGCGCGGAGACGCCCAAGCAGTTCACCCAGGCGGATATCGACCGCATTCTGACGGCTCTGGATTCCGGCGACTACGGAGCCATCCTGCGGGCCAAGGGCATCGTGCCCGCCGCCGACGGCCAGTGGCTGCACTTTGACTATGTGCCCCAGGAGCACGAGGTGCGCTATGGCTCTGCCGACTACACCGGCCGCCTGTGCGTCATCGGCTCCCAGCTGAAGGAGGACGGCCTGAAGACCCTGTTCGGCCTGTAAGGAGACGCCTATGGACATTCCTGTATATCTCATCACCGGCTTTCTGGATGCCGGAAAGACCGACTTCATCAACGGCATCCTGAAAGACGGCTTCGCCAGCGAGGACCGGACCCTGCTGCTGTGCTGCGAGGAGGGGGAGACGGAGTACGACCCCAAGGTGCTGTTCAACGTGTTCACCTACACCGTGGACGATCCCGCCCAGCTGACGCCGGAATTTTTCAAGAAGCTGGAAAAGCAGTACCGGCCCAAGCAGGTGATCATCGAGTTCAACGGCATGTGGAGCTTCGAGCCCCTGTACCGGGAGGGTCTGCCTGCCAACTGGATCCTGTATCAGATCATGTGCCTGGTGGACGCCACCACCTTTGAGCCGTATCTGCGGAACATGGGGCAGCTGATGATGGAAAAAATCCTTAACGCGGATATGATCATCTTCAACCGCTGCAACGAGGAGCTGCGCAAGGCCCTGCGGGGCCGGAACCTGCGGATGGTGAACCGGCGGGCCGACATCTATCTGGAGAACACCGACGGCACCAGCGAGGACTACGTCACCGACGACATGGCCCCCTTCGACCTGTCCGGCGGCCACCTGGACGTGCCGGACAACGACTACGGCATCTGGTATGTGGACATGATGGACAACCCCCAGCGCTACGACGGCATCACCGTGCGGTATAAGGCGCTGATGTGCCACTCCAAGAAGTTCCCGGGCATCCACTGCCCCGGCCGCTTCGCCATGGTGTGCTGCAACAACGACATGCAGTTCCTGGCCCTGGTGTGCAAGGGCCAGGAGCTGGAGAAGTTCAAGAACCGCCAGTGGGTGGAGATCCAGGCCACCGTGAAGAAGGAGAAATGCCAGGCCTATGACGGTGAGGGCCCGGTGCTGTACGTCACCGATGTGAAGCCCTGCCAGAAGCCGGACCCGGAGAACGTCAGCTTCTGATACAGATCGCAATCATCAGAAAGAATCATACAGATAGGAAAATAGGAAACCCTTCGGCACAGCCGAAGGGTTTCCTATTTTTGAAAAACATCGAGCGCACAGCTGTCGCAAACCGCGGCAGGAGCCGCCCGGACGGGCGGCTCCTGCGGGATCTATGACGTGAGTAAGGTTCTTTGTATGGCTCAGTCGTCGTACATCTCGATGAGCTTCAGCAGGTGATCGTAGCGAGCCTTGGCCTCGGCCTCGTTGCGGGCGAACAGATTCTCCGCACGGTCGGGGAACTCGCGGGTCAGGCGGCTGTAGCGGGCCTCGTTCATCAGGAAGTCGTGATAGCCGCCGGCGGGAGCCTTGGAATCCAGGGTGAACTTCTTCTCCGCAGCGGGGTTGAAGCGGAACAGGTTCCAATAACCGCAGTCCACAGCCTTCTTCATTTCCTTCTGGCAGTTCATCATGCCGCCCTTGATGCTGTGCATCTCGCAGGGGCTGTAGCCGATGATCAGGGAGGGGCCATGATAAGCCTCGGCCTCGGTGATGGCCTTGAGGGTCTGAGCGGGGTTGGCGCCCATAGCCACCTGGGCCACGTACACATAGCCGTACTGCATGGCGATCTCCGCCAGGCTCTTCTTCTTGACCTCCTTACCGGCAGCGGCAAACTGAGCCACCTGGCCGATGTTGGAAGCCTTGGAGGCCTGTCCGCCGGTGTTGGAGTACACCTCGGTGTCGAACACGAAGATGTTCACGTCCTTCTTGCTGGCGATGACGTGATCCAGGCCGCCGTAACCAATGTCGTAGGCCCAGCCGTCGCCGCCGAAGATCCACATGGACTTCTTGGCCAGGTATTCCTTCTTGCTGAGGATGTCGGCAGCCAGGGTGCAGGCGTCGCAGTCGCAGAACAGAGCGCCCTTAGCCTTCAGCTCGGCAGCGTGTGCAGCGAACTGAGGATTGGCGGCCAGCTCCTCCACGGTGCAGATGCTCTCCTCCAGGGCCTTGACATAGGCGCGGGCGGGCTCGGCATTGGCGCTGCCATCGTCCATGGTATCCAGCCATGCCTGAGCGGCGGCCTTCAGCTCGGGACGGGCCCACTCCACGGCGATCAGCTGGCGGGTCTCGTCGGCCAGATCCTGACGGATCTTGTCCTGACCGATGAACATGCCCAGACCGTGCTCGGCGTTATCCTCGAACAGGGAGTTGCACCATGCGGGGCCGTGGCCCTCCTTGTTGGTGCAGTAGGGAGAGGTAGCCGCGGGACCGCCCCAGATGGAGGAGCAGCCGGTGGCGTTGGAGATGTACATATGGTCGCCGAACAGCTGGGTGACGAGACGGGCATAGCTGGTCTCGGCGCAGCCGGCGCAGGAACCGGAGAACTCCAGCATGGGCTGCTTGAACTGGCTGCCCTTGACGGTGTTGTCCTGCATATCCTTCTTCTCGGAGACCTTGTCCATGCAGTAGTCGAACACATCCTGCTGTTTAAGCTCGCCCTCCTGGGCCACCATGGACAGCGCGTTCACGGGGCAGGCGCCGATGCAGACGCCGCAGCCCATGCAGTCCAGAGGACTGATGGCCATGGTGAACTGATAGGTGCCCTTGCCCTTGCCGGCCTTGACGTCCACGATCTTGGCGGCCTCGGGAGCATTCTTGGCCTCCTCGGCGGTCAGAGCGAAGGGACGGATGGTGGCGTGGGGGCAGACATAGGCGCACTGGTTGCACTGGATGCACTTGGCAGCGTCCCAGGTGGGGACGGACACGGCCACGCCGCGCTTCTCATAGGCGGAGGCGCCCAGCTCGAACTGGCCGTCCACATGATCGGCAAAGGCGGAGACGGGCAGGCTGTCGCCGTCCATCTTGCCCACAGGCTCCAGGATCTCCTTGACCATCTTCACCAGCTCGGGCTTGCCCTCCAGCTTCTTGTGCTCGGGCTCGTCCACGGCGTTGGCCCAGTCGGCGGGGACCTCCACCTTCTTATAGGCGGTGGCGCCCAGGTCGATGGCCTTGTAGTTCATATCCACCACGTCCTGGCCCTTCTTCAGGTAGGAGGCCTTGGCCTTCTCCTTCATGAAGCGGATGGCGTCCTCCTCGGGCATGACCTTGGCCAGGGAGAAGAATGCGGACTGGAGGATGGTGTTGTTGCGCTTGCCCATACCGATCTTGATGGCCAGGTCAATGGCATCGATGGTATACAGCTGGATGTTGTTGCGGGCGATGTAGCGCTTGGCGTCGGCCTTCAGGTGGTGGTTCAGCTCATCGAAGTCCCACTGGCAGTTGATCATGAACACGCCGCCGGGCTTGACATCGTTGACCATCTTGAAGCCCTTGGTGATGTAGCTGGGGTTGTGGCAGGCCACGAAGTCGGCCTTGTTGATATAGTACGGGGAACGGATGGGGTGGTCACCGAAGCGCAGATGGCTGATGGTCACGCCGCCGGTCTTCTTGGAGTCATACTGGAAGTATGCCTGCACGTACTTGTCGGTGTGGTCGCCGATGATCTTGATGGAGTTCTTGTTGGCGCCCACGGTGCCGTCGCCGCCCAGGCCCCAGAACTTGCACTCGATGGTGCCGGGAGCAGCGGTGTTGGGACAGTTCTTGTCCTCGGGCAGGGACAGGTTGGTGACATCGTCCACGATGCCGATGGTGAACTGGCGCTTCATCTCGTCGCGCTTGAGCTCGTCATACACAGCGAACACGGAGGCAGGAGGCGTGTCCTTGCTGCCCAGACCGTAACGGCCGCCGATGACCTGGATGTCGCTGCGGCCGGCGTTGGCCAGAGAGGTGACCACATCCTGATACAGGGGCTCGCCCAGAGCGCCGGGCTCCTTGGTGCGGTCCAGAACGGCGATCTTCTTGACGGAGGCGGGAATGGCCTGGATGAGCTTCTCGGGAGCGAAGGGGCGGAACAGGCGGACCTTCACCAGGCCGACCTTCTCGCCGTGGGCATTCAGATAGTCGATGACCTCCTCGGCCACATCGCAGATGGAGCCCATGGCCACGATGACGCGGTCGGCGTCCTCAGCGCCGTAGTAGTTGAACAGGCCGTAGTTGGTGCCCAGCTTGGCGTTGATCTTGTCCATGTACTTCTCCACCACGGCGGGCAGAGCGGCATAGTACTTGTTGCAGGCCTCGCGGTGCTGGAAGAAGATATCGCCGTTTTCGTGGCTGCCGCGCATGTGGGGATGCTCGGGATTCAGAGCGTGCTGACGGAACTCCTTCACGGCGTCCATGTCGCACATATCCTTCAGATCCTCGTAATCCCACACGGCGATCTTCTGGATCTCGTGGCTGGTGCGGAAGCCGTCGAAGAAGTTGATGAAGGGAACCTTGCCCTCCAGAGCGGCCAGATGGGCCACGGGAGACAGGTCCATGACCTCCTGGACGTTGCCCTCGCACAGCATGGCAAAGCCGGTCTGGCGGCAGGCCATCACGTCGGAGTGGTCGCCGAAGATGTTCAGCGCCTGGGTGGACACGGTACGGGCGGAGACATGGAACACGGCGGGCAGCTGCTCGGCTGCGATCTTGTACATGTTGGGGATCATCAGCAGCAGACCCTGGGATGCGGTGTAGGTGGTGGTCAGGGCGCCGGCGCCCAGAGAACCGTGAACCGCGCCGGCAGCGCCGGCCTCAGACTGCATTTCCACCACCTTGACCCGGGTGCCGAAGATGTTCTTCAGCCCGTTGGCGGACCACTGGTCCACAAAGTCGGCCATGGGGGACGACGGGGTGATGGGATAGATGGCGGCAACCTCGGAGAACGCGTAGGACACGTGCGCCGCAGCGTTGTTACCATCCATGGACTTCATTTTTCTTACCATAAATGAACCTCCTCATAAAAACATTTCGCGGATTTCTCAACGAAACACCATACATTGTGTATAATACCACAATCTTTTTTCTTTGTAAACCGGGTTTTGCCCCTTTTTCACGGATTAAGGCTTTTTCTTCACCATGCACAAAAATTCTCACGGTAAGAGGGAAGTTTTTTTGACAATGTATTTCAAAACGGCGGGATATGTGCTAAAATATAAATGAAACACGTCAGAAAGCGCAGAACAAGCGCATTTTTTGTGAGAGGATGTGAAGGGTCATGGTGGTAACGGTACGGTCCCTGGGACTCAACGGCATCAGCGGCTATGAGGTGTCGGTGGAGTGCTTTTTGTCCGGGGGACTGCCCGCCTTCGACGTGGTGGGCCTGCCGGACGCGGCGGTGCGGGAATCCCGGGAGCGGGTCCGGGCCGCCATCAAGGCCTGCGGGGCCAAATTCCCCGTCAGCCGCATCACCGTGAACCTGGCCCCGGCGGGCCAGCGGAAAGAGGGCACGGTGTATGACCTGCCCATTCTGCTGGGCATCCTGACAGCGGCGGAGGAGCTGAAGCCCTTGCCCGCCGACGCGGCGTTTCTGGGGGAGCTGAGCCTTACCGGCGCGCTGCGTCCGGTGACGGGGGTGCTGCCCATGGCCCTGTGCGCCGCCCGGATGGGCATCCGCCAGCTGTTTGTCCCGGCCCAGAACGCCCCGGAGGCTACTCTGGCCCAGGGGATCACCGTCTATCCGGTGGAAAACATTGCCCAGCTGGTGGCCCACCTTACCGGTGACGCGCCCATCCGGCCCCAGACCCCCTGGACCCCCTCGCCGGTGTCCCAGGCCCTGCCGGACTTTGCCGACGTCATGGGCCAGGAAAACGTAAAGCGGGCCCTGGAGGTAGCCGCCGCCGGGGGCCACAATGTGCTGCTCATCGGCTCCCCCGGCTCCGGCAAGTCCATGCTGGCCCGGCGGCTGCCGTCCATCCTGCCGGACATGACCCGGCAGGAATCCCTTCAGACCACGGAGGTGTACTCTGTGGCGGGGATGACGGACCCGTCCCACCCCCTGGTGACCCGGCGGCCCTTCCGCAGCCCCCACCATACGGCCTCCCCCGTGTCCCTGTCCGGCGGCGGCACCGTGCCCCGGCCCGGGGAGATCTCCCTGGCCCACAACGGCATCCTCTTTTTGGATGAGCTGCCGGAATTCGACAAAACCGCCCTGGAGACTCTGCGCCAGCCCCTGGAGGACGGGGTGGTGACCATTACCCGGGTATCCGGGTCCCTGACCCTGCCCAGCCGGTTCATGCTGGTGTGCGCCATGAACCCCTGCCGCTGCGGGTGGTACGGCCACCCCTCCGGCCGCTGCACCTGCTCGGAAAGCCAGGTGGAGAGCTACATGCGCCGCATTTCCGGCCCCCTGCTGGACCGCATCGACATGCACATCGAGGTGCCGTCGGTGGAGTACGAGGCCATGCGCCGCCGGGAGAAGCCCGAGACGTCGGCCCAGGTCCGGCAGCGGGTCAACGCCGCCCGGGATATCCAGAAGCGCCGCTTTGCCGGCACCGCCGTCAGCTGCAACGCCTATATGACCCCCGCCATGATCGGGGAATACTGCCTGCTGGACCAGGCGGGGGAGCGGCTCATGAAGGGGGCCTTCGACCGGCTGGGCCTGACGGGCCGCAGCCATGACCGCATTCTCCGCATGGCCCGCACCATTGCCGACCTGGACGGCAGCGAGCGCATCGAGGCCGCCCACCTGGCTGAGGCCATTCAGTACCGCAGCAGCAATCTGTTGAAATAACCGGGGAAACACGCTATAATAAAAAACGGAAGGATAACCGGCCCGGGCGGTGCGCCGCCGGAGCCGTCCCCATGAACCTATATATTAAGGAGAAACCCCATGCACGAAATGATCCTGTGCAAGCTGGGCGAGGTGGTCCTGAAGGGCCTGAACCGCCGCAGCTTTGAAATGAAGCTCATGTCCAACCTCCGCCGCCGCACCGCCCGGTTCGGCAGGTTCCGGGTCTATTCCAAGCAGAGCACCATCTATGTGGAGCCTGCCGGGGAGGCCTGCGACCTGGACGGGGCGTATGATGCCTGCAAGCGGGTGTTCGGTATCATCGCCGTGGCCCGGGCCCTGCCCTGTGCCAAGGAAAAGGAGGCCATTCTGGACACCGCCAAGACCTATCTGAGCAGCGCCCTGACAGCGGCCCGAAGCTTCAAGGTAGAGAGCAAGCGGGCAGACAAGACCTTCCCCATGACCTCCATCCAGCTGAGCCAGTGGGTAGGCGGCCACCTGCACGAGGCCTTCCCCCACCTGACGGTGGACGTTCACCACCCGGACCTGACGGTATATGTAGAGGTCCGGGAGGAGGCGGCGTATGTCCACGCCCCGGTGGAGCCTGCCGCAGGCGGCCTGCCCATCGGCATGGGCGGCCGGGCCGTGAGCCTGCTGTCCGGCGGCATCGACTCGCCGGTGGCCAGCTACATGATCGCCAAGCGGGGCGTGGAGCTGGAGATGATCCACTTTGCCTCGCCCCCCTATACCAGCGAGCAGGCCCGGGAAAAGGTCCTTCAGCTGGCCCGGGAGCTGGTGCCCTGGTGCGGGCGGCTGAATGTCACCATTGTCCCCTTTGCCGAGATCCAGGAGGAGATCCGCCGCAATTGCCCGGAGGACCACTTCACCCTGATCATGCGGCGGTTCATGATGCGCCTGGCCGACGCCCTGGCCCGGGACCTGAACTGCCGGGCCCTGGTCACCGGCGAGAGCCTGGGCCAGGTGGCCAGCCAGACCATGGATGCCCTGGCCGTCAGCGGCGACGTGACGGACCTGCCGGTGCTGCGGCCCGTTATCGGCATGGACAAGGAGGAGATCGTCCGCATCGCCCGGCACATCGGCACGTTTGAAACCTCCATTCTGCCCTATGAGGACTGCTGCACCGTGTTCACCCCTCGCCATCCCAAGACCCGCCCCCACGTGGAGGAGGTCCGGGAGATGGAGCAGGCCCTGGACGTGGAGGGTCTGGTCCGCCGGGCCATGGAGGGCCGGGAAGTGGTCAAGCTCCGCTGAGCCGCCTGTCCTTGAAAATCTTCTTGCCGTGTCATTGCGCAACCAGTCCGCAGACTGGTTGCGGCAATCCGTTCCCCTGCCCCGGCCCGCCGGGGGCGTCGGCCCCTGCTTGGCTCTCCCTCCGGGAGAGCTGTCACCGAAGGTGACTGAGAGGGCCTGTAGGGGCTTCTGAATGGTATGATCCATCTGTTCGCATTTCCCCTCTCAGTCGGCTGCGCCGACAGCTCCCCCGGAGGGGGAGCCAAGGGGCGGCGCTTCGGCGTTTTCCCCTCCAGCAATACCCCGCGACACCCCAACGAAAAGGATGTGATACCATGCCCTACCAGGCGGAGATCATCGCCGTGGGCACTGAGCTGCTTTTGGGCAATATTGCCAACACCAACGCGCAGTTTCTGTCGCAGCTGCTGGCCTCGGCAGGAGTCAACGTGCTGTACCACACCGCCGTGGGGGACAACCCCCAGCGTCTGCGGGCGGCGGTGGAGACTGCCCGGTCCCGCTGCGACCTGCTGGTGTTCACCGGCGGCCTGGGCCCCACCTATGACGACATGACCAAGGAGACGGTGGCCGGCGTGTTCGGTCTGGCCCTGGAATACCACCCGGAGGTCATGGAGGAAATTCAGCAATATTTTGACCGTGTGTTCCACCGTCCCATGCCCGCCTGCAACCGGCAGCAGGCTATGCTGCCCCAGGGCTGCACGGTGCTGCACAACCCGGTGGGCACCGCCCCGGGCTGCATATTCACGGCGGGCGGCGTCACGGCGGTGCTGCTGCCGGGGGTGCCCCACGAGTGCCGCTATCTGGCGGAGCACGCGGTGCTGCCCTGGCTCCGGGGCCAGAGCGGCGGCGTTATCCGCAGCCGCGACCTGCATGTGTTCGGTCTGACGGAGCCCCAGGTCCAGGAGCTGCTGGGCGACCTGATGGACGGCGCGCAGAACCCCTCCCTGGCCCCCTACGCCAAGCCCGGCGAGGTGATGCTGCGGCTGACGGCCAAGGGCGGCAGCGACGACGACTGCCAGGAGCGCATGGCCCCTCTGTTCCGGGACGTCCGCTCCCGGCTGGGAGACTATCTGTACGGCGTGGACGTGTCCTCCCTGGAGGAGGTGGTCCTGACCCGGCTGCGGCAGCAGGGGCTGACTCTCTCCGCCGCAGAGAGCTGCACCGGCGGCCTCATCGCCAAGCGGCTGACGGACGTGGCCGGAGCCTCCGCCGCGTTTCTGGGCGGCGTGGTGTCCTATACCAACGGCGTGAAGGCCGGGGTGCTGGGCGTGCCCCGGGACCTGCTGGACCGATACGGCGCGGTGTCCGCGCCGGTGGCCCGGGCCATGGCGGAGGGCGTCCGCCGTGTCACCGGCAGCGACCTTTCGGTGTCTGTCACCGGTCTGGCCGGGCCAGACGGCGACGACCGGGGCAACCCCGTGGGCACCGTATATGTGGGGCTGAGCTGGCAGGGGGGCTCCCTGGTCCGGCATCTGACCCTGGGCGGTGACCGGGCCCGCATCCGGCTCCTGGCCGCCAGCAACGCACTGGATATCATACGCAGACACCTTTGTGATCTGCCTGTAGAAGGAGAAGAAGCATATGGCAGTTAACCCCATGAACAACAAGAACCTGAGCCGGACCCACAGCAAGGAGCTGGCCAAAAACAACCGCGGCAAGCGCACCCGGAAAAACAGCGACTATAAGACCACCGCCACCGCCGCCCGCCAGGCCCAGAGCCAGGCCCCTCAGAAGGCCGCCTGGCCCACCAAGGTCAAGGTCACCCTGGGTATCCTGTTCGGCATTCTGGTGGCAGCCCTGATCCTGCGGCTGGCGGTTCCGTCGCTGCAGGACAACCCGCTGCTGAACAACCTGACCACTCTGCTGCTGGGCATCTCCTGCGGCGCGCTGTATTTCATCCGCAAGGATTATCCCGCGCCCAAGGCCTCCAAGCTGGACGGCGTGGTCAACGCCGTACTTATCGTTTTCGCCCTGTTTTACGGCGTTATGGGCGTGTGGGGCCTGATCCGGATGGTCGGCTGAGCGTCCCGCCCTGTCCCGCGTTTGTCCCGGGAATTTCCCGTTGACAACCGGGACAGGGCGTGCTATATTACAGGGTAACAAAAGGCACTGACGAGGAAGCCGCCTGCGGCAGGCAGCAGAGAGGGACCCATTCTGGTGCAAGGGCCCCGGCTGAAAGCAGGACGCGTACCGCCTCCGAGCCGTCCGCCCAACGGGCATATCCCCCAGTAGGCCGGACCGGGCCCTCCCGTTACAGAGGAGCTACGAGCGACGGGACGCTGTCCCGTAAGCAGGGTGGAACCGTGGAGTAATACCAATTACCTCACCCCTGAAGCATCATCAGGGGCGGGGATTTTTTATTTCCTGACCCCAATTTCAAGGAGGAATCACCATGAGCGAAGAAAACAAGTACACGTTTGAAAACGAGGAATACCGCCGGACGTACTGGCATACCTGCTCCCATGTGCTGGCCCAGGCCGTCAAGCGCCTGCACCCGGAGGTAAAGCTGGCCATCGGCCCCAGCATTGAAAACGGCTTCTATTACGATCTGGATGCGCCCTTTGCCTTCACCCAGGACGACCTGGCCGAGATCGAGGGCGAGATGCGGAAGATCTGCAAGGAAAAGCTGAAGCTGGAGCGGTTTGAGCTGCCCCGGGAGGAGGCTCTGAAATATATGGAGGAGCGGGAGGAGCCCTATAAGGTGGAGCTCATCAACGACCTGCCCGCCGATGCACACATCTCCTTCTATAAGCAGGGCGAGTTTGTGGACCTGTGCGCCGGTCCCCATCTGGACTCCACCGGCCGCATCAAGGGCAACGCCATCAAGCTGACCGCCTGCAACGCCGCCTATTGGCGGGGCGACAGCAATCGCCAGACCCTCCAGCGCATTTACGGCGTGGCCTTCCCCAAAAAGGAGGATCTGGACGCATATCTGAAGGAGCGGGAGGATGCTCTGAAGCGGGACCACAACAAGCTGGGCCGCGAGCTGGAGTATTTCACCACCGTGGACTGCATCGGTCAGGGCCTGCCCATCATGCTGCCCAAGGGTGCCCGGGTCATCCAGCTGCTGCAGCGCTGGGTGGAGGACGTGGAGCAGCAGCGGGGCTATCTGCTGACCAAGACTCCCCTGATGGCCAAGCGGGAGCTCTATAAAATCTCCGGCCACTGGGATCACTATCTGGACGGCATGTTCGTTCTGGGCGACCCCGATGACGAAACCAAGGAGTGCTTTGCCCTGCGGCCTATGACCTGCCCCTTCCAGTATCAGGTGTATCTGAACCGGCAGCGGTCCTACCGCGACCTGCCCATGCGCCTGGGCGAGACGTCCACCCTGTTCCGCAACGAGGACTCCGGCGAGATGCACGGCCTGATCCGTGTCCGCCAGTTTACCATCTCCGAGGGTCACCTGGTGCTGCGCCCGGACCAGCTGGAGGAGGAGTTCAAGGGCTGCCTGGCCCTGGCCAAGTATTGCCTGGGCACCGTGGGCCTGCTGGATAAGTGCACGTTCCGGTTCTCCCAGTGGGATCCCAGCAACCCCCACAACAAGTATGAGGGCACGGCGGAGCAGTGGGAGCACGCCCAGAGCACCATGGCCAAGATCCTGGACGACCTGGACGTTCACTATTCCATCGGCATCGACGAGGCCGCCTTCTACGGACCCAAGCTGGACATCCAGTATAAGAACGTGTTCGGCAAGGAGGACACCCTGGTCACCATCCAGATCGATATGCTGCTGGCCCAGCGCTTCGGCATGTACTATATCGACGAAAACGGCAACAAGGCCCTGCCGTATATCATCCACCGCACGTCCCTGGGCTGCTATGAGCGGACGCTGGCGTATCTGATCGAGGAGTACGCCGGGGCGCTGCCCACCTGGATGATGCCCGAGCAGGTCCGCTTCCTGCCCATTACCGACCGGGCCGCCGACTACTGTGCCCAGCAGGCGGACCAGCTGCGGCAGCAGGGCTTCCGGGTGGAGGTGGACGGCCGCAACGAGAAGATCGGTAAGAAGATCCGGGAGGCTACCCTGGAGAAGATCCCCTTCATGCTGGTGGTGGGCGACCGGGATATGGAGGCGGGCACCGTCTCCGTCCGTACCCGCACCGGCGAGGACCTGGGCGCCATGACCTTGGCGGACTTCTCCGCCAAGCTCCGCCAGATCGTGGACACCAAGGCCAAGCAGTAACGCAAAGCATATGACCCCGACCGGCCCCCGTTTTCAAAGCGGGG
>OLRY01001293.1_pt1 | contig 24347 bp, 22 predicted proteins | sample 1672541 | NCBI WGS metagenome assembly OLRY01 (sample SAMEA3136697, study PRJEB25190) | human gut metagenome | biome: human gut; feature: human-associated habitat; material: faeces | place: Austria | collected 2013 | reverse complement strand
CAGGTAGGCGTTCCGTATATCGTAGTATTCATGAACAAGTGCGATATGGTTGACGATGAAGAGCTTCTTGAGCTGGTTGACATGGAGATCCGTGAGCTGCTCACAGAGTATGACTTCCCGGGCGATGACACACCGATCATCCAGGGTTCCGCTCTGAAGGCTCTGGAAGATCCGTCCAGCGAATGGGGCGACAAGATCATGGAGCTGATGGATGCTGTTGATACATGGGTTCCGAATCCGGAGCGTGATACAGATAAGCCGTTCCTTATGCCGGTTGAGGACGTATTCACAATCACAGGTCGTGGTACTGTTGCTACCGGCCGTGTAGAGCGTGGTACTCTTCATCTGAACGATGAAGTTGAGATCATCGGTGTTAAGGAAGCTACAAAGAAGACTGTTGTTACCGGTATCGAAATGTTCCGTAAGCTGCTTGACGAAGCTCAGGCAGGTGACAACATTGGCGCACTGCTTCGTGGTGTTCAGAGAACTGAGATCGTTCGTGGTCAGGTTCTTGCAAAACCGGGCAGCGTTAAGTGCCACACAAAGTTTACCGCTCAGGTATACGTTCTGACAAAAGATGAAGGTGGACGTCATACTCCGTTCTTCAACAACTACAGACCGCAGTTCTACTTCCGTACAACTGACGTTACCGGCGTTATCGAGCTGCCGGCTGGCACAGAAATGTGCATGCCGGGTGACAACGTAGAAATGACCATCGAGCTGATCCACCCGATCGCTATGGAGCAGGGTCTTACTTTCGCTATCCGTGAAGGTGGACGTACTGTTGGATCAGGCCGTGTTGCTTCTATCATCGAGTAATCTCGGACACTTATATTGTAAAATTACCCCGGATGGCTTAGGCTTTCCGGGGTTTTGCATAAGAAAAAGCATATGAAAAAAATGCTATGAAATTAGAAGAAGTAAACAAAAAAAATAGTTGCTATTTTACTGAATTGTGAGTATACTATTCTTAGGATAAGTCTTTAAAGATTTAACAGCAGGTATATCTCGACCTTCAACTGAGAAAGTTATGAGTGGGCGTATCTCAGCCCTAAGCGAGACAGTTAGAAGTGAGTGTTTCGCCACTCGAAGTGCGAACCTAACAGTGGGGCGGTTAATCCGCCCCATTTTATATATGGAGGATGAAGAATTGGCAATAGAATTATATGAAGTCAATCCTAAATACATAAATTACCTTGTGCCATATGCACCACACTTATTCCATAATTGTTGATGCTCCTTTAAAATAACATTTTATAGATCTTGTTGCCTTTCGTCAGGTTGCTCTGTATACTGTCATTATCCTACAGAAAGAAAAAATCTCAGAGCACCTTCCTGGACAGTCGCGTACTCTGAGATCTGGTAAAAACCATGTTCATTATAGCAGAGTATACGCTTGTTCGCAATGAGGCAAACGGTGTTTTTTGTTAAGAGCAGTGAAAATGTACCAGGATGTCCTTGCTGTGGTGGACAGCTCAGATACCGGGATTCCAGACTTCGTATTAGAAAGCATGAAGGCGGTAATCGGGATTTTCTGAGTATCCGGAGATTCAAATGTACTACATGTGAGAGCTATCATAATGAACTTCCAGATGTATTGCTTCCATATAAGCACTATGAAGCAGAGGTCATCAGTGGTGTGATCGATGGGATCGTAACGCCTCATGATCAGGATTCTGAAGACTATCCTTCAATCAGTACCATGTTGTACTGGCTGCGGTGGTTTCAACTCAATCTTTCAAACATGGAAGGATATCTTAGAAATGCAGGATACAGTATTCTCGGACTTGGCAAGGATCTTCTTTTCTCTGACCAGTCACTGCTCGAAGCGGTCAGAAAAAAATATCTCAACTGGCTGGAAAAGACCATCCGTATTATTTACAACAGCGGTGGTTTTCTGCCGGCTTTTTACTGATAAACGCATGCACCTACTTTCGTTCGTCTGTCACAGGTTTTTCCTATATAGTGATCTCAGAAGGAGGTCACGAATTATGAATACAAACCAACAGATAGTAAGACAATGGGAAGAGCAGGAAGCTCTCCATCGTTTCCAGCTCATTTCCCCGCTTCTGCGCGAGGATCTGGATAATGCCAAAAATCTCCATCTCCGCAAAAAAATCGCCGAGGAAAATGAGATCACGGTTCGTTCTCTATACCGCTATGAAAAAGCATACAGAGAAGGACAGTTTTCCGGATTAAAACCGGCAACCAGGAAGAAACACCGCTCACAGAGACTGCCCGAAAACTTTGAATTTCTTGTAGAACAGGCTATCCAGCTCAGAAAGGAAGTACCGGAACGTTCCATCGCACAAATCATTCTGATCCTTGAGCTGGAAGGCCATGTGGCTCCCGGAGTTTTAAAACGTCCGACTCTGGAACGGCATCTTTATAAGCGTGGTTTTGGCAGGGAACATATGAAGATGTACCGGGATGCACGTGAAAGCTCATCCAAACGGTTCTGTAAGCCACACCGCATGATGCTGATCCAGGGGGACATCAAATATGGCCCCAAACTGCCTATCGGTAAAAATGGAGCAAAAGTCCAGACTTATTTATCTTCAGCGATCGATGATCATTCCAGATATATCCTGTCTTCCCGTTTTTATGATAATCAGGAAGAAATGATTGTGGAAGATACCTTCCATCAGGCTATTATACGCTACGGATCATTCGATGCCTGCTATTTCGATCATGGCAGTCAGTATGTTGCCAGACAGTTAAGCTGCTCCCTTGCCAGACTTGGGATCCGTGTAAAATTCGCACGCATCCGGAGTGGAAAAAGTAAGGGAAAGATTGAAAAGTTCCATCAGGTAGTGGATACCTTCAATCGGGAAGCCAAACTGAAAAATATAAGATCCCTGGAAGAACTGAACCATTTATGGTCCGTCTTCCTTGAAGAGTATTATCACAAAAAGCCGCACGAGGGGATTTCTGAATACTATGAAAGCCTTGGCGCTGCAGTACCTGAAAACGGAATTACGCCGCTTCAGGAATGGAACCGCGATACACGTCCCCTTAACTTCATCAATGCATCTGTTGTTTCTGAGGCATTTCTTCATCATGAAGAACGTAAAGTTGACAAAGGAGCCTGCATCAGTTTCCGGGGACAGCGTTATGAAACTAAGCCTGAACTGATCGGATACAAAGTAGGGATCGCTTACGATCCTGCGGCTCCGGAAGTACTGACTGTCACTTATCCCGGTTATGAGCCCTTCACAGCCAGACCACTTAAGCAAAAAAGTAGTCTGCATTCTGGATGAAGCACATTTATTGGAAAAAGAGACTCTGGAAGAGTTCCGTTTTCTCCTGAATTACCGCTTTGACTCTATGAGTCCAATGGCCGTTGTATTAGTCGGACAGACCGAACTGTGGACAACAAAACTGAAACTTCAGCGTTACGCTGCAATCCGCCAGCGTATTGACATGTACTGTGTACTTTCTCATCTGGACCGTGCGGAATGTGAAAAATACATCCGCAGTCATCTGGACTATTCCGGATGTCAGCAGGAGTTGTTTACAGAGAAAGCTCTTGATGAAATCTATCATTCATCTATGGGCATTCCAAGGCTGATCAACCGTATCTGTGAGAAAGCATTGATGTATGCGTTTCAACAAAACAAACGCCTGATTGATGATTACATGATTCGTTATGTTACAGAACATGAAATGCTGGAGGTTAGAGAATAGTATGGCAGAGATTCATCCAATCCAGCTTCATATTCAGCCTTATGAGGCTAAACTCGATCTGAATGGCAACAGTTATCACTTAATCTTTGGCAGACAGATAAACGGATGGTTTTTATGTATTCCAAACCACCGGATAGGTGTGGAACTGGCACATCCTTCAGACCGATTCTGGAATAAGGAAAGTCTGGAAGCAGCCGGAATGGAGGCTAATGAAGCTGGTATGATCGCATGTGCTTTAAAAGAACTATCACAGTTTATCTGATAATGCTCTGGGGAGGGCAACTCCCCAGTCTGCTAACAAAAACAGAGACAGAAAACTGAGCAACCTGCTGACAAGTGATAAAATCATATCAGTGACAGCTCATGAAATCACTAACACATAATAAACAGCTGGGACAGCAGAATGAGAGGAAGTATATAGGAATTATTTTGGTTGTGAATGATATGAAGTATTTTGCACCGCTGTCATCGTATAAGCCTAAGCATGATAAAATGAAGAATGGTCTGGACTTTATCAAGATTGGAAATTATGCGGTTGTTAATATCAACAATATGTTTCCGGTTCCGGATGGAGAGTATACATATGTGAATATAGCAAAAGTAAAGGATCAGCAGTATAAAAAGCTGCTGATGACGGAGTATCGTATTATCAAAAAGCTGCAGGATAAGATAAGGAAGAATGCTTTGGAATTATACAAGCACAAAAAGGAAAAGGGTATGACAACAACTCTGGCAAAGCGATGTAATGATTTCCTACTTTTAGAGGAGAAATGTAGTCAGTATTGCAAATAGTCGCCTGGTACAAAAACGGTGCCAGGAAATTCAAAGAAAAAATTACCTCATACAAAAATTGTAAAATTACCCCGGAAGGCTTAGGCTCTCCGGGGTTTTGCACATAAAGAAAAATTGCAGGAAGCCAGGCTCTCCATGGTTTCCATATGAAGAAAAACTACAGGATAGCGCAGAGCGGCGAGGTTGCTCTGCGCCGGAATCGGTGATATAATGAAAAAACATAGATAATTTAGAGGATATGACTGTAAATTTTCGCCTAAAAAAGGAAGAATTTGCGGTACACCTGAAAAAGGAGGGAAGGAAAATGCCAATGGTTATCTGCAGTGCATTTGCTCCATGCAAAGTCTTTTAGGGCAGGATTGCATGGAGTAGGAAATCTGCTCGGAGACTTTGCAAATTTCAAAACAATCATTATTTGAAGTTGAAAAGGAGCAAAGTCTTATGAAAAACTATAAAAAAACATTACAGGAAATGAAATCTTTTTTACTGCTCTGGAGCACGCAGGCGTTCTCCGGGCTTGGAAGCGCCATGACAAGCTATGCGCTGGTGATCTGGTCATATGGTATGGCCGGGAGGGTTCGGCGCTGATGACGGCGCTTTTAATGGTAAGCTCTTACGCGCCGTATGTGCTGCTCAGCATTTTTGCGGGTGCGCTCAGTGATAAGTGGAATAAGAAAATTACCATGCTGGCGAGTGATACGGTTGCGGCGCTGATGACGGTAATCATGCTGATTCTGCTGCAAAACGATGCGCTGAAGATCTGGCATCTGTATCTGCTCAATGCGGTGAACGGCGTGATGAACACGGTGCAGCAGCCTGCCGCGGAGGTTGCGACGACGCGGCTGCTCCCGAAGAAGTATTATCAGAAGGTAGGCGGTCTGCGCTATTTTTCCAGCTCGCTAAATTCCATCCTGACGCCGATCATTGCGACGGCGGTTCTTGGAATTGCGGGGATGGGTGCGATCGTGGCGTTTGATCTGCTTTCCTTTGGCGTAGCGTTTCTGACGCTGGCGTTTGCGATTAAAATTCCGGAAAGTCAGGAGCCGGAAGAGAAGGGCGAGAAGCTGCTGGCTTCCGCGAAGAAAGGGATCGCGTATCTGAAGCAGGAAAAAGGAATCTTTCATCTGATCTTATTTTTGGCGGCGATTAATCTGGTGGCATCCATCTACGATGCGGCGTTTCCGGCAATGATGCTTTCCAGAAACGGCGGAAGCGAAAAAGTGCTTGGAATCACAAATGCGGTGATCGGTATTACGATGTTTGCCGGAAGCATTCTCGCCTCCTTTGTGAAAGCGCCCAAAAGCAGGGTGCGTGTGATCTGCAACTGCCTGCTTTTGTCCATGGGCACGGAAAATTTTCTGCTGGCATTCGGGCGGACGCCGCTGGTATGGTGTATCGGTGGCTTCCTTGGCTGGATTTCCATACCGCTCATGAGCACCAACCTGGATGCGATCATGCGTCTGCGTGTGCCGGAGCATATGCAGGGGCGCGTGTATTCCGTGCGCAATTCCCTGCAGTTCTTCACCATCCCGGTCGGCTATTTCCTCGGCGGCGTGCTGGTGGATGCGGTATTTGAGCCGCTGATGGCAGCGCAGAGAGACGGGAGTATCCTGGTAAAAATGTTCGGGAGCGGAAAAGGCTCCGGGGCTGCGTTTTTATTTTTGATCATTGCATTTGCCGGTATCGGGGTGTGCCTGTACTTCCGGCGTGACAAATATATCTGGGACTTAGAGAGATAAAAGGCGCTGTTTTTGCAGCATACATTATTTGTGCTGCTTGGACAGCCACTGCCACAGGCTTACGCCATTCTCTTCACATTGATTGTTGAAGAAATACAGCCAGGACCAGTGTCCCATGTACTGATAGGGGGAGCCGTCCTCCATGACGTAAAGTCCTGTGGTGTCGTGAACATCCTCAAAAATCGAGGTGTGGACATCTGCGCCGATCTCCTGCAGACGTGCAATGGTGGGAGCTTCATAGATATCCGGTATAACGGTGTCGTCATTTTTTGCATAGACGAACCAGATAGGAAGCTTCTTAATGCTTTCAAGCTGCTCGTCAGTGATACCGGCGTCCATGTAAGCTTCGCAGATCGGGTAAGCTGCCGCGAAAAAATCCGGGTAGTTTAACACAAGATCCATCGTCATGAAGCCGCCGTTGGAACAGCCGCCCACATAGATGCGGTTGGTGTCAATGTTTGGATTTGCTTCGATGTAGCTGTCGATCAGCTCTTTTAGGGTCGGCAGGAAGATAGAGTCCGTGCCGGGGTTGTCTGTCCAGGAGCCCTCCTCGTTGTAGGCAAGCCAGAAGTACGGCGTTTGCGGAGTCAGAACATAGGCGCCGCCCATGATTGTCTGAAATTCCTCGCCGTAAAGAGCGGTTACTTTGTTGCCGAGCAGCGGGATGGACGGGTCGGTGCCGCCCTCGCCTGCGCCGTGAAGCCAGATGACAAGCGGATGCTTTTCGCCGTCGTCAGCCGGCGCATAGGAGCCGTAGGTGAGTGTTTTTCCGTCGGCCCCGGTGAAACTGCCGGAGAGGTCGACGCCCGCGAGCTGCGGGATCAGCGCGGACGTCATGTCCGCAGCAGCGTCCACAGACAGAGCGGTAACGACAGCGCCGTCTTCTGTTTTCAGTGCACTACCGTCTGTAAGCGTTACAGTAAGCTCATAGGGATTGCAGACAACATTCATACCGGTAAAAACATCGTAGCAGTAGGGAGAGCCGCTGTCCGGACCGAAGGACAGCTCCAGAGCGATGTTTGCGGACGCGCCGGAAACCGGATTGCCGTCGGCATCGCAGGCGTATGCTGCCGTGACCGTGCGCGGAGCTTCTGCGGTAATATGCTGCGTGGGATCGAGCGAGGCATCGCCAAGCGCCGCCCAGTTGAAGGCTTCCTTTCGTTCTGTCACCTGGAAGCTCTCTGCACTGACAGAATCCGGCGCAACCGCTGTATCCAGCGTGAGAATTGTTTTTGTGACAGCGGGCCCCCAGTCATGTCCTTCGATCACAATGATCTGCGTGCCGGTGAGTGCCGCACTCTCTTCTGCGGACGAAGAGCTTTCTCTGGCAGACTGCGTATCAGCAGGCGAAGAGCTTTCTCTGGCAGACTGCGCATCAGCGGATGAAGAGCTTTCTCTGGCAGACTGCGCATCAGCGGACGAAGAGCTTTCCGCGGCGGAGGCGGTCACAGCGCAGACAGTTGCTCCGATCGCTGCCGTAAGCGTAAGTAACGTGAATAATGTGTTTCTTTTCATAACTCATTTCTCCTTTCACATTTCAATATACAAAAAGTGTAACATACAAAGTTCTCAAAAATTGAAACAGGCGGGAAGTCATTTTAGGGCTTCGTTACATTGCCGATATATTAGGAGTATTATGCAACAGCCGCCATTTCCTTGTTTAAAAAATCATAAAACTTAGAAATATGCAATCCGTCCACTAATGCGTGATGGCATAACACGGAAACAGGAAGAAGCACTTTTTCATTTTCTATAAAATATTTTCCCAATGTAATCCTCGGATTGCTGTCTGCCGGAACAGGCGTAGGATTAATAAGCGCAGTATAAGATACCCATGGGATTGTGGATATAAAAATTTTATCTAATATATCGTCTGCTTCTTCGTTGATGGAGTTCCTTTGTTTGGCTTTTTCCTGTTCGTTTACCGCATAACGAATATAATCCTCAAAGGAGCGGTTACTGTCCAGGTCACAGTAACAATATGTACCGTCATTTAATGCTACTGTATGAGAGGTTAAGCAATAGTCATATTCTACAATCTGATTATTAAGAATCCTTTGTCTAAATTCCGGTACTCGATTGGCGGCTTTGGAAACACAATAGCAAATTGACAAAAAGAACGGAAGTTTTTTCGCCTTAATCGTTTTCAGCAGATCTGTAATATCCACATTTACGGTAAGTCCGACATATGGGAAGGCCAGACTATTGAAGTATTCAAAATGATTTTTTCTTTTGTAAGTTTCCATATTTAAATATTTGTAATCCATTTTCTTATCTCTCTCTTTTTCCGGCTGGTCATTTATTTATTATTCTTTTATTCTACCATAATTCCGGGAGCATGGAAACAGAGAGTTTTGTGACTGTTCACGTCAGCCTCAAACACCTGCTGCGGCGCGAGGCTAGTCCTGTGGGTTTGAGGCGTAAGAACAGTAACAGAGTTTCCGGCAAAAACGCCAACTCTACCGCTGGTAGATTGCATTCTTCGCAGCAAAAGTCTATAATGAGCGCAAAGCATACAGAAGAATTATGCGGCGGCAGATGTGATGGCAGATGTGATGGCAGATGTGGCGACAAATGTGGCGGCAGATGTGGAGACAGGATGAGATGCCCACGAAGTCCACAACAGATTTTTGTGACAATCAGGAGGATAAGACATGAGTGAAATCGGAAAAGAGCAGTTTGGGCGGTTTGTAGCTGAACAGAGAAAGAAGAGGAATTTAACACAAAAAGAACTGGCACAAAAGCTTTATGTGTCGGACAAGGCGGTGAGTAAGTGGGAGCGCGGGAGCAGTATGCCGGACATCTCTCTGCTGAAGCCATTGGCGGAGACGCTGGACGTCACGGTGACGGAGCTGCTGGAGGGACGGAAAATAGAAGAGGAAGAAGCAAAGGCAGTGGAAAATGACAAGTTAGAGAGGTTACTAAAGAAAGCAGTGACTTTGACAAAGGATACCCCGGAGATGCGCAGGGAAAAGAAGAAAAAAAATGCGATGTTTTTTGGAATATGTGTGGCGATAGCGGTTCTGGAAGTTTTGCTGTTTCACGCAATGGGATGCCCGTTCCTGCAGGCACCGCCGGTTTTCCTGCTGTTTATGCTGCTTTCCCTGATGGCAGGCGTCTTTCTCTGGCTGCTGACAGATGATCAGCTTCCGGATTTTTACAGTGAATATGATATGAGAAGCGGGATGTTCACAGCGCCGTTTCCGCGGTATCATATGCCTGGAAAAAACATCACAAAAAGAAACTGGTCACATATGGTAAAAGCGGCGCGAAAGTGGGCGGTCGGAAGTCTGCTTGCACTGCCGCTGCTGTATGCGGGGCTTACGGGTTTTCCGGAGCTTTTAAATCAGGAGCTTTTGCAGGTGGCGGTCGTGCTGCTGTATTTTGGCACGCTGGTCGTGCCGGTGATGCTTGCAGGCGAGTAAAAATGACGCGTCATGCAAAGATGAACGTTGTAGCAGCGGCGGCCGAAGTACCGGGGCCGATTGCGGAGAGAATATTACAGCAGCCGCAGTATATTATCCACCGTATAGCCCAGGTTTTCCGCGCTGTGTCCTCTGCTGACAGAGAAATCCTGCGGCAGCCGGTTGATGGGAAAAACCGCGGTGACGCCCATTTCATAGGCGGACTGGATTTCCTCATCGTCTGCCCCGCCGACGATGGCAATGACCGGTTTTTGCTGCCTTTTGGCGCGCTGCGCAATGCCGATGACGACTTTTCCGCGCAGACTCTGGGAGTCCAGCTTGCCCTCGCCCGTAAAAATATAGTCGGCGCCGCGGATAAGCTCGTCAAATTTCACGGTGTCCAGCACCGTTTCAATGCCCATCTGGAGCCGAGAGCCAAAGAAGGCGATCATTCCGGCGCCCATCGCGCCCGCTGCGCCGGTTCCCGGAACCTGGCTGATATCATTTCCGGTTTCCCGTGCAAGTATATGGCTTAAATGTTCTATGCCTTTGTCAAGTTCTTTAACCATGTCGGCGTCTGCGCCCTTTTGCAGACCGAACACGAACGAAGCGCCGGTTGGACCGTACATGGGATTGTCAATATCACACATCGTTATAATTTCTATATCATTGAGAAGGGCAGATTTTCCGGAAAGATCAATTCCGGCAATATCAATAAGCGTCCCGCCGGTCGGGATAAATTCTTTACCGCTCTGATCGTAAAATTTAATGCCGACAGCGGCAGCGGCGCCGCAGCCTCCGTCGTTGGTGGAGGAGCCGCCAAGTCCGACGATGATTTTTTTAACGCCCTTTTCGGCAGCGGTAAGAATTTGCTGACCGACGCCGTAGGTGGTTGTCAGCAGAGGATTTTTCCGATCCTCTACCAGCGGCAGACCAGCGCATGACGCCATCTCAATAACGGCGGTCTGTCCGCCGTCAATCAGACCGTAATAGCTCTGCATATCTTCAAAATAAGGATTCTTTACCGTGGTATGTTCACGTTTTCCGCCAACCGCGGCAAGAAACGCATCGACGGAGCCTTCGCCGCCGTCCGCGACCGGGATAGAGACAACCTCTGCACCGGGAAAATGTTTTGCAATCTTTTCGTGACATATCTCACAAATTTGTGTGGAGCTTAAGGTTCCCTTAAAGGAATCCGGAATTAATATAAATTTCATATACGCCCTTTCTGTAAAAATCCGTTCAAAATTTCTGACAAATGCGGCAGGATATTTATCATTTTACATAATCACAAAGAGAAAAGCAAGCATAAGAGGAGTTCACTATAATGGTAAATTTTAATGAAGCTTTAATCTGGACCTGGTTGACTTTTCGCCCGGTCTATATTATTCTATAAGTGTACTAACACTAATAATACACTTGAAACGGAAGGGGGGTAATGCATGATCATCATAGATTACAAGGACCGGCGCCCGATATATGAGCAGATCGTGGAGCGGTTCCAGATGCTGATCGTAAAAGGCGTGCTGGAGCCGGACAGTCAGATGCCCTCGGTGCGGGGGCTTGCGACGGAACTGGCGATCAACCCCAACACGATACAAAAAGCATATGCGATCTTAGAGCAGCAGGGCTTTATTTATCCGGTAAAGGGAAGAGGAAACTTTGTGGCTGGCGAGGCAAAGCTGGTGGAGGAAAAGCAGAACGCCCATCTGGAGAATGTACGTGCTGTTTTCCGGCAGGCGAAGGAGATGGGGATTCCCAGGGAACGCCTGCTCGAAAAGCTGGACGAGGTATACAAGGAGGAGAGACATGATTGAAATAACTGGCATAAGCAAAAGCTTTGACGGTATCAGGGCGCTCGATAATGTGACGGCGCAGATTAAAGAGGGAAGCGTCTATGGGATCGTGGGGACGAACGGTGCGGGTAAAAGTACGCTGCTGCGGGTGATTGCCGGGATCCTAAAGGCGGACAGCGGCTCTGTCAGGGTCGACGATATGGAGGTGTTTGAGAACGTGCAGGCGAAGGAGCGGCTCTGCTTTATTCCGGACACGCCGCACTATTTTGCGAACGCGCGCGTGCGGGACATGCTGGAATATTATGAGATTATTTATCCGTCATTTCAGCGGAGCCGTTTTAAGGAGCTGTGCGGCAAATTTGAGCTGGATCTAAACCGCAAGCTGTCCACATTTTCAAAGGGCATGAAAAAGCAGGTGTTTGTGCTGCTCGGTATCTGCGCGGGCACGCGCTATCTTTTATGTGATGAAACCTTCGACGGACTCGACCCGGTAGTGCGCCAGGCCGTGAAGAGCATTTTCATTGACGAGGTGTTAAACCGGCAGTTTACGCCCATCATTGCTTCGCATAATCTGCGTGAGATGGAGGATATCTGCGATCATGTGGGACTTCTGCACAAGGGCGGCATTCTGTTCTCGCGTGACCTTGAGGATATGAAGATGGATATTCACAAGGTACAGTATGTGATCATGAATCCGGCGAAGGAGCAGCAGCTTATGGAAGAGCTGGATATTATCAAAAAGGATACGCGCGGAAATCTCTCGTGCATTACTGCGCGTGGGAGCAAGGAACACATCATGGCGGCGATCGAGGCGAAGGAGCCGCTGTTCTACGAGATTCTTCCGTTGTCCCTGGAAGAAATCTTTATCAGTGAAACGGAGGTGGTCGGCTATGACATCAAAGATATCATCGGCTAAGCTTTTAAAAGAGGCAGTCAAACGGGACGGAGCGGTTGCGATCCTTATGGTGATCGGCTATTTCTGCTACTATCCGATCGGCGGGATGCTGCTTCTGCACGATAGCTGGTTTGACAGCGCGAATATGAATTCTATTGCAAATACCGTGCAGATGTTTGGCATTGCGAATCCATTTTTATATTGTGTGACTTTTGGCGCAGCGCTGCTGCTCGGCATCATCCAGTTTTCCTATCTGCACTCGCCGGAGAAGGTGGATTTTTATCACAGCCTTCCGGTAAGGCGCGAGAAGCTTTTCTGCATCCGTTATGCGGCGGGCATCCTGGTGTGGCTGGCGCCGTTCGCCGTAAATCTCCTGCTGTTTGCGGCGGTCTGCGCGGGACGGGGAGTTGCGGTGACGGAGGCGGGCGCGGCGATTCCGGCGCTGCTCGCAAGCGGAATGGTCACACATATCGCATGCTTCCTGCTGGTTTACAGTATGACGGCGCTGGCGATGCTTCTGACCGGCAAGATCTTTGCCGCCATTGCCGCGGTAATCGTGCTCTGCGGCTATGTGCCGGCGATCAGGCTGCTGCAGGAGGTGCTGATGGAGTTTTTCTTTTCCACCTTCTATGCAGCGCAGGATATTGGAAAAAGTCTTGCAGTACAGTGTACGCCGGTGTATGCTTATATCAGGATCTGCCAGGAGGTGATGGATCAGGTTTTCCCGACGGATCTCGTGATCGCGATCACACTGATATCTGCGCTCATCTGCCTGCTGTGCCTGTATCTCTACCGGCGGCGCGGCTCGGAGATGGCGGGGAAGCCGATGGCGTTTGATGCAATTGCCAGAGTGGTGAAATTTCTGCTGGTGGTGCCGGTCACGCTTATCTGTACGGTATTTTTCTACGCTGTCACCGATAATAACATATTGTGGGAAATTTTCGGATGGATTTTCAGTCTGCTTCTGATTAGCGGGATCATTGAGTTTGTTTACCGCATGGATATCCGGGAGGCGTTCCGGGATAAAAAACAGATCATACTGTCGGGCGTGGTATCGCTTGCGATCCTGGCGGTATTTCAGCTTGACCTTCTTGGATATGACCGCTGGCTGCCGGAAAAGAGCGAGGTGGAGAGCGTCGGTCTTTCAAACAGTCATGCGCTGATGCTTTATTCGGATATAGGTGCGTACGATCAGCTTGTGGCAAAGGACGGCACGGTGGTGCTTAGTTGGCGCGGCAGTGTCGGTGTGGAACAGGATATGACGCTGGAGGGCGGCAGCGCAGATATGGACGCGCTGTTTGAGCTTGTGGAGCACAGCGAAAATTTCAGCGGAGCGTCCGTCTCGCAGCCGGATTCCTGGAACTATTACTGGTACCGGGTTACGGTGACCTGGCATTTAAAAGACGGGACAGAGAAGGTGCGCAGCTATGAGTATACGGATGAGAGTCTTGTGGAATGGCTGTCGCCGCTCTGGGAGACAGAGGAGCACCGCAATCAGGTAAATCCGGTGCTGAATATTCAGCCGGAGGATGTGCTGGCGGTGATGGTAGCTCCGGCGAATTCCTGGTTCCCCGACTTGGTAATGCTGGAAAACGCGGTGACGGAGGACGCGGCTGCTGAGAACAAAGATGATCCAGAAACGGAGGACGCGGCTGCTGAGAACAGAGATGATCCGGAAACGGAGGACGCGGCTGCTGAGAACAGAGATGATCCGGAAACGGAGGATACGGCTGCTGAGAGCAGAGATGATCCGGAAACGGTGCAGGATGAGATCGAGTACGCCAGGGAGGCGATGGCGGAATCCGGTGTGATAAGCCCGGAAAAACCGCTGACAGGTGCGCGGCTTGAAAAACTGGTGGAGACGATCCAGAAGGATATAAGCGAAGAAACGCTGAAGCAGGCGCTTTCGGTCAGCGAATGGGATATGCGGATCCTGTATCGCGGCGGAGACGGCAGAGTGTACGGACAGACCTATAACCTGAACGCCGGTTTCGCGGATACGGTAAAACTGTTAAAAGAGTATGGCTATGACTTAGAGGACGTCGGATAACGGCAGAAAGAGGAAACGAAAAAATGAGCAGTGCGGATGTTTGCATTCTCCCGCAGCCGCGGGAGTGCGTGCGTAAGGAAAACGAATTTGAATTAAGATACGATCAGTACCTTGTGCTGGGAGCGGGGACTGCCGGGCTGAGCCTGGAGAGCCTGCAGCAGGATATGCAGAAATATCTTGGCTTTGCGCTTCCGCTGCGGCGCGGGAGCAGCCGCCCGGGTGACGTTGTGTTTGCGTGCGCGGAGGGGCTTGGGGAGCAGGAGTATGTTCTTGATATCAGTGAAACGGGCATTCTGGCGCAGGCGGGCGGCGAGGCAGGGCTTCGGTACGCGATGCAGACGCTGCGCCAGCTCCTTTGTCAGCGCGGTGCGGCGCTGCCGTGCCTGCATATCCGCGATTATCCGGCGACAGCGGAGCGCGGCTATTACTTTGACGTGACGCGCGGACGCGTCCCGACGCTGGATTATCTGAAAAAGCTTGCCTCACGGATGGCATATTATAAACTGAACCAGATGCAGCTTTACATTGAGCACAGCTTTCTGTTTCGCGACCTGAGCGAGGTGTGGCGCGATGACACGCCGCTGACGGCGGAGGAAATTCTGGAGCTGGATGCCTATTGTCAGAAGCTTGGCATCGAGCTGGTGCCTTCGCTGTCAAGCTTCGGGCATCTTTACAAGCTGCTGCGCACCAGGCAGTACGCGCATCTTTGTGAGCTGGAGGATCCGGCGGCGGAGCCGTTTTCGTTTAAAGAGCGGATGGCGCACCACACGATCGACGTGTCAAATCCGGAGAGCCTGGCGCTGATGAAAAAGCTGATCGGCGAGTACATGGAGCTGTTTTCCTCGCGCCGCTTCAATATCTGCGCGGACGAGACGTTTGACCTTGGAAAAGGCAAAAATAAGGAGCGCGCCGAAAAGGAGGGCGTCTCCGGCATTTATATAGAATTTGTGCGGGAGCTGTGCGAATTTGTGGTAGAGCAGGGCAGAACGCCGATGTTCTGGGGCGATATCATCTGCGGCTTTCCGCAGGAATATCAGAAGCTTCCTAAAGGAACAATCTGTCTGAACTGGGGCTACGCGCCGCAGCAGAGCGGAGAGAACGCCGAAAAGCTTTTTAGGGCGGGCGCGATCCAGTATCTCTGCCCGGGCGTGGCGGGCTGGAACCAGTGGATCAATAAAATAGAAGCTTCCTATGAGAATATCCGCCGGATGTGCGGTTATGCGCAGGAATACCATGCGCTGGGCGTCTTAAATACCGATTGGGGCGATTTCGGCCACATTAACCATCCGGAATTTTCCATTCCTGGTCTGATCTACGGCGCGGCGTTTTCCTGGAACCCGGAGATTCTGCCGTTTGCAGAGATCAACCGTCAGATTTCGAAGCTTGAATACCTGGACGATACCGGGCAGATCGTTTCCATCGCGGCGGAGGCGGATGTGTATTACGATTTCACCTGGGAAGCGGCAGTCAGCTATTGCGAGTGCAAAGAGGAAGAACGGCGGCAGACTTTTGCACGCTATACGGATGCTGAAAGACTTGCGCGCGTATCAGAAGATAACGAAAAGCTGCATGAGCTGCAGCTCCGGTTAAAGAGAAACCTTCCGAAGATGGATACGGAAAAGCGCGCGGCAGCAGGCGAATTTATCCTGGCGATGGATGGCATACGGGTTTTCAATGAAATCGGCGCGGTGCTGACAGCGTATTATGAGCAGAAGGAGACATGCACGGACTTCGGGGCGCTGGCGGCTCGCCTGGAAAACTGGTTCTATTATTATAAGAAGCTGTGGAGAAGTGTCAGCAGAGAATCGGGGCTTTCACAGATAGAGGCGGTTATCATCTGGTATGCCGACCTGCTGCGGTCACTTTGATAAAGACGCTTTCCTTTTCGCGTGGGACATGATATACTTAGGGAAAGCGCGGACGGTAAAATTTGCGCGCGGGCGGCATGGGCTGTCCGCGTCTTTGCTGTAAGCTGAGGAAGCATCGTCCGCAGACACAGGAGGTTAGCGATGCTGATTATTAAAAACGGAACCATCGTCGATCCGGCTTCGGGCATGGAGCAGGCAGGCGATGTGGTTGTGGAAAACGGGAAGATCGTGCAGCTCGGAGGCAGCTTTGCCGGGACGGTCGGCGATGCTGATGAGGTGATCGACGCGCAGGGGCTTGTCGTTGCACCGGGGCTTATCGATACGCACGTACATTTCCGCGATCCGGGCTATACGTATAAGGAGGATATCTGCACCGGCGCACACGCGGCGGCAGCGGGCGGCTTTACCACCGTGGTCTGCATGGCGAACACGAACCCGGTGGCGGACAACGCGGAAACCGTCTCTTACATTGTTAAAAAGGCGCAGAAAACAAATATTCATGTGCTGACAGCGGCGGCGGTCACGAAGGGCTTAAAGGGGAAAGAGCTGGTTGATTTTGATAAACTGTATGAATGCGGTGCGGTCGGCTTTACGGACGACGGCATTCCGCTGAAGGATGCGGCGCTTCTGGAGGAAGCGATGATGCAGGCGGCGCGGCTGGACGTGCCCATCAGCCTGCACGAGGAGGACGCGTCCATGATCGCCCGCCCGGGCGTCAATGCCGGGAAGGTTGCCGATGCACTGGAGTACGGCGGCGCGCCGGCAGAATCCGAGAGTACGATGGTGGAGCGCGACTGTGAGCTTGCCTTAAAGACGCGGGCGTCTGTTGTCATCCAGCACATCAGCGCGAAAAAATCCGTGGAAGCAGTGCGCAGTTACTGGCGGCGCGGAGCGCGGGTGCATGGGGAGGTGACACCGCAGCATTTTTCGCTGACGGAGGATATTGTGCTCACAAAGGGCAGCCTTGCACGGGTAAATCCGCCCCTCCGCACGGAGGAGGACCGGCAGGCGCTGATCGGGGGCTTAAAGGACGGGACGCTGGATATTATCTCCACTGACCATGCGCCGCACAGCCGCGAGGAAAAAGCGCGCGACATTAAGGCGGCTCCGAGCGGCATGATCGGGCTGGAGACGTCGCTGGCGCTCGGCATCACCAATCTGGTGAAGCCGGGACATCTGTCTTTGATGGATCTTCTGGAAAAAATGACGGTGAATCCGGCAAGACTTTACAGATTAAATGCGGGCGTGCTCGCCGAGGGCGTGGCGGCGGATCTGGTGATCTTTGATGAGAACGAGACCTGGACGGTGACGGATAATTTCCGCTCCAAATCAAACAACTCGCCGTTTATCGGACAGACGCTCACCGGCAGGGTGAAATATACTGTCTGCGGCGGAAAGCTGGTCTACCGGGACGGGCAGACGGCGTTCTGAGCAGAGACAGAGCGGCTTCAGAAAAATGGTAACTACTCAGCCATATGTCAATATCAGAAACATCTGCTTACATGCCCTAAAGGACTAGCTTCGCGTCGCAAGCATGATGTATTTGTTTCTGATATTTGCCGCATGGCTGAGTAGTTATAAAATATGCGGGAAAGGAAGAGAAAAATGGGAAAAGTGACGAGCAACAGGGCGCTCGGAGAGGATTTTTATCTGATGCGCGTGGAGGAAGAAAACAATGCGCGGATGGGGCAGTTTTATATGCTGCGCGCATGGGAGACGTATCCGGTGCTCAGCCGTCCGATCAGCGTGTATGATGCGGATAAAGAGAGTGTGAGCTTTTTATATAAAGTGGTGGGCAAGGGCACGGAGCTTTTGCGTCAGCTAAAAGAGGGCGACGAGATCACGCTGGACGGGGCGCACGGAAACGGATTTCCGTCTCTGGCGGACAAAAAGCGCATCGCGCTGGTCGGCGGCGGCGTGGGAATCGCGCCGCTCTATCTGGCGGCAAAGACCTATAAAAAAGAAAATCCGGACTGCACTGTTGACATTTATCTCGGTTTCAGCGGCACACCGGTGCTGACGGAGGAATTTGAGACGGTCTGCGACCGGCTGACAGTGAACGTGGGCGGATTTGTGACAGACGATATTGATCCGAATGCGTATGAAGCGATCGTCACCTGCGGACCGACGATCATGATGAAGGTGCTCTACAGTAAATGTGTGAAATGTCAGGCGGCCGCGCCGCTTTACGTCTCCATGGAGAACCGCATGGCGTGCGGCATCGGCGCCTGCCTGGTGTGCAGCTGCAGGACGGCAAACGGAAACCGCAAGGTCTGCAAGGATGGGCCGGTATTCTTAGGAAGCGAGGTGTTTGGCATTGAGTAACAGATTAAAAACGACCTTCGCCGGGGTGGAATTTAAAAATCCGGTGGTGCTCGCCTCCGGCACCTGCGGCTTCGGCAGAGAATTAAATGAATATTTCGACATTGAGCGTCTGGGCGGGCTGTGCTCTAAGGGGCTGCTCGATCATCCGCACGGCGGCAACGAGGGAATCCGCATCTGGGAGACGGCGAGCGGTATCATGAACAGTGTCGGGCTGGAAAATCCAGGCGTCGACGTCTTTATTGAAAATGACCTCGACTGGATAAACGGGAAAAATCTGGTGAACATTGTCAACCTGGGCGGACATTCGCTGGACGGTTACTTAAAAGGAATGGAGAAGCTGAATGAGGTGGATCTGGACATCCTGGAGCTGAACATTTCCTGCCCGAACGTGAAAAGCGGCGGCATGAATTTCGGCACAAAAACGGTGGTTGCCCGCGAGATCGTGCGCAGGATCCGCGCTGTCTGCCGCCACAAGCTGGTGGTGAAGCTCTCTCCGAACGCCGAGGATATCGTATCGCTGGCGAAAATGTGCGAGGAGGAGGGCGCGGACGGCGTTTCTCTTGTCAATACCTTCCTCGGCATGGCGATCGATCTGAAAAAGAAAGCGCCGGTATTTCATAACGTCTACGCCGGACTTTCCGGTCCCGCGATCAAGCCGATCGCGCTCAGAATGGTGCACCAGGTATCGAGGGCGGTCTCCATCCCGGTGATGGGGCTTGGCGGCATCACCACCTGGGAGGACGCTATCGAATTTATCATGGCTGGCGCGACCGTCGTGCAGGTCGGCACCGCCACCTTCATGAAGCCGGATATCAGCATGGATATCATAGATGGGATGGAGCATTACCTGGAAGAGAACGGCTATGAGAGTATTGAGGAGATACGGTGGATTTTGTGAAAAACGGATAATATGCTGCATAAAAAGGGCTGCCGAAAAACCGGCAGCCGTGTTTTTTGTCTTTATTTTTTTGATTTTGCAGCTTTTTGAAAGGATAATTCTCCCGATAGGCACCGCGCGATATTTTAATATCGAATCTATCCACCTTCACGTCGAATTGCTCGCGATACTTAAGAATAATCAATTCCCGCTGCGCGTTGAGTTCTGCTGCTACCAAGGAATTATCAACGTAGACAGTAAGTATCTGATGTGTTTCACGAGAAACATCCCCAGAATCAGGGATCTCTTCTTTGGTCATATAGACTGAATTGATGTGTTCGAGAATGAACTCATCAACACAAGCCGCAAACTGAGCATGCACTTGCTTGATCTTGCGATCGATGAGCGCGCGCTTCTTTTGTTCATCAGGAAGTTGGTTGAAGAAGGCGGTCATATAATTCGAAACGTGAGTCTGCGGTCTTTTCATATCACCTCTCCCCTTCTTGAGTTAGCTCGATAATCTCAGCATTTGAGAGAAATTCATCATCGAAATAGGAAAGATTCGTTGAGGTAATGAAGGTTTGAATATCCTGGGATATCACCTTGATCAGTTGAGTACGGCGCTGTTCATCAAGCTCTGACATCACATCATCGAGCAAGAGCACGGGGGTTTGATTCAAACGGTCGCGTAAAAGTGCGACTTCTGCCATCTTATAGCTTAAAACAAGCGATCGTTGTTGACCTTGGCTCGCAAAATGGCTTGCATCTTTGCCGTTGATAAGAAATACGATCTGATCTGCATGAGGACCGAATAAAGAGAGCCTTCGTTGATGTTCGCGAGAGAACTCTCGTTCGATCACGGTATCAAGCTGCTCTTTCACTTCATCTCGAGAAAGCTGAGAATCTATAATCTCTTGAAGTGAGGGGTCCTCATATTTCAACCATGAAGGGATATACGCGATCGAAACCTCTTCCTTGCCAACGCAAAGTTCCGCATAGTAGGTCTTGATGTAAGGAATGAGCTCTTGAACAAGTCGAGTGCGCAATACATAGAACTGAGAACCGATCGTAGTGAGCACTTCATTAACACTCTCGAGGAACATGTGCGTTGTATCTTCCTTGAGATACCGATTCTTCTGTTTAAGGATACGCTCGTAATCGTGACGCACATTGCTATAGTTCGCTGAGAGTTGGGAACCAAGGTTATCGATCTCAGCGCGCTTGATGCTTTGAGATCCTTTGATGAAATTCAGATCATCCGGAGAAAAGACTACTGAAGGAAGGATACCGCGCAAATTTTTGATTTGCTTTCGTTTTCCGTTCAACGAGAACGAGCGTTTTCCTTCATGAATGGTGAAATCAATATCAAGCTTACGCACCCCATCGCTGAGTACTGCTCTAATAAAGGAAGAATCTTCTCCGAAGCGAACGAGATGCTCTGTTTTAGAGCTACGAAACGAATTGAAAGCAGTTATGAGCTGAATTCCTTCGACCAGATTCGTCTTCCCGATCGCATTCGGTCCAACAAATACCGTAACATCGCCGATATCAGTAAGCTCGTAATTATCGTAATTACGAAAATTACGATAATGAATCTGTTGAATCTTCAATCCCATGAACGGAATATTACCTGTTCATACTCTTAGTGAGTGAACTACCGCAGGTAAAACGTCTTAAAAGCGTACAGGCATGATGAGATACAGGAACTGCTCTTCTCCGAGCGCTTCGATAATACCGGGTTTCATCTCGCCTAACAGATTAAAAGATATCTCATCGGTCTTGATAGAAGAGAGTCCATCGAGCATGAACGAATAATTGAAGGCAATATCGATCGACGCACCTTCAACATCACAGACAAGCGATTCTTGTGCATTTCCCACATCTTGGGAAGTTGAGATGAGCGTGATCACCCCTGCTTCAGCATCGACCGATATTTGAACAGGGGAAACTTTGTTGCTCAACAGAGAAACACGGCGAATCGCATCCATAAGTTCAGTACGAGAAAGCTTGATCTTCGTCGTGAAATCCGTTGAAAGAAGCTGCTTATAGTTCGGGAACACCCCTTCGATGCGGCGATTGATGAAGGTTGCATTGTGATAGGTAACGACAATTTGGTTATCGTTGAAGGCAAGGGTCACCGGATCTGAACTCGAGGGCAAAGCGATGATATCCTGCAAGAACGTGCCTGCCACTACCGCCTCGAATTCACGAGGAGGTACAGAATCGAGCTTAACTTCAGCTACTGCAAGACGATAGGAATCAGTAGCAACCATCTTGAGCGTGTTTCCTGCTTGAGTGATAAGGACACCCGTAAGAACAGGATGACTCTCATCGCGCGAAACTGTCTTTGCTGTACTCTTCACCATTGAAGCAAAGGTATCAAAGGGAAAGGAAATCTCCTGCTCTGCTTCAACCTCAGGAAACAGAGGAAAATCAAGAGGATTCAATGTCTTGAGAGAATACGTGGTGTTATTACAGAAGATCGTTGCTGTTTGATCATTGGTCGAAATACTCACTGCCATATCGGGAAGGTTCTTCACAATATCGCTGAACAGCTTTGCAGGAACGACCGTATCGCCAGCTTCCTCTACCAATGCTGGCAAAATGATTCGAATCGAAAGCTTAAGATCGGTTGTTTGGAGAACGATCTCACCATCACGTGCTTGGATCAAGATCCCTGAAAGAATCGATAGCGTTGAACGGCTCGAAGATCCTTTGACCACAGTAGCAAGAGCACGAGATAATTCAGATTGATTGACGCTTACCTTCATAGAGTGAACTCACATTCTTATCTGGTTGGCGATGTTTCACCAAATATCGAAGACAATCTGGCAGGCAAACATCGCTTGATAACGATTTCTGTTCAAGGAGCTACCATCGATCATTCAAGATCGGTAACTGAGAACGACTTGATTATAGCTTGCTCTCTCCATTCCGCACGAACGAAAATTAAGCCACGAAAAAGCCTTCTCCTATTTAATTCTTTTTTATAAATAAATCTAAGTAGTAATAGTAATAGGCATGGTTGAAATGTGCATAACGAAGCTTTCTGCTGGTGAAGCGTGAAAAAGAGGGGAGGAATATCTTGTTAAGAAAAGCTTTCGTTTTCCACAAGGAAAAACAGTCGAAAAACTTATCCTTATCTTCCTCCTAGTTTCGGACATGTTTTGACATACCGTTTCAACCTCTTATGCACTAAAAAACTTTTCTAAATATGAAGAAATAGTGCTGTGAGTGGTATCTCGACTAACTCTAACAAGGACGATTTAATAACGCTGTCGCGAAAGTTCACCTAGTATTCTTTTGAGCGCAACATTCCTCGGATCGCTTCGATCTCTTCACGTAGATTCCTGTCTTCGTTCAGGCCTTTTTCAATAAGATCGAATGAATGCATGATGGTAGAATGATCGCGGTTGAACGCTTTACCAATATCCTTATAGGTAGTATTCACGAGCTCGCGAGCAAGATAGACAGCAACGTGACGCGGATGCGCGATCGATCGGCTTCGACTCTTACTTACGAGATCAGCATGTGAAACCTTATAGAAGTCTTCGACAGCAGCTTGGATCGTTTCTATCGTGAAGCGCGTACCCGTCTCATTGATGAAATGATTAGCCAGCATATCCTTCACATCTTGCGTGGTAACGCTGTTCTCACCTTTCATCTTTACGGCATACATCACGTTTGTAATAGCGCTCTTCAGTTCGCGAATATTAGTACCGGAATGTTCAACCACGTAATCCAAGATCTCGTCAGAAAGTTCGAAATCTTCGTCCTGTTGATATTGCTGAACGAAGTTCTTGATGATCCCGCGTTTCGTTTCATGATCGGCCGGTTGGATATCGATCGTTGCACCTGAATTGAAACGAGAAGTGTAGCGCTCATCTAAGTCGATATTCTTCGGTGCACGATCTGCGCTGAATACGAATTGCTTTCCCTGGTTGATGTTCGCATTGAAGATACGGAATAAGATTCCGAGCGTACCAGGAGAGCTTTGGAGGTTTTGGATATCATCGACAAGCAAGACATCAGCGTTTTTGAGGAAATTGTCAAAGTTCTTGAAAGAAGACTTGTCGACAGATTTCTCACGTGCAGCTTCGGTATAACGTTCAGCTAATTCGTTCGAGTCGATATAGAGTACGTTCAAATTAGGATATTGCTCATCAATGTAATTCTTGATCGCGCACATCAGGTGAGTCTTACCCACCCCACTTCGTCCATAGATGAACAATGGATTGAGGTTCGATGTTCCCGGTCGTTCAGCAACTTCAGTTGCCATTGCATAAGCAAGGCGATTCGAATCTCCGATAACGAACGAATCGAACGTCAATAATAGAGTTGATGGATCGCTTGAGGATGATCGTTGATTCGCGTTCGTTTGATCAGGTGAAACAGGAAGTATCTGAGGAACTGATGACGAAGGAGTATCTATCGATGGTGAAGCATTGTCAATCGAAACCGAAGAATTCAGCGAAGAGGAGCTCTCAATCGTAGTGGCTGGAGCGCTCGGCTGATGCGAAGGTAAGGTTTGAGTGCTTGGCTGTGAACTTACTCCTGACAGAGATGGCTCGTTCGATACCTGCTGTTGGGGAGAAGGATTCGTCGTTTGTTGTGTGTTGTTCGCACCTACTCCTTCTGCTTCTTCAGCAGTGGTATCAACCTCGATCTGAACGAAGAATTCAACATGATAGATATCTTCGAGCGCACGCTGGATATCTTTCATATAGTGTCGTTCTACCCATTCTTTCACGAATGCCGTGCACGAAGTGAGCATGATAAAACCAGGACTAACTGCCTGGATTTGAATACGAGAGAAAAAAGCGTCGAGCTGAGAAGGATTAACACCTGGATAGCTCTTGATAGTTGAGATGAGCTTATCCCAAACTTCTTGGATATCCATGTCCTTCCTTTCTT
>OLRY01001287.1_pt1 | contig 24483 bp, 21 predicted proteins | sample 1672541 | NCBI WGS metagenome assembly OLRY01 (sample SAMEA3136697, study PRJEB25190) | human gut metagenome | biome: human gut; feature: human-associated habitat; material: faeces | place: Austria | collected 2013 | reverse complement strand
ATCATCAGACTAAAGACGATTTAAAAGTTTTCGCCCAGCCTTTTTCAAAATTTTTCTTCAATCCTCTGTTTACTTACCTGTCGAGCCTTATTTAAAATATATCATCAGACTAAAGACGATTTAAAAGTTTTCGCCCAGCCTTTTTCAAAAGGCTGGATTGACAGAATGCAGTAAACCATGATATAATAAAGTGTTTAATAATAAAGATAAAAGGAGTTAATACCCTTATGAGTAACACAAACAGCTATGAAAGTCCCTTCTGCACAAGATATGCCAGTGAGGAAATGCAGTATATTTTTTCTGCCGATAAGAAATTTACAACCTGGAGACGTCTCTGGGTGGCTCTTGCAAGAGCAGAAATGAAGCTGGGTCTTCCTGTTACGGAAGCACAGGTCAAACAGCTTGAAGAAAATATTGACAATATTGACTACGATATGGCAGCAGCACGTGAAAAGGAAGTACGCCACGATGTAATGTCACACGTTTACGCATATGGTTTACAGTGTCCGAAAGCAAAGGGCATTATCCACTTAGGCGCAACTTCATGTTACGTAGGCGATAACACCGACATTATTATTATGACAGAGGGCTTAAAACTGGTTCGTAAAAAGTTAGTCAACGTTATCAACGAACTTTCAAAGTTTGCGGACAAGTATAAGGCACAGCCGACACTGGCATTTACACATTTCCAGCCGGCACAGCCGACAACCGTAGGTAAGAGAGCAACATTGTGGACACAGGAATTCCTGATGGATCTGGAGGATCTTGAGTATGTTTTAAGTACTATGAAGCTTCTTGGTTCCAAGGGAACAACAGGTACACAGGCAAGCTTCCTGGAGCTGTTTGACGGAGATCAGGAGACTATCGATAAGATCGATCCGATGATCGCAGAGAAAATGGGATTCAAGGCCTGCTATCCGGTATCCGGACAGACCTATTCCAGAAAAGTTGACACACGTGTGCTGAACATTCTTGCAGGAATCGCAGCAAGTGCGCATAAGATGTCCAACGATATCCGTCTTCTTCAGCATCTGAAAGAGGTAGAAGAGCCATTTGAGAAATCCCAGATCGGATCTTCCGCTATGGCATATAAGAGAAACCCGATGAGAAGTGAGAGAATCGCTTCCCTATCCAGATATGTGATGATCGATGCCCTGAATCCGGCTATCACCTCCGCAACACAGTGGTTTGAGAGAACTCTGGATGATTCTGCAAACAAGCGTCTCAGCGTTCCGGAGGGATTCCTTGCAATCGACGGAATACTGGATCTTTGCCTCAATGTTGTGGACGGACTGGTTGTTTATCCGAAGGTTATCGAGAAGAGACTGATGTCTGAGCTTCCGTTTATGGCAACTGAGAATATCATGATGGATGCAGTTAAGGCAGGCGGAGACCGTCAGGAGCTTCATGAGCGTATCCGTGAGCTTTCCATGGAAGCAGGAAAGAACGTGAAGGTAGAGGGTAAAGATAACAATCTTCTTGAGCTGATCGCAGCAGATCCGGCATTTAACCTGACTCTTGAGGATCTTCAGAAGGCCATGGAACCGTCCAGATATACAGGACGTGCCAAAGAGCAGACAGAAGCTTTCATTGCAAATGTGGTGCAGCCGGTGCTGGATGCGCATAAAGATCTGCTTGGCGTTAAGGTTGAGATCAACGTATAATGCTGTAAGCATAAAAAGAACACAGACAGGAATGTCAGTTTTCTGTGGATGATATACAGATAACGTGGCATTCCGAATAATAGAGAAAGACACAAGGAGGAACCGTGTTATGGTAACTGCAGTAGTAGGAGCAAACTGGGGAGATGAAGGTAAAGGCAAGATCACAGATATGCTTGCTGAGAAAGCTGATATCATCGTAAGATTTCAGGGTGGAGCCAATGCGGGCCACACCATCGTAAATGATTACGGTAAATTCGCACTTCATACACTTCCGTCAGGTGTGTTTTACGGACATACGACCAGTGTCATCGGAAACGGTGTTGCACTGAACATTCCTGTATTTTTTAAAGAGTACAATGAAGTGGTAAGCCGTGGAGTACCTGCACCGAAGATCCTGATCTCCAACAGAGCACAGATGGTAATGTCTTACCACATTCTGTTTGATCAGTATGAGGAGGAGCGTCTTGGCGGCAAGGCTTTCGGTTCCACAAAATCCGGAATCGCTCCGTTCTATTCTGACAAATATGCAAAGATCGGCTTCCAGGTAAGTGAGCTTTTTGATGAGGAAGCACTGAAAGAGAAGGTTGTACGTATCTGCGAGACCAAGAACGTAACACTTGAGCATCTCTATCATAAGCCTCTTCTGAAACCGGAAGACATCATGAATGAGCTGATGGAATACAAGAAGATGGTTGAGCCATATGTATGCGACGTATCTCTCTATCTCTGGAATGCACTGAAAGAGGGAAAACAGGTTCTTCTTGAGGGACAGCTTGGAACTCTGAAAGACCCGGATCACGGAATCTATCCGATGGTTACATCCTCTTCCACACTGGCTGCTTATGGTGCCATCGGTGCAGGCCTGCCTCCATATGAGATCAAGAAGGTCGTAACCGTATGCAAAGCTTACTCCAGTGCAGTTGGAGCAGGTGCATTCGTTTCTGAGATCTTCGGCGAGGAAGCAGATGAGCTGAGAAAACGTGGCGGTGACGGTGGTGAGTTCGGTGCTACTACAGGCCGTCCGAGACGTATGGGATGGTTCGACTGTGTTGCATCCAAATACGGATGCCGTCTCCAGGGAGCTACAGACGTTGCTTTTACAGTACTGGATGTTCTGGGATATCTGGATGAGATCCCGGTTTGCACAGGCTATGAGATCGACGGAGAGGTAACAACAGAATTCCCGACAACTGTGCAGCTTGAGAAAGCAAAACCGGTTATTGAGAAGCTTCCGGGATGGAAATGCGATATCCGTGGAATCAAAAAATATGAGGATCTTCCGGAGAACTGCAGAAAATATGTAGAGTTCGTAGAAAAACATATTGGATTCCCGATTACAATGATCTCTAACGGACCAGGAAGAAGCGACATCATTTACAGATAATTATTTTTACAGTATCAGGATTATGACAACAGGAAGCGCCGGGGAAGAATTTCTCCGGCGCCCTTTTGGTTCAAAGAGATATTCAGTTAAAATAATAGATAGAATAGCTGATGTATCATGTGAAAGGAAGCTCAATGAAAAATTTTAAAAGAATCGCGGCACTTGCAGGTGTTGTCATATTATTTCTTATATTCTGCCTTCCAATGGCATTTGCCTGGGGAAGCAGTGAAAACGCCCAGGCTTTGTTCCGGGGGGCTTTTGCGGCAGCAGTTCTGGTACCGATCGTAGCGTATGTTTTCTGGATGGCGTACCGGATCTGGGGTAATAAGAAGCCGAGAGAGGATGAAAACCGTATGATCGAGAATATTATTTTTGATGTGGGAAATGTGCTGATGGGCTATGACTGGGAAGAGTATCTTCGGAGTTATGACTTCCCGGAAGAAAAGTATCAGAAAATCGCAGATGCAGTATTTCGAAACCCAATCTGGGAGGAACAGGACCGTGGACAGCATGAGGAGTCCTGGTATGTAGATAAATTTGTGGAAAGTGCACCGGAATATGAAGCAGATATCCGTGAGGTGGTACGACGTGATCCAGAGTGTATGCATCTGTATGATTATGCGGAAACCTGGGTGAAATATCTCAAAAATCAGGGATATCATCTCTATGTCCTTTCCAACTACGGAACTTATATGCTGGATCGTACAAAGCAGGATATGTCTTTTCTGAAATATATGGACGGAGTGGTATTTTCCTGTGATGTGCAGCAGATCAAGCCGGAGGTGGATATTTACAAAACACTTCTGAAGCGCTACAGCCTGAAACCGGAGAAATCGGTATTTCTGGATGATCGTGCCGTGAACTGCGAGGGAGCCGGAAAAGCCGGTATTCATACCATTCAGTTTGAGAATCTGAAACAGGCGGCGAAGGAGCTTGAGAAGCTTGGTGTGAAATGACCTTCAGTGTGAAAAGAGAAACGCAGAGGGCCTGCACCATCGCGAAGCCCTCTGCATTCTAAAGGGGAGGATATGATAAGTATCTCCCGGAACGGTATCTGTTATACAGAAAATATATAAGATCTTGTGATCTTTTATTCCCTGTTCTTCTTCCGGTTTCACCGGGAGTCATTCTATATGTTTTTTTAAAAGTACGCATGAAATGCTCCGGACTTTCCTTGATCAGGGTACTGAAGTGGGAAGTGCTGTAGCCAAAATGCTTCGCAGCTTCACGTAAGGTAACGCTCTGGTAGTGACGGTTCAGGTAGTTGAGGATTTCAGTTACAGAATTTCCGGTGCTGTCCTTTGTAAGGATGGATTCAATATCATTTTCGTGAAAACGCAGCAGCATGGCCCAGAATATGACCAGCATGGAGTTGGGAAAGGTGCAGCTGTATTTTGAATGACCGAGATATTCGATATAGAGATTTTCCAGCATGTCATGGATCTGTGCATCATTGTCACTGTGAAAGATCAGATAATTTCCCATGGTCTTGCGGTGCAGCACATGGGCAGTTACTGCTAACGGTAACAAAAGCACATGGGTACCCTGGTAAATACTTCCTGTACAATATAAGCATACTTTGGGCTATGAAATGCTTTTAAACATAGTGGGTATTTTAGATCCCGGTATGCTGTTTCCTGTGACCATCTGAGATGGTAGAGTTCTTTTAAGTGATCCATATCAAAATCCTTTTTTTTACAAGGAAATTCCTTAAGTAAATGACATTGGGAGTGAACAGTAACTCTGAAACAGTTAAGACAGGTGGAAAATCCGCCTGCTCTTGACATGCAGATTTGCACCTGTTATATATAAAGAGCAAGGGCAAAAAGCTCTGTGAAAGAACTTTTCACCCTTCATTATTATAGAAGAATCTTATTTACAGATTTTTTCTCACAGTCTCTCTGTAGTTTACTATTGCTTTTTGGGCAGCATCAAAATCCTTTTCTAGTACATAAATACATGTTGTTTCATTCTTATGATCAATTCCCGATGCAAAAGTATGATAAAAAATCAAGAAAAAAAGATTATTGATAAATGTTGCTTTTTTCAATCTGGTTTCATAAGGAATATTATTTTCATTCAACGCTTGTGTTAACCGCACAAGATGATCCATATTATCAGTTTCACATAATTTAATTTTCCCATTATCCTGAATATACTTCATAAAACCACCTCCGTGCTATATGTACACATATAAGAATAAATAATTTCCTGAATCCGTGAAGTTCATCCTTTAAGTGAACCAACCTGCCAAGGGCAAGTTGTTTCCATGATAAAAATATACTTCCCTGTCTATTTTCAATACCAATGTCGTGACTCCAAGCGCTCATTGGGCAAAAAAAGGTACACGAAATAAGCCTACTATAAAATTGCTTTGTTACTTATGCGTTTGTGACAGCATATTTCTGACAGATATCAGAAAATATATGCCACCAGACGTTGCTTTTTCCAAGGCCGATTATCAACTGGCGTGCATGCATGGTTACATGGGCCTGCCATCATGATCAGGTTGCTGATAACTGTGCGCAAACGACGGCGTTTAACATCCTCTTCTGACGAGGTGTTCGTCCTCCAATTGTGCCCTGACCGATCATACGGAGAATGTTATATGCGATCATCCCCAATTCGAGTATCAGTGCATTGGTCGTGAACTTTCCAGATGGAAGTCGCTCCAGATCTATGTCAGTTTTTACCTCACTATGAAACTGCTCACATTCTCCATGGGCATGATACAGACGGATGATTTCCTCATCCGGGTCACCAAGGTTTGTCCACCAGGTTTCAACTTCAACATCGGGAAATAGATTGAACTGACCATATTTATCAATGGTTCGTTCCGTAATCTCGTAGCCGGTACGGAGTGTAAACTCTTTATTGAACTGCTTACTGGTAACGTTTTTCCAGTCACTGCCTATATAAACAGTTTTTCCATCTCTGGGGCTGTTTATATTCTGGCAGTACTGCTTTGCCATTTCAAACCAATCATCCGTGCTTTCCCGGCGAAGGTTCCGCTTGATAATAAAAAAGTAGCCTGCATCCATCAGAACAGCAACATTGTCGATGGAGTCATTGCCGGAATCAAGGCGAATCAACAGCGGCTTATCTGTCAGTTTGTGGCAAAGCGTTATTGTTTCCTGCAGAAATTTAACCCTCCCCTTCTGACAATGCTGTTTTCCTTCACGGAGTTCGAAATTGATGGCGTACCCCGCTGTACCTATATATGCTATCATAGGCGCATAGCCGTCAACCCCCTTTGTAGGTTCGTGAAACACCTTCCTTTTTGGATTTCGAATTATCCATAGGTGTCACATCGATATCTACCGGAACAAGACCATTTGCAAGAGCTGTCGGTTGTATTTTGTTTGTAAGGAGCATCTCAACATTCTGCCCATGCAAAGCATTCCAAGGTAAGTGAGTACAATATCACCGTTCTTAATCTGATGCTGAGACCGGTTGGATGTCACATCCATGCGATTGAGTTTTTTGATGAAATCGCTTTTCCCAAGGAGGGCGTCCACAACAGCCAGACCGCTGGCTGGGATAATGCGTTCATTTGTAAACTCGACAATAATGTTCTTATTAGTGTTCAGTGTGATTCGGTGGTTGTTATTCATGGTAAAAAACTTCAATCCATAGGTTTTGTTACGTCTATTTTACCATAGATTGCTTTCACCGGTTGGGTGAATAATGATATTGAACAACAGAGTATCGCAAAATCTTGAAATTATAGGATTTAAGGAGCCTGTGAAGAAATCAACTTCACGGATTCAGGGAAGATATAAAAGTGGAGCTACATAGAGCAGTTCTAAACTGATTTAATTTTAGCAAAGAAGGTGATGCCTGACAAGAGGAAATCACAAAATGGGTAGGCTATAAAATAAATTTACCTTTCAAAACCGATATGAAACAGATGTATTTGATTTCTTCGTCAAAAGATGATATAATAAATAAAAATTGCGAAGCGGAATATAAATCTCCGTCTTATTTATCTAAAATTTTGGAAAAGAGGATCAGACAATGAGCGATATGACAATTCTTGAGCAGTGGCGTTCCATTGCTTATAATCAGAATGCAGATAAGAATAAGCTTCAGCGCTTCTGGGCAAATTATTTTAACATTGAGAAGAATATTTATGAGCAGCTTCTTGAGAACCCGGATGAGATCGTTTCCGGAACTGTAAAAGAGCTTGCTGAGAAATACGGTCAGGACGTTATGACTATGGTTGGTTTCCTTGACGGAATCAATGACAGTCTGAAGGTTCCGAACCCGATCGAGACTATGGATGAGAATACCAAGGTAAACCTTGCATTTGATAAAGAGGCTCTCTATAAGAACATGGTAGATGCCAAGGCTGACTGGCTTTACAATCTTCCTCAGTGGGACAAGATCTTCACAGAAGAGAAAAAGAAAACCCTCTACATGGAGCAGAAGAAATCCGGCACAGTTGTGAAACCACACAAGGTCGGAAGAAACGATCCGTGCCCATGCGGAAGCGGCAAGAAATACAAACACTGCTGCGGAAGATAATGAGCGTAAAGAAGAATCTGGATTACATTATCGTGTTAGGTGCCCATGTGGACGGAACACGGATGACACTTGCCCTTCTGGAACGAGCCAGAAGGGCCCTTCTTTATCTTGAGGAGAATCCCGGGACGAAGGCAGTGCTTTCCGGTGGAAAAGGTACCGGGGAAAATATTTCAGAAGCAGAGGCTATGTACCGGTATCTTACAGGTCATGGAATTGACGGAAGCCGTCTGATCCTGGAAGAAAAATCCACCAGTACGAAAGAAAATCTGGCTTTCAGCCTTAGAAAAATTGGAACCTGCAACTGTTCTGTAGGCGTTGTCACTAACAATTTTCATGTGTGGAGAGGCGCAGCCATTGCCAGAAAATGTGGTTTCCGTGAAGTTGCCATGATTCCGTCCAGATACAGAAGCTGGCGTCTTTTGATCTACATTCCAAGAGAGATTCTGGCTGTCATTAAAGATAAACTCATGGGAAATCTGTAGTTCACAGGAGGTTACTGCCTGCTCCGTGATCAGTAACACAGGAATACATAAATCTCAAAAATTTTGCCAACATGCGTTGACAAATAAAAATCATGAGCTTATAATGAACCACAGAAAAAGCAATAAAGCAACACGTTGACGAGACGAGTAAGCTGTGAAATGTTACAGAGAGAGATGTGAAGTGCTGGAAACATCTTATCAGGAAACAGTCGAAAACTACCTCCGAGTGGCCCCAATCCGGTCCGGTGATTCCGTTATCATCTAAATTGAGAGGCTTTGTATCCTGGCGTGACTAGGGAAGTAGAGCAAGCAGGGTGGAACCGCGAGAATGAACAAACTCGTCCCTTACAGTGCACAATGTACTGTGAGGGATTTTTTATTGCAAAAAAATCCTTCATAATAACAGAAACTGCACTGTGTACCATAGAAATTTACCGAAAATGAAAGGAGAAACGATTATGATCATCACATTAAAAGACGGATCAAAAAAAGAATATGCAGAAGCAAAATCTGTAATCGATATCGCATATGATATCAGTGAAGGCCTTGCACGCGCAGCATGTGCAGGAGAGGTAAACGGAGAGGTTGTAGATCTCCGTACAGTTCTTGACAGTGACTGTGAGCTTAACATCCTTACAGCAAGAGATGAGAAAGGTCTTGCTGTTCTCCGCCATACAGCATCCCATGTAATGGCACAGGCTGTACAGAACTTATATCCGAACGCAAAAGTTGCTATCGGACCATCAATTGATACAGGATTCTATTATGATTTCGATCATGAGCCATTTTCACGCGATGATCTTGATGCCATCGAAAAAGAGATGAAAAAGATCATCAAAAAAGGCGCAAAGATCGAGCGTTTTACAAAATCCCGTGAAGATGCCATCGCATACTTCAAGGAGAAAAATGAACCATACAAAGTAGAGCTGATCGAGGATCTTCCGGAGGGAGAAGAGATTTCCTTCTATTCCCAGGGAGACTGGACAGATCTCTGCGCAGGACCGCACCTTATGAGCGTGAAAGGCGTTAAGGCGTTCAAACTTCTTTCTTCTTCCAGCGCATACTGGAGAGGCAGCGAGAAGAACGCAATGCTTACACGTATCTATGGAACAGCATATGCAACAAAGGATGAACTGAAAGAGCATCTGGAGCAGATGGAAGAGGCTAAGAGACGTGACCACAATAAACTTGGCCGTGAGATGAAGATCTTCACAACTGTAGATGTGATCGGACAGGGACTTCCGCTTATCATGCCAAACGGTGTTATCATGATGCAGGAGCTGCAGCGATGGATCGAGGATGAGGAGACAAAACGTGGATATGTAAGAACAAAAACTCCTCTTATGGCAAAGAGCGATCTTTACAAGATCTCCGGACACTGGGATCATTACAAAGATGGTATGTTCGTACTTGGTGATGAGGAGAAGGACAAAGAAGTTTATGCACTTCGTCCGATGACATGTCCGTTCCAGTACTATGTATACAAAGCAGAGCAGCACAGCTACCGTGATCTGCCGATCCGTCTCGGTGAGACCTCCACACTGTTCCGTAATGAGGATTCCGGTGAGATGCATGGCCTGACACGAGTTCGTCAGTTTACTATTTCCGAGGGACATCTGATCGTAAGACCGGATCAGATGGTAAAAGAGTTCAAAGACTGTATCGCACTTGCACAGTACTGCCTGCAGGTACTTGGTGTTGAGGAAGATGTAACATATCATCTTTCCAAATGGGATCCTGCAAATAAAGAGAAATACATTGGTGAGCCGGAGGTATGGGAAGAGACAGAAGGCCATATCCGCCAGATGCTTGAGGAGCTGAACATTCCGTTCACAGAGGATGTGGGAGAGGCTGCTTTCTACGGACCGAAGGTTGATATCAACGCCAAGAACGTATACGGAAAAGAAGATACTATGATCACAATTCAGTGGGATGCACTTCTTGCTGAGCAGTTTGATATGTACTACATCGATGAGAACGGTGACAAACAGCGTCCGTACATCATCCACCGTACATCTATGGGATGCTATGAGAGAACACTTGCATGGCTGATCGAGAAATATGCCGGTATGTTCCCGACATGGCTCTGCCCGGAGCAGGTTCGTGTGATCCCGATCTCCGAGAAATTCAACGATTATGCGCAGAAGGTTGAGGCTCAGATGAAAGAAGCAGGCATCCGCTGCTCTGTAGACGGACGTTCTGAGAAGATGGGCTACAAGATTCGTGAGGCACGTCTTGAGAGAGTACCGTATATGCTTATCGTTGGTGCAAAAGAGGAAGAAGAGGGCAAGGTTTCCGTAAGAAGCCGTTACCTTGGAGATGAAGGAATGAAAGACCTGGGCGAGTTCATCAGCTTCATTAAAGAAGAGATTAAGAACAAGACCATCCGTAAGATCGAGGTTCAGGAAGAGAAAAAATAATTACAGGAAATTTTAAATAATAAGAGGCGGTCCGCATTGTATGTAATGTGGACCGCCTCTTATTATTTAAAATACTTCTCCCGCACGATCTCAACCGGCATATCCAGTCCAGTCCAGATATGAAATGCCTTCACACCCTGGTGGAGCAGCATATACATGCCGTTAAATGTCGGACATCCGGCTTCTCTGGCTTCGCGGAGAAGTCTTGTTTCCCTTGGTTCGTATACAACATCTGCAACAGTAAGTTCCGGGTGGAACAGTGATTTATCGGGTATCACAGTTCCTGCGACATCTGGAACCATACCAACGGAAGTGGCGTTGATCAGAAGGTTGCTCTCTTCCATGGCATCTTTCAGCGCTGCATGGTCATCCATCTCATGAAGAATCATCTTACACTCAGTCATATGGGACATTTTTTCTGCCATGGCAGCAGCACGCTCCCAGTAGCGGCTGGTGGGACGGGCAAAAACATGGATCTTCTTTGCACCTTCCAGGGCAGACTGGCCACAGATAGCCATTCCGGCACCTCCTACGCCCATAACAGTGATTGTACGTCCCTTCACATCACAGCCGGCATCTCTGGCAGACTGGGTAAAACCATAGCCATCTGTATTAAATCCCTTTAATTTTCCGTTATCATTACGAACAGTATTTACAGCTCCGATCAGCTGTGCAGTAGGAGAAAGCTCATCAAGAAGCTCCACGATCTTGTTCTTATTAGGCATGGTCAGGTTAAAGCCCTTGATCCCGCAGGCTTTCAGTCCTTCAACAGCCTGGGGAAGCGTTTCTTCGGTCACATCAAAACAGAGGTATACATAGTCAAGACCAAGGTAACGGAATGCCTCGTTGTGCATTAAAGGTGATACGCTGTGTGCAACAGGACTTCCAAGCAGACCGGTAAGTCCTGTATGTCCGGTAATATTAATCATTGTTCGATTCCCTCCTGTATCTTATGAAATAATGTGGTTCGACAGAAACCACCAGATTCCGCTTAATATTATCAGAAAATATTTTAACACTATAAAGTGCGAAAATCAATAAATAAGGATATTGTACGGAAATTTATACATTTTTGTCGCGGATTCATAGAAAATATCTATAGATGTCGAGTAACCAAGAAATTCCACGACAAATTTGCAGGACGGGATTCCAGGCTTTGACAAAATATGCAGGGAAACTGCCATATAATAAACTCACTTACCAAAGCTGAGAATCAATGGCAATAGCAGCGGGGGAATCTTATGTATCACACTATATACATAGATATCGTTTTTATGACGAATTTCCTTATGGATTATATGCTTTTAAGGCTTGTGGGAAAATTCCTGCATCTGGACGTAAAACGTTTTCGGTGCATGATATCCGCTGTATTTGGATCTTTTGTATCCTGCCTGCTTCTTTATGTACCTTTCAGGATCATTCTTCCTGTGGCTGTACTGATCCATGGCGGCTGCGCTTTTTTTATGGCGGCATTTGCATTCCGGCTAAAAAAAGGAGGGCTTCTTGCAAAAACCATCCTGTCTATGTATCTCACTGCATTTGTAGTCGGTGGTATTTACCAGGCACTGGAAACAGAAAAAACCATGACAGTAAAAATATTTCTGCTTTTTACGGCAGGGATCTACGGAGGTCTTTATACCTTGATCTGTGCGGCAGATTTCATCCGGCTGGGAAGAAAAAATATTTATCCGGTAATCCTGAAATATCAGGGAAGAGTACAGCAGTCATACGGCTTTTTTGACACAGGAAACCTCCTTATGGATCCTGTGAACAGACAGCCTGTATCTATTATAAAACCGGAGCTGTTGGAAAAAATCCTTTCCAGTGAGCTGACAGAAAAACTGATGTACATAAAAGAAGAACCGCAGAAACTGAAAAGCACGGAACTTTCCATGTTGCAGCCACATTTTTTGTCTTTCCGGGGAGCCGGAGGGAAAGAAGGCATTATGCTGGCTGTGGTTTTGGGGGAACTTGAGATCCAGACTCCCGGAAGGGTGGTGCATGTGGGAAAACCGGTGCTTGCCATAACATCTGAGCCCTCAGCTTTGGGAGAAGAGTACGGGATACTTTTGAATTCCAGACTATTGCATTAAGGAGGGGGCATTGCTATGAACAGAGCAGCAGCTAAATATTATCCATTTCAGGTGATTTCGAGATTTATGATCAACAGGCCGGGAGAGGTTTTTTATATCGGAGGGAATGATATCCTTCCGGCACCGCTTCCTCCTGAACAGGAGGCAAGTGCCATAAGCCTGTTAAATACAGATCAGGAGAAAGAGGCAAAGGCTGTGCTGATCGAACACAATCTCCGGCTTGTGGTATATATTGCCAAAAAATTTGACAATACAGGAGTTGGAGTGGAGGATCTGATTTCCATTGGGACGATCGGACTTATCAAGGCGATCAATACTTTTAATCCTGTGAAAAATATCAAGCTTGCAACCTACGCGTCCAGGTGTATTGAAAACGAGATCCTTATGTATCTCCGCAGAAACAGCAAAACCAAGATGGAGGTTTCCATTGATGAACCACTGAATGTGGACTGGGATGGAAATGAGCTTCTGCTTTCTGATATTCTGGGGACGGATGATGATGTGATCTCACGGAAACTGGAAGATGAGGTGGAGATCACCCTCCTGGGAAAAGCCATTTCCAAGCTTACCAAACGGGAGCAGATGATCATCCGTCTCCGCTTCGGTCTGGGAAACAGAGAGGGTCTGGAGAAAACCCAGAAAGAGGTAGCTGACCTTCTTGGAATCTCCCAGTCCTATATTTCCCGACTGGAAAAAAGGATCATGAAACGTCTTCGGAAAGAAATCGTGAAATATGAATAGAAGATAGGCATTTCGGAGGAACTGGCTAAAAAACAGTTTACCGTGAAAAATGAAAGTGTTATATTGTAATTACTGAGCGTGAATTACTGCATCAGGCTGCGAAAGTCAAGCATGGCTCAGGTTTCTTTTGGATAATTTTGGAAACCGATGTAGGATAAAGAGCAGAACATTATCTGCAGGAGTATACATAATGAACAGAGAAGAACTTGACCGCTACTTACGGCAGTCAACACCAAGAGAAAAAGAGGTACTGCAAGGAATCCCCCTGGAGGAACTGCACAGGCAGGACACCTGCCGCTTTGCAAAAGCCGGCCAGGGGACTTATCTTTTTGAGGAAAGCTTATTTATGGCTCCGGGGGAAAAAATCGTAGTGAGCAGGCAGGATCGTTATGTGGAGGTACTGCCGCATCAGCATGATTATATTGAATTATGTTATTTATGGTCAGGGAGCTGCAGCCAGACCATAGAGGGAAAAAAGATCGTCACCGGTGAGGGAGATGTGTGTATTTTTGATACACAGGCCGTACATTCCATTGAACCAGGCGGCGAGAACGATATTTTGGTAAATATCCTGATGAGCCGGGAGTTTTTTGACAGTGCATTTTTAAGTCGGATGCCAAGACAGGGAATCGTATCGGAATTTCTGGCAGAGTCTGTTACAAAAAGCAGGAAAAAACAGCATTATTTGTATTTTAAAGCCCACCGGAACAGCCGTGTACGTGAAATCATGGAAGAGATCATCTCGGAATATTATACCCGGGACATCGGGATGGAAGAAGTGATGGAAAGTTATGTGATTATTCTTTTTACAGAGCTTCTCCGCGTGTGGAGAGATGAGACCAGAAAGCAGGCCTCCGTTTCCAGGGAAGTACAGATTCTGGAGCTTCTTGCCTACATTGAGAAAAATTATGAGACCTGCACACTTCCGCAGATGGGAAAAGCTTTCGGTATGCATGGCAATTATCTTACTGCTCTTCTTAAAGAAAAAACAGGGCGGAGTTTTGTGGAACATGTTCAGGAGCAGAGGCTAAAAAAAGCCCGCACCTTGCTTGAGACAACAGAACTGCCTCTCTCAGAGCTGATCCCTCTGTGTGGCTACAACAATATGAACTTTTTTTACCGGAAATTCCGCGAGGCGGAAGGATGCACTCCTGCCAGGTATCGGAAAGAACACAGACATACCTTATAAATGGTTAATATTTTGATGAAAAAGCGTTATTGAAGGATAACGTTTTTTTTGTTACTATTTTTGCAGGAAATAACCATAACACAGAAAAATGAGGGTGAAAAATATGTTAAAAATTACAGAAATCCGTATGGATTATGAGAAAGAACAGATTGGAATCACACATGTTCCGGAATTCAGCTGGACATTAGAAAGTGACAAGAGAAATGTGATTCAGGAGTCTTATGAGCTGGAAATTGCAGAAGACGCGGCTTTTGATAAGAAGATATATGAGAGCGGTAAGGTAAAAGGCGATGCATCTGCACAGATCCAGCCGGATAACGTGAAGCTGGAATCCCAGAAGAAATATTTTGCCCGTGTAAAAGTAACTGCTGCAGGGGAAGAAACCGACTGGGCAGAGACATCTTTTGTTACAGGAATCATGGACAATAAAGAGTGGAAAGCTGTGTTCGTATCTGCTGAGGAAGAGACTGACAGGGATAATTCCAAAGGAACTTATGTAAGAGGCGAGTTCACAGTAGCGAAGCCTGTAAAAGAAGCATTCGTATCTGTAACTGCACTTGGACTTTATAATTTCTATCTCAATGGAAAGAAGGTAGGGAACGATCAGCTTACACCAGGCTGGACATCCTACCGCAAGCATCTCTGTTTCCAGACATACGAAGTAACCGATTACCTGAAAGAAGGAAAGAATGCAGCAGGTGCAATTCTGGCAGCGGGCTGGTATAAAGGAAAAATGGGCTTTGAAGGCCTTGCAAAAAGAAGAAACCACTATGGTGAGAATACAGCACTTCTTGCACAGATGGTCATCCGTTATGAGGATGGAACAGAGGAAACAGTTGTCACAGATGAGAACTGGAACGGCGCAGATGCACCTGTAGTATTTGCAGAGATCTACGATGGTGAGATTTACGATGCAGCTAAAGAGATCAAAGACTGGGCAGAAGCAGACTGCAAAGATGGACAGTGGAAACCGGTCCGCAAACTGGATTATGACTTCTCTGTACTCACAGGCCAGGGCAGCGGAAAAGTTTCCCTTATGGATGAAGTGAAGCCAAAAGAAATCTTCAGAACACCGGCAGGAGATACAGTTATCGATTTCGGCCAGAACATGAGTGCACTGATCCAGGTTACAGCAGCAGGTAAAAAAGGCGATGTGATCCAGCTGGACTGCTTTGAAGTGCTGGATTCCAAAGGAAATGTATATCTGGATAACCTGAGAGGGGCAAAGGAATCTCTTCAGTATACATTCGGGGAAGACGGAACCATCACGTACCGTCCGTCATTTACATTTATGGGATTCCGCTATGCGAAGATCGTTTCCTTCCCGGGTGAGCCATCCCTTGACAATTTTACGGCAAATGCCATCCATACCAATATGGAGCGTACAGGATTCCTTGAGACATCTAATCAGGATCTGAATCAGCTGGCGCACAACATTCTCTGGGGACTGAAGAGCAATTTCGTGGATGTTCCAACAGACTGCCCGCAGCGAGATGAGCGTCTTGGATGGACAGGCGATGCGGAGATATTCTGCCGTACAGCGTGCTTCCTTGAGAATACCTATTCCTTCTACCGTAAATGGCTCCGTGATGTGGAGGCAGATCAGACAGCAGAAGGAGGCGTTGCCCATGTTGTTCCGGATATCATTTCCGGTAATGAGGGAGACAATTGGCTTCTGGAACAGGGCAGCCATTCTGCAGCAGCCTGGGCAGACGTAGCTGTGATCAATCCATGGACAATGTATCTGACATTCGGTGACAAAGAGATCCTGAAGATCCAGTACAACAGCATGAAGAACTGGATCAACTTTATGAGAGAATATTCTGTAGATTATATCTGGAACTACAAGCTTCAGTTCGGTGACTGGGTAGCTCTTGATGCTGAAGAAGGCAGCTATTTCGGTGCAACACCAAATGATCTGACTTGTACTGCATACTTTGCATATTCCACAGGTCTGTTTGTAAAAGCAGCAGAAGCTCTGGGATGTACTGAGGACGTGAAAGAGTACACAGATCTTTACAATAAAGTTGTAGATAAATTCCAGAGAACCTTCTTTGATGAAAACGGTGATATGACAGCACAGACACAGACAGCCCATATCGTGGCACTGTACTTCGGACTGGTACCGGAAAAATACAAAGAAAAAACAGTTCAGGGACTTTTAAGACTTCTGAAAAAAGAGAATGATCATCTTGTAACAGGATTCGTGGGAACTCCGTATTTCTGCCACGCATTAAGCCAGAACGGACATGTAAAAGAAGCTTATGACCTGCTTCTTAAAGATGATTTCCCATCATGGCTGTATCAGGTAAAAATGGGCGCAACTACAGTCTGGGAGCACTGGGATGGACTGAAACCGGACGGAACCATGTGGAGTGCAGATATGAACTCCTTCAACCACTATGCCTACGGTTCTATCGGAGAGTGGCTGGTTCGTGTAATGGTAGGTCTTGAAGTTGACGAGAAGAAACCTGGATATAAACATGCTGTGATCTATCCGAGAATGGGTGGAAACTTGGACTATGTAAAGGCTGAGTATCGTTCTGTATACGGACCGGTAAGAAGCTTCTGGGAAGAAAAACCGGAAGAGACAGTTCTTCATGTTTCCGTACCTGTGAATACAACAGCTACCATCTGCCTTGATGGTGCGAAGGAAGTGAAAGTCGCAGACGGACTTAACTTTACAGCCGCAGACGGATTTATGCAGGCTGAAGCCGGATCAGGAGATTATGAGATTCATTTTGTAAGATAATATATAGAATAATACAGGAAAAATGTTAAAAGAAGACAGCTGCCTGGTTTATCGAGAAGATAAATTCCGGGCAGCTGTTTTTATGATTTTCAAAATTTCAGGAAATACAGTAGAATTTGTCAGAGACCTTCGATATAATAAACACAGAATGTTGTTAAAAAATGCAGAACGAAAGAAAAATACGGAAAGGTTGTGACTGGATGATCGACATTGCACATGCAAAACAGGAATTCGAAAAATATCTGGATGAATACGACCGGGAGGATGAACAGATCTATCTGAAGATCGAGCATACCTACGGTGTTGTGAAATATGCAGGAGAGATCGCCGAAAGAATGGAATGTTCCAGGGAAGATGTGGAGCTTGCAGAGCTGATCGGTCTGCTCCACGATATCGGACGTTTTGAACAGATCCGGAGATTTCACAGTTTTGAGCCGGGAACTATGGATCATGCAGTATTCGGGGCAGATCTTCTCTTTGGGGAGGAGAAGATGATCCGACGCTTTGTGAAGGATGATAAATTTGATGAGCTGATCGATGCAGCAATCCGGAAACACAGTGATTTCAAACTGGATGGAATCCACGATACAAGAACACTTTTCCATGCAAAACTGATCCGGGATGCAGATAAGCTGGATAACTGCAGGGTAAAGCTGGAAGCGTCAATAGAGGCCATGCTTGGTGTATCAGAAGAGGCTGCGGGGGAAGGCCTGATCTCGCCGAAAGTATGGGAATCCTGCCTGAGAAGAGAATCGGTGCTCTCAGCAGACAGGCAGGTGCCTGTAGATTACTGGGTTTCCTATCTTGCGCAGTACTATGATATCAATTTTCCGGAAACCTGTGAGATCATAGAGGAAGAAGATTATATCACCAGGATCGCAGACAGAATCCGTTATCAGGAACAGGACACCAGGGATAAGATCCGCATACTCACAGAAGATCTGAAACGATATCTGGAGATGCCGGCTGTATCAGTGAAAGAATAAGGCAATAAGAGAAGAACCGTCATTCACACCATCTGTGAATCAAAGAGAGAAATAGGCATTTCTGGATTTCTTTTTAATTGAGTATCCGACAGGGGGGACAGATGATAAGAAGTCGATGCCGACAAGATTCTTGCCATTCCAAGTTTTAAAGACTATCTCCGGGGCGGAACAAAGCTCATAACAGAGTATGGAAAAACTGAAATGTGGTATATCATGGAATGTAAGTCTGAGGTATTGTTGATAACAGTGTAAACTGTAGAGGGGTCGCAAAACCGCGACCCCTCTGCACGCCCCTCGGGCTTTTTTTACAGTGTTATTTTTGAAATGGTTTTTATTTCCCCGTTTATTTTCTTGAGCTGATGAAAGCTTCTACTTCTTCCCTGGTTGGCATTACGCGGAGAGCGCCTTTTTTGGTGGTGATGAGGGAGGCAGCTGCATTTGCGAAAGTGAGGAGCTCTTGCAGGTTTTCAGTGGCAAGGTTTTCAAGCCCGTGCTCAAGGACATAGTTCAGAGCACTTGCACAGAAGGTGTCACCGGCTCCTGTGGTTTCGATAGTGTGTTCCTGAAGGAATGGTGCTGCTTCTGCTTTTTGTCCGTGGTAGTATGCGCGACTTCCGTTTTTTCCGAGAGTGATAAGAACAAGAGGAATGTGGTATTTTTCTTCGATGAGAGCTGCCCCTTTGTCATAGTCTGTAGTATCGAAGAGAAATTCTACTTCGTTGTCGGAAATTTTCAGTACATCGCAGCGTTCCATTCCGTATTCGATTTCTTTGCGGGCATCATTAAGGTCTTTCCAGAGAGGCGGGCGCAGGTTTGGGTCGAAGGTGATGATACAGCCAGCTTCTTTTGCAACGTCAAGTGCGTAGCGGGTTGCTTCACGGACACCTTCATGTGTAGATGAGAGTGTGCCGAAATGGAAAATCCGGGAATTACGGATAAGTTCTGCATTTACTTCCTCTTTGGTGAGCATCATGTCTGCGCCTGGATTACGGTAGAAAGAGAAATCACGATCTCCGTCCGGATATGTATGTACAAACGCAAGGGTAGTATGGATTTCATTGTCCATGACGAGGTTCCTGGTATCAATACCACATTCTTCAACAGCGTTTTTTAGCTGTTTTCCGAACATATCATTTCCAACCTTTCCGATAAAGGCTGTTTTTTTGCCAAGGCGGTTAAGCATGGCGAGTACATTGCAAGGAGCACCGCCGGGGTTTGCTTCAAAAGTAGGGTTTCCCTGAGAACTGTTGCCGTTTTCTGTGAAATCAATCAGAAGTTCGCCGAGAGCAGTTACATCATACAGTTTGTTTTCCATTTATAATTCCTCCTGGTAGTTTGTTTTTTTCAGTGGAATAAGAAAATCCACTCGCTTTTCTGTCTCATATTATAATCGTTGGAAAGAGTTTTGGGAAGAACCAAATTGACTTATTTTCTATTATATTACCGGTTACTCGGATACTTTTTTGCGAAGATTAAGAAGAGCTTTCTTTATTTTTCAGTAAAAAAGTGGTAAACTGAATATATAAAACAACAGATATAACGGAGGAGACGATTATGGCTGATAAAGCGTATGAATATATGGACTGGCCCCGGATCGAAGCGATTGTTTATGGTGAGGAGGCTTCACCCCGGGATGTAATGCAGCCGAGAGTGACAGAGGATGGTGTATTGCTCCAGGGATTTTTTCCGGGAACGGAAGCAGCAGAAGTAGTAGTTGGAAAAAAATCTTATCCTATGATATTGGAAGATGAGGCTGGATATTATGCGGTAATGCTTCCTATGAAGAGGATTCCGGAATATTGTTTCCGTGTAACAAGAGGAAGTGTAAAAGAAACATTTTATGATGCATATGAATGTCCATGCCAGATCACAGAAGAAGAGGAGCGCGCTTTTTGCGCAGGAGTTTATTATAAAGCGTATCAGAAACTGGGAGCTCATCCTGGTACTTATGGCGGTGTGAGAGGAACTTATTTTGCGGTATGGGCACCGAATGCCATTCGTGTTAGTGTGGTGGGAGATTTTGACCGGTGGGATGGAAGACGACTTCCAATGCACCGTATGCCGATGTCTGGGATTTTTGAACTGTTTGTTCCTGGAGTAAAAGCCGGAACTGCTTATCAGTATGAGGTCAAGATCAAAGGAGGAAATATTCAGCGAAAATCGGATCCTTATGGAAATGGTACGCAGGAGCCGCCGTCAGTACTTTCTGTTGTGGCTGATCTGGGAGAGTTTTTCTGGCAGGATGATGAGTGGATGAAGGAACGGGTGAAATATGAAAGCCGGGAGGTTCCGGTTTCTATTTATGAAACGGATATTACTGCATGGAAAAACAGCAGGGATCTTATAGAATTTGTGAAAGAGACAGGCTATACTCATGTGGAATTTCATCCGGTCATGGAATATCTTGACCAGAGATCAGGCGGTTATTCCACATCAGCATACTATTCTGTGACGAACCGTTTTGGTACAGCTGATGATTTACGGGCACTGGTGGAAGAGCTGCACATGGCAGGGATAGGAGTGCTTCTTGACTGGGCACCTGCTCAGTTTCCACGATTTGATGCAGGACTTGAGAAGTTTGATGGGACACCTCTTTATGAAGTACAGAACCCGGCTATGGCAGTCCATCCGATGTGGGGAACTATGCTCTTTAATTATGGAAGCCCGATGGTAAGAGATTTCCTGCTTTCAAATGCGTTTTTCTGGTTGGATGAATTTCATGTGGATGGCTTCCGACTGGATGATGTGGATGCTATGCTGTATCTGGATTTTGGAAGGGAAGCAGGGCAGTGGACCCCGAATCTTTACGGTTCAAATGAGAATCTTCAGGCATTGGAGTTCATCAAGCATCTGAATTCTATTGTGAAAAAATACAATCCAGGAGTTATTATGATTGCCCAGGAAGATGGACTTTGGCCTCAGCTTACAGACAGTGTGGAGAATGATCATCCTGGTTTTGATTATAAATGGAGTGGCGGATGGACCAGAGATTTCCTGACATATATGGAAACAGAGCCGATGAGAAGAAATGAACATTACGATCAGATGACCCTCTCCATGATGTATGCTTACAGTGAACATTATGTACTTACCCTGGGAAAAAGAGATGTAGGGACTACAGCAGAGTTTCTGGAAAAACTTCCGGGATCTCTGAAACAGAAAGTGGCACAGCTCCGTGCTGCATATGGTTATCTTACTCTTCATCCGGGAATTAAGATGACTGCTCCTGATTTTGATATTACGCCAGAGTTAAAGGAATACATTCATGACCTTAATGAGTTCTACAAAACCAATCCGGCTTTGTATTTGATGGATGGAAATTCGGATGGTTTTGAGTGGATCCGGTTTACAAATTATGATGAGAATATTGTAGCTTTCCTGCGAAAAACAGAGAAGCCGGAGGAAACACTTCTTGCAGTATGCAATTTCTCGCCTGTATCTTATGACAGTTATCAGGTGGGGGTTCCCTTCAAAGGTAAATATAAGGAAATCCTGAACAGTGATAGTGGTAAATATGGTGGTCAGGGTGTCGTGAATGTGAGAGTAAAAGCTTCCATAGATAAAGAATGTGATAATCGTGAATTTTCGCTGAAACTGAAACTTCCGGCATATGGAGTGACGGTATTTACCTGTACTCCGGAAAAGAGAGCATCTCAGAAAAAAACTGCTAAAGCTTCGAAAATTATGAAAACAGCAGATGGAAAGAGCAGGACTGCGACAAAGAAAACTGCTGTAAAAAAATCAAAAGGCACTTCTAAGACTGTGGAAAAGACAGTAAATAGTGCAGTAGAAAAAGTGAAAGAAACGGCAGTAGAAACAACATCAGCAGTAAGAGGTGCGGTAAAGAAAGTAACAACCCGAAAGAAGTCCTCTTCCACGAAAAAATAATCTGGGAGTTCATTGAAAAACACTTGCATTTTTTATAAAATCGAGTATAATATCAGTTGTGTTTGACACAAGCTGGAATAGCTCAGCCGGTAGAGCACTTCACTCGTAATGAAGGGGTCGTGAGTTCGAGTCTCATTTCCAGCTTTTTTATTTTGCAAAAGGGTATACTCCATGATAGAATATACCTTGAACAGGACGAACCTGCTTTTGGCGTACCTTTTTTCGGCAAATTATATGAAAATACGGGTTACCGATTTCGTAAGGTGCAGTAATAGCACTGCATTAACATTTATTATGTTAATGCCGAAGTCCATCAAGGGCTTCGTTATTTCGGCAGCCCGTATTTTTTTCACAAAAACAGAGAGGAGGGAAATGAATGTCTGAGTCATTTCTTGAATTGAAAAATCTGAAAAAAAGCTTTGCCCCCGGCGAGGCTGTTCTTCAGGGGATAAATCTTACAATCAGGCAGGGCGAGTTTGTAACCCTGCTAGGTGCTTCCGGCTGCGGCAAGACAACCACCTTGCGTATTATCGCAGGCCTGGAGCAGCCCGACAGCGGCAGTGTGTGGCTGGAGGGACAGGATGTGACTGCTCTTGAACCTAATCTGCGAGATGTGAATACGGTATTTCAGAATTATGCCCTTTTTCCCCACATGAATGTGGCGGATAATATTGGGTATGGCTTGAAAATCCGTAAGGTTCCCAGGGCTGAGATTAAGAAAAAGGTGAAAGAGATGCTGGAGCTTGTGCAGCTGGAGGGGTATGAGAAGCGAAAGCCCTCAGAGCTTTCCGGCGGTCAGAAACAGAGAGTGGCAATTGCCAGAGCGCTGGCAAATAATCCGAGAGTGTTGCTTCTGGATGAACCCCTTGGAGCACTGGATCTGCAGCTTCGCCGTACCATGCAGCTGGAGCTGAAGCGTTTGCAGAATAAGCTGGGAATTACCTTTATTTATATTACACACGATCAGGAGGAGGCCATCAATATGTCTGACCGGATCGTGGTAATGAATCAGGGGCAATTTGAGCAGATCGGAACACCGGACGAGATTTATAACCATCCGAAGACCGGCTATGTGGCAGCTTTTGTAGGAAATGCCAATATTCTCAAGGGAACTGTGGCAGAGAAAAACGGGCACCACATAAAAGTGAAGCTGGGAGATGAATTGGCTTCTATTGATACAGAGGAAAAGGTAAATATGGGAGAAACCGTTACGGTTGCCCTTCGTGGTGAAAATATTCTTCTGGAGGAAAATGGCGGCTTACATGCCACTGTGAAGGAGAAAAATTTTGCAGCAGGGCAGCTCAGGGTTTTGCTTACCCTGCCAAATGGTGATGAGGTTACAGCCAGCCGCTTCGGTATGAATGCAGACATTCAGCCGGGACAGCAGATTTGCTGGCGTTTTGAACCAAAGGATGCGGTTTTAGTGGACCGTCCTAAGGGAGGTACAAACTGATGGGCAAAAAAAGCTCCATATGGATGATTCTTCCTTTATATATTTTTACCCTGATATTTGTAGCCTGCCCACTTCTCTATATGGTTGCCTTAAGCTTTGCCACTCCAGGAGAAGTTCACGGGGTACAGTGGATTTTTACACTGGATAATTACAGAAAGCTATTAGAGCCTGTATATCTGAATACATTTGCCCAGTCCTTTCAGCTTGCTTTTACAAGCACCCTGTTTATAACACTGATCGGCTATCCTTTTGGCTATTATATGGCGAAGCTGCCGGCCGGCGGCAAAAAGAAAGCCATGCTGCTTCTTATGCTACCCTTCTGGGTGAATTCCCTGATCCGTCTGTACGGCTGGATCATCATTTTCCGCGCGAACGGCGTTTTCGATAAGCTGCTGATGAGCCTCGGCATCACCGACGCGCCCTTAAAGCTCCTCTACACATACCCCGCCGTTGTGGTCGGCATGGTCTACGCACTGCTGCCGTTTATGATTTTCTCGGTCTATTCGAGCGCCGAAAAGCTCGACTGGAGCCTCATCGAGGCGGCGCGCGACCTCGGCGCCTCGCGCATCAAGGCGTTTTTCACGGTCACGCTGAAGCTGACGCTGCCCGGCCTGCTTTCCGGCGTCATCCTGACGTTCATCCCGTCTATGGGCCTGTTCTTCATCGCCGACATCCTCGGCGGCAACAAGGTCGTGCTCGTCGGCAGCCTGATTCAGGACCAGCTCATGAAGGCGCACAACTGGCCTTTTGCCGCGGCGCTCGCTGTGATTCTGACGGTTCTCACAAGCGTGATGATCGCCCTGTACAGGAAGATCTCCGGCGTGAAAGATCTCGAGGGCATTGTGTAAGCAGCGCAGAAAGGCATGGGAAACGCATTGAAAAACAGAACACATCTTCCGAATAT
>OLRY01001285.1_pt1 | contig 24501 bp, 22 predicted proteins | sample 1672541 | NCBI WGS metagenome assembly OLRY01 (sample SAMEA3136697, study PRJEB25190) | human gut metagenome | biome: human gut; feature: human-associated habitat; material: faeces | place: Austria | collected 2013 | reverse complement strand
TTGCACATATTTGACACCCTGTGATACTAAACTTACCACTTTTTCAGTGGCGTCCCTATAGAGGTGAGGGAATTCTTGCTACGGTTGTTAAAAAAAATCCTTAAATACTTGCAGATACGGAAAATGGGATTATAATGAAAATATATGTACTACAAAAAAGGAGGAAAAATTGAATGAAAAGACATTTTAAGCAACTCTTAGTGGCATTTCTGGCTCTGACAATGGTTCTGACCGGTGCCATGTGTGTGCAGGCGAAAACTATTACAAAACCTGCTCAGACACTAACTTTGTATCCTTCTAAGTCATTACACTACAATGCAAACAGAAGGATATTTGCTACGGCAAACGAAACGGTGGTAAATACGGATTCCTATATGAATTGGGGAACGTCCTCTTTTAAATCTTCCAAAACATCTGTGGTAAGCCTTATTTCCAGAAAGGTATATATGCTGACACAGACAAATCCTGATTCTTTTTCTGCTTACTTCATGAAAGCAAAGAAAACAGGCTCCGCGGTTGTTTCCTATAAGAAAGGAAAAGATACCTACAAACAAAAAGTTACAGTAAAAAAATATGTCAATCCATTATCCTCTTTCAAAATCGGTTCCATGAATCTGACATCCAGGTTCAACAAAAAAGCACACTATGTGTTGAGTTATGACAAATATAAAAACAAAGAACTGAAATTACAGATAAAAGGTAAAGACGGATGGGACATCAGTACGCGTAAGATCAATGATCCAAAAGGAATCGAATTAGGAACCTGGCTTAATGATGGAGATACCTTTAAGGTTGCAAACAAAAACACGTTCCTGACTGTTTTTGCATATGATCAGAAAACAAAACAGATGATAGAATGCACGATTATTTTTAAATAATTTGTCTTAGATTTAACTGCGATCACCAAAGAAGGACGTAATCCATAGTATAGGGTTGCGTCTTTCTTTGCGATTGTGTTTTCTGATTCTGATATATGTTCTACATTTGTTTTTTTCAGAATTGATGATTTGTTTTGTAGAACCTGTATCTTTTGTGTACGACTGATCTCCTATCGTTTTTTGTATATATGTATTACGAAGAACATCTGTAAGAACAAAAAAAATGGGGCTGTCCTGAAAACGTAGTTCAGCGATAACCTATAAACAAGCATTCTAAATAAGCTCGCCTTTTGGCGGGCTTATTTCCTTCTCTTAATTATACAGTTAAAGAGATTCATTTCGGCTGAATCATTACATTTACCCCTAACTTTTCTAATGTACGAATATTCCTATTGATTATCTTTTCTTGATTGATAACGGAGTAGTAGTCCGCTCCAAGGTCATGATAAGGAACTTTCTCTTTTAGTATATGATAAATCGCGATTAACATGGTATGGGCTACTGCAATTAAAGCCCTTTTCCCACCTCTGCGCGCGGCAATTCTTTGATAACGGGAGTAGAGATAACTTTGCTTGTTTCGTATTCCAGCACGAGCACATTCCACCAACGTTGCTTTCAAATATTTATTTCCTTTCCGTATTCGTGTACTCATCTTTTTTCCGGCGCTTTCCTTACACTCAGGCACAAGCCCCGCCCATGAGCTGAAACGGGATTCATTTTGAAAGTGCTCCATTTCCACACCAGTTTCCGCTAAAATTTGTTCTGCACTTTTTCTTCCAATCCCAGGCATATCATCCAAAGCTTCGATTGCCCAATTTATGGATTCTGTTTTTTTTAATATCTGCATCTAACTCCATAATTAAAGCGGTCAGGCTTTCAATATGCCCAAGTTGATGTTTCAACATTTTTTGCTGATGTTCTGATATCCGTCCTTGTAGGGATTTCTGCATTTCTGGAATTTTATCTCTGGCTCTTCCTTCGGCAAGTTCACTTAAAACAACCGGATCTGTTTCTCCAGATACAATTGCCTTTAAAATTGTCATACCGCTTTTTCCGCTGATATCGGTAATTACACTGCTCAATTTAACATTGCAGCCTTCTAACACAGCCTGGATTCGATTTAATTCACGAGCACGTTCTTCAATTACCTCCTGGCGGTAACGGGTTATTTCTCGCAGTTCTCTTTGATCCCTATTTGGTATGTAACTTGCTTTTACTAATCCATGGCGTACCAGATCGGCAATCCACTCTGCATCTTTTACATCCGTCTTACGTCCGGGAACTCCTTTGATATGCTGCGCATTCACAACCATGATCGGTATCTGTTCTTCTTCAAATATATTATATACAGGTTTCCAATAAGAGCCCGTACTTTCCATGGCAGCCATCTCACAATCTGTTTCTTTCAGCCACGAAACTAATTGGAGAATATCTTCCGTCATTGTTGAAAACTGACGGATTTCTTTTTTTCTGACACTCGTAAAAATACAGGCTACCATCATATTTTTATGAATGTCAATCCCACAACACCGCTTATACAATACTTCCATAAAGCAAACCTCCTTCGCATAAGCCGATGCAGCTCCTTGCTTAATTGTTGGCTGTCCTGCGTCCTCATCAAAAACCGATGGAAACAAAAAGTGGTACACCTAAGGAGCTGAAAATCAGTCTGTCGGACGGGCTTGTAAGCACCAATCCCCTTCCGATCTTATTCGGCACCTTAAGTATACCACTACATAACGTATAGCTAGTATCCAGTTTTCATTTATTGTGGTGAGATTTTCTCATGATTGTCTGTCGGGAAATAGACAGTTCTAAGAGAGGGAGGGTGTGACTCATATAAACACAATTAACAAAATGAAATCAAAAATGTAGTGGGATTTGAGGAATCAAAACGACTTCCAGATGGATCGTTCTTGATTCCTTTTTCTTTACAAATCGGTTACGTTCGCAGTACTGAAATTAGTGTATAATTGTAATAGTAAAAATCACGCACAATAAAGAAATAATCGGGTTTGTGTAAAATGAAAGGAACATTATTATGAAAGCAAGAATACTGGTGATAGAAGATGAAATGGCAATCAATGATCTGCTTTGTATGAATCTGGAAGCTGCTGGTTATGAAACAGTAGGTTATCTGGATGGAAATGATGCAAGTGAAGGCGTCGCACAGGGCCATGAATTTCAGTGCGCACTTGTGGATATTATGCTTCCGGGAAAGGATGGTTATACCCTTTTACCGGAATTAAAAAAGTTTGGTATTCCGGTTATATTTCTTACGGCAAAAGCTGATGTTACAAGTAAAGTAAAAGGGTTAAAAGACGGAGCCGAGGATTACATAGTAAAACCTTTTGAAATGCTGGAGGTAATGGTGCGTTTGGAAAAAGTATTAGATCGTTATGGAACGGCACCGAAACAGATTCAGATAGACGATGTCATAATTGATACCGTAAGTCACATAGTTACGAAAAATGGAGAAGAAATATATTTAAAACCTATGGAATATAACTGCCTTATGGTGTTCGTAAAAAACCCAAATAAAGCACTTACCAGAAGCCAGATCTTGCAGGAACTGTGGAAGGAGGAATTCTGCGGAGAAACAAGAACTGTGGATGCACACGTTGGACGCATCAGAAAAAAACTAAGCTGGCAGGATAAAATCAAAACCATTCCCAGAATTGGTTATCGACTTGAGGTGGATTTATGAAGCTATTTACAAAAATTTTTTTACAGGTAATCTGCATGGTGCTTCTGCTGTCATCTGGAATTTTTTTCTATACAACTTACAGGTGGAAAAATCAGAGCATACAGAATATCAACAGTTATGAAAATAGCAGGTTTCAAACAAATATTTCTAAGTTTGAAAACATGCTAATGCGGATTAAAAGTAAAACACAGGACTCTGATGATAAAATCCGGGAAAAAATGATTATTTATACTTTTCGTCAGGTATTCCACGACAGTGCCGTTTTATATCAGGATGGAAAAGAACAATATAATGGGACAAAATATGAGTTTGATCTGCAAAATATCAGAAACCTAACAAAAAACAAACACGATGGATTCGAAAATGACAGCTATTGTGATAAACCACTGATCAGCAAAACAAATGGCAACGTATTTTTGCTCTTTTATTTTTCCAGCTACAGTTCTACAGACATGAACTATCAGATTGTCACCTACAAAGATATTACCAGTGTACAAAAACAGAGTCAGACACTGTTTTATCAGGCAGGAGGGTTTACCCTGTTTCTGGTTCTGTTTGTTGGCTTTTTCCTGTTTTTGACTTTGCGGAAAATTATGGAACCGCTCACAAGGCTAAAGGAAGCGGCTGTTTCTGTGGCAAATGGAAATTATGAGATAAAAGTGCCAGCAGAGGGAAAAACGGAACTGGCACAGGTTGGGAAAAGCTTTAATCTTATGACAGGTAAAGTAAGGGAGCAGATTGAAAAGCTTTCTTCCGTAAACCAGGCACAGAGACAGCTGCTTGGAAGTTTGGCCCATGAATTAAAGACACCGATGACTGCAATCATAGGATATGCAGATACACTTCTAACGGTACGCCTATCTCCCAAGAGGCAGGAGATAGCGCTTGATTATATTAGAAATGAATGCCGAAGGCTTTCCAGGCTTTCAGTGAAAATGCTGGAACTTACCGGATTATATGAAACAGGTGAAGCAGAATTTGTTCCAGTGGAAGTTCAGATGAATCAATTTCTGGAAGATGTAAAAAAACTTGTTACTTACAGGCTTCAGGAGAGAAATATTTGTCTTGAGATTCATTGTAATCCAGAGGAGCTTAGAAAAACTTTTGATCCGGACCTTATGATGAGTGCAGTGACAAATTTTATTGATAATGCAGTCAAGGCTTCCGATGAGAATTCAAAAATCGTACTGGAGGCAACCCAAAATCATTTATCTGTTCAGGATTATGGGAAGGGAATTCCAAAGGAGGATCTGAAAAGAGTAACAGAAGCTTTTTATATGGTCGATAAATCTCGTTCCAGAGTAAAGGGAAGTGTTGGGCTTGGTCTTGCGCTATGCCAGAAAATTGCAGATATACATGGATTCCAGCTGGAAATTACAAGTCATCTGGGAAAAGGAACGATCATATCTGTTTTATGGTAAATAATTTGAATTTACAGAACAGTTACAACTTGCGGAAGATTTGGTGTAATGAAAGATGCTATACTTGTGGACATAAACAGGAAGGAGAATTTATTCAACATGAGAAAAAACATAAATAAAATTGTAGGATTAACACTTTGTATAGGAATGCTCACTGGATGTGCCCATACCCCGGAATCTTCCCTTGTAAAACCAAAAGGAAGCAAGGCAGAAGATGCTTATACAGAAGCTGAAGGCGTAGATATGGTGAAGGAGGACTCTTCTGAAAATACAAAGGATAAGAACACAGCGGTAAGAACAACTATTCGAGACCTGCTCAATGCTCCGGAAACTTATAAAAGTCAGACTACAGATGACAGTGCAAAACTTGTAGTGAACACGGATGCCACCGTAGAAATACCGGATGTAGAAAAGATATCCGCAATTTCTGTCACGCCTGCAGAAGTTACACAGGATCTTCTTGACCGTATTACAGATGTCTTTTTCTCAGAGGCAAAGCTGTATACATCGGATAGCTATTATACCCAGACAAAGGATGAAATCAAAAAAACGTTGGATGAACTAAAAGAAGATGTAGCAAACGGAAATCTGGATCCCTATAACTATGGAACAGATGAAGATGGAAATTATATTTATGACATTTATGGAGAAATTGAGATGTATGAGCAGGAATATGAGTCTGCTCCGGAAACGAAGACTCTGGTAGAAGGAAGACCTGTTGCAGGCTCCCAGGAGACAGAAAATGGTACTGCGGAAAATGAATTCTCCGGTGTTGCACAGATGCCGGATGGATCGGAATATTTTTACAAGACATCTTCCTCCGGATCCGATACCTTATCTGTCAAAATCCGAAAAACGGCAAAATCTGGCGGGGAAAAGCTGCCTGCGGACACGACCTGGTCTGAGTATACTTCTTTCAGTGAAGGAGAAAAACCTACTGAGGAGTCCATTGGGATTTCATTAGATGAAGCAAAAAAAATGGTACAGGAAAAAGTAGATAAAATGGGGATTACAGATCTGCAGTTTTCAGACTGGAGTTATGCATTGTGCAATAATCTTGAAGAGGATAATAGTTTAAGTAATCTTGGAAGCGGATATGCGATTTATTACACACGTACTATAAACGGTGTTCCGATTACTCAGACAATGGCAGATGGCGGTGCTTTGGAAGATATGGACAGCACTATGGAAACCTGGTCTTATGAAAGTCTTTATTTCTTTGTCGATAAAGATGGAATTGAAAGCATGTCTTATTCAAACCCTTATACCATAGGAGAGACAAAAACAGAAAATTTAAACTTTCTTCCATTTTCTGAGATTATGAAAACATATGAAAAAATGATGGTAGTAACCAATGCAGATAATATGGAATATGAAAAATCAAGAGTTTATGACATTGACCGGATTGTTCTGGGCTATGCCAGAATTTATGAACCATCCACAGATCCGCATACAGGTCTTCTGGTTCCCGTTTGGGATTTCTTTGGAAGCAGAAAAGTGGAAGGTGACTATGATGGGAATAGTTACTCGGACATCACAGACTATCCAAGCTGGAGCTTCCTTACCATTAACGCCGTGGATGGCAGTATTATAGACAGGGATCTGGGCTACTGATATGAAGCAGGTACTTGGAATTGTACATTACAATTTCTTTGGCTATTTTCGAAATCCAAAAGTCATTTTTACCTTCCTTCTGGAATTTGTACTTAGCTTTCTTCTCACTGGAAGAATCATGGTTGTTATGGAAAACTATGATACACCGGTACAGGCCGTAGAGCCATTTCTTTGGACCTTTGGGGATGGAACAGCAGTACTGCTCAGTTCTCTTCTGTTGCTTCTGCTGTTCTCAGACCTGCCAAAGATGACACCAGTTACTCCATATCAGTTAATTCGAACAACAAAGAAAAAATGGCTTTTGGGACAGTTTATTTATATTATTCTTGTGACTGCTCTTTATACAGTATTGATGCTGCTATTTACATCTGTACTGTGTATGAAGGACAGTTATCCGGGCAACCTGTGGAGCGAGACTGCTGCCATGCTCGGATATTCTGAACTGGGGAAAAACTTGCAGGTCCCCTCTACAGTAAGAGTCATGGAGAGTATCTCTCCGTATGGCTGTATGCTGCAGGTTTTTCTCCTGTTATTCTGCTATTCCCTGACACTTGGTTTTGTGATCCTTGTTGGAAATCTTTATAAAGGAAAAACAAAAGGCATGGTGTTTGGACTACTTTATAGTGTATTTGGATTTTTACTGGAACCCAGTGTGGTAGCCGCAATTTTGCATAAGGAAAAATATGAAATGTATCAGGTGAATGTACTGATCTGCTGGATCAGTCCTTTGAACCAGGCTGTATATGGAAAACATAACTTTGGCTATGATCCATTACTTCCGACCATCTGGCAGTCCTGTATGTTCTTCGCAGGTATTTTATTTGTTCTTATGGTTCTGGCACTTCGCAGGATGAAAAAATATCCCTTTGAATTTCTGGGAGAAAAAACATAATCAGAAGGGGAAATATCTATGCGGGTAGAAACAAAACGTATGCTTCTTGGCAGGAGTTTCCTGGCGGCATGGCTGATTGCCTGCTTTTCTATCGCAGCAGGTCAGACTTATCCAAGTTTGAAAAAAGCATTAACATGTGGAACTTTTATCAGCCTGCTGGATGGTTCATTGAAAAGTCAGATGGTATCTTTTGCCATCCCTGTAGCTGCGGTACTGCCGTGGAGTGATTCTTTTTTACAGGAGTATAAAAGTGGATTTTTAAAAGCTGCATTTCCCAGGACAAACCGCAGGCTATATGTGGAAGGAAAAGTCTTTTCTGTTATGGCATCTGGATTTTTAGTCTGGATATTTGCTATAAGCACCATACTTCTTGTTAATTTTGTTATATTTTATCCTATGGAAATAAAAGGCAGCTTTCCAAAGGAACAGTTTCTGGAGCTGCTTATGAAAGCTCTTAGGATGGGACTGATCGGAAGTATTCTAAGCACTTTTGGTGGAAGCTGTGGTACCTTATGGAATTCAGCTTATATGGCATATGGGATTCCTTTTGTCAGCTATTATTTTGGAATTATACTTCATGACCGCTATTTCAAAGACCAGATCTGGTTTTACCCAGTGGAATGGATTCTGGCAGATGGAAACTGGGGAACGGATAAAGCGGGATTGTGGTTATTTCTGCTATTATTTTTATTGGTGTTAATGGGAATTTTTGGAGGTGTTTTAAATGGAAAAGTGGAAGAAATCTGAATTTCAAAATACCTGTGTGAAAATAGAACACGTAACCAAAAGGTTCGGGGAAGATCTGGTATTAAAAGAAGTAAATCTTACCTTAAAGGTGGGACAGGTTTACGGCGTTGTAGGAAATAATGGCTCTGGCAAAACAGTACTTATGAAATGTATCTGCGGATTCCTTCCTGTTACCACAGGCACCATCCGTGTTTTCGGAAAAGAAATTGGTCGTGATGTAGATTTTCCAGAAAGCCTTGGTGTCATCATTGAGACGCCTGGCTTTCTTACCCAGTATACCGGTGTAAAGAACCTGGAAATACTGGCAGATATGAAAAGAATGATTTCAAAGGCAGATATCCGCCTGATCCTAAAAAAAGTAGGACTGGATCCGGATATGAAAAAGCCGGTTGGAAAGTACTCTCTTGGAATGCGGCAACGCCTTGGAATTGCACAGGCCATTATGGAAGATCCTCGCTTCCTGATTCTGGATGAACCATTTAACGGTCTGGATAAACACGGCGTGGCAGAGATCAGGGAACTTTTGCTTGATTTAAAGGCAGCTGGAAAAACCATTTTATTGGCAAGCCATAATGATGAGGATATCCGGATTTTATGTGATCACGTATATGAGATGGATGGCGGAGTTTTAAGAGAAAGGACAGCCTGAAAATGGGAAAAAAATTTGTGAAAACCACATTCGCAATATTAAGTTTCATGATGCTTCTGCCGACATCTGTTTTTGCAGAAGATGCAGGGAATATGGAAGCTGCTTTTGTGGGAGAGTCTGTTCTGGAAGCAGATCAGTCAGCTTCTTATAGTGATGCAGACAGTACATTGCCTTTTGAAGAGGAAAAAAACAATCCTACAGATGAGAAGATTCCGGAAACTGAGGAACAGACTCCTGAAAAAACGGATTCGGAAAATCAAAATTCTGACCTGGATGGATTTATATCAGAAGACGCTTCTGCTGAGGACGAAAAGAAGACAATCCATGTCATAATAGAAAATGGAAATACTGATACAGATAATGGAACACAGATTACAGATCCTGTTATAGATAGTGGGGATTATTCTGCTGGAGAGTATAGTGGAGGCGGTTCTTCTGCCAGCTCGTCTGGTGAGAAAATACTGCATAAACCGCAGGTCCTTTTAGAGGATAACAATCTTTCCGGACAAAATCTAAAAGCAGGCACTGTCACAGAAATGTCACTGACATTCCGGAATAAAAGCCGTAGCCAGAATGTATTTGGTCTAAAGATTTCTATTTCTGCGGATACAAAGGGAATTGAATTTGAGAGAAACTCTTTTTATGTTCAGAGACTGACTCCAGGAGAAGCAATTACCCTGAAGCAAAAGGTCACTATAGCAGAGGAATGTGCCCCAGGTCAGGCAACAGTTTCTTTTTCTCTGGATTACGAAGATTCAAAAGCGACGGGAGCGACAGGTACAGAAACGCTGTCCTTTCAGATCACTCAGCCGGCGCGTGCAAAACTGGAAGCTTCTGATATTCCTTCCGTTTTATATACCATGGATACGGTAGAAATTCCGGTGAAAGCAATGAATCTTGGAAGGGATAAGATATATAATGCAAGTGTCCGGCTGGAAGCAGACGGATTGAATCCAAAAGAGTCCGCTTTTTTAGGAACAGTAGAAGCTGGAACAGCAGTACAAGGAAGTCTCCGTGTATATGTAAAAGGAAAATCAGAAGAAGATGACGGTTCTTTTCCTGGCAGGATTACCGGAAAACTGATTCTTACTTATGAGGATGCAGCCGGCAATTCCTATGAGGAAAGTACAGAGTTTGAGTCTGAGATTAAAGAAGCTAAAATCCAGTCTTTAAAAATAGAGGATGACCAGGAAGAAACAAACAGCTGGTGGTATTCCGTTATTGCAGTTATTGCAGTACTGCTTGTTTCTGTGATTCTACTTCTTTTGGGTAAGCTTCATAAGAAAAACATACTTCTGGAAGAAACCAGAAAGGTGGATGCCCATTGAAAAAGAATAGAATAGACAGTTTTACCTGTTTTGTAGGTTTTCTTCTGATATTGGCATTATTTTTCTCTATAAAGCTTTTTGCAGGAATACAGGATGGGAAAAAACAATACTTGGCACTGGTTTCCCTTGGAGATCTTACTTATGATGATGATTTTTTGAAAAAGGCAAAAAAAATAGAAGGGATAAAAGAGATATGGCCCGTTGTGGAAATTCCAGTAACCATCAAGATTGAAGATTATACGGAAACAGCCACCTTTTTAGGAATCGATCTGAATGCGTTTGGAGAAAATCCAGAGCAGAATGATTTAGGAAATACACCGGTGTTGTTGCTTGGAAGTAAATCATTGCAAAACATGAAAGACTCAAATAATCATTCCATTTCAAAAAAACAACAGGAAAAATTCCTGCAAATGGGAGAAAATCTAACCATTTCTTATGCACTTTCTGAAAATACAAAAGAGCTTTCTGGCGCGGCAGATTATCCGGTATCCTTAACTGGACACGAAGAAAATGAACAGCAAACTGTTTATCTTCCATGTAAAGTAACTGCCGTAACGGAAAATGAAGATATATATATTCCTTTATCACAGGCGCAGGAGCTTTGCAGTGAGATAGGTGAGCCGCTTAAAATTACAAAAATTTATTTGAAAGTGAATGGAAAAATGAATCTGGAGAAGGCAAAAAAATTATTTGAATAAGGTATTCTTGCAAAATTAATTTGTATCAATCTCTGGTATTCATTTGACTAACTATTGTATTTTGTGCATGTTTTATGTAATTTTATCCATGTACTTATTTAAAAGAAAAGTATATACTTTATTCTTGTAAATAAAAGTATTTTATTCCCCTAAGGCTTGTTCCATTGTCTGCATGACAGGCAATGGAGGCCTTCTTCCAACGTATTAATCATAATAAATTGGTATTTTTGTAAATTGTACCATATAATGGAAAACTGTTAGATTGTGATCTTTTAGATACAATTTAGCAGTTTTTTATATGATGGAAATCCAATACAAAAAACCACTTTTTCATGCTATACTTCATTTATGAATTATAGCAAGATCAACACCAATAAAAAGGTCTGGGCAGTCTTGCTTAATTTGATATTGTAGGGAAGTCAAATGCAATGCGGTACTTCCGTATTTGCCACTCTGAAAACCTTTGAGCCCTCGCTCCGTCATATAATTAAACAATTCGCCTTGCTGTATTTTCTGCAAAGTTCGTTGTAGGTAATGCGATTTTTTTATTCAAAAACAATACCCACTCTTGTTTCCGTTTTGGGAAAGAATGTAATTTATAGTAAATGAGTAGAAATTGCGATTGTTTTTTGGTACAATATATTGATTAGTAGTGAAATAGCTGGCGGGATTTATGCGTAAGAGTGAAACTTTTATCCTGCCTTAGCCGAAGATATCCCAGACTTTGTTCGGGAAAAGAGTGTGAATATATGGTAAAAATTATTTCAGACAGTACCTGCGACCTTTCACAGGAATTATTGCGAAAATATGAGATTGACATTCTTCCGCTTCATATTCTTCTGGGTGATAAAGAATATGAAGATGGAAAAAACATTACTCCGGATCAGATCTATGCCTGGTCTGATGCAAACAAGACAACACCTAAAACTTCTGCACCTGCCCTGGCAGATGCCATGGAGCTTTTTCGCCCCTATGCAGAGGCTGGAAGGGAAATTGTCTGCTTTTCTATTTCAGCAGGTATGTCCACTTCTGGAAATGTGATGCGCCTTGCTGCTGAAGAACTGGGGGCTTCTGACCGAATAAAAGTAATCGATTCTGCAAACCTTTCTACCGGTATCGGCCTTCTTGTAGTAGAAGCTGCAATTATGGCAAAGAATAACCGGACAGCTTCCCAGATTGTTTCTGAGATAGAGAAGTTAAAACCAAATGTGAGAGCAAGCTTTGTGGTAGATACCCTTACTTATTTATACCGTGGCGGACGCTGCAATGCAGTAGCGGCTATGGCCGGAGGTGTTTTAAAACTGCATCCCAGGATTGTAGTGGAAGATGGTGCAATGAATGCATCTAAGAAATACCGTGGAAAAATTGCTTCTGTTGTCATGAACTATGTAAAAGATATGGAAAAAGATTTAAAAAAGCGAGACCTGAACGCGTATTTATAACACATCCTGGCTGTGAACAGGAAACTGTAGAAAAAGTGAGGGCTTATCTGAAAGAACTTGACATTTTTGATGAGATACTGGAAACCAGGGCTGGCGGTGTTGTATCAAGTCATTGCGGACCTGGTACGCTAAGTGTTTTGTATATTGCAAAATAAAGAATGCATTGCGATATCTGCTATATGCTTCATTACTATAAACCCGCAGTAACACGAATATATTTCGTATTTACAGAAGCACTGGAAGAAAATGGTATTCTGACTCCGAAATAATAAAAAACAGGACAGCAAAGGAGAACAAGCCTATGCCAACATTAACAATCATTATATCACTCATTATTTTAGCCGTTTACATTTTCTTACTGGTTGCTAATAAAAGTAATCCAAAAACAAATGGAATGCTGATGGTTGTACAGGGAGCTTTATGGACTGTGATCGCAGTAAGCAACTGGGCTGAGAATACGGTTGTAAACCGGAGTTGTTACATTATAGTAATTGTTTTATCGTTTATCTGTGGAATCCGGGAGCTTATTAAGCAGCATTAAAAAATGAGAATGGCTAAAACTGTTCCTTTAGGTGGAGATGTTAAAAATGATTCATGATTTAATGTACATTGAACTTAAAACGGGATATTCAGATGATGGTCCGGCATGGATCGGATATGTGAAAACTTCAAAGAGTAAGAAAACAATCTATTTTAATAACCATGCTTTTCAAAAATATAATGGCAATTATTCCAATTATGTAGATATTGAGAATGGCGACGAATATTGGATTTCCGGGTTGAAGAAGAAAGAGAGTAATCGTCATTGGGATGGGCATGGAAAAATCATGATCGACTGCAGAGCTGTTAAAGAATATCTTTCTCTGATTGGAGAAAAAGCGCTACCATTAAATTTATTTGAAGTGACTGATATTGAAGATAAATTCCCGATTGAAAGGGTAAAACGGATGTTGAACCCAAAGATTACAAATATTGATAATTTTCAATGTCCATAAAGCAACTTTTGATGTTGAAAGTATCTTTGAATATCGTAGACATACAATGTCTGGTTGAAAATTCGTGGATTCTCATTTTATGTCGTGGTAATTTTGTTACATATTGGTAAACTGTAAGTGGAAGAGAGGTAGAGACATGGACACAAAAAAGATTGGAGCTTTTTTAAAGCAATGTCGTAAGGAAAAAAATCTGACACAAGAGCAGCTTGCTGAGAAATTCAGAGTGTCTGCAAGAACAGTTTCCAGATGGGAAACAGGAACAAATATGCCAGATCTTAGCATACTTGTTGAGCTTGCTGAATATTACGATGTTGAAATGAGAGAGCTCCTGGATGGAGAAAGGAGCCAGGCTATGAATAAAGAGATGAGAGAAACTTTGGACAAAGTTGCAATGTATGAAGAATGGACAAAACGAAAAGCACTACAGGCTGGAAATCTTGCCTTTGCATCAATGTTTGTGATTGGTGTAATGGCAATTATTATTCAAATGTTATTGACAATAAATATTCGTTTTATTTTAGGAGAGACAGTAAGTGTTTTAGCCGGAGGAATCCTGTATGCAGCTATTATGATATACAATGGAATATGGGATAAATGTTTGCCCCAAAATACTACTGTATGGAGGGATTTTCTTACCAGCGTATTATGTTCAGGAATTTTTGCTTTCCTCTATGGCGTATGCTTGTTAAGAATGGGAGCTACAGAAACACAGATAACACGATTAGCTTTTGAATTTTGGATTGGTATTACTATTGTCGCATTTATTATTCTTAGAATTCTGACATTTATCAATCGAAAAAAGAAACAAAATCCAACAAATACTCAAAATATAAAAGAAATTTCACCATTATCTAAGATGGAATATATCAAGATTTACAATGCACAAAATATGATAGAAACGGAACAACTCATGGAAATGTTAAGACAAAATGGAATAATGGCTTTTTCACAGGAGGCAAGTGCGAATGTTGCGATGCATGGGGCACCTGGCTTTGGAATATATGGAATGGATATATTCGTAAAAACTGATGATGCAGAAAATGCAGTAGAGCTGATTAAGGAGATTCGAAATCAAGAAAAGCAGTAGAAAATTGGTATTCTTGATAAAAAAAATTGGATTCAGATGACAAAAGGAGAATGGCTAAAGCTGTTCTCTTTTTTCTATGCTATAATTCAAAAAAATATAAATTTTTTGAGACGCCCATCAAAAAAAGACGACTTTATAATTGAGAACATTTTTGAGGAGGGGAATATCATAGACGATAAAAAAATCATAGAACTCTATTTTGAAAGAAACGAGCAGGCAATTAAGGAAACAGATATAAAATATGGAAAACTTTGTCACAAAATTGTGAGATTTCAGCCGGTAAAAGGCACCTGTCTGTGACATTTCTGTGAGGATTATCAGTATAGAGCTAATTAATGAACCTCTATATTTTTTTATCATTTCCTTCATCGTCCGATGTTCCTTTCAAATCTGTGATCCACAGCATGACATCTTTCAATACGGAAGTATTTAATTCCTAATAAATAAACTTTTCTTCTCTTTGGTTTCGGATTAAATCAGCTTCCTTCAATATTGCAAGGTATATTATGTGTCAAGAACCAGTTACTTCAAAAAAACTGTTTTATTTTTAGAAAAAACTGTTTTGGGAGAACCGATTGATGTTCAAATGCATCTAATTGATGTAAAATAAAAAAACACGTGTATAAATGTCCGGACCAAAGGAGAAACAGGCTATGACAAAAAGTGCATTTATTAAGGAGGTCCACGATGCGGAAGCGATGCTGTATCATGTGGCCAAATCCATTTTAAAAAATGATGCAGATTGTTGTGATGCTGTTCAGGAAACGCTTCTCAAAGCATATGAAAAGCTGGATACATTAAAAAAAGAGAAATTTTTCCGAACCTGGATCACCCGAATACTAATTAATGAGTGTAACGGAATCATTCGCAAAAGAAAAAATATCATTTCGGTGACCACCTGTTATCCGGTGCGAAGATCGTGGCCCACCATCCGAACCTGTATGCCGTTTACCTTACCAACCACGGATGCGGTCCTGATACCCTTGTAAACCATATGTTCCGTGAAGAGATGGGGGATAAGCCGTACCTTCAGATCGAGGTGGATGAGCAGTATTCGGCAGTCGGTATTATTACCCGTATTGAGGCGTTCCTTAACAGTATCTCCCACAGACCGCCAGCCCAGATGCCAAAAGATTTTAACATCCTGGATGTGAAGATGAAGCCAGCCAATATTAAGTTCAAGCCGGATAAGGACAAGACACTTGTACTGCCGGATCTTGGTTACCACACTTGGTACTTGGAAAACTATTTTGAACAGTGCGTCTATAAAAAGAGAAAAACACTGCCAGACTATTCCCGTGAAGTATTGATGAAGGGACGTGCAGAGACCAACTCCAAGGAATATCTGCCGTTCCCAGTGATGTTAGGTCAGATTTTGACCTTGTTGGAAGAGACACCGAAAGAAGAGCAGAAGGATTTACAGTTCTTGATCCCATTTAACGAGGGTGCAGATGCAGATGGACAGTATGCAAGAGCCGTCCGGACGGTACTGGACCGCAAGGGATATGAGCATGTGGACATTATCGCGCCGATCCTGGAGACACTTCCAGTGACCGCAGATGATCCGGAGCTTCTGATGAAGGCTCTGGTTTGCGGCGACATCCTTTACAGTGCCGATCCGCATATGCGGGATCAGTGTTACCGCTCTCTGCTTCCAGATGGCAGCCTCCATGAGTGGAAAGACCTGCGCCGCTGGGCGAAGGAGATCGGAGAAGAAAGTACCTCAGCCAAATCACTGGGATTAGTTGGAACCTCTGCCAGCCTGACCAGCTTAAATGAGGGAATCCTGGAGCAGCTGGAGTATGAAGGAATCCTGTGCCGCCGGGCACCGCTGTCTGAGATGATGCTGTTTCTGTGGAAAGAAGCCTCTGGCAATAAAAATGCGACAGAGTTTTTCCAGAAATGGGAAAAACAGCTGTTGGCAATCCATAAGCGCCTGGGAGATAGAAGCAGCTTCAGCCAAGACCTAAGTGGGCTTCAAAAACGTGCCGATGAGTATCTGTCAGACTACTCTGGTGCCAATGGACGATACCGTTATGCAAAAGCACTGGAACTGGGTGAGAACTGCAGCGGTATCCTGATGATGGCACCACGCTATGAAAACACTGCTATGGTGCTGAATATGAGAGGAATTCACGACCACTGCCAGGCACCAGTTTATGACCTGTCCCTGGATGGGGACTTCGACGAGGCAGGATGGGAGAAACTTAGATCCTTCTTGTATTATTGTGAAGTATAACAGGCACATTATGCTTAGTACAGCGAATATTAAGTAGCCACTATGTTGATTAGTTTGACTTTTCATATACTGCGTCAATATAGCAGATACTTAATTTTCACTGTACTGGGTACAATATAAATTAAAAAAGGAGACATAAAAAATGACAGGAATTAAGAACATCAACAAAGCAGAAGTCATGGCTTTAAAAGATCAGGTAGAATACCATGACGGACAGGTAGTCAGCAAAACACTGGCGCAGAACGAACACGTAAGTGTTACTCTGTTTTCTTTTGACAAAGGCGAAGAGATCAGCACCCATAAATCCGGCGGGGATGCCTTCGTGACCTGTCTGGATGGTGTAGGAAAAGTAACTATTGACGGCGAGGAATATATCCTAAAAGAAGGCGACTCCATCGTCATGCCAGCAAAACATCCCCATGCGGTATATGGACAGGAACAGTTCAAGATGCTGCTGGTAGTAATTTTCTAAGGCTGGCAGTAAAAGAAACTTACTTTCGTTTCATTTTTTATAAGAGACAAGGTCATTTAGGACGCATTATAGTTACATTGTTAATTTTGGAAAAGTAGAAGGGTTAGAAAAAGGCGTACTACGGTTGAAATGCGGAATAGAACTGAATGTTTCAAGAGCAAAGAAAGAAGAGTTTACCGAGGCACTGTTTGAATATCTGAGGGAAAGGAATGGTTGATCTGATGAGTTTGCTAAGTGATGCTTAGTACAAGAATGTGAAGAAAATGGAGAGAAGGTTTTAAAAGAACTCTCTGTAGAGGAAATCTATAATTATTACGAACAAGCAAATATCAAAGAGAAGGAGTGGATCAAACAATTAGTTTTTGAATACCAAATTGTGAATGTGAAATGAGTAAAGCCGAGAGTATTAATCTATCTCGGCTTTAGTATTTTTCCAAATTTTTGAATCGTCGATATTCTAAGGGTGATAATCCAAGCTGTTTTTTAAATACAGCTGCAAATTTCCCTTGATTAGAATAGCCGACCTGTTCGGATATTTCGGCAATCGGACGCTTTGTGTCCGAAAGAAGCCTTGCGGCTTCGTTCATACGGATTTCCCGCAGCCAGGTGGATATATTCTGTCCATATACGCCTCTAAAATAATTTTTCAGGCTGGTTTCACTGACCGAAAAGCGTTCTGCAATCTGCCGTACAGGAATGTGCTGGCGAAGATCATCTGAGAGAATTTGCGCTGCCCTTTTTGCAATTTCAACCTGCGTTTCCGTGTAGAAGCCGCAGGTTTTCGGAGGCCGGATTTCCATGTTAAAAAGCCGGTGGAGAAGTTCAAGCGTATAGATTTGCAAATGGAAGGCAGAGGGCTTTTCAGATAGCCGCCAGAGTTTTTGAAATATATTTTCCAGCTCACTGTCCGCTCCGTTGATATATGTCTTATGGTTGCCACAATAATTTTCTTCCAGCGTAGGGAGGTCAAGTGAAAAAGATTTCAAAAGTTCACCGCAGGACTGTAAAAGAAGTGGCAGGTCAAAGTATATTTTTATGCCCTGATATTGCCGTGTGGGAAAGATATATTCTTTCTGTGCGGTCTGTTCACTGACACAAAAATCATTTTCCTTCAGGTAAATGTAGGAGCCGTCATCCAGAAGCAATTCACTTCTGCCCGAAACGCAATAGTTAATCAGCAAAGGCTTTAGATTTGAATTTTCATCCGACTCCGGCCATACGGGAGCGTTTACAAAAATAAAAGCCAAAGTCAGCCCCGGAAAGAGCGTATGGAATGTCATGCGTCCCTTGCCATCTGCCCGATCCAAAAGCAATGTGCTGCTATTTGGACTGTTTTTCAAGGTCACACCAGAAACAGCATCGCTGTTTTCTAAAATGTTGTATATCATGTTACGCAACTGTTTCGCCCCTTTCATCACGCAAAATCGCTGATATTATTATACCTGCGAGAAAACTCCTGGTCAATGGATATTCTGGTAGAGCGAAAAAGCTCCTTGCTATACGGGCTTAAAATACCGATATGTGCATAGAAGCACAGCTGAATTTATGCTATCATTAGTGTTAGTTAGCAAGAACTAATCAAGACGAAAGTAATCATGTTAGGAGGTTTCGCAATGAACAACAAATTGCAAGGAAAGGATCTCATCAATATCGGTATTTTCACGGCGATTTATTTTATCGTCATTTTCGCTGCGGCGTCCATCGGTTTTATCCCGATTTTCATTCCGCTTATCAGCGTGGTCGTGCCGCTTGTGGGCGGTATTCCGATGATGTTGTTCTTCTCCAAAATTAAGAAATTCGGTATGCTTACCATCTGCGGAGTGCTGCTGGGTATCATTATGCTGCTGACCGGCATGGGCTGGTGGTGCATCCCTACCGGGCTGATCTTCGGGCTGATTTCCGATTTTATGATGAAAGCCTGTGACTACAAAAATGCCAAGCGCGAAGTGTTGATTCACGGCGTTTTTTCCATGTGGGTAATCGGCGCCTTTATTCCCATCGTTGTGACGCGTGACGCTTACTACCAGAACCTGCTCCCCGGTTACGGTCAGGAATATGCCGACACGCTCATGGCTTATATGCCCGACTGGATTTTGCCGGTACTGCTTATTGCTGCTTTCGTCAGCGGTCTTGTCGGCGGCCTGATCGGACGGAAGATTTTCAAAAAGCACTTTGAGCGGGCGGGAATTGTGTAATGAGCCGCGAACTTCTTGCAAGTCAAAAAAACAATAGCGGAATTTTATTAGATCCCCGGACAAAACTGGCGGTACTGATTACCATAGCTGTCTTTATTTTAGGCGGTTCGTATGAAGGCATCATGCAGTATTACATCATCGTGTTGGCGACGATCCCACTGTTACTTTTGTCAGCGGCCAGAAAATGGAAAGGCGCTGTTCTCTATATCCTGATTTTTGGAGGCAGTCTGTGCCTGGAAATGTTCGGTCTGTCACGACTGGCTGGCGTAGCAAACTACATTGCAGTAGCCATTGTTGGCATTCTGCTGAGGTTCACCCCCAGCGTGGTCATGGGATATTTCGTGGTAACGACAACCACGGTCAGCGAATTTGTTGCGGCGATGGAACGGCTCCACCTGCCGCAGCAGATTACCATTCCTATGTCTGTGATGTTTCGCTTCTTTCCCACGGTTGCGGAAGAATGGAGCGCTATTGGGGACGCCATGCGGATGCGTGGCGTCCGCTTTGGTGGTGGAAAAGTCGGTGCGATTTTAGAGTATCGGATTGTCCCCATGATGATCTGCTCCGTCAAAATCGGAGAGGAACTGTCCCAGGCAGCCCTTACGCGGGGATTGGGAGGCCCGGTAAAACGGACGAATATCTGTAAGCTGGGTTTTCATGTGCAGGATGTTATTTTCCTGCTGATCTGTCTGGGAGCATTTGCAGCGCAAATCTATGTGCTTGCCGCAAGGGGGTGAAGGAAATGATTGAATGTCAAGATGTATCCTTTTCTTATCCTGCCAGTACCCTTCCCGACAGTGAGAGGCAGGCCGGTGGCGCTTTGAAACATATTTCCTGCACTATTGAGGACGGTTCTTTTGTCCTGCTCTGCGGGACTTCCGGCTGTGGGAAAACAACCATGACCCGGTTGTTTAACGGCTTGATCCCCCATTATCATGAGGGGACTTATACCGGCTCCGTCTATCTGGATGGAAAGGATACCCGTGACCTGTCACTGTTTGATATTTCTCTGAAAGTCGGTTCTGTATTTCAAAATCCGCGTTCTCAGTTTTTCAATGTGGACACGACCAGCGAACTGGCTTTCGGCCCAGAGAATCACGGCATAGCGGAAGATCTTGTGCGTGACCGTGTAAAGCGTGTAGCTGCACAGCTAAAGTTGGAGCCGCTGCTTGATAGAAGTATTTTTTCTTTGTCCGGCGGTGAAAAGCAAAAAATCGCCTGCGGATCGGCAGCGGCGATTGACCCGGATATTTATGTGCTTGATGAGCCATCATCCAACCTTGACGCATACGCTATCGCTGATTTCCGACAGCTACTCTTTACTTTGAAATCGCAGGGAAAGACCATCATCATCTCTGAACATCGGCTGTATTATCTGTCCGGCCTCTTTGACCGTGTCCTGTACCTAAAAGATGGAGAAATCGAAGGTGATTATACAGCAGAGAAATTTTGCGGCCTGTCGGCAAGACAGCGCGATGATATGGGATTGCGCCCTCTTGATCTTGCGGGGCTTTCAGAAGTTGAAGGCACGCCGCAGAGAATGAATGAGGCGGTTTGGACGATAAAGAATGTGTCCTTTGCCTATAAGCATGAGCCGGAAACCTTGCATATAACGGAAACCTCTTTCCCATTCGGCAGCGCCACGGCCATCATCGGACATAATGGTGCGGGAAAATCCACCTTTGCTCGGTGCCTCTGCGGGTTGGAAAAGCACTTCAAGGGAACGGTGCAGGATCAAAGCAAGAACTATTCCAGAAAAGAACGATTGAAACTCTGCTATATGGTCATGCAGGATGTAAACCACCAGCTCTTTACCGAAAGTGTTCTGGATGAAATTCTGCTCAGTATGAGAACCGAGAATAAGCAAAGGGCAAGAGAAATCTTAAAGGAGATGGACTTGCTTTCCTTTGAGGACTGCCACCCGATGGGACTGTCCGGCGGTCAAAAGCAGCGCGTGGCGGTTGCCTCTGCGATTGCTTCGGAGCGCCCTCTGATTTTATTTGATGAACCGACCAGTGGCCTTGACCTGTTTCACATGAGGCAGGTTGCCAATGTTGTCAATCAGGTGGCAAATGCCGGAAGAACCGCGCTTGTGGTAACGCATGACCCGGAATTTATTCTACGCTGCTGCAATTATGTCCTTCACTTAGAAAATGGGCAAATTCTGGAAAGTTATTCCATAGAGAACGGCGATGGCCGAAACCGGCTGCTAAAGTTTTTCCTGAATGATATGGAGAAGGAGGTGTCCACAGAATGAAGGAGGAAAAGAAGGAGTCACCCATAGGCGTCTTATGGGGATGGGGCAAGCCCTATCACGGGAAATTCATCGGCAGTATTATCCTTGCGGTATTAGGCGTGGCCTGCCAGATGGTGCCCTATTTCTGCGTGGCGCATATTGTCACACTGATGCTGTCGGGAGAGCAGGATTTTTCCAGTTATATGACGGCCTGTATCGTTGCATTGTGCGGTTATTTGGGAAAGGTTGTTTTCGCCAATCTTTCAACAGTCATTTCCCACACGGCGACCTATTACACGCTGCGCGATCTGCGAGAGAATATCACCGCAAAGCTGGCCCGCGTCCCGATGGGGACGATTTTAGATACTCCGTCCGGCCAGTACAAAACGACGATTGTTGACCGGGTGGAGGGAATGGAGCCGACCTTTGCACACCTGATCCCGGAAATGACCGCAAATGTGCTGGTTCCCATTGTGATTGTCGTGTACCTGCTTATTCTGGACTGGCGTATGGCGCTTTTGTCCCTTGTCACTCTCGTGGTGGGCCTTGTGGTTATGTCCGCCGGTATGAAAAACTATCCCGTCAAGTGGGAGGGTGCTGTCAAGGCAGGCAAGCAGATGACAGACGCCATCGTGGAATATATCGGAGGCATTGAGGTAGTGAAAGCGTTCAGCCAATCCGCCGGTTCCTACAAAAAATATTCTGACGCGGTGAATTACAACGCCAACTACTATGTGGACTGGATGCGGGAAAATCAGAAAACCATGAGCGCCTATAACGCCATCCTGCCCTCGGTGCTGATCTGCGTACTGCCCTGCGGCTTTTCGTTCTGGCTCTCCGGAAGCCTGGAACTTTCCACCTTCCTGTCCATTGTGATTTTCTCTCTGGGCCTTGTTGGGCCGATTATTGCGGCCTTTACCTTTACGGACGATTTGGCTGTACTGGGGACAAATGTGGAAGAAATCAGCCAGCTTCTGAACGCCGAAGAACTGAACCATAAAGAAACGCCGATCAAGCTGGAAGATACCGGCATTTCTCTTAGGTCTGTGTCGTTTTCCTATGACGGGACAACAGAGGTTTTGCATGATGTGAATCTCGCCATCCACCCCGGAACCATGACCGCCCTTGTAGGGCCGTCCGGCTCCGGCAAGTCTACGGTGGCGAAGCTGATTGCCGGGTATTGGGATGTTACATCCGGCAGCATTACCCTCGGCGGCCATGAGCTGAAGGATATACCTCTGTCTGAAATTGCAGACCAGATTTCCTATGTGTCCCAGGACAACTACCTGTTTAACCGCAGTATCCGGGAGAATATCCGCATGGGAAGGCCCGGTGCCACGGACGCAGAGGTGGAACAGGCAGCCAAACAAAGCGGCTGCGACGCCTTTATCCGCAAGCTGGATAATGGCTATGATACGGTTGTCGGCAGCGCCGGTTCCCATCTTTCCGGCGGTGAACGCCAGCGGATTGCCATCGCCCGCGCCATGCTGAAAAATGCGCCGGTTGTCATTTTGGACGAGGCAACTGCCTATATCGACCCAGAGAATGAGGCGCTGGTACAGAAAGCCATTTCCACTTTAACTGTCGGCAAGACCCTGATTGTGATCGCACACCGGCTGTCTACCATTGTTGGCGCAGATAACATCGTTGTGGTGAAGGATGGAACCATCCACGCACAGGGTACGCATGAGAAACTGCTGGAAACCTGCCCCCTCTACCGGGATATGTGGCAGGCGCACATCGGCGCGAAAGACCAGATGTAAGGGGGTGTTGTCAGATGTATGGAACATTGAAAAAAATCTTTGCTTTTGCAGGCAGCAAAAAGGGGCTTCTAAAAAAATCCCTGTTATTCTCATTTCTGTCCGGGCTGTTTTCAGCCATGCAGTTTGCCGCCCTCTTTGTGGTAATTGGTGCACTGGTATCTGACAACCGGGACGGAAAGTTTATCTGGCTTTCGCTGGGGATTATGACCGTTTCCCTCATTGGGCGTATCATCATGACCTATTTCTCCACGATGGAGCAGACAGAAACCGGCTATTGCATGGTGGCGGAAAAGCGTATCCACATCGGAGATCGGCTGCGCTACATCCCGATGGGCTACTTCAACAAGAATAGTATCGGGAATATTACCGCCATTGTCACAACAACTTTGGGTGATGTAGAGAACTCAGCAGCCCGTGTCCTGGTGTCAGTGCTGGGCGGTTTTTTCAACTCGGTTGCCCTCGTCATTGTCCTGTTGGTATTTGACTGGCGGATCGGTCTTGTGGCTGCTGCCGGTGTCCTGATTTACCTTGCGGCGGCGGAACTGGCGCTTCGGAAATCTGCCGCGCTCAGCGGGGTACGCCAGCACACACAGGAGTCCCTTGTGGAGTCTGTGTTGGAGTACATTCAGGGGATGGGGATTGTCAAAGCATTTGGACTGGAACGGGACAGCACGCAGTCTATCGGCAGTGCAATTAAGGCAAGCTGCCGGGATAATCTGAAATTGACAAGGGCCAGCGTTCCCTATGACGCTATCAAACAGGCTGTTGTTCGGGTGTTTAGCGTCCTGTTGCTTTTGGCCTCGGTCTGGTTCTGGCTGGACGGCTCCCTGCCGCTGGCCTACGGTCTGATTTTGGTGATTGCTTCTTTCATGGTGTTCAACGATTTGGAGAACGCCGGGAATATGGCCTCTTTGCTGCAAATGCTGGCGGCCTCGATGGATACGGCAAACTCCATTGATGACACGCCGGTGATGGACGAGAAAGTCGCTGACATTACGCCGAAGTCCAGCGAGATTGTGTTTGACAAGGTGGATTTTTCCTACGCAGACCGCAAGATATTAGATCAGGTCAGCTTTACCATTCCCGAAAAAACGACTACGGCCATTGTCGGCCCTTCCGGGGCAGGAAAGACAACGAT
>OLRY01001283.1_pt1 | contig 24570 bp, 30 predicted proteins | sample 1672541 | NCBI WGS metagenome assembly OLRY01 (sample SAMEA3136697, study PRJEB25190) | human gut metagenome | biome: human gut; feature: human-associated habitat; material: faeces | place: Austria | collected 2013 | reverse complement strand
TCGCAGCCCACGGTGCACCCGGGCTTGCCGCAGCCGTACTCGGGGCCGCGGTCATAGTAGATCTCGGAGCAGGGGCCGCAGGGGCCGGAGCCGTGCTCCCAGAAGTTGTCCTCCTTGCCGAAGCGGAAAATGCGCTCCTTGGGAATGCCGATCTCCTTGTTCCAGATGTCGAAGGCCTCGTCATCGTCCAGATAGATGGAGGGGTACAGCCGATCGGCCTCCAGGCCCACCCACTGGGGGCTGGTCAGGAATTCCCAGCTCCAGGCGATGGCCTCGTGCTTGAAATAGTCGCCGAAGGAGAAGTTGCCCAGCATCTCGAAATAGGTGCCGTGGCGGGCGGTCTTTCCCACGTTGTCGATGTCGCCGGTGCGGATGCACTTCTGGCAGGTGCATACCCGGTGGCAGGGGGGCTCCTCCTCGCCCTTGAACCAGGGCTTCATGGGGGTCATGCCGGCGTTGATGAGCAGGATGGATTTGTCGTTCTGGGGCACCAGGGAAAAACTGGGCAGCCGCAGATGGCCCTTGGTTTCAAAGAACCTCAGGAACATCTCCCGCAGTTCATTCAGGCCGTGATAGGGATGGGACATGGTTCATTACTCCTTTATTTCAAATGTATTTTACTGATTTTCTTCTGTGGGGCACAGGGCGGCGATCTCTTCCTCCAGGGCCCGGTAAAACCGGGCAATGTGCCACCCATCCGCCAGGGCGTGGTGGACCTGGATGGATACAGACAGCTGGGTCATGCCACAGCGCATGAACAGCTGCCCCCAGCTGACCCGGACGTTGCTGTCCGCCGGAGTGCAGGCCGGGTGGGTCAGAGCCGTATAGTTCAGCCACGGCAGGCACGAGGCAAAGATGCAGGGGCTTTCTGCCTGCCGGTCCGTTTCGATGGTGCCGCCCTGCCGGGCCGCCGCCTGCTGCTGGCGGCCCATGGCGATATAGTCTTCGTAGGGGATACAGGCCGTCTCCATACGGCAGTATGCATAGCTGCCGTCTGGCTTTAGCTCGGTGAAGGACACCGGGCATTCGTCGTACTCCACCACCTGGCCGTCCTCAATGCGCCGCCGCAGCTCCGGCACCCGGTTCACCGCCCGGTGAATGACATACAGCATGGTTAGGAAGATGGGCTTGTGCTCCGCCCGCAGCCGCAGCTCCAGAGCCGTCACATCCAGCTGCACCGTTACCCCGGCGTAGGGGAAGGTGTAGCCGCTGAACAGCTGAAACTGCTCCCGGCGGGGGTCACGGTCCATAGAGATCACACGTCGCTCCATATACGCCTCCTAAAACACAAAAACGCCCCGCCCCACATAGGGGCGAAGCGATGCTTCACGGTACCACCCTAATTAACGGCCGGAGCCGTCATCTCAGTCATCCGGTAACGGGGATGGGGCGTGCGGCTCGTCGCCGCCGGCTCAGAGACGGCCCTCTGCCAGGCGTCCGACGGGCTCACACCATCCCCGTCTCGCTTGCGGCGCATTTTGCGGCAGATTCTTCTCGTCATTGCCTTTATCGCTTGTATTTTACCACAGATCGCGCCGTTGTCAAGCACTTCAAACGGACCTTGGCCGCATTTTTCCGGTGCTGCCCGGGATGTGCTGTACCCCACATCCGGTTTTTCTTTCCTTTTTTCCGAAAAACGGTTGCCGGAACGAGGAAAATATACTATACTGTTTGTTTGACGGTGCCGTTGGCACAATTTACCGGAAACAGGACGAACAATATGAAAACAAGTGATTTTAATTATGAATTGCCGCCGGAGCTGATCGCACAGACGCCTATTCAGCATCGGGACGCTTCCCGGCTGCTGGTGCTGGATAAGAATACAGGCGCATGGCAGCACCGGCATTTTTACGATCTGCCGGAGTATCTTCGGCCCGGCGACTGCCTGATTCTCAATAATTCCCGGGTGCTCCCGGCCCGGCTGCTGGGGCACCGGCTGCCCGGCGGCGGCGCCTGCGAGGTACTGCTGCTCATTGACCGGGGCCAAAAGACCTGGGAGTGCCTGGTGCGGCCTGGCAAGCGTATGCGTACCGGGGCCAAGCTGTCCTTCGGCCACGGAGAGCTGACGGCGGAGGTGGTGGAGGAGCTGCCCGGCGGCAACCGCCTGGTGCGGTTCGACTATGAGGGGATTTTCCTGGAGGTGCTGGAGAAGCTGGGCAAAATGCCCCTGCCGCCCTACATCAAGGAGGAGCTTCAGGACCAGGAGCGCTACCAGACCGTATACTCCAGGGTCAACGGCTCCGCAGCGGCCCCCACGGCGGGCCTGCACTTCACCCAGGAGCTGCTGGAGCGAGTGACTGCAATGGGTGTAAAGATAGGTTACGTTACACTGCATGTGGGCCTTGGCACCTTCCGGCCGGTGAAGGAGGACGAGATCGAGGGCCACGAGATGCACAGCGAATACTGCATCATTCCCCAGGAAACGGCGGACCTGATCAACGAGACAAGGAAAAACGGCGGGCGGTGCATCTGCGTGGGCACCACCTCCTGCCGCACCATCGAGAGCTGGGCTGCCGAGGATGGGACCATGACGGCCAGCGCCGGGTGGACGGATATTTTCATCTATCCCGGCTACCGATTCAAGGTCATGGATGCGCTGATCACCAATTTCCACCTGCCGGAATCCACCCTGATCATGCTGGTGTCCGCCCTGGCGGGCCGGGAGCATATCCTGGCGGCGTACCGTGAGGCGGTCCGGGAAAAGTATCGTTTCTTCAGTTTCGGTGATGCGATGTTCATTCAATAAGGAGAATCTATGTTCAAAGTCATCAAAAAAGAGGGACACGCCCGGCGTGGCGAGTTCCAGTGCGCCCACGGCGGCGTGGTACAGACTCCGGTGTTTATGAACGTAGGCACCCAGGCCGCCATCAAGGGCGGCGTAGATGCCTTCGATTTGCGGGACCTGGGCTGTCAGATCGAGCTGTCCAACACCTATCATCTGCACCTGCGTCCCGGCGACGATGTGGTGCGTCAGATGGGCGGCCTGCACCGGTTCATGCACTGGGACGGCCCCATTCTCACGGATTCCGGCGGATTCCAGGTGTTTTCCCTGGCCAGCCTGCGGAAGATCACGGAGGAGGGCGTCACCTTCGCCAGTCACCTGGACGGTCACCGGATCTTCATGGGCCCGGAGGAGAGTATGCGCATCCAGTCCAACCTGGGCTCGGATATCGCTATGGCCTTCGACGAGTGCGTGGAGAACCCGGCAGAGTACGATTATGCCAAGGCCAGCTGCCAGCGCACGCTCCGGTGGCTGGAGCGGTGCAAGGCGGAGCACGACCGGCTCAATGCTTTGCCCGATACCGTGAATCCCCGGCAGATGCTGTTCGGCATCAACCAGGGAGCGACTTATGAGGACCTGCGGGTCTGGCACATGCAGCAGATCGCCAAAATCGACTGCGACGGCTTCGCCATCGGCGGACTGGCGGTAGGGGAGCCCACGGAGGTCATGTATCAGATCATCGAGGCGGTGGAGCCCTATATGCCCGCCCACAAGCCCCGGTATCTCATGGGCGTGGGCACTCCCAGCAACATCATCGAGGGCGTGGCCCGGGGCGTGGACTTTTTCGACTGCGTCATGCCTGCCCGGAATGCCCGGCACGGGAAGCTGTTTACCTGGCAGGGAGCCATGAACATCAAGAACGCCAAGTACAAGCTGGATGACCGGCCCATCGATCCCGAATGCGACTGTCCGGTGTGCCGCCGGTTCAGCCGGGCCTACATCCGCCACCTGTTCGCGGCGGAGGAGATGCTGGCCATGCGCCTGGCGGTGATGCATAATCTGTACTTTTACAACAAGCTGGCCCAGCGCATCCGCGACAGCCTGGACGCCGGGTGCTTCGCGGACTTCCGCCGGGAGTACAGCGAAAAGCTCAGCGGAAGGATCTGACAGTTCTCTCTGAGCAAGATTTCCGAAAAAACTCGCCTGTCCCCCTTGCAAAAGGGGAGAGAGTTATTGTATAATAACGCTATATTCGTAAAGAAGGAGTTTTTGTCCCATGATTGAATTTGCCTATGCCGCCACGTCCGGCGCTGCCAACCCCTCCGGCGGCGGTATGTCTATCCTGATGATCGTCCTGATGGTCGCCATTTTCTACTTCATGCTCATCCGTCCCGAGAGCAAGCGGAAAAAGCAGGCCGAGGAAATGCGCAGCTCTCTGCAGAAGGGCGACTGGCTGACCACCATCGGCGGCGTGTATGGGCGCATCGTGGCCATCACCGACCGCACCGTGGTCATCGAGACCAGCGAGGACCGGGTCCGCATCGAGTTCCTGAAGTCCGCCATCGGCTCTGTGGGCACCCTGGACGAGCAGGCCGCTGCTGCTCAGCGCGGCAGCCGCAAGTCCAAGAAGGCCGAGAAGCCTGCCGAGACCCCCGTGGAGGAGACTCCCGCCGAAACTGAGGCCGAGGGAAAAGACAATCAGGAGTAATTTCTCCGTCATAAGCAGACCTCCCCTGCATACGCTTAGAAAAAGCGGCAAGGGGAGGTCTTTTTATGTCTGTGCTGGGGGCTATCCTGGGAAAACGGACCTGGCTGGGAGCGGGCGCCATCCTGCTGTCGGCGGCAGGTGGCTGCGCTCTTGGGGCGCTGCTGGTGGTGAAGGGGGTGCTGCCGGAAACCGGGACATTGGCCTGGAGCTGCGGCTGCTGGGTGCTGGCATCCTTCGCAGGGGCGCGTCTGGCCATCCGGGGCAGGGGAGAGGGGACCCTGCCAGCGGCGTTGGCAGCGGCTCTGGCTGCGTACCCGCTGGCATGGCTGGCAGGCATCGCTCTGGGAGACCCGTCCTTCCGGGAGGGTGGCCTGTATCTGACTGCCGCCCTGTTTGCAGGCGCCGCGGCGGCGGGGCTGCTGGGCAGCGGGAGGCCCCGGAAAAAGCGCCGGGACCCCCGCGCACCGATCCAGAAGCCCGCGAGGCGGAAATAGGCCATGGTGAAAATCACGAAAATGCACCGGCGGCGAAAAAACACTTGACGCCGGACTATACAGATCGTGATCATCTGTGAGGGCAAGATATGGGACACGGTGAATGCTCCGCATCCCATATCTTGCCCTTTTCCGCCCATGCAGGGCTATTCGGCGTCTCCCGCTCAGACGGTTTACATAATCCTGTTTACATAACAATTTAACATAACTCACAAACTTGCTTTCACTGCCTAAAAAAGCCTTGCGTCGGCGGTGTTTTTGGCCTATATTAGAAAGCGTCCCTTTTGCTGGGCTAATGGCTTCTATTTGCCCTGCTTGTCTCATAGAATCAGATGAGGTGAGTGCGCAAATGAAGCTGTTTCCCGTAAGGACGCAGGCCCCGAGGCTTCCGGCGCTGGTACTGGTGTGCCTGCTGCTGTGCCTGGGTGCTGCACTGGGCTTTGCCGTCTGCCGGGCTGTGCCCCAGCAGGACCGCCAGGAGCTCAGCGATTATCTGCATGAATACGCCCAGGCCACCGCGAATGGCCAAGGGCCTTCGGCCTCGGCGCTCAGCGTGGGCGCGGCCTATTTCCGATATCCGGCGGCTGCGCTGCTTCTGGGCCTTACGGCAGCGGGATTGGTTCTGCTGCCGGTTCTGTCCGTGGTACAGGGCTTTTTTCTGTCGTTTTCCGTGGGCTGCTTCGCCCGGGCATTGGGCCGCGGCGGCGTGTATCTGGCCCTGGCGGCCTTTGGCCCCCGCTGCTTGTTCGTTCTGCCCTGCACCCTGCTTCTGACGGTGCAGGGTTTATCCGCCGCCGCGCACCGCCGCAGCGGACAGCGCACCGGCCTGCCGGATGCCGCCTATTGGCGGCGGGCAGGGCTGTGCTGCCTGATACTGCTGCTGGGAACGGCCCTGGAGCTGACGCTGGCCCCCCGGCTGCTGCAATGGGTCATCGCCCGTGTACTGTAAAAAGAGAGAGGAGGAAACGCGCATGCCTGACTATATCGCTCAATACCGCATCTATCTGGAGCAGGAAAAGCACGCCTCCGCCAACACGGTCAGCTCCTATATCCGGGACGTCACACAGTTTTGCGCCTGGCTGCCGGAGGGCAGCGACCTGCGCCGGGTCAAGTCTGCCGCCGTGTCCGATTATCTGACCTACCTGACGGACCGGGGCCGCTCGGCGGCCACCGTTATCCGAAGCGCCGCGTCCATCAAATCGTTCTACAATTACCTGGTGGTTTCCGATGCCATGAAGGCCAACCCTGCTAAGGGCATTGCCGCCGCAAAGGCGGAGCGGAAGTGCCCTCAGATCCTGACGGGCAGGGAAGTGGAGCTGCTCCTGGAGCAGCCCAAGTGCGTGGACGAAAAAGGGTTCCGGGACCGGGCCATGCTGGAGCTGCTGTACGCCACCGGCATCCGGGTGTCGGAGCTTATTGCGCTGAATCGGGAGGATGTAAATCTGCAGGCGGCGTTTCTGCGCTGCGGCGGCGAAAAACGAGAACGGATTATCCCGCTGTATCCCCGGGCGGTGAAGGCTCTGCGTGACTATATCCAGACTGTGCGTCCCCGGCTGGCGGGCCAGGAGGAGCCGGCACTGTTCGTCAACATGAACGGCCAGCGCATGACCCGCCAGGGCTTCTGGAAAATCGTGAAATATTATCAGGGGAAGGCGGAGATCACCAAGGACATCACGCCCCACACCCTGCGCCATTCCTTTGCGGTGCATTTGCTGGAAAACGGGGCGGATCTGCGCTCCATTCAGGAAATGCTGGGCCATGCGGACATCTCCTCCACCCAGATCTATGCGCAGATTGTCAAGCAGCGTCTGCAAGATGTCTATCACAAGGCGCATCCTCTGGCCTGACGTCTGAATCAGCACAGCGCAGTTTTTTACTGTGCTGTGTTGCTTTTTACACGAACATTTGTTATAATGAGACGATTACACGGTGGAGGAGCGGCTATGCGCATATTAGGCATCGACCCCGGTGTGGCCACGGTGGGCTTCGGCGTCATCGAGACCCAGGGGGGCCGGCAGCAGATGATCCAATACGGGGCCATTACCACGCCGGCGGGCCAGCCGCTGGCTGCCCGTCTGGTGCAGATCGCCCAGGATATGGAGACGCTCATCAACCGGTTCCGGCCCGACGAAATGTCCATCGAGGAGCTGTTTTTCAGCAAGAACATCACCACCGGCATCGCCGTGGCCCACGCCCGGGGCGTTATCCTGTATACCGCCCAGCGGATGCACCTGCCGGTATATGAATACACCCCCATGCAGATCAAGCAGGCGGTAGTGGGCTATGGCCTGGCCGACAAGCACCAGGTCATGGACATGACCCGGCGGCTTTTGAAGCTCAAGTCCATTCCCCGGCCCGACGACGCCGCCGATGCGCTGGCCATCGCCATGTGCCGCGCCCGCAGCGCCACCAGCCTCCTGCGGCAGAAGGACCCGGATGTAAAGGAGACCGTCTGATATGTTTTACTATGTAAACGGCACCGTGGCCGAAACCGGCCCCAATCTGGCCGTCATCGACTGCGGCGGCGTGGGCTATGCCTGCGCCACCACCAACTATACCCTGTCCCAGCTGAAAAAGGGTGAGCGCGCCAAGCTGTATACCTATCTTCATGTCCGGGAGGAAATTTTCGAGCTGTATGGCTTTTCCTCCCAGGCGGAACTCAATAGCTTCAAGATGCTCATCGGCGTCTCCGGCGTGGGCCCCAAGGCGGCGCTGGCGGTGCTGTCGTCCACGTCGCCCCAGAATCTGGCCCTGTCCATCGTTACCGGCGACGAAAAGGCCCTGACCGCCGCCCCGGGCATCGGAAAAAAGATCGCCCAGCGCATCATTCTGGAGCTGAAGGACAAGCTGGCCAAGGATCAGAGCAGCTTCTCCGCCCAGGGCAGCGGCGCGATTCCCGTGGTCCTTCCCGGCGACAAGGGCGGCGAGGCCGCCGCCGCGCTGGCGGTGCTGGGCTACGGCTCTCAGGAGATCGGCCTGGCCCTGAAGGGCATCGACATGGACGCCCTGTCCCTGGAGGAGATCATCCGTCAGGCTCTGAAAAAAATGGTGCGGTAAGGAGGCGGATGCATGAGCATTGACTTTGGAACGGACATCTACGAGGAGCCTCTTGTATCCAAGAGCTTCCTGCCGGAGGACAGCGGCGAGCTGTCCCTGCGGCCCCACACCCTGCGGGAGTACATCGGCCAGCAGAAGGCCAAGGAGAACCTTTCCATCTTCATCGAGGCGGCCCGCCGCCGGACGGAGCCTCTGGACCATGTGCTGCTCCATGGCCCTCCGGGCCTGGGCAAGACCACGCTGGCAGGCATCATCGCCGCCGAGATGGGGGTGAACATCCGCATCACCTCCGGCCCCGCCATTGAAAAGCCCGGGGACCTGGCGGCGCTGCTGACCAATCTCAGCGAAAACGACATTCTGTTTGTGGACGAGATCCACCGGCTGAACCGCTCCGTGGAGGAGATCCTATACCCGGCCATGGAGGATTACGCCATCGACATCATCATCGGCAAGGGCCCGTCGGCCAACTCCATCCGGCTGGACCTGCCGAAATTCACCCTTATCGGGGCCACCACCCGGGCCGGACAGCTGTCCGCCCCCCTGCGGGACCGCTTCGGTGTTACCCTGCGGCTGGAGCTGTACACGCCGGAGGAGCTGGCCCTGATCGTCACCCGCAGCGCCGGTATCCTGGGTGTTCCCATCCAGCCGGAGGGCGCCATGGAGATCGCCCGCCGGTCCCGGGGCACGCCCCGCATCGCCAATCGGATGCTGCGGCGGGTCCGGGACTTTGCCCAGGTGAAGGGCGACGGCACCATTACCCGCAGCATGGCGGACCACGCCCTCCAGGCCCTGGAGATCGACTATCTGGGTCTGGACCCGGTGGACCGCCGGATGCTCCGGGCCATCATTGAGAACTACGGCGGCGGCCCTGTGGGACTGGACACCCTGGCCGCCACCATCGGCGAGGAATCCGTGACTCTGGAGGACGTGTACGAGCCGTATCTGATGCAGCTGGGCTTTCTGACCCGCACCCCCCGGGGCCGCTGCGTCACCCGTAAGGCATACGAGCACCTGCACATGGACTTCGTGGGGCAGGAACAGCTGGAAATCTAACGAATAGGAGAATTGGAATATGGGAAAACTCTTTGGCACCGATGGCATCCGCGGCATTGCGGGGCAGACCCTGACGGCAGAGCTGGCATTTCACGTTGGGCAGGCGGTAGCTGCTGTCCTGACGGAAAAGAAGGGCAGCCGCCCGCTGGTTACCATCGGTAAGGACACCCGCATTTCCTCCGACATGCTGGAGGCGGCTCTCATGGCCGGTATCTGCTCCGTCGGCGGCGACGTGATGCCTCTGGGCACCATTCCCACCCCGGCGGTGGCTTTCCTGACGGTGCAGCAGCGCGCCGATGCCGGCATTGTCATCTCCGCCTCCCACAACCCCTATGCCTACAACGGCATCAAGGTCTTTAACGGGCAGGGCTACAAGCTGTCCGACGAGATGGAGGCGCGCGTGGAGCAGCTGATTCTGGATCATGTCCGGCTCCAGCCTGCTGCGGACAGCACGGTGGGCCGCCGTCACCACGGCATGCACGCCCTGCAAAGCGCCTATATCCGGCACCTGCTGGGCAGCATCGACTGCGATCTTACCGGCCTGCGGGTGCTGGTGGACTGCGCCAACGGCGCCGCCAGCGCCACGGCCCCGGACCTGTTCCGTGCGCTGCCCCTCCGCGCCGACTTCATCCATACGGAGCCCGACGGCGTCAATATCAACAACGGCTGCGGCTCTACCCACCTGGAGTCCCTGGCCCAGGGCGTCGTCTCCGGCGGCTATGATCTGGGCATTGCCTTCGACGGCGATGCCGACCGCTGCCTGCTGGTGGACGAAAAAGGCCAGACCATCGACGGCGACAAGGTCATGGCCGTGTGCGCCTCCGAGCTGAAGCGTCAGGGGAAGCTCTCCGGCAACACCGTTGTTGCCACAGTGATGTCCAACCTGGGTCTGCACGAATATTGCCGGGAGAACGGCCTGGACCTGGTCTGCACCGCCGTGGGCGACCGCCATGTGCTGGAGAAGATGCTGGCCGACGGCTTTGCCATCGGCGGCGAACAGTCGGGCCACACCATTTTCCGGGAATATGCCACCACCGGCGACGGTGAGCTGACGGCCCTGCAGTTCCTGCAAACTCTGCGCCGCAGCGGCGTTCCGGCCTCCCGGCTGGCTGCCCGCTGCCCCCAGTATCCCCAGGAGCTCATCAACGTGGATGTGCCCCACACTCCCGGTGTCAAGGAGCGCATCATGGCCGACGAAGGTCTCCGGCAGGAGACCCGCCGCTGGGAGGAAAAGCTGAACGGCCAGGGCCGCATTCTCATCCGTCCCTCCGGCACCGAGGCCCTGATTCGGGTCATGGTAGAGGCGAAAACCACGGAAATCGCCCATCAGGTGGCCTCTGTTTTGGCTGATTTCATAAAAAACTGTGATTTTCATCACAGGATACACAAATTTCCCCAGAAGGCTTGACAAATTATTTAGTGAAAAGGTATAATGTCTATGGTTTTGGATACTGGACTTCGCTATGACCAATTAGAAAACCTGTCCGATGAAGAGCTTTGTGCTCTGGGTCGTGCGGGCCGGCGTCAGGCGGAGGATGTTTTGGCCACCCGGTATCATTGGCTGGTCCGTGCCTGTGCCCGTCCGTATTTTCTCATCGGCGGCGACACTGAGGACCTGATGCAGGAGGGAATGTTTGGCCTCATCAAGGCCATGCGGGAGTTTGACCCTGCCCGTTCTTCCCTGTTTCGTCCCTTTGCGGGTCTATGCATCCATCAACAGGTGTGTTCCGCGCTCAAGCGCGACGCCAGCCAGAAAAACGCACCGCTCAATCAATCCGTCCCCTTGAATCCCTCGCTTCTGAACGCAAGTCCCACCTTCGCACAGGTCGATCCCGAGCTGTTGTTGATCGACAGAGAAAAGGCTGCCAGTCTGCTGGAGAATACCCGCAAACAGTTGTCCGCTTTCGAGGAAAAGATTTTAGGGTTATTTTTAGACGGTCTCGCATACTGTGAGATCGCGGAAACTGTTGGCAGGCCCATCAAATCGGTGGACAACGCCGTGCAGCGGATCCGCCGCAAAGTGGCGCGGCAGCTTTCATCCGGCGATATCAGCAACAGCTGAACGCAATATATTTCATCTCAAAGAGAGGGTAAAATCATGTACGAAGACAAGACTTTGGTTTGCAAGGAGTGCGGTAAGGAGTTCGTGTTCACCGCCGGTGAGCAGGAGTTCTATGCTGAGCGCGGCTTCCAGAACGAGCCCCAGCGCTGCAAGGCTTGCCGCGACGCTCGCAAGAACGCCGCCCGCGGCCCCCGGGAGTTCTTCACCGCTACCTGCGCTGCCTGCGGCGGCGAGGCCCGTGTGCCCTTCGAGCCCAAGAGCGACCGTCCTGTTTATTGCAGCGACTGCTTCGCCAAGATGCGTGAGAACGGCTGAGCGCTGATTCCGTAAATTGTAAAAAGGGAGTTGCCCGCATAGGCGGGCGGCTCCTTTTTTTGTCCGGCAAAACGCCGTCAAGTCGAATGTCAAAGCCGCACTTGACGCTGGGGGCTGGGATATTGTATAATAAACTGATTTAATGTGCGGAGGTATACCCATTATGTGGATCGCGGATGGCTGGAAGGATTATGAGCTGCTGGACTGCGGCGGCGGGGAAAAGCTGGAGCGCTGGGGCGACCAGATCCTGGTGCGGCCGGACCCCCAGGCCATCTGGGAGTCGGACCGGAAAAACCGCGGCTGGCGCACGGCCAACGCCCGGTACAGCCGCTCCAGCACCGGCGGCGGACACTGGGACAAGAACAAGCTGCCGGAAAGCTGGCCCATCTCCTATAAAAGCCTGCGGTTCCAGGTGAAGCCCATGAACTTCAAGCACACAGGGCTGTTTCCGGAGCAGGCTGCCAACTGGGACTTCGCCATGGAGCAGATTCGCCAGGCGGGACGCCCCATCCGGGTGCTGAACCTGTTCGCCTATACCGGCGGGGCCACGGTGGCCTGCGCCGCCGCCGGAGCCAGCGTCTGCCATGTGGACGCCGCCAAGGGCATGGTGGCCTGGGCCAAGGAGAACGCCCGGGTCTCCGGACTCCAGGACGCTCCCATCCGCTGGATCGTGGACGACTGCGCCAAGTTCGTGGAGCGGGAGATCCGCCGGGGCAAAACCTACGACGCCATCATCATGGACCCGCCCAGCTACGGGCGGGGACCCGGCGGCGAGGTGTGGAAGCTGGAGGAGAATCTCTATCCCTTCGTGAAGCTGTGCGCCCGGGTGCTGTCGGACAAGCCCCTGTTCGTGATCCTGAACTCCTATACCACGGGGCTGGCCCCGTCGGTGCTGGGCTATATCCTGCAAATGCTGGTGGGACGGCGCTTTGGCGGCCGGGTCACCTGGGATGAGCTGGGCCTGCCGTGTACGGATTCCGGCATGGCGCTGCCCTGCGGCGCCACGGGCCGCTGGATGAGCAAGTAAAAATATCGCAGAAAAGAGAAAGCCAATGCAAGCAATGATCCGAACCGACGCACTCTCCTTCTCCTACCCGGTGGAGGAGGGCCAGCGTCGGACCACAGCCCTGGAGGATGTGACCCTGTCCATCGAAAAGGGCAGCTTTGTGGTGGTGCTGGGCCACAACGGTTCCGGCAAATCCACCCTTGCCAAGCATTTCAACGCCGTGCTGCTGCCCTCCGGCGGCGCGGTATATGTAGAGGGCATGAACACCCAGGACGAGGACCTTCTGCTGGAGATCCGCCGCCGGGTGGGCATGGTGTTCCAGAATCCCGACAACCAGATCGTGGCCAACGTGGTGGAGGAGGATGTGGCCTTTGCCCCGGAGAATCTGGGTGTCCCCACGGCGGAAATTCGCCGCCGGGTGGACGATGCTCTGGCGGCGGTGGGCATGACGGAGTTCGTGCGCCATGCGCCGCACCTGCTGTCCGGCGGACAGAAGCAGCGGGTGGCCATCGCCGGGGTCATCGCCATGGAGCCGGAATGCATCGTGCTGGACGAGGCCACGGCCATGCTGGACCCTGCCGGACGCCGGGAGGTGCTGGACACCGTCCACCGGCTGAACCGCCAGCGGGGCATCACCGTGGTTCACATCACCCACCATATGTCCGAGGCCGAGGACGCCGACCGGGTCATCGTGATGAACGACGGCGTGGTGGCCATGGACGGCACGCCCCGGGACATTTTCTCCCGGGTGGAGGAGCTTCGCTCCCTGGGTCTGGCGGCCCCGGACACGGTGGAGCTGCTGCACCGGCTGAACGGGCACGGCATGTCCCTGCCCCTGACGGCCATTACCGTTGACGAGTGTGCCCGCGCCATATTCCAGGCGCTCCATGGCGCGGAAGGGAAGTAAACGAAGTTGGAACCGATCATTCGAGTAGAGCACCTGACCCACACCTACAGCGCCGGGACCCCGTTCCAGCGCAGCGCGGTGGAGGATGTCAGCATAGACGTGATGCCCGGGGAGTTTCTGGGCATCATCGGACACACCGGCTCCGGAAAGTCCACCCTGATCCAGCATCTCAACGGGCTGCTGCGTCCCACCCAGGGCCGCGTCCTGCTGGATGGGAAGGATATCTGGGCCGAGCCCAAGAAAATTCGTCAGGTCCGCTTTCAGGTGGGCCTGGTGTTCCAGTACCCGGAGTACCAGCTGTTTGAGGAAACGGTGTACAAGGATATTGCCTTCGGCCCGGGCAACATGGGTCTTTCCAAGGAGGAAATTGACCGCCGGGTCCGGGAATCCGCCGCCCTGGTGGGTTTGACGGAGGACCAGCTGGACAAGTCGCCCTTTGACCTGTCCGGCGGCCAGAAGCGCCGGGTAGCCATCGCCGGGGTCATCGCCATGGAGCCCAAGGTCCTGATCCTGGACGAGCCCACGGCGGGGCTGGACCCCCGGGGCCGGGAGGCCATTCTGGCCCAGATCCGGGCCTATCACCAAAAGCGCGGCACCACCGTCATTCTGGTGAGCCACAGCATGGAGGAGATCGCCTGCAACGTGGACCGCATCCTGGTGCTGCGGGGCAGCCATGTGTATATGGACGGCACGCCCCGTCAGGTATTCCGGCGGGCCGACGATCTGGAGGACGTGGGCCTGGACGTGCCCCAGGCCACCAAGATTGCCCTGGCTCTGCGCCGGATGGGCCTGGAGATCGACACGGCGGTCTACACCGTGGACGAGCTGGAGCAGGCGCTGCTCTCCGCCAGAGGGGAGGCGGGCGTATGCTGAAGGATATTACCCTGGGCCAGTTTTTCCCCGGCGATACGTTTATCCACCGGCTGGACCCCCGCACCAAGCTCATTGCGGTGATCCTGTATATCGTGGCTCTGTTCAACGCCAAGGGCGTGATAACCTACGCCATGGTCATGGCGGTGCTGGTTCTGTGCATTCTGGTGTCCCGGGTGCCCTTCCGGTCACTGACCCGGGGCCTGAAGCCCATTTACATCATCGTGGCCTTCACGGCCATTATGAACCTGTTTTTCACCAGCGGCACGCCTTTGGGAACAGGCTGGCTGCTGAGCCATATCACCCAGGAGGGTCTGCGCTCCGCCATCTACATGATCCTGCGCATTGTGATGCTCATCATGGGCACCTTCCTGCTGACCTATACCACCAGCCCCATCTCCCTGACGGACGGGCTGGAGAGTCTGCTGTCGCCGCTGAAAAAGCTGCGCCTGCCCATTCATGAGCTGGCCATGATGATGTCCATTGCCCTGCGGTTCATCCCCACGCTGATTGAGGAGACGGACAAGATCATGTCCGCCCAGAAGGCCCGGGGCGCGGACTTTGAATCCGGCAATATCTTCCAGCGGGCCCGGGCCCTGGTGCCCATTCTGGTGCCCCTGTTCATCAGTGCCTTCCGCCGGGCCGACGAGCTGGCCACGGCCATGGAGTGCCGCTGCTACCACGGCGGCCAGGGCCGCACCGCCCTCCATGTGCTTCGGTATCGCGCCGCCGACATTTGGGTGCTGCTGGGCTTCATCGCCCTGACGGCCGGGATCATCGCCCTGGGCCGGCTGGGAATCTGAGAGGTACGTTATGCGCAACATCGCCCTGATCCTGATGTACAACGGCACCGCCTACCACGGGTGGCAGGTGCAGAAAACCGAGACCACCGTGGCCCAGACCCTGGAACGGGGCCTGTCCATGGTGTGCGGCCAGCCCATCAAGTGCACCGGCTGCGGACGCACCGATGCCGGGGTCCACGCCGAGCATTATGTGGCCAATTTCCGCACCGATTCCCGCATTCCCGTGGACCGGCTGCCCTTCGCCGTGAACACCCATATTCCCGAGGACATCGTGGTGAAGGCGGCCTATGAGGTGGCGGAGGATTTCAACGCCATCGGCTCCTGCATCAAAAAGGAGTACACCTATCGCATTTACAATTCCCGGGTAAAGAACCCGTTTTACGTAAACAGAGCGTATTTTTACCCCAAGCGCCTGGACGAGGAGGTCATGGACCGTGCTGCCCGGATGTTCGAGGGGACCCACGATTTCGCCGCCGTGCGCAGCGTGGGCACCAACGTCCGCAGCACCGTCCGCACCATCTACTATTGCCGGGTCCGGCGGCAGGGGGACCTTTTGGAATTGAAGGTCTGCGCCAACGGCTTTTTGTATAATATGGTACGGGCCATTACCGGCACGGTGCTCTATGCGGCAGAGGGGAAGCTGACGCCGGAGGAGATCCCCGCCATCCTGGACAGCGGCAACCGTACTCTGGCCGGGCCCACTGCCCCGCCGGGAGGTCTGTACCTGACGAGGGTGTGGTATGAAGATGAAAGACTCAATGGACCAGATGGAATTTGACCGCGGCAACCCCCAGGAGGATGCCCCCCGCCGGGTACAGAAGCGGAAGAAGCTGAACTGGAAGCCCGTATGGTTTGCCGTGACCGCCGCAGTGCTGGCGGCGGTGCTGCTGGTGGCCTCATTGACGGATACCACCGCCTTTGACGGCCTGCGCCGCAGCATCACCTATGCCCGGGCAAAAAAAGATGAGACGGGCTGCGCCCAGCTGTACCACTATGCCGCCGACCGCACCAGCTGCTTCGCCTCACTGGACGGCAGTCTGGCCATCGTCACCAACAGTCAGCTGCTGGTGATGCAGGAAAACGGCCAGGTGGTGTGTAATGAGACTGTAAAGTGGACCTCCTGTACAGTAGCGCAGAATCAAGGTATTGCTGCCGCCTATGACATCGGCGGCACCGACGTCTATGTGATCAATGCCCATGGCCTTGTCCGCAGGATCACCTGTGGCGGCGAGATTTTGTCCGTCACCCTCACCCAGGAGGGCCGCCTGGCTGTCACCATCAACGAGCGAGGGTATAAGGCCGCGGTGGAGGTGTACGACGAGAATGGTGTAAAGGAGTTTGCCTTTCATTCTGCCGACAGCTTCCTGATGACTGCCTCCGTGTCCGGAGACGGTCAGGAGATGGCCGCCGTCACCATGGGCCAGTCCCAGGGCGCCTTCACCAGCAGCGTGGTTCTCTACAAGCTGAACCGCCAGGACCCCTATGCCTCCTGCGATCTGGCAGGTGTAGCGGTGTACGACCTGGGCCTTGTGGGAAAACGCTACTGCGCCGTGGCGGAGGATGGCCTCCACTTCATCGACCGGAAGGGACGCGCCGCCGCGTCCTACAGCTATGACGGCGGCGTGCTGCGCCGGTGCAGCCTGGGGGGCGACGGCTATGCCGCCGTGCTGCTGGGCCGCTATAAGGTGGGCAGCCAGCTGCGGCTGGTAACGGTGAACGGCGATGGCAAGGAGCTGGGCTCCCTGGACCTGGATGGCGATGTGCTGAGCATGTCCGCCTCCGGCCGGTATGTGGCGGTGTTGTTTGCCGACCGGCTGGTGATTTATAACAAGAACCTCAAGGAATACGCCACGCTTCAGGGCGTCAGCAGCGCCGGGGATGTTCTCATGCGCGGCGACGGCTCTGCGGTGCTGGCCGGCTCCGCTGCCGCCAGCGTGTTCCTGCCCTGACCCCGAAAGGAGAAATGCCTATGTCCCTGTTTGCCGATATTCTGGTGCTGGCCGCGCTGGTGGCCGCCGCCTGGCTGGGCGCCAGGCGTGGCCTGCTGAAAAGCCTGGCGGGCCTCTTGATTGTTCTGGTGGCCCTGTGGGGCGCCTCCTGGGCCGCCGACCACCTGACGGAGCCTGTGGCCCAGTGGATCGAGCCCCGGGTCACCCAGCGGGTGGAGCGGAAGCTGGAGGAGAGCCACGCCGCCGACGCCGGACAGATGCTCCAGGCATTCAGCTTCCGGGGCAGCGGCCTCCAGAAGATGCTGGATGCCGTTCACCAGCGGGTGCAGCAAACCGGCGAGACCGTCATCCGGGCTGTGGCCCAGAGCATCGCCCGTTCCGTGGCGGGGACGGCGGTGTATGTGGTGGTGTTCCTGATCCTGCTGGTGCTGCTGTGGCTTTTGATGAAGCCGCTGAATGCCATTGTCACCAGGCTCCCACTGGTCAGCACCGTCAACGGCTTGGGCGGAGCGGCCCTGGGTCTGGTGTGCGGCGGCCTTACGCTGTTTGTGGTCGTATGGGCCATGCAGCGCTTTGGATGGCTCATCACCCCGGAGCTGGTGGAAAAGACCACCCTGCTGAAATTCTTTGCAACCCACACGCCGCTGGGGCTCCTGGCGACGCTGTGACCAATTTACCCGCATAACGGAGGAAAACCATGCAACCGACTCTTTGTTCCAAATGTAAGAAAAATGTGGCCGTGGTCTTTATTTCCCGGCAGAATGAAAAGGGCGAGATGGTCAACGAGGGCCTGTGCCTGAAATGCGCCGCCCAGCTGGGCCTGCCCCAGGTGGAGGAGATGATGAAGAAAATGGGCATCTCCCCGGAGGATCTGGAGAACATCAACAACGAGATGATGCAGGCCTTCGGCGGCGCAGAGGAGCTCAGCGACATGACCGAGGCCCAGGACGACGACGGTGACGACGATGAGGAAAGCGGCAAGACCGCCACCTTCCCGTTTTTGAACCGCCTGTTCGGAAGCAGCAACCCCCCGGCGGAGAAGTCCGACGCGCCCTCCAGCCGGGAGGAGACTCCCAAGGGCCGCAAGGCCGACAAAAAGCACAAGTATCTGGACAGCTACTGCATCAATCTCAGCCAGCGGGCCCGGGACGGAAAGCTGGACGCGGTCATCGGCCGGGAGGAGGAGATCCAGCGTGTGGTGCAGATTCTGAACCGCCGCCAGAAGAACAACCCCTGCCTCATCGGCGAACCCGGCGTGGGCAAGACGGCCATTGCCGAGGGTCTGGCCCAGCGCATTGTGGCCGGCGACGTGCCCTTCAAGCTGCGGGATAAGCAGGTATACCTGCTGGACCTGACGGCTCTGGTGGCCGGGACCCAGTTCCGGGGCCAGTTTGAAAGCCGTATGAAGGGCCTTATTGAGGAGATCCGTAAGCTGGGAAATATCATCCTGGTCATCGACGAGGTCCACAACATTGTTGGGGCCGGAGACGCCGAGGGCAGCATGAACGCCGCCAATATCCTCAAGCCTGCCCTGTCCCGGGGCGAGATCCAGGTCATCGGTGCCACCACCTTCAACGAATACCGCAAGCACATTGAAAAGGACACCGCCCTGGAGCGCCGCTTCCAGCCGGTCACCGTCAACGAGCCCAGCCTGGAGGATACGCTGAAGATCCTCCAGGGCATCGCCCACTACTACGAGGCGTATCACGGCGTTTCCATCCCCCAGGGGGTGCTGCGCCAGGCGGTGGCGCTGTCCGAGCGTTATATCACCGACCGGTTCCTGCCGGATAAGGCCATTGACCTTATCGACGAGGCCTGCTCCGATATGAACCTCCACGACCCGGACATCAACCGCCGCATGGAGGTCAAGCGGGACCTGGAGAACGTCACCTTCGAGCGGGAGACCCTGATGTCTGCCCAGCCGCCGGAGGGGCAGGAGCTGTCCCAGGAGGAGCTGGACGCCCGCTATGCCCGCATTGCCGAGCTCCGCAGCCAGGAGCTGCGGCTGCAGCAGGAGCTGTCTGCCCTGGAGGCCAAGGGTACGCCCCAGCTGACCATGGACAATATTGCCCGGGTCATTGAGATGTGGACCAAGATTCCTGCCAGCAAGATCAAGGAGGAGGAATTCCGCCGCCTGTCCCAGCTGGAGGAGCGTCTGAAGCAGCATATCGTGGGCCAGGACGAGGCGGTTTCCGCCGTGTCCGCCGCCATCCGCCGCAGCCGGGTGGGTATTTCCCCCAAGCACAAGCCCGTCAGCTTTATTTTCGTGGGCAGCACCGGCGTGGGCAAGACAGAGCTGGTAAAGCAGCTGGCCGCCGACCTGTTCAACACCCCGGATGCGCTGATTCGCCTGGATATGTCCGAGTTCATGGAAAAGCACTCTGTTTCCCGTCTGGTGGGCTCGCCTCCGGGCTATGTGGGCTATGACGAGGCAGGCCAGCTGACGGAGAAGATCCGCCGCAAGCCCTATTCTGTCATTCTGTTCGACGAGATTGAAAAGGCCCATCCGGATGTGCTGAACATCCTGCTGCAAATTCTGGACGACGGCGAGATCACCGATGCCCATGGCCGCAAGGTGAATTTTGAAAACACCGTCATCGTCATGACCTCCAACGCCGGGTCCGACAAGGCCGCCGGTTCCGTGGGCTTTGGCCGCAGCGCCGACGACCAGGGCCGTGAGCGCACCATGAAGGCTCTGCGGGAATTCCTGCGTCCGGAATTTATCAACCGCGTGGACGAGATCGTCTATTTCCACCAGCTGACGGAGGAGAATTTTGCCGCCATCGCCCGGATCATGCTGGATGAGCTGCGGGATTCCCTGCGGGAGAAGGGGTACACCTTCACCTATGACGACGCGCTGGTGGAGCATCTGGTGAAATCCTCCTATTCTGCGGCCTACGGCGCCCGGAATCTGCGCCGCTGCATCCAGAAGGAGCTGGAGGACCCCATGGCGGTTCAGATCATCGACAGCTTCGAGCACCCCATCACCCAGCTGCGGGCCACCGCAGAGGATGGCAAGGTGCGGCTGGACACCCTGTAAGGAGGCGGTTTCATGCTGTTCCGCAAGGATATCGAGCCCCGCTGCGCCTATTGCGCTCAGGGGGTCCGCATCAATGAGACGCAGGTGGCCTGCATGAAAAAGGGCATCGTGGCGGCGGAAAACCACTGCTTCCGCTTCCGCTACGACCCGTTGAAGCGGGTTCCGCCCCGTCCGGCTCAGTTGTCCACCGACGGGCTGAAGGAGGAAGATTTCAGCCTGTAAAACCCAAAAATCAGAGAGAAAAGGGGTAAAACCATGACGCCGAAAACCGTTTGGGCCGTTTATTTCAGCGGTACCGGCACCACGGAGCGCACGGTGCGCAGCGTTGCCGGAGAGCTGGCCCGGATGCTTTCCGTGCCCTGCCGCAGCTTTGACTTTACCCGGCCCCAGGCCCGGCAGAAGGAGCTTTCCTTCTGCGAGAGGGATCTGGTGGTATTCGGAACGCCGGTGTATGCCGGGCGGGTGCCCAATGTGCTGCTGCCGTATCTGCGGGAAAAGGTCCGGGGCGGAGGCGCGCTGGCGGTGCCGGTGGTGCTGTTCGGCAACCGGAACTATGATGACGCGCTGATCGAGCTGCGGGATCTGCTCCAGGCAGACGGCTTCGGCTGTATTGCGGCAGGGGCCTTCGTGGGGGAGCACAGCTTTTCCCGGACCCTGGGCGCAGGCCGTCCGGACGATCGGGATATGGCGGGACATCCCGCCTTTGCCCGGGAAATCTGCGGGAAATTAGCGGGACAAGCCGGGACAGAGAATACGCCTGTTGCCGTCCGGGGGGAAACACCCATCCGCCCCTATTACACCCCACGGGATCGCCACGGAAACCCCATCAGCATCCTGAAGGTAAAACCCAGAACGGACATGGCAAAGTGCGGCGGCTGCGGTCTGTGCGCGGAGCTGTGCCCTATGGGCTCCATTGACCCGGCGGATGTGTCCCGGGTCAATGGCATCTGCATCAAGTGCTGCGCCTGCGTGAAAAAGTGCCCTGCCGGAGCCAAGTATTTTGACGATCCCGGATACCTGTTTCACCAGCACGAGCTGGAGGACATTTACACCCGCCGGGCGGAAAACGAATGGTTCGTATGAATGCAAATAATCAAAACCTCCGGCATCAAGAGCGTTGACATAGGAAAACAAGCAGAAACCCAGTAAAATCAACGTTTTTAAGGGCAGAGGGCAAACAGGTTAGCTCAAAAATTGAATAACCAAGCGTCAAAAGGGATGTTACCGCAAGGCAGCATCCCTTTTCGCATACGCCCACGCCGTAGATTTTGAGAAAAGTCTACGGCGTTTTTTTCTGCCCAAATCTGAGAGGAGGTGCAGCCACAATGTACTTTACGAACGGCAGCAGCCGTGCGTTTGAAATGCTCATGCGGGGAAAGCCCGGCTTTGACCGCTACGAAAACGGCGGCTGTGCCGACTGTGAGGATTGCAATACCTGTCACTTTTACCGTCCGCATTGGAAGTACCAGTTCTGTGTGTACGCGGAATGTCCGTATGAGCCGGGCAAGCTGACCGCCCTCCGGCGCGGCACGGCGAAGTGAGCGAAAGGAGCTGATAACCTATGGCAGTATTTCGGGTGGAGCGCAACAGCGGGTACACCGTCATGTCAAACCACCATCTGCGAAATAAGGAGCTGACCTTGAAAGCCAAGGGGCTGTTATCGCGAATGCTGTCCCTGCCGGAGGATTGGGACTATACCCTTGCAGGGCTGTCCCATATCAACCGTGAGAGCATCGACGCGATCCGCACCGCCGTATGGGAGCTTGAAAAAGCCGGATATATTCTGCGGCGGCAGGGGCGCGACGAAAAAGGCAAAATGACTGCTATCGAATACACCATCTATGAGCAGCCGCAGCCGGTGTTGGAAAATCCAATACCGGGTAAACCGATGTTGGAAAATCCGACAACGGATAATCCGACGTCGGAAAATCCAACGCAATTAAATAAAGATAGATCAAGAACTAACTTATCAAAGAAAGAAAAATCAATTACGAATCTATCAAGTACCGATTCCTTTCCTATCCTTTCCCCTGACCCCTCACCTTGCAGGGCTGCGCCGGAACGGAAGGGAACGGAAGCGGTCAAACAGAGTGCCGTAGATATTTACCGTGAAATCATTATGGAGAATATCGAGTACGACGCGCTCATGCAGAACCCGAAAATGGACAAGGAGCGTTTGGACGAGATCGTAGACCTCATGCTGGAAACTGTCTGCTCTGCACGAAAGACGCTCCGCATCGCTGGCGACGATTACCCCGCCGAGCTGGTAAAGAGTAAATTCTTGAAGCTGAACAGCAGCCACATCGAGTTTGTCATGGACTGTATGCGGGAGAACACCACGAAGATCCGCAACATCAAGCAATATCTGCGGGCGGTGCTGTTCAACGCTCCGTCCACCATCGACAACTACTATACCGCCCTCGTCGCTCACGACATGGCAAGCCCTGATTGGGGCAAGCCAAAATCAGGCATCCCGGACTATTCCTGTTCGCCGGACGAGAGCCTATGAGAATGTGGCTGATCTGGTGAGTGCGCCCGCCCTGACTGCGGCAGAAAAATCGAAAGGAGTGATAACCGTTGCAGGAAGAAGTAACCCGAAAGACGATTGCCCTTGCAATCAAGACGGCAAAGCTGGACGGAAAGATGCTGCAAGCCGCGCTGCGGAAGCTCTTGCAGCTCTACCGCAAGGCAAGGGACACGCCCCATCACGGCAAGCAAACGCTGAAACAGCTTATGCGGCATGGCACAGGCGTTTCCAATATCGAAATCACCGATGCGAATATCAAAGCCTTTGAAAGCACGGCGAAGAAATACGGCATTGACTTTGCGCTGAAAAAGGCAGATGACCGATACCTTGTGTTTTTCAAGGGACGGGACGCGGACGTGCTGACGGCGGCGTTTCGGGAGTTTTCCAAGAAAAAGCTGGACAAGGAGCGCAAGCCCTCTGTGCGGCGCGACCTTGCCGAGAAGAAAGCCGAAGCCGCGCAGACCGCCAAGCGGGACAAGGTGAAAAATATGGACAAGGGGATCGACCGATGAAGCCTGAAATCAAAAAGCAAATCATACTCCATCTTCCGTATCTCGCCTTTGTCTATCTGTTTGGAAAGGTCGGACAGGCGTTCCGGTTGGCTCAGGGAGCGGATCTGTCCGGGAAGCTGCTGCATATCGGGCAGGGCTTCTCCGCTGCCTTTGCCAGCGCCGCCCCCAGCTTCCATCCCACCGATCTGCTGATTGGGCTTGCCGCAGCCGTCATTATCCGGCTGGTGGTCTACTCCAAGCAGAAGAACGCCAAGAAATACCATTGGAGATAAGAAAACGGCGCTGTTCCTCATTATGAGCGACACCGATTCGACCTTTAACTTTGTCATTGCCATTCTGCAATCCCAGCTCACAAATCTGCTGTGCGATAAGGCCGACGACGTGTACGGCGGGCGGCTGCCTGTTCATGTGCGGTTTATTCTCGACGAGTTTGCCAACATTGGACAGATCCCACAGTTCGACAAGTTAATTGCCACCATCCGAAGCCGTGAAATATCGGCTTCTATTATTTTGCAGTCGCAAAGCCAGCTCAAAGCGATCTATCGGGATAACGCCGATACGATTGTCGGCAACTGCGACACCATGCTGTTTTTAGGCGGTAAGGAGAAAAGCACCCTGAAAGAAATCTCGGAGATATTGGGCAAAGAAACCATCGACAGCTTCAATACCTCAGAGAATCGGGGCAAGGAAATCTCCCACGGCTTAAATTATCAAAAATTAGGAAAGGAGCTGATGACGCAGGACGAAATTGCAACAATGGACGGCGGAATGTGTATCTTGCAGCTACGTGGTGTACGCCCGTTCTTCTCCAAGAAGTATGACATCACCAAGCACCCACGCTATAAGTACCTGTCCGACGCCGACAAGAAGAACACCTTTGATGTAGAACGCTACATTCGGGTGCAGCGAAAAAAGAAGAAACATCCCTCGGCAGTCATTGTGCCGGAGGAACCGTTTGACCTCTATGAGATTGAGTTGTCCGACGAGGACGCTGATTTTACCGCCGCAGAATAACGCGGCAAAAGGAGCTGTTTATGGAACTCTCGAATTATCAGGCATTTATGGAATGTATGCGCAAATGGGAAAAGATTGGCTGCAACATTCTCTGCGGTCTTGCCCTTTGGGAGCAGATGCAGGATTGTGACAGGCGTGGTGTTCCCTATACGGACATCGACATTGAAGCGGTTTCGCAGGATGTAGCCTACCGCCTTATGATGTCGCATGACAGGCTGTATGCACTCGCCCTGTACGAATGGACAGAGCAGCACTTCGCCCAAAACAGCAACACTTCCGATGCCGCAGCCGGAGAAAACGGCTGCAATTTTCCTACACACAACAATTCAACATGATTTTATGGAGGTACGAATATGGCATTTTTCAATAGCGCAGTTGGTGTTTTGCAGACCCTCGTGATCGCACTCGGTGCAGGCCTTGGCATTTGGGGTGTGATTAACCTCTTGGAGGGCTATGGCTCGGACAACCCCGGCGCTAATGCTCATGTACGGTAAGGAAGCAAGCAACCGAAAACAAGAGATAGACCGCCAG
>OLRY01001274.1_pt1 | contig 24666 bp, 23 predicted proteins | sample 1672541 | NCBI WGS metagenome assembly OLRY01 (sample SAMEA3136697, study PRJEB25190) | human gut metagenome | biome: human gut; feature: human-associated habitat; material: faeces | place: Austria | collected 2013 | reverse complement strand
GTTAGTACGACTGGGCAGTTACAAGCCCATGACCTTTAGGTCGTGGGTAGTTGACTTAATGTCACCTCGCTAAGTGGTAAAGTAAAAGTAAAAATACATCCTCGTGGTGTATTATCTGTAAGAAGGAGCCTTCCATCATGTGCTTCTATAATAGATTGGCAAAGTGACAAACCCAGACCGAGACTTCTCTGGCTATCTGCAATCGTACTTTTCCCAGTATAAAACATCTCAAAGATATATGGCTTCATTTCATCTGCAATACCCGGTCCATTATCCTCCACACAAATCTGTGCTTTTCCATTACATTTCATTCCCCGGATACAGATTTTTGAACCTTTCGGCGTATATTTTATAGCATTATCAATCAGATTCACTAGTACCTGTATGATAAGCTGCACATCCATCCGGACAAGAATCAGTTCTTCACACTTTGTCACAATTGTATATTCATCATGCTTCCTGCTGATATGACGCAGAGATTCTGCAATGACTTCATCAAGTAACTGATCTGTAAATTTAAACTTCAGCCGCCCATCATTAAGCCTTGTAATAGATAACAGATTCTCTACCACGCCAATGAGCCATTCAGAATCATCATAAATATCCGCATAAATCTGCTGCTTCGTTTTACTGTCTAAGCACGCTCCGTTATTTAAAAGCATATCCGCATTGCCGGAAATAGAACAAAGCGGCGTCCTTAGATCATGAGAAATCGCACGCAGTAAATCTGCTCGCAACTGTTCATTTTTTGCCAAAACAGCATTCTTCTCTTTTTCTATTGCATTGCGCAGATTTTCCATAGCAAGCGCACATTCATTTACTACAGAAAGTAAAATGCTATACTCAACGGGATCAAGAACATCTTTGTTCGCCGGGATTCCAATTACACCATATACGTGATCACCAATGCGGATCGCTAAATATAAACATTTTGCATTTTTAAAATAATTCGTTCCTACTCCTGCACGCTTATTATTTTCATAGACCCATCTGGCAATCTTTTGTTCTTCCGGTATTAAAAATTGCTGATTCGTTTCTTCCTTATTTTGATAAAACACCTGTCCCTGTGACAATTTCCCCTCTTCTACAATATATGCAACAATATCCCGGTTCAGTAAACGAACCAGCTGCGTGCAGGTGACTCGCAGCATCTCTTTACTGCTCCTCGCTTTTTGCAGCAGGCGGTCTGTGTCGAATAATACCTGAGTTCGAAATGCAAGCTGAGAGGAAATCCTTGCATGCATTTTTAATTTAGCGGAAAGAGTTCCCGCCAACACAGAGCATACCAGCATAATCGCAAAAGTTACTGGATATCCAACTGCATATGTCTGGAAAGACATCCTTGGTTCCGTAAGAAAAAAGCAAAATAAAACAACGCTTAAAAAGGAACCTGCGATACTGCACAGATAACCGTCTGTCAAAATAGAAGTAATCAATACACCAAGGATATAAATCGTAACGATATTCGTATCTGTAAAATGCAGTTTCTGAAATAAAAGACCAATAATAGTACATATCATAAATATAAAAACCGTCACAAAACAATCTTTCATTGACGGTTTCTTTGCATATAATGCAAAATGCTGCTTTAATACGCCTTCTCTTCTTTCATTTTCTTCCATTATTTTAATTTCCCGCCTTTTATTTGAATTCAAGAGTATATTAGAGTATATCACACTGCTTTATCACCGTCAAAACACTGCCTTTTATCTTCCTTTTTTGAATCATAAATTATCATACTTGCTTTACCACATTTCTTTTGATAATCATGTATTTCTTTTAACAACTCTTCATCAGAAATTTTATCCAAAGATATAAATTTACAGGATTGCGTATTTTCCCTCTCACCTATAATAAATGCTTTGTAATTTTCATTGATGAAATATCCAATCTTTCCCATAACAAAAAAACAAACAATAAACATTACCAATACTGTTAAGAGTAAAATTACTTCTTTCATCATTTATCCCCTCTTTAATTTAAATATGGAAACACTTTTTAATTGCCTTATGCTCTCCGATTACTAAAAGAGTGATATCCCCTGTAAAAAATGTATCTGGAGATATTGCCATGCTAAGCTCTCCATTATTTTTTATTGCAAGGATATTAATATCATATTTTCTTCGAATATCCAGCTCTCCAACCGTTTTTCCAATCCACTCTTTCGGTACTTCCACTTCAAATATTGCATGGGAAGCATCTACTTCCATATAATCAAGGATATGGTCATCGGTATAACGGATTGAAGCCCATTTTGCCACCTGTTTTTCTGGATAAATTACTTTATCTGCACCATTTCTTAAAAGGAACTTCTCCTGAACATCCCTCTCTGCTCTCGAAATAACCATTTTTGCACCAAGTTCCTTTAATAAAGATGTGGTCTCTAATGAATTTTGAAAGCTTCCTCCAATCGTAACAAAACAGATATCATAATTTCCAATTCCTAATGATTCTAAAAATTCCGCATTCGTGCTATCTCCAATCTGGGCATTTGTAACGTAGGGAAGGACTTTATCTACTCTGCCCTCATTGACATCTACCGCCATAATTTCATGCCCCAATTCATTAAGCTCCATTGCAATATGTCTTCCAAATCTCCCAAGTCCGATTAATAATATATTTTTCATCATTCGATTCTCCCTCTGTGTTATCTAACGGATACCATACATGATCCTAACACTTATCCTACTGTTATTTTTTCTAACGGTAACCTTGCATTTCCCTTCTTTTTCTTTGAAAGGACCGCATAAATAAGAGTAAGTCCTCCTACTCTTCCAAGATACATAAGTATGATCAGTATGAATTGTGACACTATATGAAGCTTTGGTGTGATTCCTAATGTAAGCCCTACTGTTCCAACCGCTGACGCTGCTTCATAAAGACACTCCAAAAGCGGAAGCCCCTCATATACACTGATCGTAATCCCTCCACATAAAAATAACATACAGTACATCATAGCAATCGTTGATGCATTCTTTATCACGCTGCATTCGATTCTTCTTCCAAATGTTTCGACATTTTCCTGACTCCGGAATGTAGCAAATGCATTCAATATAAGTACTGCAAAAGTTGTCGTCTTCATACCTCCTGCCGTAGAACTTGGCGAACCTCCGACAAGCATAAGTATAATAATCATTGCTTTTGAAACTTCTGTCATTTTAGAAATATCCATAGTATTAAATCCGGCAGTTCTTGGAGTTACTGCCTGAAAAGCCGATGCAAGCAACCGTTTTCCCACTGACAGATGAGTAAAATCAGAAAAAAAGAAAAAAACAGCTGGTAAAACTATCAAAAGTGCGGTTGTCACAACTATAATCTTACTCTGCATATGATACTTTCTAAAGTGGATTTTATTAATACAAATATCCTCCCACGTAAGAAATCCTATACCACCTGCTATAATTAAAAACATAATCACTACATTTACAATCGGATTTCCTGCATAAGCCGTAATGGATGGAAATGGATTCGTGGGCGTACCTAAAATATCAAATCCAGCATTACAAAAAGCCGATATGGAATGAAATACTGCCATCCATATCCCTTTCCTGCCAAAATCATGATAAAAAACCGGCAGCAACGCTAATGCGCCTGCCATCTCAACAAATAATGTTCCCTTTAAAATAAACTTTGTCAGACGGACAATTCCTCCTACTTTATGTGCAGAAATTGCATTCTGCATCGTGCTGCGCTGCATCAGAGAAATCTTTCTGCCTGACAGCATAAATACAGAAACGGCAACAGTAACTACACCAAGTCCTCCTATCTGTATCAAAAGCAAAATCACCACCTGTCCAAAAACAGACCAGTAACTTCCTGTATCCAAGACAGCAAGTCCCGTTACACATACTGCGGAAGTTGATGTAAAAAGCGTCTGATTAAATGGAGTCATCACTCCCTCGGCAGAAGAAACTGGCAACATTAATATAATTGCCCCAAATAAAATAACACCTGCAAATCCCAGAATAATTAATTGAAAAGAAGACAAATGCTTCTTTTTATGTATGTCCCTTGACATAAATCCCTCCTGTTATTACTATTTCATCCGGCATGTTTCCCCTCATTATATATGTCCGCATTCAAAGATAGTGTAAATATATCGACTACCATATTAAGATTACATAAAGATTTGTAGATTTCGTATAGACGAAAAAAGAAAAAATACCCTATCCCATCTGCTCTGTAGTCGCTGTAGTTAAGATACTCGTCCGCATCTTAACTACGCTCCCAAGCCGCATCTGGGATAGGGTATTTTTTCTTTTTTCTGACTATTCAAATTGTTGTATGTTGCTGAATTGCATTGAGGTTTCTAAAGAAAAGCGAATTCTTATAAGTTTGATTTTGTTCCGTTACGCTAAACGCTTCATTTTTCCTCAAAAAACCAGCGGCTTTCTAATCTCATCCCACAACTCAGTTAAAAAACAAAAGAATTGTCCAAAAATTTACGATTTCTAATATAACTAAATTCCAAGTATGTACAACAGTTTAAATGTCAGTCCTTTTGAATTTAATTTCTCGAAAAGTCATAACCTTCTGGAGAATCCCCATTCTTACCAACTGTAGATTTAGATTAGATAAAAAAAGAAAGAATACCATATCCCAGATGTGGCTTCGGAGCGTGTTTAAGATGCGGATGAGCATCTTAAATACAGCGACTACAGAGCAGATTGGATATAGTATTCTTTCTTTTTTCGTCTACACGAAATCTACAAATCAGGTTTTAAAGTTTTCTTCTTTTTATCACAATACCGATTCCGATTGCAAGTATTATCAATGGAATCACAAATACTGTCATAATCAATGTTGCTTTCTGGTTAAATGCCGGTACGACTGCATTCTCTGTTTTTAATCTCTTCGCTCTGATTGATATCTTACTCTTTTGTTCTGCAAGATAATTCACACCATTTAATACAAAGTCCGTATTGGCTCCGCTTACTGCCTGATCGATATCCTGAAGTAACATGTTCGTACAGCCGGTTACAATCATTCTTCCACCAGTAGAATCAGATACGGCTACAGAAATACTAAATGGACCGCTGATATCTTTCTTTTCCTTATTTAACGTGGAACTTGATGTATCTACCTTAGAATAAGCACCATCACTTGTGGAAAGTAATGAAGTTACGGTGTAATCGGATGCAGAAGAATCTTTCTTTGCATTCTTTTCTGTGATATCTTTTAAACCTTTTGCACTTGGAGCAAGGACATAAACATTGCTGTTATACTGTGCAGAAGTTGCATCAGAACTTTTAATCGTCGGCAGCAGATAAATTGGATATTGTGTATATTTACTTGCATCGCTTTCTACCACAACACCTTTCTGCGGTTCTACATTATATGATTGAAGCAGGCTGTATAAGTTTGTAAGATTCTCTACTCTTGCATCTAAGAACACATACATCTTTCCACCGTTTTTCATATAAGTTTTAATCATCTTAAGCTCATCTTTTGTGATATCTTTTTGCGCACCATTGATGAGCAGAATCGAACAATCATCCGGTACTTTCTGTTCTGTGAGAAGATTCAATGTTTTTACTGAATAATTATCTCCCTCAAAACTACTTGTCGTACTTGAATCAAAACTTTGTTCCGAATGTCCGCTTAACGTATAGATTACCGGTGTGGAATCTGAAATAACATAATTAATTGCCTCTGTTGTAAGACTTTCTAACTGAAGAGAATCTGCCGAATAGGAGTAGTCACTTCCATAACTGTAGGAAACATAGTCATTTGCAGAAACATAGCGGTATTTCTTACCACATTTTATAATCATACTGTCATTTGCAACTTCTTCACTGCTATCTACATATTTCTTTGTAAAGTTTGGATACAGCTCTGGGTCTTTATAAACAAATTTTATTTTTGCAGAATTTTTCTTATATTCTTTCCAGACCTGTGCATAAGAAGAATTTACATCAGATTCTTTATTCACTACATATATGGTAACTTCTTTATCTAACCCTTTTATTATTTTTTTCGTCTGTTTTGAAAGTGAGTAAATTTTATTGGCTGTTACATCTACTGTATAGTTTTTACTTGTTACAAATATATTGACCGCAATAACTGCTGCGATTAAAACAACAACTGCTACTGCTGAAAAAATACCTTTTTTTAATTTTGTATTCATCTTTTTCCCTGCCATTTTATGCCCTCCTAATTCCATCTGCGTTTTTCAATTCCCTGCATTGTCAGGAATAAAAATACTGCAATAAATGATACGTAATATACAATAGAAGATGCATTTAAAATTCCACTGCAAAAGTCATTAAAACGATCTAATACAGAAAACCAGTCAATGATTTTAGACAGACCGTTATCAAACAGCGCAGGTTTTACTTTGCTTAAAACACCAATCACAGCGATACCAGCAATGCCCACTCCTGCTGCAATTTTCATGTTCTTTGTCTCGTCATAGAAGAACCATGCAACAAGAAGTACTGCCAGCACACATACGAGATACGTATATCTTGCTCTTCCTGGTACAACATTTGAGATATTCGGAAGTAACATACAAAATAAAACTACTGCAAAGGATAAGGCTGCTGCGATCATCTGATTATCTGTGATAGAAGATACAAACATTCCTACTGCCATCAGGCAGGCGCCTAAAAGAAAGTAACCAAGGCAGCCGGTAAGAACTGTTTTCCAGCTTACACTTCCAAACATACTTAATACACCGGCTTCTATAAGGCTTACTAACATAGACATAGCAAGCAGTGTTACAGATGCCAGATACTTTCCAAGGACAATGCTTCCCGGTCGAATTGGGGAAGTATACAAAAGCTGGTCTGTTCTCTGCTTCTTTTCTTCCGCAAATAAACGCATGGTAAGAATTGGCACAATAACAATATATAAGATTGTACTGTTAGAAAATACATACTGTGAATAGTCTGTATACCCGTAAGACATACAGATTACTGAAAAATAAACTCCTGTTGCAGCAATAAAAAGAGCAAAATAAATATAGGCTGCCAGTGAGTGGAAATAGCTTCTCATTTCTTTTAAATAAATGGCTTTCATTCTACTTATCCTCCTCTTTTACGTCTTCTGCTTTTTTCTTTCTTTTAAAAGAAAAACCATGATGGCTTTGCTTTTCAATCTGCTCCGAAGCCTTCTTTGCCTCTGACTCTACTTCTTCCACATCCTGTCCGGTAAGTTTCAGGAATACATCTTCAAGAGATAAACTTTCTCGTTCCATCTTGATGATCGGCAATTTTTCTTCTGCAAACTCAAAGAATAAATTATCGCGGATATCCTCTTTTGTTGCTGTTTTTGCCTGCACATCAACAATGTCTTCTTTTTCTCCTGTAATCTTGTAATCTTTAATATATTCTGAAGCTTTTAATACTTTTTCTACTTTTTCCTTATCTCCTTTTACCGATAAGATAATACTGTCCGTATCTGAAAAATCTTCTGATAAATGCTCTGGTGTGTCTTCTGCAACTAATGTTCCCTTATCTATAATAAGTACATAATCACATACTGCATTCACTTCTGATAAAATATGAGAACTTAAAATAATCGTGTGCTTTTCACCCAGACTCTTAATCAAAGAACGAATCTCTATAATCTGGTTTGGATCAAGACCTACCGTCGGCTCATCAAGGATCAATAGTGGTGGATTTCCAATTAGTGCCTGCGCAAGCCCTACTCTTTGTTTATATCCCTTGGAAAGATTTTTAATCAGTCTTTTTTTCATATCAGAAATCTTTACTGCTTCTGTTACTTCATTGATCGATGATTCTTTTTCTGTTTTTTTACGGATTCCCTTAAGATCACAAATAAAATTCAAATATTCTTCTACTGTCATATCTTCATACAGAGGAGGAATCTCCGGAAGATACCCAATTAACTTCTTTGCCTGTAAGGGCTGTTCTAAAATATCATATCCACCAATTTTCACTTCACCAGAAGTCGCAGAAATATATCCGGTCATTATATTCATTGTTGTAGACTTTCCTGCACCGTTTGGTCCAAGCAGACCGACAATCTGTCCGTCAGGTACGGAAAAACTAATATCTTTTACTGCATGGTGTTTTCCGTAATCTTTGACTAAGTTTTTTACTTCTATCATAAAATAAGCCTCCTGTTTAAATTTACACGTAGTATAGTATTCTTAATTTACGATAATTTTGTGAACATATGCCTTTTTTCACATTAAGTTCACATTTTAAACAGAATTATCCTTATGTCTTTTATTGTTTTTCTATTAACAATGACTCTTTTATATATATCTATATGATTCCCTTTTTCTTTTTTTATTTTTTATAGTTTTCTTTTTTTGCAAACTGAAAAAATGAAATTCTTGCAGCTACAACTATCATTTTTTCTCATTTTGCACTTAAAAATATGAAGTTAAATGTCGGGTTATGAAATTTTTTTTAAAAAAATTGTACTTTTGCTTATTCTTTTTATTGAATAACTTCTCACAATATAGTATAATAGAGCGCGGAAAAAGAACTTGATGAGAGACTTGATTCTGATATTTTTTTGTCAATCATCAGGAGTTTAAAAATATGTATAATATACAATATCAAGGAGGAACAAACTATGTCTTACGTTGATGACGTACTTGCAAGAGTTATTGAGAAAAACCCAAGTGAACCAGAATTCCATCAGGCAGTTACTGAAGTATTTGAAACAATCCGCCCATTAATTGAAGCGAATGAAGAAGAATTCAAAAAACAGGCTGTTTTAGAGAGAATCACTGAGCCTGAAAGAATGATTAAGTTCCGCGTACCATGGGTTGATGACAATGGACAGGTTCAGGTTAACATGGGTATCCGTGTTCAGTTTAACAGCGCAATCGGACCTTACAAGGGAGGCTTACGTTTCCACCCATCTGTAAACCAGGGTATTATCAAGTTCTTAGGATTTGAACAGGTTTTCAAAAACTCTCTTACAGGACTTCCAATCGGTGGCGGTAAAGGTGGTTCTGATTTCGATCCTAAGGGTAAATCCGATCGTGAAATTATGGCATTCTGCCAGAGCTTTATGACAGAGCTTTGCAAACATATCGGTGCAGACACTGACGTACCTGCTGGTGATATCGGTGTTGGCGGAAGAGAAATCGGTTACCTTTTCGGACAGTATAAGAGAATCAAAGGTCTTTACGAAGGTGTTCTTACAGGAAAAGGCTTAACATATGGTGGTTCCCTTGCAAGAACAGAAGCTACAGGATATGGTCTTGTATACTTTACAGAAGAAATGTTAAAATGCCACAACGATGACATTGCTGGTAAGACAGTTGTTGTTTCCGGTGCTGGTAACGTTGCAATCTATGCTATTGAAAAATGTCAGCAGCTTGGCGCAAAAGTTGTAACTTGTTCTGATTCTACCGGATGGGTATATGATCCAGAAGGAATCGATTTAGCTGCATTAAAAGAAATCAAAGAAGTTAAACGTGCTCGTTTAACAGAATACAAAAAGTATCGTCCAAACAGTGAATATCACGAAGGACGTGGTGTATGGTCTGTTAAATGTGATATTGCTCTTCCATGTGCTACTCAGAACGAGCTTTTCCTTGAAGATGCAAAACAGTTAGTTGCTAACGGATGTATCGCTGTATGTGAAGGTGCTAACATGCCTACTACATTAGATGCTACAAAGTACTTACAGGAAAACGGTGTATGGTTCGCTCCTGGTAAAGCTTCTAATGCCGGTGGTGTTGCTACATCCGCTCTTGAAATGTCCCAGAACAGCGAAAGATTAAGCTGGACATTTGAAGAAGTTGACAGCAAGCTTAAAAACATCATGGTTAACATTTATCATAACATTGATGATGCTGCAAAACGTTACAACAAAGAAGGCGACTATGTAACTGGCGCTAACATCGCTGGTTTCGAGAAAGTATTAAATGCTATGCTTGCACAGGGCGTTTGCTAATTCTTCCCTGATTATTATTTGAAAATAAATTTTTTCTTGAAATCGTTTTTCAAATGATATATAATCAAAGAACACAAAGGAGTGTTCCGTTTAGGAATACTCCTTTTTTGTTTTCCTTTTTTTCATTTTAAGGTTTATGAAAGAATCCTAGAGTACATTAAATCACTTTTGGAGGTAACATATTATGGATAAAATAGACAGAAAAATTCTCTCTCTTCTTCAGGAGAATGCCAGATATCCTTTAAAATATCTTGCACAGAAAGTATTTTTATCTTCTCCTGCTGTTTCTACAAGAATAGAACGTTTGGAAAAAGCCGGCATTCTCACCGGCTATCATGCAACGATTGATCCCGTTGCTCTTGGATATCATATTACTGCATTTATCAATCTGACTTTAGACCCAAAACAAAAGGATGAGTTCTATCCTTATGTCAAAGATTGTCCAAATGTACTTGAATGCAACTGTGTTACTGGTACATATTCAATCATGTTAAAGGTAGCCTTTCCAAGTACAATGGAATTAGACACCTTTATCGGACATCTGCAAAGATTTGGGAACACACAGACACAGATTGTATTCTCTACTGCTGTTCCCCCAAGAGGAGTTGGCATCGAAACAGATGACCTTGAAAAAGAATAATTACCGGATACTCTATAATTTCTCTGTCAATACTGTCTAGAGATATTATAGAGTATCCGGTAATTCGTTTTACTTATGATAAGGATGGTTGTTGAGTATTCGGTATCCTCGATAGATCTGCTCATATAGAACCATACCTGTCATATTAGAAGACATGGTAAAGTCTGAGAGAATCAGAGATTCTATCATTATTGGCTGTTTTGTTTTTGATGCCATCTTTGTCTGGTTATCAGCCAAAATTTCTTCGCTCCATTCCGGAACCAAAAACATAATTCCCTTTATTCCGGAACCTTCCCAATTTTTTATCTGTTCACTCAGTCTTTCTGATGTAAGTTCCGCCTTGCCTGGCTGTACTATGAACTTCTTCATCCCTGTATCTTTTACTAACAAAGACTCCCATTCTTTTTCTTTCTTTATAAACTTACAACTAATCTTACAATAGCGGCTAAGACGTTTCTCATATTCTGCGATTGCTTTCTTACAGAATTTCTGTGACTTCTTAGATTCCTGTATATATATTTCGTATTTCATGTTATTCCTCTATTAAAATGCATAAAAAAAACGAACCAGAAGGGACTCGAACCCCCGACACACGGTTCCGGAAACCGTTGCTCTATCCAACTGAGCTACTGGTCCAATGGAAGTTCATAAAAACTTCCGCTGTTTATAATACTATATTTTATATCATATTGCAAGGAAAATTTTCTTTGTAAATTCGATAATCCTCTGCATTTTCTCTCAGTTTTTTTACTGCTTCTTTGATACATTTTATCGTGTAATCGATTTCATCCTGCGTGTTTTGATAGCCAATCGTAAGTCGCAATGTTCCCCGAGCCAGTTTTTCCGGAATCCCCATGGCGGTAAGCACATGAGAAGGAGCAGTATTTCCCGTACTGCATGCTGAAGCAGCAGAAGCGCATATATTTTTATCATCTAACAAGAGCAATAATTCATTTCCTTCTATAAACTGAAAACTGACATTGCAATTTCCCGGCAGCCTCCTCGCAACACTTCCGTTTATTCGACAATATGGTATTTCTTCACAAAGTTTTTTCATAAGATAATCCCTCATTTGCTGCACTCTTTTCTCTCTTTCCTTCTGTGCGGCAAATGCGATCTCTGCTGCCTTTCCCATACCAACAATTCCCGCAACATTTTCTGTTCCTGCCCGATGATTTCTCTCCTGCTTTCCTCCATGAATATAAGACATAACAGGCACACGCTTATCTATATAAAGAAATCCCACCCCTTTTGGTCCGTTAAATTTATGTGCGCTTGCACTTAGTAAATGTATATTTTCTCTTTTAACATCAATGGGAATCTGTCCATATGCCTGTACGGCATCTGTATGAAAGAAAATATCATTTTCCTTTGCAATTTTTCCAATCTGCCCGATTGGCTGTATTGTTCCTACTTCATTATTAGCGTACATAATAGAAATTAATATCGTATCTTTTCGTATCGCTCTTTGAAGCGCATCGAAACGAACACACCCCCACTCATCTACATCAAGATATGTCACTTCAAATCCCTGTGTTTCTAAATAAGCACAGCTGTTTAATACTGCATGATGCTCAATTTTACTTGTAATAATATGTTTTCCTTTTTCTTTTAATCTTTGTGCTGTACTTTTTATCGCCCAGTTATCTGACTCCGTCCCACCTGATGTAAAATAAATTTCTTCTGCGGATACTTTCAGCGTCTTCCCAATTTGTTTGCGGACCGTTTCTAGCGCCTGCCGACATTCTGATGCCATTTTATATATTCCAGAAGGATTCCCGTATTTTTCGCAAAAATATGGCTGCATCACTTCTTCTACTTCCGGACGAACCGGTGTTGTTGCTGCATTATCAAGATAAATCTGCTGCATAGACTTTCCTCTTTTCCATCATTCTTTACGAATTGCTTCTGAATAGATACTTTTATTTCTGCATACAATCAAATAACCCTTTATCTATGGTGTTTTCATGTCATATAAAACTTCCTATAAAAAAACAATTTTTACTGGAACATTAATTTTAACACTCTCTGGTTTTCTCGCTAGAATACTCGGATTCTATAACAGAATATTCCTTTCTAATCTGATTGGTGCAAAAGAACTTGGAATTTATCAGCTGATTTTTCCAGTATATATGCTATGTTTTTCTTTATGCTGTCATGGCTTTGAGACTGGAATCTCTAATTTTACTTCTCGTTTTTTTGCAAAAGGGCAAAAGAGGAACGCACACCGGCTTGTAAAACTTGGCTGCCTTCTCTCTTTTTTTCTTTCTATTATATTAATGTTTTTTTTATTTGAAGGTGCTGATTATTTAAGTACATTTATCTTAAAAGAAGCTTCTGCTGCTCCTTCTTTAAAAATCGCAGCACTCTCTCTTCCCTTTGTGTCCATAAAAGCCTGTCTCCATGGCTATTACATCGGTTTGAACCGCTCTGCTGTACCCGCAGTCAGTCAGATTGTGGAGCAGATCACCCGCGTTGGAAGTATTTATTTTCTTTCTGTTACCATTTTTATTTTAGGTGCCGATGCTCGTATTGCAGCCTGGGGAATGGTGCTTGGAGAAGGAGTTTCTACATTTTATACTATTCTTTCCTATTTTCGTACATACTTTTTAGAAAACAGAAATTCCCTTTTTCATAAGAAAGCAATCTTCAAAAAGAAAAATACAAAAAAAAGAGCAGATACTCATCGAAGCGAGCCTGCTCTTATTCCGGCAAAAAAACTTTTCTTTCACTTTTTTTCTTTTAGTCTCCCTATCTCCATCAATCATTTCAGCCTCACTGTAATCAGCAGCTTAGAAACGATGTTAATTCCTTTTATGTTGAACATATTTTTCCAAAGTCATACTCATGCTTTAGAAACTTATGGTACTTTAACCGGCATGGCATTACCGTTTCTATTCTTTCCCGCTACAATTATAAACTCTTTATCCGTAATGCTTATGCCGGCTATCTCTTCTGCCTATGACAAAAAACAGCACCAGCAAATGGAGAAAACGATTTCTGCCAGCCTGCACTTTTGTATTCTCATCGGTATATTCAGCACGTTTGCCTTTCTTATTTACGGAACCATACTCGGAGAAACCATCTTTCACAGTAAGGAAGCCGGAGAATATGTTCATTCTTTCTCTCTTCTTTGTCCATTTATGTATGCTGCACAAACAACATCCAGTATTCTAAACGGATTTGGTAAGACAAAACAGACACTCTACCACAATCTTCTCGGTGTTGGAATCCGAATCTTCTTTATTCTGCTCCTTATTCCTTCCAAAGGAATTTTCGGATATTTATTAGGACTTCTTGCCGGATACAGCCTTCAGCTTCTTTTAAATATTTATTATATTTATCGCACGATACCTTTTTCCTTTTGTGTCCAAAAGACGATTCTTTATCCTGTGATTACTGCGATAATCTGCGGAATTCTTTCAAAAAAATGCTTGGAAATCGCTACGGTTTCTCTGCAGATTCCTGCATTTTATATTCTCGCTGCCAGCGGATGCCTGTATTTTTTCCTTTTTATCCTTCTGCAGCTTTTAAGGGAGTATGTCACTACACAACTCGGGCAATCTGCTCACATAAAATAAGGCGCATCATCTGATGCGGAAAAGTAAGCGCCGAAAAACTTAACTTTTCATTTGCCCTTCGTATCACTTTCTCCGACAGACCAAGCGAACCACCAATCACAAAAGTCACCTGTGAAGGTACCTGCAAAAAAATCCTGTTCATCCGGTCGCCCCATTCCTGTGTACTATAATGCTTTCCATCAATACAAAGAGCAACAACATATTCATCGTCTTTTATTTTATTTAAAATCCGTTCCCCCTCTGTGTCTCGAATCTGTCTTTCCACAGATTCGGGACACGAATCAGGTGTCGATTCATCTGGACATTCCAAAATATCCATCGGATATTTCTTTCGGATTTCTTTTACATAATGTCCAATACCCTCTTTAAAAAATTCTTCTTTTACTCTGCCAACACAGACAATCTTTATTCCTTTCATAATACATTAATCGTCTCTTCTATCACCGAATAATAGAAGAAGACGTAACAACTGTAAAATAGAAGATGCAGCAGCAGCAACATAAGTAAGTGCAGCAGCCGTAAGCACCTTTCTTGCACCAGAAATTTCATCGTCATAAAGAATATGAGAATTACCAAGAATCTTTAATGCTCTCGAAGAAGCATTAAACTCCACCGGTAGCGTAACAAGCTGAAATATTACAGTAAGGGAAAACAGCAATACACCAAGCATGATCAATGTATGGCTTCCTCCAAGAATAATTCCGATCAAAATAAGCGGCCAGGAAATACTTGCTCCAAAATTCACAACTGGTACAATCGCACCGCGGATCTTAAGAGGCGCATAACTTTCTGCATCCTGAATCGCATGCCCACATTCATGTGCCGCCACTCCGATCGCCGCCACAGAAGTAGAGCGGAATGTTGCGTCAGATAAATTAAGAACCCGACTTCTTGGATCATAGTTATCTGTCAGATCTCCGGAAATATGCCGAATCTCCACATCATAAATTCCCGCTCCATGTAAAATACGCTCTGCCGCCTCTGCAGCAGTAATTCCCGCATGACTTCTTACCTTATCAAACTTCGCATAAGTAGACTTTACTCTTGCAGAAGCAAGCAGACAGATTATCATGCCTATTACAACCAGAATATATGTCGGGTCCCAAAATGCCCCGTAATATCCTCCATAATACATATCGATACCTCCAATCTTAAATGTAAGCAATTCTTTCTTCTCTTACTTCCGAAGTTCTTCATTGCTCTTAAATTATTATAAATCCTTTTCTTTTCATTATTGTTCAATACGGTAGGCAGCGATAACCTCCGCTGTATACATATGATGATAATCCTTCTGTGGGTACCATCTTCCATCCACTTCTGGATCAATAAATTCTTCTGGATTCAACTGCGTTTCCATAAGTTTTTTACATACAAAAACCATTTTACCTTCCTCAAAAGTCGGCTGTTCCTCATCGGTTTTTACTACATGAAAACCTACTTTGCTAATTTTATCTTCATCTCTTCCAGATACTTTTCCAAGATATCCCATCTCCTCCTTACGCTCTCCATCAAAAAATGTTAACGTGAAGAATTCTCCTGCATCTACAAATTCTTTTGTAAAGCGCTGTGGACGTATCCCGACAGTTACGACATTCTTTCCCCAAAAAACGCCCATCATTCCCCAGGAAGCAGTCATCGTATTCACCTTGCCTTCTCTCTCGGCAGAAATCAACATCCAGTCCTGACCAATTCTCTGAAATGGGTTTATATTTTCCTTTGTTATATCAATCTTTTCAAACTTCATTATGATATCCTCCTTAAAATTTCAATTAATAATCCAGCTTTCTTGCCGCTTCTACAATCATCTCTTCTGTTACAGTATATGGATAATGCGCAAGATCCTCATCTTTTACCATAAACGATGCACACTTTGCGACTTCTTCTACCGTAACACCAATTTCAGAAAGTTTCGTTGGAAGTCCGACTGTCTTATTAAAAGCAGTCAGCTTCTCGCACTCTTCTGCTTTACCATCAATCGTAAGCAGAAGCAAAACACCAAATCCAACGACAACGCCATGCAGATGATTCTCATCAAATCCAGGCAGATTGCAAAGACCATAGAAAAAGGCATGCGCAGCTCCACCATTATAATCCATCGTATGTTCTCTTGCCACAAGTAACGAAGCCCAGCCTGCTGTAATAATAATAGCAAGTGCTGCCTGCTCTAGCGCATAGGATGCTGTTCCCTGCTCGTTATCTTTTAATGCCTGTGCTCCATGTTCGAGCATTGCTTCCATACACATACGGCTAAGCTGTACTCCCATTGCCTTATAATGCTCTAACTGCTCACCTCTTGCAGAAATACTTACTTCATAATACTTTGCATAAGTATCTCCAATTCCAGCCCATAAATATTCTTTTGGCGCATTCGCAATAATTTCTGTATCAATAAAAATATGCTTCGCCGGCTCGAGAAAATGTACAAACTTGCAAAATGTTCCGTCTTCGTTATATACAATAGACACCGCAGATGTCGGGGCACAGTTTGATGCGATCGTCGGGAAAGAAAAATACGGCTTTTCAAGTGCAATACTTACAAGCTTACACGTATCGATTGCCTTTCCTCCGCCAACAGCAAATATCACATCTGCCTGTTGTACTGCTTCTAACTGTTCGAGAGCTTCTGCATTCTCAAAGGTACATTCTCCTCCAAACCATACAAAATCAACAATTTCAATTCCAGTATCTTCTACCGCACAAAGCAGCTTCTCCTTCGCAGCAGCCATCGCCTTCTTTCCACCAATAACAACTGCCTTGCTTCCATATATGTGACATTGTTTTTCAATCTTTTTATATGCTTCCGGTCCTACCGTATACGGTGGAACCTGTACTGAATAGTTCTCCATGATATACTCCTTTCTGTCCGTTTTATTATAGTAAAGTAACATCGCCCCGTCAATATACGATTCCTGTTCTTGTTCTTTCCCATCTCATATGCTACACTCATAGAGACTATCTACTTAATCAAAATATATAAAATAAAAAAGGAGTGTTTCATTTTATGTTAAACAAACAATACACAAACATGCTACAGGAAAAAGACGTTATCTTTGAAATATTCCAGTATGCTACAGAACGTGCCAAAGTCGTTGGAGCAGAAAATATTTATGATTTTAGCCTTGGTAACCCTTCTGTACCTGCACCTTCTATTGTAAACGAAACAATTGTCCAAAAAGTGAAAACTTTAGACCCTCTTGCCCTGCATGGATATAGTCCAAGCTTTGGAATCATGGAAACCCGCGAAAAAATTGCTGCCTCTTTAAATAAAAAATATGGTTCAGCCTACAAAGCCTCTAATATTTTTATGGCAATTGGTGCTGCTGGAGCTTTAGCTCACGCTCTTCGTGCGGTAACAAATCCCGGCGATGAAATTATTACTTTTGCACCTTGTTTCTCTGAATATAAACCATATACCGCCGGCGCTGGATTAAAGCTTACAATTATCCCTGCAGATATCGACACTTTCCAGATTAATTTTGCAGCATTTGAAGCCCAATTAAATGAAAATGTTTCTGCTGTCCTGATCAACTCTCCAAATAACCCTTCCGGAATTGTCTACTCTACAGAAACCATTGAAAAACTGTCATCAATCTTAACAGCAAAATCAAAAGAATTCCATCATCCAATCTATCTTATTTCAGATGAGCCTTATCGTGATATTATTTTTGAAGGAGTAGATGCTCCTTACATTGCAAATTATTATAAGAACACGCTAACCTGCTATTCTTTTAGTAAATCGATCTCTCTTCCGGGAGAACGTATCGGCTATCTTGCCGTACATCCGGATTGTTCTGATGCCGATAAGATTATTGAAATCTGTCCGCAGATTTCCCGAACAATCGGTCAAAATGGTGCCGCTTCCCTGATGCAGAGAACCGTAGCGGATGTCTGCGGCTGTACCTCCGATTTAAGCGTGTATGAAACAAATAAAAAAATACTTTTTGAAGCGCTTAGAGAATACGGCTACCATTGTGTAGAACCCGGCGGAACGTTCTATATGTTCCCACGTTCTTTAGAACCGGATTCCCAGGCATTTTGCAAAAAAGCAATGGAAAAAGATCTGATGCTCGTTCCTGGAGATATTTTTGGATGTCCGGGGCACTTCCGTATCGCCTACTGTGTTCCTACGCAAAGAGTGGAAAAGGCACTTCCCGTATTTAAGGAACTTGCCGAAGAATACAGATAACAACTATAGATAACTCACAAAAAATCAAGAATATCCCGTACTGTTATGTAGCAAATTACAGTGCGGGATATTTCTTTTCTATTTTATAACAATTTAATTCCTTAAAGATTCTTTTTCCAGAAATTCTATAAATTCATCTTCCGGCAATGGTCTGGAATAATAATATCCCTGAATATAATCACAACCGCTTTGTTTTAAAAATCTTACCTGTTCTTCTGTTTCTACTCCTTCTGCAACTGTCTCTATATCCATCTCATGCGCCATTCCTATAATATTACGCACGATACTTTTCGTTTTTGGATTCTCTTCCATCTTACGGATAAAGCTCATATCAATTTTTAATATATCAAAATCGTAATCCTGGAGCATGCCAAAGGAAGAAAAGCCACTTCCAAAATCATCTAAGAGAATCTTGGTATTTCTAATCCGAAAACTCTCAAGAATATCACTCCGATTTTCCCTGATGGCAGCGTATGAAGTTTCTGTAATTTCAAAACGAGTCATATACTCTCTGCCCACTTCTTTAAATTGATCTATTTCTTTTATGATTGTTTCCATCATCGCTTCATCATAGAAATCCATCCAGGATAAATTTACAGATACCGGAACAACAAACTTATTCTTTTCGTATCTTTCATTAATGAACTGCCACACTTTCTTAAGTACATAAAAATCAAGCTCGGAAATATGACCATCCTCTTCTATTGCCGGGATAAATAATCCCGGGGAAATGAATCCCTTTTCTGGATGAATCCAACGAATCAATGCTTCTGCTGAAGCAATCTTTCCAGTTTTCGCATCAATAACTGGCTGATAATAAACCTTAAACTGTTCCTGTGCGATTCCCTCCTGCAATTCTCCGGTAAGCTTTGCTTTGTCTACATAAGCCGCCTGCATAGAATCATCATAAATCATGTATGGTTGAACATATTCATCCGTAATATACTTCTTCGCAAGCTTTGCTCTGTCGATCATACCAGAAATCTTCATCGGTTCATCTTCTACATAAAAAATACCACATCGGATAATCAAATTCATCCTCTTACCGTCTTTGCAAAACTTATTCTCACATACTTTTGTCAGTTCTTCAAAGTCTAAATTCTTCTTATCAATCAGGCAGACAAAATGATCAGACTCTACTCTTGCAACGATCATCGGAGCCAGTCTTGAATATTTCAGCGTTTTATATATATTCTGAAGAACTGCATCTCCATTCTCCACTCCAAACAATTCATTCACTGCTTTAAAATTCTTTATATTAAAAAACAATACTGCATACTGTGTTCTATCAGATACTGCATTTAAAAAACGTTCTGTGTTGCGAATAAATCCCCGACGATTATATCCTCCTACCAAAACATCTTTTTCTGAAAATTCAGTAATATCCTCTCTCGCCCCGACAATAATATTTAATCGTTTATCTACATAAATATAAGAATATCTTTTTAACCTCACTTCACCTGTTTCATCTATCTCATGAACAGTAAAAGAATACTGTTTATCTTTGCAAAGACCTTCTTCTATTGCAGAAAGTTCCACACATTTTTTAAACTTCTCACACTCACTGTCCACAACGTCTTTCTGCGAATCATAAGAAGTCCAGCCTTCATATAATTCTTCTCTTTTCAGGTACTCTGATAAAACAGAAGATAAAATGTCTGTCTTTATCATCTTTTTTCTATTTGCATCAATAATGATAATATTCTCATAATTCTTCTGATAAATCTTTTGCGGTACATTCTCTACAAGATACCCTGCAGTAATATCTGTAAAATGTAACACTGCTCCAATTTCCTTTGAAAAAGAATTCCTTGCCATATCTACATTCACCCGCAGTACAGATACCTGTGCTTCTTTTGAACAGGCAAATGCCGTATCCATGGAAATGTCTGTTTTTCCTTCATGAAATGTCTTTAACATATTTTTTTGTGAAAACTTCTGACAAAAATTCTTTCTTAATTCATCTACCGGAATCATTTTACTGATCATCTCTATATAAGAGTCAATACTCTGACCTTCCCGACCTTCTAATTCCTCCTTCTTTCCGGCAAAAGAAAGACAGATTCCCTGGGAAACATTCGCTGATACAATGCCTACAGAGTCTAATGTATGACTCATTGCCATCTGCAAAAGCTTTATATAATCATCATTAATATCCCGCACATACATGACAACCTGCTGATTATCCTCTCTGTACTCTGTGCTTCGTACAATCTCCATGGAAATCCAGCGATATTCTCCATCAATAACTCTACGATACTGTAAACTTGCATATTGGCTGCCATCTGAAAAAATTCTCTTCAAATGTTCTATAGAACAAAATTCTACATATTCTTTATAATCCTCCTCATGAATATACCCTTCTTCAGCAAGCCCCATAAGACATTCGGATATACTTTCTTTTTGAAAACACTCCCTTAGCGGATCATTGTCTCCATGCTCTATAATCTCATAAGTATCTGCCTTTAAATCTATTTTTAAAATCCGGAAAAATATTGTAGACAACATCATTACCGCATCATTAAAATTGCTTGAAATGTTATCATAGAGAGTAATAGTATTCCGAACTCTTCTAGATACAATAGATTCATTAAATGGACGTACAAAATAATCGCTAGCTCCCAATTCGTAAGCCTTCCTCACGCTCTCTCCACCAATCTCAGCAGAAATAACAATTACAGGAAGCTGTCTAACCACTTTCTCCTTTTCATAATGGAAAGGGCTTCATATCCATCCATTACCGGCATATTCATATCAAGTAATACTAGCTTAAACTCTTCCCTGCTTTTCTCTAATATATCGATTGCTTTTTTCCCATTCTCAACCTGATAAATCTCATACTCATCCTCCAGCATACTTGCGAGAAGTTCCCTATTCAGTTCAGAATCATCTACTATCAGTATTTTTAATTTGTTTACACTCTGTCCGGCATCTAGCATGTTCATTTCCCTCGCTTCTCATATTATGCTGATTTTAGATATAGTAATCTAGAATAAGTATATCATCTATATAACAAAAATTAAAGATATTTATAAAAAAGAGAGGATTTTTACTTTTAATCCTCTCTCCTATTTTTATGTTTTACAGTACTTTTCTATATTCAGTCATTCAAGAATATCTCAGCATTCTTGCTGCGAAATATGTGTCATGCAACGCATGACATACTTCTACTGCATATCTGATATAATTAATCCTCAAAATATCTCTCGAGGAACTGTCTCGTTCTTTCTTCCTTCGGATGTTCAAATACCTGTTCCGGTGTTCCGTATTCTGCAATAGTACCCTGATCTAAGAAAAGGACTTTATCAGATACATCACGAGCAAACTTCATCTCATGCGTAACGATAACCATTGTTGTATGTCTGTCTGCCAGACCACGAATAACCTTTAATACCTCACCGGTAAGTTCTGGGTCAAGCGCTGATGTCGGCTCGTCAAAACACAGGATATCCGGCTGTAACATTAATGCTCTTGCGATAGCTACTCGCTGCTGCTGTCCTCCGGAAAGCTGATGTGGGTAAAAATCCATCTTCTCTTTTAATCCAACACTTTCAAGAAGAGCCTCTCCCTCTGCCTGAATCTCCGCAAGAATCTGTTTTTTATTCTCTTTAAAATCCGGACGTTCTTTTGCCATTAATTCTCTGGCTAATGTACAGTTACGTAACGCTGTATATTGCGGGAAAAGATTAAAGGACTGAAATACCATTCCAAAATGTAAACGGTTCTTTCTTATCTGTGCATCTCCCAGAGACTTATTATCATCTGCATCAAAGATTATTTTATCATTTACAATAATCTGTCCATGTGTTGGACGCTCTAAAAAGTTAAGGCAGCGTAAAAGCGTTGTCTTTCCACTTCCCGATGCTCCAATCATTGCAAGGGCTTCTCCCTTTTCCAGAGAAAAATCAATGCCCTTTAACACTTCAAGACTTCCAAAATTCTTTTTTAAATTTTTCACTTCAAGAATAGACATCAAAACCCCTCCTTATACTCTAAAATAGTCCATTTTCTTTTCAATCCATCCAAATAAAAGAGTGAGGATACCATTGAAAACAAGGAAAAATACTGCTGTAGAGAATAATGGCCAGATCAAGCCCTGTTTTGTGAAACGTTCTGCACACATGATAATCTCTGCAAGACCAATAATTCGGGCAAGCGCGGTATCTTTCGTAAGAGTGATTACTTCATTACTCATCGGCGGAATAATTCTCTTTATAACCTGTAACAGAATAATCTTAAAGAAAATCTGTGTCTTTGTCATACCAAGAACCTGTCCTGCTTCGTACTGCCCTCTTGATACACTTTCAATTCCACCACGATAAATTTCTGAAAAATAAGCAGCATAATTAATAACAAATGCAATAATTGCTGCTGTAAAACGAGAACTCATCGGCATAGAAAACAAAAGTCCTGGTGCATACAGTACAACGAACAACTGAAGCATCAGTGGTGTTCCTCTGATAATCCAGACAAAAGTTCTGCTTAACCATTTTAAAGGCTTAAACTTTGACATAGAGCAAAATGTAATCACTAATCCAAGTGGCAATGCCAAAAGTAAAGTGATAAAAAACAGCTCGATGTTAATAATGAATCCTGAACTTAAGGATTCCATTGGGCTGGTAGCCATCATAATCTTATCCTTCTTTCTTCATATATTTTGAATAATTTTAAGAATACCTCAGCATTCTTACTGCGAGATGCCCGGCTGAAACCACAACAAGAATCCGGTCTTTCTGTCCCTTTTCCTGTAAAAGATACTGAAATCCCGGATTCTTTTATATGTATTCATACGGAGCTTATACAGCTTCTATATCATACCATAGAAACAGTTATTTAATCAACATATCCTGTAAATCGTATTTCTTAGCAATCGTATCTACCGTTCCATCTTCATAAAGTTCTTTGATTGCCTGATTTACCTTTTCTGTCACATCGCTGCCCTTACGGAATGCGATACCATATTCCTGCTGACCAAAGTTATTATCCATGTTGATAACTAAATCTTCATAATCTGTTCCTTCGCCAACCATACCAAGAGCACATACACTGTCAACTAAAGCAACATCTGCTGTTCCTGATTTTACTTCCATGAGAGCCTTAGCCATAGAATCAGAAGCTACATAGTTCGCATCTTTAAAGTAATCCTTAGCAGAAACCTTTACTGTATCATCATCGGCAATAGAACCGTCAATCTTACCTTCACCAGTAGAACCCTGTTCTGCTGTAACAGTAAGACCTTTTACACTCTTCATGATTTCTTTTTCTCTGCTCTTCTTCATTACCATAGCCTGTGTATTGTAAAGATATGGATCAGAAACACTCATATTCTGCTTTCTCTCTTCGGTAATACACATTCCATTCCAAAGACAATCAATATTCTTAGAGTTTAACTCTACCTCTTTAGAATCCCAGTTAATTTCACTAAATTCTACATCAATGCCAAGCTTCTTTGCCACCGCCTGTGCCATCTCTGTATCAAAACCAACAAGCTCATTCTTTTCATTATAATAATTCATCGGTGCAAATAATGTAATACCAACTGTAAGCTTGCCCTTTCCCTGAATATAAGCCCAATCAGAATCAGAACTTGTACTTGTAGAACCAGCTTCGCTGCCACTCTTATTAGAAGAACCACATCCAACTAATCCTGTAACGCTCATTACGAGAACTAAAAGCATAGCAATTATCTTTTTCATAGTATCTCTCCTTTTTCTTTCCCTTATAATCTCTGCGTAGTTTTATCGATGCACTACACTAAAGTATTATAGCTAAAAGGGAGTTATTTGTCAAGATACAAAAAAACAATCCTGATTTGTAGATTTTGTATAGACGAAAAAAGAAAAAACACCCCTATCCCATCTGCTCTGTAGTCGCTGTGTTTAAGATGCTCGCCCGCATCTTGAACACGCTCCGAAGCCGCATCTGAGATAGGGGTGTTTTTTCTTTTTTCTGATTATCTAAATCTACAGTTAGTGGGAATGGGAATTGTCCAGAAGATTAAGGCTTTTCATGGAATTAAATTCAAAAGGATTGACATTTAAATTGTTGGATATACTTGAAATTTAGTTACATCAGGTGGAGGGAAACGCCTTATTTTTTTCACACAAACTCCAGATGGAAATTAGTATTTAAATCTTGGATGGAGATAAGGGGATTGTCCAAAAGGCTATGATTTTTAATCAGAGAACTGTTTTGCCATAAGAAAATCGCAAGAGATGACAACAGAAGAAATAGAACTCTTTATGTATATGTCAGTTTCTTGGAATTTGATTTCTTGGAAAATCATCTCTTTCTGGGGAATCCCCATTTTCACCAACTATGGATTTAGAGTAGTCAGAAAAAAGAAAGAATACCATATCCCAGATGCGGCTTCG
>OLRY01001273.1_pt1 | contig 24684 bp, 18 predicted proteins | sample 1672541 | NCBI WGS metagenome assembly OLRY01 (sample SAMEA3136697, study PRJEB25190) | human gut metagenome | biome: human gut; feature: human-associated habitat; material: faeces | place: Austria | collected 2013 | reverse complement strand
ATCAGAAGATAATAAAGGTGCTGGGACTACCTGATGGAAGCGTCAGATAGTCTTCTGCAGAAAAAAATAAAATTTTTTTTGTCCTATACTTGACACATCCACATGGACTTCGGCATATGTTTGCGACCATTTTAATTGAGCTTGGAGTCCCATTGTTTAAAATATCTGGTCTGTTAGGTCATAGTTCCGTTCATACGACTTACGAATATTATTGTGAGATCATGGACGAGCAGGATAAGATTATTGCATTTGTAAATAATACATTTGTACCACAACGAACCGGAACGGAGGGATAGCCATGCATAAGACCTTTGACTTTAAGAAATATGTAGAATATAAGGTCTATTCGGTAACAACAATCAAAAAGGGATATGGATTTCGTGTGTTGCTAACGTTTGCAGACGAAAGTACAAAGACACAGCAACATGCGGGCTTCACAACCAAAAGAGAAGCCAATGCATTTCGTGATGAAGTAATCGGACAGCTACATACCGGAACCTATATTGTGTATGGAAAAATCCGGGTAGAGGAGTTTATGATCTTCTGGTTGGAAGATATTATGCGTCCCCGAATAACAGATGACACTTATACAACTTACAAAAGTGCCATTAAGAATTACATTGTTCCACAGATTGGAAAAATGTATATGTCTACACTAAATCAGGGGTATATCAGAAAATTATATAATGCAGTTGCAGAGAAGTATGAATCAGTTGCGAAAAATGTCAGGACGCTCATGAAAACATCATTGGAGTATGCATTTAATAAAAATGTACTGGAAACAAATCCAGCGAATGGAATCAATTTACCGAAGAAAATAAAAAAGACAGAGTATCGTGTACTGAAAATTGACGAGAAGAAAACATTGACACTTCCGCAGGTGCTTCGGTTGATTGAGGCAAGCAAGGAGACACCGATTCATATGCAGATTTTATTTGCGGTATTGATGGGACTCAGAAGAAGTGAAATAAATGGTCTGAAATACAGTGATGTCGATTACATTCACAGGACGTTGAGAGTAGAGCGTCAGTTGGGAAAGAAGCCAAACAGTAAAGCAGAAGACTGTGCACCTAAGATGCTGACAAAGCAGGAAATTAAAACAAAAACACCTGCTGGTGTGCGTGAACTTCCAATACCGGATTATGTATTTGAAGCAATTCTGGAAGAACGGAAAACTTATGAGAAGAACCGAAGACGCAGACCAAAAGAGTTCCGGGACTGGAATTATATTTGCTGTTCTACATATGGGAATCCAAGGAGTAAAGGCTTTCATCAGAAATACTATAAAGACTTGTTGAAATCCTTGGATTTGCCTGATATTCATTTTCACCAGTTGAGAAATACCTATGCAACTATTTTGCTGAAGAATAGCTTTAATTCAAAAGGTGTTTCGCATTTATTGGGACATGCCAAGGAAATCATATCAGTAGATGTCTATGGAGATACGCAGGAAATCATAGAAGACTGTCTGGATGTATTGGAACCATTTATTGAAGAAGTTATTCCAAAAGAGCGGAAAGATCAGTATTATGATTATTCAGAAGTGATTGAAATAGACTTAATCCTGGAGGAATATTTCAACGCAGCATGATAAAAAATAGAATAGTAGTAAGAGAGAAAAGTACAAATAAGAATCGAACATTTGTACTTTTTTCTTGCCTTCATCTATATACTTTCAAAAAAATGTCTGATATAATAGGGACTGTTACAAGAACAAACAGTAAAAATATGACAGGACCGGAGGTTAGTATTTTCAATATTTCCGATTGCTGTTTTATCTACAAATATTAGTTTTGTGACTTTTATTCGTAACGAGGTGATAAACACATCTATTCACTACAAAAATGAGCTTTTCGTTACGAATCCGGATACGAATTTTTGGCTGATATTGGTCATAGTAAAAGTCACAAATGGAGGAATTTACCATGAATGAGTTCAAATTAAAAGCCCCATATAAGCCAACCGGAGACCAGCCACAGGCGATTGCAGAGCTTGTGAAAGGGTTCAAGGAAGGCAATCAATGCCAGACTTTACTAGGGGTTACGGGTTCTGGAAAGACTTTTACGATGGCAAATGTGATTCAGCAATTACAGAAGCCGACGCTTGTCATCGCTCATAATAAGACGTTAGCAGCTCAGTTGTACGGAGAGTTCAAGGAGATGTTCCCTGAGAACGCAGTGGAATATTTTGTCTCCTACTACGACTACTACCAGCCGGAAGCTTATGTTCCGTCATCCGACACTTACATTGCCAAGGACTCTGCCATCAACGATGAGATCGACAAGCTCCGCCACTCTGCGACAGCAGCGCTTTCTGAGCGGAATGATGTCATCATTGTGGCAAGTGTGTCCTGCATTTACGGACTGGGTTCGCCGATTGATTACAAGGAGATGGTGATTTCACTTAGACCGGGCATGATCAAAGACAGGGATGAAGTTCTGAAGAAGTTGGTTGAGATCCAGTATGACCGCAATGATATGGATTTCAAGCGTGGAACGTTCCGGGTGCGAGGAGATGTGGTTGAGATTTTCCCGGCGTATTCGGAAAAAATTGCATACAGAGTTGAATTTTTCGGTGATGAGATAGACAGAATAACAGAGATTGATACATTGACCGGTGAAGTGTTGAATGTGATCGGGCATGTGGCAATTTTCCCGGCATCTCATTATGTAGTGTCCAAGGAGAATATGGAGCGTGCCATCGGGGAGATTGAAGAAGAACTGGAGCAGCAGATCCGTTATTTTAAAGGGGAAGATAAGCTTCTGGAAGCACAGCGTATTTCTGAGAGAACGAATTTTGATATAGAAATGATGCGAGAGACAGGATTTTGTTCCGGAATTGAAAACTATTCGAGGCATCTGACCGGGCAGAAAGCAGGGGAGCCGCCATGTACATTGATTGACTATTTTCCGGATGATTTTCTGATCATGATCGATGAGTCGCATAAGACGATTCCACAGATTGGAGCTATGTATCACGGCGATCAGTCGAGAAAGACAACGCTGGTAGATTATGGATTCCGTCTGCCATCGGCAAAGGATAACAGACCACTCAGCTTTGGGGAGTTTGAAAGTAAGATTGACCAGGTACTGTTTGTATCGGCGACTCCGGGAGAGTACGAGGAGTCTCATGAACTGCTGCGGGCAGAGCAGGTAATCCGACCGACAGGTCTTCTGGATCCGGAAGTAGAAGTGCGCCCGATCGAAGGACAGATTGATGATCTGATCAGTGAGGTAAATAAAGAAACAGCGAAGAAGAATAAGGTACTGATCACAACACTGACAAAGCGTATGGCAGAAGATCTGACCGATTATATGCGGGAGCTTGGCATTCGTGTGAAATATTTACATTCGGATATTGATACTCTGGAAAGGACAGAGATCATCCGGGATATGCGTTTGGATGTATTTGATGTACTGGTTGGAATTAACCTGCTTCGAGAAGGTCTGGATATTCCGGAGATCACACTGGTAGCGATTCTGGATGCGGACAAAGAAGGTTTTCTGCGTTCGGAAACTTCACTGATCCAGACCATTGGCCGTGCGGCGAGAAATGCAGAGGGGCATGTTATCATGTATGCGGATAACATGACGGATTCGATGCGTATGGCGATTGATGAGACGATGCGCCGTCGTGAGATTCAGATGAAATACAATGAAGAACATGGAATCACGCCACAGACGATCAAGAAGTCGGTGCGTGATCTGATCAGTATTTCAAAGAAGGTTGCAGCAGAAGAGATGAAGCTGGAAAAAGATCCGGAATCCATGAGTGTGGCAGAGCTGGAGAAGCTGGTCAAGAAGCTGGAAAAGCAGATGAAGAAAGCGGCAGCAGAGCTGAATTTCGAGGCGGCAGCAGAGCTGCGTGATAAGTTGATCGAGCTGAAAAAGCATTTGAATGAGATGGAGTAAAGCGAAGAGATAGAAGAGGAAGAACAGATGGCTGAAGAAAAGAAAGAACTGATAAAGATCAGAGGTGCGAACGAGCACAATCTGAAGAATCTTGATGTAGATATTCCGAGGAACAAACTGGTAGTACTGACCGGTCTCAGTGGTTCCGGCAAATCATCCCTTGCATTTGATACAATTTATGCAGAGGGACAAAGACGATATATGGAATCTCTGTCTTCTTACGCAAGACAGTTCCTTGGGCAGATGGAGAAGCCGAATGTAGAAAGTATTGAAGGGCTTTCACCGGCGATTTCCATCGACCAGAAGTCTACAAACCGCAATCCGAGATCCACAGTCGGAACCGTGACGGAGATTTACGATTATTTTCGACTGCTGTATGCAAGAATTGGGATTCCGCATTGTCCGAAGTGCGGAAGAGAGATCAAGAAGCAGACGGCAGATGAGATGACCGATCAGATCATGGCACTTCCGGAAGGGACAAAGATCCAGCTGATGGCACCGGTTGTGCGGGGGAGAAAAGGAACCCATGTCAAGCTTCTGGACAGAGCAAAGAAAAGCGGTTATGTCCGTGTAAGGATTGACGGAAATATGTATGAGCTTTCCGAAGAAATCTCATTGGACAAGAATATCAAACATAATATTGAGATTGTTGTAGACCGTCTGGTTGTCAGACCGGGGATTGAAAAAAGACTTGCAGATTCCATAGAAAGTGTATTAAGTCTTGCGGAGGGACTTCTGGCTGTGGATGTGATCGGAGGGGAACCGCTGAATTTCAGCCAGAATTTTGCCTGCCCGGACTGCGGAATCAGTATTGATGAGATCGAGCCGAGAAGCTTTTCATTTAACAATCCATTTGGTGCCTGCCCGGTATGTTTCGGACTCGGATATAAAATGGAGTTTGATGAAGACCTGATGATTCCCGACAAATCACTCAGCATCAATAAAGGAGCAATCGTGGTGACAGGATGGCAGTCCTGTACCGATAAGAGCAGTTTTACTCACGCGATTCTGGAAGCGCTTTGCAAGGAATATCATTTTGACCTGGATACGCCGTTTGAACAGTATCCGAAGGAAATCCAGGATATTTTACTGCGTGGGACTAATGGAAAAGAAGTCAAGGTCTATTATAAAGGACAACGCGGGGAAGGGATCTATGACGTTGCATTTGATGGACTGATCCGAAATGTGGAGCGAAGATACCGTGAGACAGGATCGGAGACTATGAAAGCAGAATATGAGAGTTTCATGCAGATCACACCTTGCCGAGAATGTGGTGGACAGCGACTGAAAAAGGGTGCACTTGCGGTAACGGTCGGAGATAAAAATATTTCAGACGTAACAGCAATGTCGATTGAACGGCTTCAGCGGTTTATCAGCAGTCTGGAACTGTCAAAGACGCAGCAGATGATCGGCGGACAGATATTAAAAGAGATCAAAGCACGCCTGCAGTTCCTTCTGGATGTGGGTCTGGAATATCTGACACTTGCCCGTGCAACAGGAACTCTTTCCGGTGGAGAAGCACAGAGAATCCGGCTTGCGACGCAGATCGGTTCCGGTCTTGTGGGGGTGGCTTATATTCTGGATGAGCCAAGTATCGGCCTGCACCAGAGAGATAATGACAAACTTCTCGCAACACTCAAGCATCTCCGTGATCTCGGAAATACACTGATTGTAGTTGAGCATGATGAAGATACCATGCTTGCGGCAGATCAGGTAATCGACATCGGACCGGGAGCCGGAGAACACGGTGGAGAGCTGGTTGCCCAGGGAACGGCACAGGAGATCATGAAAGTAGAACGGTCGATCACAGGTGCATATTTAAGCGGAAAGATCAAGATTCCGGTTCCGGTAACCCGCGCAGTTCCGACCGGCTGGATCAAAGTTGTAGGTGCAGCAGAGAACAACCTGAAAAATATTGACGTGAAGTTCCCACTTGGTGTGATGACCTGTGTAACCGGCGTATCAGGTTCCGGTAAGAGTTCACTGGTGAATGAAATCCTTTACAAGAGTATGGCGAAAAAGCTGAACCGTGCCCGTGTGATTCCTGGAAAGCATAAGCGGATTGAAGGACTGGAAATGCTGGACAAAGTGATCGACATTGACCAGTCTCCAATTGGAAGGACGCCAAGATCCAATCCGGCGACCTATACCGGAGTATTCGACCTGATCCGGGATCTGTTTGCGGCAACCGCGGATGCGAAGGCGAAAGGCTATAAAAAAGGAAGATTCAGCTTTAACGTCAAGGGCGGACGCTGTGAAGCGTGTAGCGGAGATGGAATCATCAAGATTGAGATGCATTTCCTTCCGGATGTATATGTGCCGTGTGAGGTATGCGGCGGAAAACGCTACAACCGTGAGACACTGGAGGTAAAATATAAAGGAAAAAGCATTTATGATGTTCTGAATATGACGGTAGAAGAGGCGCTTCATTTCTTTGAAAATGTACCGAGTATCCGTAGAAAAATGGAGACACTTTACGATGTAGGACTTTCTTATATTCGTCTTGGCCAGCCGTCTACAACCCTTTCCGGCGGTGAAGCACAGCGGATCAAGCTTGCAACTGAACTGAGCCGGAGAAGCACTGGGAAGACAGTGTACATTCTGGACGAACCGACAACCGGACTTCATTTTGCAGATGTGCACAAGTTGACGGAAATCTTGCGCAGACTCGCGGCAGATGGCAATACGGTTATCGTGATCGAACATAACCTGGATGTGATCAAGACAGCAGATTATATTATCGATATCGGACCGGAAGGCGGTGACAAGGGGGGCACAGTTGTTGCGTGTGGTACACCGGAAGAAGTGGCAGAAAACCCGAATTCATATACAGGAAAATACATCAAAATGATGCTGGACAGAAAATGATACAGAAATCTTAAAAAATCCTGAACTTGAAAAAAAGACTTCCTATTTACTAGAGATTTGATTATAATAAGGTGAGTATGTGAAAGGGGAATCGTGATGTCAATAGATTTAGGAATTGATTTAGGAACAGCAAGTATCCTCGTTTATGTGAAAGGAAAGGGAGTTGTACTGAAAGAACCTTCAGTCGTTGCCTTTGACAGAGATACCAATATGATAAAAGCAATCGGTGAAGAAGCAAGGCTGATGCTTGGAAGGACACCGGGGAACATTGTTGCGGTAAGACCTCTCAGACAGGGCGTTATTTCCGATTACATTGTCACAGAAAAAATGATCAAATATTTTGTTCAGAAAGCACTGGGAAAGCGTACATTTAAGAAGCCGAATATCAGTATCTGTGTGCCAAGCGGTGTTACAGAGGTTGAAAAAAAGGCGGTAGAAGAGGCTGCTTTTGCAGCCGGTGCGCGGGAAGTACATTTGATTGAGGAACCGGTTGCAGCGGCAATCGGAGCCGGAATAGATATTTCAAAACCATGCGGCAACATGATCGTGGATATCGGTGGTGGTACATCCGACATTGCGGTGATTTCCCTTGGAGGAACTGTTGTGAATACATCATTAAAAGTTGCAGGTGATGATTTTGATGAAGCAATCGTCCGTTATGTCCGGAAAAAGCACAATCTGCTGATCGGAGACAGGACAGCAGAAGATATCAAGATCAAGATCGGAACGACATATCCTCTTGTAGAAGATGAATCAATGGAAGTAAGGGGACGAAATCTGGTAACAGGATTGCCAAAGACGGTCACGGTAACTGCTTCTGAGACTGAAGAAGCACTGCATGAGACTACAAGTCAGATCGTCGAAGCGGTCATTGGAGTTCTGGAGAGAACACCGCCGGAACTTTCCGCAGATATTCTGGATCGTGGAATTGTACTGACAGGTGGAGGCGCGCTGCTTCGCGGGCTGGAAGAACTGATTGAAGAAAGGACAGGCATTAATACGATGACGGCGGAAGACCCGATGAAGGTTGTTGCAATCGGTACTGGTCAGTATGTGGAGTTTATGAACGGAAAAAAAGATTTCTAGTGATAAGCACATGAGAAGGCTGTTTCTGTAGAGAGACAGCCTTTTTAAAAAGGAAAAAAGTATGGAAACAGTAAAAGGTTACGTAGAACACATTGTATTTCGCAATGAAGACAATGGATATACCGTATTTAATTTGAATAATGATGATGGCGATCTGACCTGTGTCGGAAACTTTAACTATTTATCAGAGGGAGAGCTGGTTGAGGTGAACGGAGAATATGTGGTTCACAGTGTATATGGAACACAGCTCCGAGTGCTGAGTTATGAGATCAAAGCGCCGGAAGATCTGCTTTCGATTGAACGCTATCTGGGATCAGGGGCAATCAAAGGGGTTGGTGCATCTCTTGCCGGCAGGATTGTGAAAAAATTCAGGGAAGACACCTTCCGGATCATCGAAGAAGAACCAGAAAGACTTGCGGAGGTGCGTGGGATCAGCGAACGTATGGCAAGAGAGATCGCTGTACAGGTAGAAGAGAAAAAAGATATGCGGAAGGCAATGATCTATCTTCAGAAATTTGGGATTTCAACGACACTTGCAGCAAAGATTTATCAGTTTTACGGTCCGAAGACCTATCAGGTATTGGAAGGAAATCCATACCAGCTTGCAGATCAGATTCAGGGGATCGGATTTAAGATCGCTGATGAAATCGCAACGAAGATCGGCATTCATTCAGACTCGGATTTCCGTATCCGGAGTGGTATTTTTTATACCTTACAGCAGAGTGTTGCCGAAGGGCATGTCTATCTGACAAAGGACGTGTTGCTTCGTCGGGCATCTGCACTTCTGGAAGTGGAGATTAAGGATATTGAGAAATACCTGATGGATCTGTCGATGGAAAAGAAGATCGTACTCAAAGAATCTGAAGAAGGTCTGCGGGTATACGTGTCCCACTTCTATTATCTGGAACTCAATACCGCGAAAATGCTGCATGATCTGAATCTGGAATATGAAGAAGCCAATGTAGTGATCGAAAAAAAGATCCATCAGATTGAAAAAGAAGCCGAAATGCAGCTTGACGAGAAGCAGGAAAATGCGGTCATGGCGGCTGTGCGGAATGGAATTATGATTCTAACAGGAGGTCCCGGAACCGGAAAAACGACAACAATCAATGCCATGATCGAATATTTTCACAGTGAGAATATGGAAATTATGTTGGCGGCACCAACCGGGCGTGCCGCGAAAAGAATGACAGAGGCAACCGGATGGGAAGCGCAGACGATTCACCGGCTTCTGGAGGTGAACGGTAATCCGGAGGAGGATGAGAACCCGAACCGGAACGGATTTGCAAGAAATGCAGACAATCCACTGGAAACCGACGTGATCATCATCGATGAGATGTCTATGGTAGACCTGCCTCTGATGAATGCACTTCTTACCGCAATTGTACCAGGGACAAGGCTGATCCTGGTAGGGGACTGTAACCAGCTCCCATCAGTAGGTCCGGGAAGTATTTTGAAGGATCTCATCGCATCGGAATGTTTTCAGGTTGTCATGCTGACCCGGATTTTCCGACAGGCACAGGAGAGTGATATTGTGGTAAATGCACATAAGATCAACCGGGGAGAACCGGTTCTTCTGGATAATAAGAGCCGGGATTTCTTCTTCTTAAAAAGACAGGATCCGAATGTGATCATCAGTGTTCTGCTGACGTTGATCCAGAAGAAGCTTCCCAAATATGTCAATGCAAAACCATATGATATCCAGGTACTCACACCGATGCGGAAAGGACTGCTGGGAGTGGAAAGACTGAACAGTATTTTGCAGCAGTATTTGAATCCACCGGAGCCGGGAAAAGCGGAAAAAGAATATGGCGATCACAAATTCCGCGTGGGCGACAAGGTGATGCAGATCAAGAATAACTATCAGCTTGAATGGGAGATCACAACCAAGTATGGACTGACGGTGGATAAAGGAATGGGAATTTTCAATGGCGATATGGGAATTGTCACCGAGATCAATACATATACTGAAACACTGGAAGTCGAATACGATGAAAAAAGAAAAGTAAAGTATCCGTTTGAATTGCTGGAAGAACTGGAGCTCGCCTATGCGATCACCATTCACAAGTCGCAGGGAAGCGAATATCCGGCGGTTGTCATCCCGCTTCTGAGCGGACCAAGACAGCTGTTTCACAGAAATCTTCTTTATACGGCGATCACAAGAGCCAGAAAATGTGTGACAATTGTCGGGAGTGACCAGACCTTCCATGAGATGATCCGGAATACCAATGAACACAACCGGAACACCAGTCTGGCAGAACGGATCCGGGAATTCTGCGGATAGTTACACTGAAAATGTAGAAAATCAAATCCGAAAAGCGGATGGAAAACTTAAAAAAGGTCAAAGAAACAATTCTGGAACTAATTTATCCCTCGAAATGTCCGTTTTGTGGAGAAATTGTAAGTGCAGGAAAGAAACATTCTACGGAACACAATGGAATCTGCAAGGCGTGCCGTGAAAAACTTCCTTATATTGGTGAAGTAAGATGCATGTGCTGTGGAAAGCCCTTGACAGATCCGGAAGAAGAATATTGTTATGACTGCACCAGGCAGAAGCATTTTTTTGTCGATGGAAGAAGCCTCTGGGTACATAAAGATGCAGTGGAAAATGCAGTTTATGCAATGAAATATCAGAACCGGAGGATTTACGGACAGACGTTCGGAAAAGAAATGGCAGAGCATTTTCTTTCTTATCTATGGGAAAGAAAGATCACATTGATTGTGCCGGTTCCGTTGCATTCACGGCGAAAAAGAAAGCGGGGATTTAATCAGGCAGAAATTGTAGCAAAAGTATTATCAGAAAGCACCGGAATTGCCATGGATGCAGGTGTTGTTAAGAGAATTAAGGCGACCAGTCCTCAGAAAGAGCTGGGCGATAAAGGGAGAAAACGAAATATCAGGGGAGCATTTGCAGTGCAGAAAAATGTAAAAGGAGAAAATATTGTTCTGATCGATGACATTTATACGACAGGAAGTACCTTAGACGAGGCGGCGAGAGTGCTGAAAAAGGCAGGAGCCGAAAATGTATACTTTTTGACGGTAAGTATTGGACAAGGAATCTGATATTTGTTATACTGAAAGTAATGCATATACGAATAAAACGTATGAGGTGACAAAATGTTAAATGAAAGCAAAGTTAAGCTGATGACAAGGATGGCGATGTACGAAAGCAAACAGGGAGAGGAAGATTTTAAGATCAGTTCCTATTATAAGAAAGATTACCGGAGCTTTCACACCATTGCTACGATCATATGGGTCACGGTCGGCTACGCTGTTGCAGTGGGAATCGGAGTTATTGCTTTTCTGGATGAACTGATGGGAAATCTGAATATGCAGTTTCTTGTGATGCTTGCGGCAGCTGTAATAATTGGATATCTGGTACTTGTTATTTTTTATGGAATCGTTGCTTCCCATTTTTACGGAACCAAACATGAAAAAGCAAGAAAGCGTGTGAAACAATTCAATCACGATCTTACAAGACTGAACAGAATGTATGAAAGGGAGAAACGATAATGAATGATCTGATAGTATGGAGAGACAAATTACAGGAATTATACGCGACGAAATCAATCTATATTGATAAAGCTGTGCAGTTTGTTCTGGCACTGGTCACATTTCTTATGATCAACCAGAATATCGGACTGATGAAAGCGGTGGCGACACCGGTTGTAGCTGTGGCGCTGGCAGTGATCTGCACCTTTCTTCCACCGGTTGTAACGGCATATGTGGCGGCAGGACTTGTAATCGTGCATCTGTTCAAACTGTCTGTGGGAGTGGCAGCAGCAGCGGCACTGATCTTTGTGGTAATGTTTATCTTTTACTGCAGATTCACTCCGAAAAAGGCACTTCTTCTGCTGGTCACACCAGTAGCATTTATGCTTCATATTCCGTATGTAGTGCCGGTTGCCTGTGCGCTTGTACTTGGGCCGATTTCAGCAGTACCGGTTGTATTTGGAACGATCATTTACTATATGATCGAATGTGTGAGAACTTCGGCAACAGCGATCACCAGTGCGGATGGAATTACTAGGCAGATTTCGCTGTTTGTGAAGACGGTATTCCAGGATAAGACTCTGTGGATCACTGTGATCGCATTTATTATCTCTATTTTTGTGGTATATACAGTGCGCCGGCTTTCGGTAGATCATGCGTGGAAAATCGCAGCAGCATCCGGTGCGGTTGTGAATATTGTTGTAATTGTGATCGGAGATATTGTATTCGATATACATACCTCTTATAATATGCTGATCATTGGAAATATTGCAGCAGTTGTGATTGGTTTTATCATGGAATTTTTCCTGTTCTCGGTGGATTATTCCAGAACAGAACGTCTCCAGTTTGAGGATGATGAATATTATTATTATGTAAAAGCCATCCCTAAGATTTCGGTGACAGCTCCGGAGAAGACGGTCAAACATATCAATGAGCGGAAAGAAACAGGTGAGATTGCGGGAGCAGAGCCGGAGAGAAGACAGAGGTCGAAGAGTGGGCAGACGGAAAAACCGGCAGTACGCAAAACAAAAACGGCTTCTAAGGTAAAACGGCCAAAGAGTCCGGCAGTTCAGCGGCCGACAAGAGTTGGGGGCAATACAGATGAAATCCTTCTTGCACAGAGCCTGAAGGAAGAACTGGATATTCAGAGCATTGTGGAAAATGAACTGAATAGCGATAACAAATAGGGAAATATTATAAAAAACAGGGGTATAAATAACGGATAGAAAAGGGGGTACACTGTTGAACACAGTATTAACACAGGTTTTAAAAAGATTTGTATCAGAATCGTGGTACTTCCCGCAGATCCGGGTAGTAGATGCTGTTGAGATACTGATTATTACATTTTTATTCTATCAGATTATTCTCTGGATAAAGAATACAAAAGCCTGGATGCTACTGAGGGGGATTCTGGTTGTTGCATTGTTTATTCTGGTGGCTGCATTTTTTAAAATGTATACGATTTTGTGGATTGCACAGAATTCACTTCCGGTCATGGCAACCGCAGTCGTGATCATTTTCCAGCCTGAGCTCAGAAGAGCATTGGAAAAACTGGGGGAAAAACAATTTGTTCCCAATATGGTAGCACTGGATAAAAGAGGAAAAGATAATGTACGTTTCAGCCAGAAAACGATCGATGGAATCGTAGAAGCATCCTTTGCAATGGGAGCAGTGAAGACAGGAGCACTTATCGTCGTAGAGCAGGCAATCATGCTGACAGAATACGAGAGCACCGGAATCGCGCTGGACTGTATTGTATCACCGCAGGTATTGATCAATATTTTTGAACACAACACACCACTTCATGATGGCGCGATCATTGTCCGTGGAGACAGGATCGTATCAGCGACCTGCTATCTCCCACTGTCAGACAATATGGGAATCAGTAAGGAGCTGGGGACCAGACATCGTGCAGCAGTCGGAATGAGTGAGGTGAGTGATGCTCTGATCGTCACCGTATCAGAAGAGACCGGGTATGTATCTGTAGCGATGGGAGGACAGCTTGTGCGCAATGTTACGCCGGAATATTTGAAAAAACGTCTGGAATCTATCAGTAAGAAGAGTGTGGAGATCGGACGTTTGAAAAAAATATGGAAAGGATGGAGATCGCATGAAAAAGGCGTTGACTAAAAACTGGGGTCTTAAGTTGCTGGCATTTGTATTCTCTGTCCTTTTATGGATAATTGTTATGAATATTGAAGATCCGGTGGACGAACGGACATTTTCCGGAATCCAGCTGACAGTGACACATCCGGAAATCGTAACAAATCCGGGCAATACATATCAGATTCTGGATGACAGCAGGACGGTATCCGTAACAGTAAAGGCAAAACGTTCTATTTTAAATAAAATTAAAACTGATGATATCAGGGCAACAGCGGATATGAAGAATCTGGATGTCAGAACCAGATCCCTGATCCCGATCGATATATCGATCCCTTCTTATGCAGGAAGGTTTGAGGCGACTGCCAACCCGATCAATCTGCGAGTAAGCATTGAACTTGGAAAATCAGAGACTTTCCCGATCACTGCAACCAGTTCGGGAACACCGAGAGACGGATATCAGGTGGGTGAGCTGAAAGCAAATCCGGAGAAGATTAAGATCAGCGGGCCAGAATCAGTAATCGATTCAATCGACAAGGTGGTAGCACTTGTCGATGTTTCAGGACAGTCTAAAGATGAGGAAAAAGAAGCAGAGCTGATTCTTTATGATAACAATGGAAAGATCATAGATTCGACACAGATTGAGAATAACCTGGGAGACGAAGGATTGAAGGTAAAAATCACCATGCTTCAGACAAAGAGTATTCCGGTAGAATTTGATACTTCACTGATCGGTACTGCGAGCGGATATCATTTCAGCGGAATCAGTATCCAGCCGGAAAGCATTCAGATCGTAGGCACAGAGGAGCAGCTGGAAACGGTGGATTCTATTGAAATTCCGGCAGAAGAGTTGGCAGAAGATGGTCTGGACCAGACAATAGAGAAGACAGTAGATATCGCCAATTATCTTCCGTACTGGGCAAAGACAGACCAGGACAGCGCAGGAGGCGTACCGATCGTTATAAAGATCCAGGTAGAGAAATTCGGAACTAAGACAGTTGAATTCCCATACAATTCCATTGCGCTGCTGAATGCACCAAAGGATTACAAGGTGTCATATGCAGAACAGGGCGATCTGGAAATTGTTGTGCGTGGTTCTAAAGAGGATCTGGATGATTTTACTCTTGAAAAAGGAAGCGTGTCAATCAATCTGAACGATTGCAAGACAGCGGGAAACTATAATGTTCCGATCCAGGTTACACTTCCTGACGGAATTGAACTTGAAGATACGATCAATGTACAGATCACATTGACAAAGAGCAGTGGAGGAGAAAATGATCAGTAAAAAGGTAACGATCAAAAATCCGACGGGATTGCATTTGAGACCGGCAGGACTTTTCTGCAAGATGGCACTGGAATATGAAAGTAAGATCACTTTTCATTACCGGGATACGGAAGGAAACGCGAAAAGTGTTCTGAGCGTACTTGGTGCATGCATTAAGTCCGGAGATACGATTGAGATCGTGTGTGAAGGAAAAGATGAAGAGAAGGCACTTGAAGCGATGGTAGAACTGGTGGAGAGTGGGATTGGAGAATAGCAGGAAAAGCGAATCAGGAGGTATAGAAAAGATGAGCAAAGCTACATTAGTTGTTATGGCAGCAGGAATCGGAAGCCGTTTCGGAGGAGGAATCAAGCAGCTGGAGCCGGTAGGACCAAATGGTGAAATTATCATGGATTATTCGATCTATGATGCAATGGAAGCCGGATTTGATAAAGTGGTATTTGTTATTCGAAAAGATCTGGAAAAGGATTTTCGTGAAATTATCGGAAACCGGATTGAAAAGAAAGTTGAAGTTGCATATGCATTCCAGGAAGTTGATGATATTCCGGAAGCATTTAAAGAAAAATTTGCAGAAAGAACGAAACCATGGGGAACCGGTCAGGCAATTCTCTGCTGTAAGGATGTGGTAAAAGAACCATTCTTGGTAATCAATGCGGATGATTATTATGGAAAAGAAGCTTATGTGGAAGCATTCAAAGAACTGACAACACCGGAAAAGCAGGCAGATAAAATGCAGATCAGCATGGTTGGATTCGTACTGAAGAACACATTAAGTGAAAATGGCGGAGTAACCCGTGGAGTGTGCAAGGTTGATGCGAATCAGATGCTTACAGAAATCGTGGAGACATCCAATATCATCAAGACACAGGCAGGTGCAGCAGTTGCAACAGATGGAAAAGAGACACCGATCGATGCAGACACGCCGGTTTCCATGAATATGTGGGGACTCACACCAGAATTCTTTGAGATCCTCGAAAAAGGATTCGCAGAATTTGTGGCAGCACAGGAAGAAGGCAATCTGAAAGGGGAGTATCTGCTTCCAACGATTATCGGAGATCTTCTGAAAGAAGGAAAAGTCGAAGTAAAAGTGCTGAAATCACATGATAAGTGGTTCGGGGTGACTTATAAAGAAGATAAAGAACTGGTTGTGAATGAAGTGAAGGCGTTGGTTGAAAAGGGATTGTATCCGGAGAAGTAAATAGTGTGAAATTAAGAAGGCAAGCAACAATGGATGAGACTATGGAGCTTGCCTTTTTCAATTGCAAATAATTATCAGATTTATGGAAATTATTTCGTGTCGAAAATAGACAAAAATTGAGAACTATTGTATAATAGACAAGATTAAGGAAGGAGGTGCGAAATGAGGAAAATATTGGTATTTGTAATGGCATTGAGTCTTAGTGCTATGTTTTCCGGATGCGGAAGTAATACAGATACTTCAGACAAAGTAACCAGTAATGTACAAGATACGCAAAAAGAGGACAAAAAAGATACCAGTCAGGAAAAGACAGAACAAGTAGAAAACAAATCTGAAGAAAAAGATGAAAAAAATGAGCAGGTAGTGGAAGATGCTAACAAAGAAGACAGCGGAGACCATGAAGCTCAAGATCAAATTCTGAAAATTTATTACATATCCAACAGTGAAGAAATCGAATGTGCTGAGATCAGAACAAATCTACTCCAGACAACAGATATCTGGAACGGCTTAATAGGGGAAGGCGTTCTCGGTGGCGAGTGTAAGATGAACAGCTGCAATGTCGATCAGGAACAGAAGACAATCGATCTTGATGTAGATTCCGGAACTGGTTCTTATATCAGAAGCATGGGGACGACAGGAGAACAACAAATACTCACATGTATTACGAAGTCTTTCCTGAAAACGTATGGATGTGAAAGACTTAAAATCACTGAAAACGGACAGGCATTAGAGACTGGCCATACAGTGCTTGAGGGATACATGACAGCAGATGAGTAAGAGAAGAGGAGTGTATAATGAAGAACTGGTTGAAAAAATGCAGTGTAGCATTGCTGATCTTTTCAATGATTGGTACAACAATGCCGGTATATGCGGCAGATGCGCCAGATGCAAAAACACAGACGACAACAGAGGACCAGACAGAAGAGCAGAAGTCTGAAGTACAGGCAGAAGAGTCACAGGTAGAAGAACCACAGCAGCAGGAACAGACTTCGGAAAAACAAGAATCAGTTGATGAAAATGTTGAAGGGGAACAGGATGTTCAGGAGCAGGAAGCGCCAGAGCAGGAAACGACAGAACAGGAGGCCCAACCAGAAGAAAGCAGCATGAATTATGCTTACGTGGAAAGTCCATATCTGCAGACGCCGGAGACACAGCGAATTGTTGTATCCTGGGGAACAGAAGACGAGTACATAGAGCAGATGGTACTTCATGTACGAAAAGATGATGATACCTGGGAAGACTGGTGTATCAGTAGATCGGAAGGAAATCTGTATCTTTTTGAAAAGTATTACGAAGATGAGTATCAGAGTGGAACCTATGAAGTTGTTTCCATCAGTGTAACAGAAAATGGAGAAACTACAGATTATGCGCTTGCAGACCTTAAGATGGAAGCGAAGTTCGGAGTTAATCAGGAATATGATGGCATCGATGAGCTTCAGCCGGTTGATGAAGAACAGGAAGAAGCGGCAGCGGAAGATGCAGCCGGTATTTCGGTTTCTACATTGAATGAAGATGGAACAATCGAAGAACAGAACAGTATCGAGGATGCACTTGATGCAGCACGGACAGATGTCCTTGCATCAACCCCGGCGATGATGTCGCTTGATGATGATTCTGGAATTAGTACACAGGCTGCAAGATCAGGCAAGATTGTTGTGGCACTGGATCCGGGACATGATGACAGAGATGCAGGAGCAAGCTATTACGGTTTACGAGAAGAGGCACTCACCTTGAAGATTGCTAATTATTGTAAGGAAGAGCTTGAAAAATATGCCGGAGTAGAGGTGTACATGACAAGGACATCTTCGAAGTGTCCTTATCCGAATGAATCACCGGCAGGTGGATGTATTACGGCGAGAGCAAATGCAGCGGCAAAAGCAGGGGCGAAGATATTTGTCAGTTTTCATCTGAATGCAGCATCATCAGCAGCAAAAGGTGCAGAGGTTATTATTCCAAACTATAACTGGAAATCAGAGGTAGGTGCACAGGGAAGAGAGCTTGCAACTAAGATTTTGAATGAACTTTCATCAATCGGATTGTATAACCGTGGATTGTACTACAAAACAGGAACAGATCCAAAGTATAAGTATCCGGATGATTCACTGGAAGACTGGTTTACTGTTCAGGTCGCAAATAAATACAACGGAATCCCAGGAATTATTGTAGAGCATGCTTTCCTTACAAACAGCGGAGATGTAAACAACTTTTTAAATAGCGAAGCTGGTCTGAAAAAGCTTGGAGTTGCAGATGCAACCGGAATTGCAAAATATCTGGGACTATCGAAAGAAAAAGTAGAATGGAAAACAGTTTATGGAAAGAAATACTGCTATGTAAACAATCAAAAAGTAACTGGTGAATGTCAGATTGGTGGATATTGGTACTATTTTGATGGGAACGGAGTAATGCAGACTGGATTTGTGAATCTGGGAAGTAAGACGGTTTATTATAATTCAGATGGACAGATGCAGTATGGAGAACAGAAAATAAATAATGCCTGGTATTATTTCGATACAATTACGGGTGCAAGAATTACTGGGTTCTACAATTTGCCGGGTAAGACGGTCTATTATGGATCAGATGGGCAAATGCGCTATGGAGAACAGAAGATAAATAATGCCTGGTATTGTTTTGATACAATTACAGGTGCGAGAGTAACTGGTTTCTATAATCTTTCGGGAAAAATATACTACTACGGAACCGACGGAAAGAAACGTTTCGGAGAACAGAAGATAAATGATGCATGGTATTGTTTTGATACTTCTACTGGTAAAATGGTTACAGGATTTTATAATTTACCAGGAAAAGTAGTTTACTATGGAGCAGATGGGAAGATGCTTTATGGAGAACAGAAGATCAATAATGCATGGTACTATTTTGATATGATAACTGGAAAGATGGCAACAGGCTTTTGTGAGTTACCTGGAAAGTGGGTATATTACGGAAGCAACGGAAAAATGCTTTATGGAGAACAAAAAATAGGAAATTACTATTACTATTTTGATTCTGTATTTGGAAGCATGTATTCTGGATGGAAGACGGTAAATGGAAAAGCAAGGTATTATCAAAGCAATGGACAGGGAAAAACAGGTGAGTACTGTGAAAATGGAAAATGGTATTATTTTGATAAGAATGGGGTCATGAAGAAGGGATTCGTCCAGTTACCAGAAAAAACTGTATACTATAACGGAAATGGAGTCATGCAGTATGGAGAACAGAAGATTAATAATGCATGGTACTATTTTGATACGATAACTGGAAAGATGGCGACTGGTTTTTATAATTTACCTGGAAAAACTGTATATTATGGAGCGGATGGAAAAATGTTCTATAAAGAACAGAAAATAGGAAATTACTATTATTATTTTGATGCTGTAACAGGTGCAATGGTAAAAAATGCTACCATAAATGGACATTATTATGATAATACAGGTAAAAGAGTAGAAAAACAGCAAGAAGCAAGCCATCTGATTGTGAATACTCCTACTACAAATGTGGCACAAATGGTGCAGTTCTATAAAAATACAGGTAAAACGTATCCGGCTGAAAAATTAAAAAAAGGTGGAGCGGAAAGTATAGAGAAATTTGCAAGTATTTATTATGAAGAAGCAACAGCTGAAGGTGTAGACCCGGCAGTTGCATGGTGCCAGAGCATGAAAGAAACTGGATGGTTACAGTTTGGTGGACAGGTAAAAATAGAACAGTTCAATTTTGCAGGATTAGGAGCTACTGATAATGGGGCTTCTGGAGCTGATTTTAGTAAATATGGAGAGAATGGTGTAAGAATGGGTGTCAGAGCTCAGATTCAGCATCTTAAAGCATATGCAGTTTCAGGATTAACGGAAAAAAATTTGAAATATGCATGTGTTGATCCTAGATTTAGATTAGTAAATAAAGGCTCAGCAAAATATGTGGAATGGCTTGGCACCCATGAAAATCCGATAGGAGCTGGTTGGGCAACAGGAGTAGATTACGGTCCAGGTATTATTAAATTAATGAACCAGCTTGAAAAGTAAGTACATATTGTAAAAGGCGAAAAATGAAGAAGCTTTTTGAAAGACTGATGAAAAATCGGTATTTCAAAGAGCTTTTTCTAGATAGTAGAACTAAAAAGCATAAAAATTTATTTTCAGAGTATCAGCAGAAGATTGTAAAATATACCCTAAAGTGTTAGAATGATTGAGTAATTATAACAAGAACGAAAGGAAAAAATGATGAGAAAAGTACCAATTTTATATATTGTTATTCCTTGTTACAATGAAGAAGAAGTGTTACCTATTACAGCACCACTTTTTTTGAAAAAAATTCACCAGTTAGTCAATGAAGGGAAGATTCTTGATGAAAGCCGTATTTTATTTGTTAATGATGGCAGTAAAGATGGTACATGGGAATTAATTAAAAAATTATCAAAGGAAGAATATCATTATAAAGGGATTGCACAAAGCAGAAATCGTGGACACCAAAATGCTGTTCTGGCTGGATTGATGACAGCTAAAGAAGCAGCGGATATTACAATTTCGATTGATTGCGATGGACAGGATGATATTAATGCAATGGATGCGATGGTAGATGCATATATGGCAGGGGCTGAAGTTGTTTACGGAGTACGAAGCAAGAGAGAAACAGACACATTTTTTAAGCGATTTACAGCAGAATCTTTTTATCATTTGTTAAATTGGATGGGAGCAGAAGTTGTATTTAATCATGCAGATTACAGACTGATTTCCTCAAAAGTATTAGATGCATTTTCTGATTTTAAAGAAGTAAATATCTTCTTACGTGGATTGATTCCGTTAGTTGGTTTTAACAGTACTTCAGTATATTATGAACGGCATGAACGAATTGCGGGTGAAAGTCATTATCCGTTGAAAAAAATGTTGGCACTTGCATTTGATGGTATTACCAGTTTGAGCATTAAACCTATCCGGATGATTACAGCAGCTGGAACAATTATTTCATGTCTTGGATTTTGTGCTATTATATGGGCAATTATTATGCAAGTTATAGGAAATACGGTTGCAGGTTGGGCGAGTATGGTTTGTATAGTAGCGTTTCTCGGAGGAATTCAGTTACTTTCACTTGGAGTTATTGGGGAATATATTGGGAAAATATATTTGGAAACAAAGGCAAGACCAAGATATATTATTAGTGAGACTACAGATGATGTTCAGGATTAAATATGTATGTTGAAAAATCCTTTTCCGTTAAGAGACAATAAGAATTTACTTAAATGTAGACTTGAGTAGTGGAAATATTGCGATATTATGTGAAACATGTTATATTACATAAGGCGTATGCTGTGATAAATATTGGAGGAATAATTTATGGAAAGGGTTGAAAATAAAAGAAAAGTCTATAATTTTAGAAAACTTATTGTGAATATTGCGGGAGATATTATAAAAATTGTATTAGGAATAATATTATTTATATTATCGATAGCTTCAATTGTATATACTTGCAAGTTATGCGATACGGACACTTTATGGGAATTTACTTTTTATAATAAAGATAATATTTTTAAGTATGTGATTATCATAATAGGAATGATAGTTATGTATAAAATATGTATTGTTTTGAAAAGGAACAATAAAATTATTAAATATAAATCTCAATATGGGAAAAAAATAGACATATATAAACTTTTAATCTGCATGCATTGCATATTAGGAATAGGATGGGTTGTTTGTACGCAATTGACACCTAGAGCAGATCAAGGATTTTGTTCGGCAATAGCAGCTAATCTTTTTTCAGCAACGTATGATAAAGCAGATTTCCTTAAGGGCGGATATTTGAATCAATACCCATTTCAATCAGGAATTATTTTAGTATTTAAGATAATATATAGCCTTTTTGGTATAAATAATTATATGGCATTTCAAATTTTAAATGTAGTTTCTGTAGTATTGATTGACATATATTTAATGAAAGTTTTAAAAAAAATCACACCAGTTCATGCGGAGAAAATAGGAATTCTTTTTTTGATATTATTTTTCCCGATGGTATTTTATACATCTTTTTTGTATGGAAATTTAATGGGATGTGCGTTTTCAACGATGGCTATGTATTATGAATTTGAGTATTTTGAAAATCATAAAGTCTGCAATATGATATTAAGTACTGTATTTATTGGAATAGCTCTAATGATTAAGTCAAATTATTTGATTGTGTTACTGGCAATGTTGATTTTTTTGGGCATAGATTGGATTATATCTTTAAAAAAGAAAAATATTATTTTTGCAGTAATTGTAATCTGTTCCTATATAATAGCAACATCTGGTCCGGTTAAATTGTTGAGTATTCAGGAAAATGTGTATTTAGGAAAAGGAATTCCTAAAATTGCTTGGATTGCTATGGGAATGCAAGAAACAGGTATGGCACCAGGCTGGTATAATGGATATAATGCAGACACATACTTAAATAATGATTGTGATTCTGAAAAAACAGCTGAAGAGGCTCAGAAATATATTAGGGAAAGAATGACATATTTTGCTGAAAATCCTATATATACAATAAAGTTTTATACAAAGAAAATGCTGTCTCAATGGTGTGAACCTACATTTGGAGGAATTTGGATTAACCAGTTTGAAAAGAATATTACTATTTCTCGATATTTGGATAGCATATTAAATGGCGGAAAACTACAAAAAATAGTAATTGAAGTACTGGATGTTTTGCAGTCGTTTGTATATTGGCTGGCATTTTTGTATGTGATTACTAATGGAAAACGAAAAAATATATTTATTTGGTTTCCAGGAACAGTATTTATTGGTGGATTTTTGTTTCATATGATATGGGAAGGTAAAGGGCAATATGCATTTACATATTTCTTACTTCTGATTCCATATGCTGCGATTGAAGCGAAAATGATTGTAGATTATTTGACAAATAAAGCGGATGAAAAATATGGAAAATAATTTTGATAAATTATAATATAAATTTCAAATTTAGATTTGAAATTTATATTATAAAAATGGAGGTTAGATATGAAAAAAGGATGGGGACTTCAAAATTCCAGAAGCAGAATGATTGCTTTGTTTATCGTGGACATGCTCACTGTGGTTTTGGATTCTTATTTAGCGATTATATTGCGCTTTAAATTGGATAACATCTGGGTACCAGAGGAGTACATGAACAGTGTAGAACACTACATGATTATAAATGTGATTACGACGGTAATTATCTTTTTACTGTTGAATCTGTATAATCGTGTCTGGTCTTATGCCAGTTTATATGAGATGCTATTGATTGTGTGTGCCGCAATGCTTTCGACAGCATTTCAGGCTTTTGGATTTAGTTTATTATATTTGCCGATTCCAAGAAGTTATTATTTCTTCTACTTTATTTTGCTTAGTATTACTACGTTGATCACTCGTTTTTCGTATCGGATTTTGCACACGATGCAGAATGGAATCAAAAAATCAGCGAAGCATTCTCGTAATACGATCGTAATCGGAGCTGGTGAAGCGGGAAATATGATCATTAAAGAACTGAAAAGCAGTAAGTATCTGAATCAAAAGGTTGTATGTGTTATTGACGATAATCCGTCGAAAAAGGGAAAATATATTCATGGAATTCGGATCATCGGTGGAAGAGATATGATTCAGGAAGCAGCAAAAAAATATGATGCAGAAGAAATTATCCTTGCAATTCCGTCAGCAGGAAATAAGGCTACCCGTGATATCTTAAGAATTTGTAATCTTACAGATTGTAAACTTAAAATTTTACCGGGCATGTATCAGCTTATCAATGATGAAGTTGGAGTATCAAATCTGAGAGAAGTATCGATTGAGGATCTACTTGGCAGAGATGCAATAAACATTGATATGGAAAGTGTTGGACAGTATGTAAGTAATAAACGAGTACTGGTTACTGGTGGAGGGGGATCAATAGGCAGTGAGCTTTGCCGTCAGATTGCTGCCCATAATCCGAAACTTTTGATCATATTTGATATCTATGAGAATAATGCATATGATATTCAGCAAGAACTGGTAAGAAAATATCCAAATCTGAAATTGGAAGTATTGATTGGATCCGTTCGAAATACAAGCCGAATTGAAAGTGTAATGGAATATTATCGCCCGGATGTTGTATTTCATGCAGCGGCCCATAAGCATGTACCGCTTATGGAAGACAGTCCGAATGAGGCGATTAAAAATAATGTATTTGGAACCTATAAAACTGCAAGAGCAGCGGATAAGTATGGTGTAAAGAAATTCGTACTTATTTCTACTGACAAGGCTGTAAACCCTACTAATATCATGGGAGCTTCAAAGCGTATGTGCGAGATGATCGTACAGACATTTAGTAAGTATTCCAGAACAGAATATGTAATTGTACGATTTGGAAATGTACTAGGAAGTAATGGTAGTGTAATACCACTTTTCAAGAAGCAGATGGAAGCAGGTGGACCAGTTACGGTTACACATCCAGATATTATCCGTTATTTTATGACGATTCCAGAAGCTGTATCACTGGTGTTACAAGCAGGAGCCTACGCACATGGTGGAGAAATCTTTGTGTTGGATATGGGTGAACCGGTAAAGATTGCTGATCTTGCAAAGAATTTGATCCGTCTTTCTGGTTATACTTTAGGTGTAGACATGGAAATTAAATATACAGGACTTCGCCCAGGAGAAAAATTGTACGAAGAGCTTCTGACAAAAGAAGAAGGTTTACAAAAAACAGAAAACGAATTAATATATATAGGAAAGCCATTGGAATTTGACGAGGTTCATTTCTTGAGTGA
>OLRY01001265.1_pt1 | contig 24900 bp, 20 predicted proteins | sample 1672541 | NCBI WGS metagenome assembly OLRY01 (sample SAMEA3136697, study PRJEB25190) | human gut metagenome | biome: human gut; feature: human-associated habitat; material: faeces | place: Austria | collected 2013 | reverse complement strand
CAAGTTTGTGCGTAAGCACAAATCTTGCGTGTGAAAAATCTTATTTTTCACACTAGCCTCCATTCCTGCGCTGCTTTTTACCGTGAAAATCTATAATATACTAAATTTCATGCTCTGTGACTGCTCTGTCATTACCGTTTCTTCTACACGAAGAAAGAAATGATCAGTGCAACGATAAATCCGGTTCCACCAACCAATGTCTCCATGATCGTCCAGGTTTTTAACGTTGTCTTCTCGTCAAGTCCGATCAGTGATCTTACCAGCCAGAATCCGGAATCGTTAAAGTGTGAGCAGACTGTCGCTCCACCGGCAACTGCTGCAACCACACATGCAAGATACATCGGTGATAAGGATGCGATCTCCGGCATTGCTGCTACAATTCCTGCTGCCATGGTCATTGCTACGGTTGCAGAACCTACACAGATTCTTACCAGTGCCGCAACTAAAAATGCTACAATAACGATTGGAAGATTTATGGATGCCACAGCATTACCAATGATCTCACCTAAGCCGGAGTACTGTAAAATATAACGGAGCACGCCGCCACATGCTGTCACAAGAAGGATCAGTCCTGTCGGCTCTAAAGATTTTGTGAGGATCTTCTCTAATTCCGGCATCGTGTATCCATGTCTTGTTCCAAGGATGAACATTGCGGCTAATGTTGCGATCAGAAGTGCTGCAAACGGCTGTCCTAAAAAGTTAAATAACGGTGCCACTCCTGCCAATGCCGGAACCACGCCTGCAACAGATTTCAATATGATAAGTACCAGAGGGATCATGATGATGGTAACGACCGATGCAAAACTCGGAAGTTTGGATTCATCAATATCTTCCTGGTTTGCGATCTGATCCGGAACCGGAACATAAAATTTCTTTCCGCAGACAGCTCCCCAGACCGGACCTGCAACGATCATTGCAAAAAATCCACAGCATACGCCGACTAAAATAACCCATCCAAGTTCCACATTTAACATTGTGGCAACTAATACCGGGCCGGGTGTCGGCGGGATAAATGCGTGTCCTACGGCAAGTCCTGCTAAAAGCGGGATCGCATAAAACAGGGAAGATTTCTTTGTTCTTTTTGCAAGAGAAAATGCAAGTGGAATTAAAATGATAAGTCCTGCATCAAAGAATACCGGGATAGAAATAACAAGGCCGGTGATTCCAAGCGCCCATGCAGCCTTCTCATCCCCAAATTTCTTTACCATTGTAACTGCTAAAGTCTGTGCTCCACCCGATGCTTCAAGTATCGCACCGAACATGGAACCGAGTCCTACCAGGAGGGCAATTCCCTTTAGCGTGTTTCCTATACCATCGTCCACCGCCGTTACGATTTCTTCAAACGGCATTCCTGCGATCAGTCCGATTGCAATCGCACCGATTAAGATCGAAAGCATTGCGTGAACCTTAAATTTGATGATCAAAACTAACAACAATGCCAGTCCGATAATTGCTGCAATAACCAGCCGGGTTGTATCTAATTCTGCGACGTTACCCATGATATACCTCCTTATTGATATTTGTATGACGTCTGATGTTTCATTGCGATTATTGTATTTTATTGATCATTTTTTGTCAATACATCTGATGTCTAGTTTGTTAAAACCTCTCTTTTAGACAAAAAAACAAGGTGTTTTCCTAAAAAAGCACCTTGTTTTTTGTATATTTTTCCGATATTGCATCATGTCATATGACGTCTTACCAGTTTTTGGAGTTTTTGTCCCTTACTCATTTTTTTGCTGCGCCTTTGCCTGTTTTTTCAAAATCATCTGACGATTATAATTGAGGTGCATGATCATCGCATATTTTGCACCCGCACTGTCTCCATTTAAGATTGCATCCGTGATCGCACGGTGGGTATCAATCGTTTCGTCTTTTAACTGGCGGTGTGTCAGGTTCACGAACGTGATGACCGCCGACTGAATGATCGGTACCAGTTTCTCAATGACTTTATTTTTGCTGCACCGCGCAATGTAAGTGTGAAATTCCACATCTTTCTGCAGATGGTTCTCCCCGGCAAGATACAGATTTTCCACCTCATCACACAGCCGCTTTAACTCCGCCTTTTCCTCGTCCGTCGCGTTTTCACTTGCCAGCATGGCGATCTCCGGCTCTAACATCAGGCGCACATTGCAGAGGTCTAACGCCAGTTCATATTTGTCCGTAAACCCTGAAAGCCCTAACGGATCATCCTCTAAGCGGTTCGTCCCGATCACATAAGTCCCGGAACCCCTGCGGACCTCAAGCACACCTTTGGAAACCAGGCTTTTTACCGTCTCCCGCACTGTGCTCCGCCCAACGCCGAACAGCTCTGCCAGTTCAAACTCATTTGGCAGTTTCTCACCTATTTTCACCGGCGTATGCAAAATATAATCCATCAGTTCTTCTTCCACATGCGGTGCTAATAATTCCCGGCTCTTTTTTTCCATATTGTATTATTTTCTCCTTTGTCCTGTGTGATGCATAAAGACATCATACCACTTTTTGCCGGATGTTTGAACGCAAAATTTTTAACGTGCCTTCGCAAAATAGTCATTCAAAATTTCCTTGATGTAGTGATAGCGTCTTGCATAAGAGTTTTCCACACGGATGATCTGCATATGATGCGCCTTACAGATCTCATTTTTCTGTCTGTCCCGCTCCCGTACCACTTCATCCTCAAAATGCTCCTTGCCGTCGAGTTCGATCGCAAAAACGGGCAGCTCGCTTTTTCCCCTCTTTTCATAGACAACAAAGTCGAATCTTCCCATATAAAACAGATTATCATAAGTGACATTATCCCGGAACACCTGGGATATGGCAACCTCTTTGTGGATCGTATATTTATTCCGGGTGAGCCAGATATTTTCCAGCGCATGTGTCAGGTTTTTCATAAATGCCGCTTCTGTTTCCGTGGAAAACGGCTGGATTCCAAGTGCTCTCGAACTGATATGCTTTTCCGTAATTTTGGATTCCCCGTTCATTTTCACATACTGCACCAGCTCGTACAGATCATCATCCTCATTTCCCTGATGAAGGCGCTCCAATTCTTTCCCGTCCGCAAGAAGGATCAGCTTGTCCTTCGCCCGCGACGTTGCAACATTGATCAGTTCCTTATTATTTTTGAGCCAGTCATAAGTTCCCTTTCCAGTCCGGTCGCTTAACGCCGTGGAAAACAGCACCACATCCTTTTCGTCTCCCTGAAATGCATGTACCGTTCCGCACACGACATGCTCAAATCCGTTTTCTTTGATCCCTCGCTCGATCAGTATCCGCTGATTCACAAACGGTGTGATGACAGCAATACTTTTATCAGGATTTTCCCCCGCATAGCGCATGATCTCCTCCACCTCTGCCGGAGAGGTATTCTTCATGTCACCTGGCCCGCCATCCACATTGACATAGACAAGCGGCTGTCTTTCCCTGCTGTCAGACTGCACCTGAAGTTTGGAGTTATAATATTTTTTATTGTTAAAGTCTATGATTTTTTTATTACAGCGGTAATGATTTCGCAAAAGTATCTCATCGCTGACCGCATCACAGGCAAGATATGTCTTATAAATGGAATTTTCGCGGTAATCATATTCATCCGCAACATGGTATTTTCTGCGCAGTTTCCGGTTCGTGAGTTCGTCCAATAAAATAACCGGCTTTAACTGCTGCGGATCTCCCACCAGCATCAGTTTTTCACCCCGGATGATTGGCACAAGTGAGACCGCAACATTGCACTGGCTCGCCTCATCCATGATTGTCATGTCAAACAGCGGTTCCGGTTCACCCAGTTTATGGGAAGAAATGCAGGTCGTTATCATGATTGGAAATACCTTCTGCAGCTTCTTTACATTCTCCGATTTCTGCAGATACTTGTTAAATGCTGCTGCCTGCTCATTCACATCTTCATCATCATCTAAAATTTTCCGTAAATCCTGAAACCTGTTACTTTCCAGCTCCTTGATGTATTTTGCGGAGGTATAATACAGATAACTGTAAAATTCATCCTCATTGCGGTCTAATAGAGCCATTGCATCCCGCTCAGATATCTCACCGATCTTCTGGATTTTTTCATCCAGATTCCGCAGCTGACGCCCCTGCAGATCCGTATGGAAATGAAAGAGCGTCGCCACATTTTTCATCCGTTCCTGATACTCCATGACCTGCGTTAACGTTTCTTTGCGCTCCGTCAGGTCTAAGACTTCCTCATATTCCTTTAACCTGCCGGAAAGCTGTTTCGCCCGGTCAATTCTATCACCTTTTCGACGATCTAACGTGGAAGAAAATACTTTAATGCCATGCACCTCTCTCCGCAGCTGGTTGATGTAACAGATACATTCTTTTACTTTTTCCTGATTTCCAAGGCGCAGTACCGGAAATGCGACCCGTTTTCCCTTATAAGTCAGGGAACTTAATTTTTCAAATACATTGTTTATGGGTACATTGTTGTAAGACGCAAACAGTACCGTCATATTGTTAAAAAATGCCGTCACGATCGTGTTTAAGATCGTATTCGTCTTGCCGGTTCCCGGTGGTCCCTGAATATAGGCAAGCGGATATTTCATGGCATTGTTAATTGCAAGAAGCTGGTCAAGATTGATGTTCTGGTTTAACAGTGCGATCGGATATGCCTTCGTTCTTCGCGGACGTTCCAAAAGATCGCCGAAAAATGCCCGGATTGGAAAAGTCACCTGCTCTTTTTCGTACATGTCAAGAATCGCCTTATACTCTTCATGCAGATTTAATGCACAGTCCATGCCAAGTCCGATGACATAGGGCATGTCATCCACAACCGCCCGTGCACCGTTTTTTTCTGTAATCGCATCTTTTATCTTTTCAAGATTTTTTTCAAAATCGGATAACAGCTCATATTCATCCGCATCTAAATACCTTCGGATATTTTCCTGCTCTCCCCCTATGGTAAACTGCGTGCAGATCGTGATATCTTCATCCGGTTTAAATGCCTTGTTTTTTACATCCAGATTCAGATTCCGGTATGCCAGCACATACAATCCATTTTTTGTATGGATACTTAAAATATTCAGTGCCAGCTTTTGAATATGAAGCGTTTTCCCCTGTTGCGTGCCCCGGTTCATGCGCCGCTGAAAATTTGTCACGATCTCTTTAAACTGTTCCTCCGACAACTGATACTCCCCGTCACGCACCTGATCTCCGTCGATATAGCGCACCAGTTCATAATCGGTCGTATACGGCGTGGCATCCAGTTTGCTGCACATTTCCAGATAATTCAGTATTTTTAAATTTGCCGTGTTTGCAAAAAGGTTCTGGTAGCGTTCCGGGTGCAGCGCGATATCTTCGATCAGCCGCTCATTCTCCGGGCAGTACGAGCCTTCCACGATCTCGGTCGAGAGGATGGAATCGATATAGATCTTATCGTATCCCTCAATCGAGCACCGGTTGAGATGAAGTCCGTCCACTTTTAAAGTCTTGTTCCGTGGGTCTAAGTCCCGGATTCCGATCCAGTAGTTCGTGTGCCTGCCCTCTTTGTTCAGATATTCAATTTTCAGCCATTTTCCTTCGTGGATAGCTTTGAAGATATCTCTGTGTATACTGTTCATATGTTTTTGCCAGTCTTCCCAATCCTCCTCGCATACTCCGCCAGCTCCCGGTTCGCTTCATTTAACGGCCCAAACTCTTCCACCGCACAGATACATTTTTTACAGCTGTCAATCAGCCGCTTTGCCGCCTGCACCTTATCCTGTCCAACCGGGTAAAATGCCTTTTCTGCCACAACTTCTGAAGCAAGTGCCACTGCTGCCTTGTACTCTACATCATTTTCCTGCAGGATTCCCGCTGCAAACGGAATGTTTTCGCGCCACAGCCTGTTGTATACCGGGATGCCGCTGCCCGCACCACCGATCACAAAAAACTGTGGACTGACCGGATCTGGATTCTTCTTACCACATCCAAAATTTTTGCCAGAGCAATTCTCTGCACTAAAATCTCTCGAAACAACTGCCTTCTCATGTCCCGTACACAAAAAAATCTGCCCCGTCACCGGATCAAAACTCTGATCCGCCACCCCGTATAATTCCTGCACATAATTTCCGGCAAAAATCTCCTCCGGTGTGCCGACGCAGTCGATGCGGTCGCCTCTGACACAGGCGATCGTATCGGAAACTTTCTGCGCAAGGTCAAGCTCATGCAGTGACATAATGACCGCCATCTTTTTATCCCTTGCAAGCATGCGGATATTTGTAAGTATATCCATCTTAAAGCCCATATCCAGATAGGAGGTCGGCTCGTCTAATATCAGGATTTTTGTATCCTGACAGATTGCCCGCGCAAGCATCAGACGCTGGCGCTGTCCGTCGCTGATCTTCATGAAATCCTGATCCTGCACTTCACCTGCATGGACAAGCGCGATCGCCTCATCCACTTTTGCCCAGTCCTCTTTTGACAGGATGCCAAATCTTCCCGTATAAGGATAACGCCCGGAGGCAACCACTTCCCTGCCGCTCATCAGCTCCGTGCGGAGGCGTTCTGTCATGACCATGGACAATCGTCTGGAAATCTGGCTGTCTTTTAATTCATCCATGGATGCTTCGCCCAAAAATACGGTTCCATCCAGTTTCTTTAACTGCTTTGTAATCGTCTTTAAGATCGTGGATTTTCCGGAACCATTCGGCCCGATCAGTGTCAGTATCTCCCCCGGCCGGACAGAAAGATTCACATCCCCGATCAAAGGTGTTTTATCATAGCCGACAGTCAGATGCTCTGTGCGGATCTCCTGCATATATGACTACCTCCCCTCCTGTTTTCTCAACATTGCTGCGATCACGACCGGCACCAGAAACAGTGCCGTAACCGAGCTGATACTGATTTCCGTCGGCGCAAACACGGTTCTTGCAATTCCGTCACAAAAAAGTGTCACAACTGCACCACACAAAAAACACCCCGGAATCAGGATAATCGGGCGCGCTGTTTTTGTCGCCATCCTCACCAGATGCGGCACTGCAATTCCGACAAAGGAGATCGGTCCCGCAAATGCCGTCACGCAGGCAGACAGAAGGCTTGATAAAAGAATCATCGTGACCCTCAACACTTTTACATTGACACCAATATTTCTGGCATATGCCTCCCCCATCTGATATGCCCCGATCGGTTTTGCCAGACAAAAAGTCACAAGCACTGCTGCGCCGACGATCACGACGATCATTTTTATATTTTCCCATGTCATGCCGGAAAAACTTCCCATCGACCAGTTGTGAAGATTGACGATATTCGAATCGCTAGCAAATGTGACGCCAAAGTCCGTGATGGCGGAACAGATATAACCGATCATGATCCCACAGACCACCAGCAGCGACATTTTTGACACGCGAAATGAAATTAAAAGCACGAATCCCATGGCAAGCATGGAACCCACAAACGCAGCCATAACCATGCCAAAGGAACTGATCATAATGCCTTTTTCCAGCAGGAAAATCATGGTAAGCGCCACCACCAGTTTTGCGCCGGATGAAATTCCAAGCACATACGGTCCTGCAATCGGATTCTGGAAAAAGCTCTGGAGTAAAAATCCCGACACTGACAGTGCTCCTCCTAACAAGATCGCAGCAAGGATGCGCGGCAGTCTGATTTTCCACACGATCTGTGAAAATGTCTCATCTTTTCCACTTCCCGCAAGGATTGTAAACAGATCCGATGTGGATATGTCCACACTTCCCGATCCGACATTCCATAAAAACAATACCGATAATATGATAATTGCAACAACAAAAGAGATGATATAACGTTTTTTCATGATTTCCTCTGGTTTATATGAATTCCTGTCAGTTGATTTTCTTCAAAAACCGGTACTCTGCATCCGTTTCCCCATTCAGTACCTTATTGAGATCCTCAATGAAATCACAGGTTCCACTGGTCTGCTGGTAAAAATTGTTTCCGGTTGTGTAGACCTGTCCTGATTTTACTGCTTTAAAGTCGGCAAACAGACTGTTTTTCTGTACCAGTTCAGCGATCGATGTCAGTTCTCCCTCTATTGTACCATTGTAAATGAGAATGTCAGCATCTTTTTCGGCCGCATAGAAATCTTCCATCTGCATTTTTAATGTGGAGAGTGCATTTTCCTCTTCCGGGACATAACCATTTAAGGAATAAGTGCCCCCCGCAAGTTCGATCATTGATGATACATAATCATTTGGTTTCCGTACCGTAATCGTTCCATCCGATGCAACTGCAAAAAATGCTACCGACAGCCCCGTTTTTTCTTTTTCCAAAATCGGCTCAATATGTGCTGCCTGCGCATCAAAAAACGCTTTGGCCTGCTGTTCTCTCCCGAACAAAACGCCAAAAAGCTTTATCCATTCGAGTCTTCCAAGCGGGTGCTTTTCATAGCTGGAGCGCTCGATCATGACCTTGATCCCAAGTTCTTCTAATTTTTCTTTCACTTCCGGGTTGTGCGTAATCATCGTATTTTCAATCGCAAACGTGCATCCACCGGAAAGTAAAAGTTCATAGTCAGGCGCACTGTATTTCCCGGCATAGATCAGATTTCCCGCTGCCATCGCATCTGCCGCCTCTTTTACATACCAGTCTTTTTCTTTTACTCCTGTATATTTCAGATCGGAGACAGCACCGATCTGGCAGACTAAATCCATCACCGCACTCGACACCAGATATACATTTTCAAGCGGCTGTTGTAAAACTGTCACATCTGCCGGAACATCCGCCGGCACTTTGACACCTTTTGGCACAAGCAAAAAACGACCGTTATCCACGATCGTAATCAGCTTATAAGCACCATATTGTTCTACTTCAAACTGGTCGGCGTAGGATAACTCCATACGCCCATTGCAGTCTAAGTCTTTAAAACCTGCCGTTTCCGGAAATTGAAAAGTCAGGGTGTAATCAATCTCATGCGGCGTACTCATTGCCGTCGTATCACCGATCACATCCATTTCACATGGGATTCCATCAATTGGAAATGTGAATGTAGAGTTTCCACCTTCATTTTCATTGAGATATTTCTCCCCGTTCACGATCATGTAATCGTAATGCGTACTGCTCCATGTGATCGTCGCATATGCCACTCCATCCTTCACAGTAACTTTCGCCTGTGAATCCACAGTTGCTTTTCCGCTGCCGCCTTCTAATGTGACTTCCACCGTATATTCGCCATCCTCAGGAACTGAAACTTCTGTGCTGTCTGCCCGTTCTGCGGCATCATTTCCAGTCATGCTTTCTTCTGTTCCATCCTGATCTGCCGTTCCCTGCACATTTTCCTCTGCTGTCTGTGCATTTTCCTCTGTGACTGTACCTGCCGCTCCCTGTGCACTTTCCGTGGCTGTCTGACCAGCCCCGCCTTCTACTGCAGCGGCATTATTTTTTGCACCGCATCCCGTGAATATCTGCATGCACATCATTGCGGATAAGATTACTGCGGTCACTCTCTTTTTATTCATACAAATCTCCATTTATTAGTTATCTGTCTCCTGCGGATCAGAAACGCTTACTTTGTGATCGTACCACTCGCCTTTTGTGCCGAGGATTGCAAGATCAAATTCTTCATCTAATGCTTCTACCGGCACATCAAAACCATATACCTCGTCGGTGGTTCCATCACTGTATTTTACAGTATCCGTTGTCGGCTCTAAAATATCAGCACCGTCTTTTTTCGCATCATCTGCTGTTCCGACAAACAGATTTACAATTTTTTTTGAAACAAGGCTGATATGGATCGTCATTTTTCCGTTTTCTACGGTAAGGATACCACGTCCCTCATCTGCCTCATTTACATGAAACATGCTGCTGTCTGTATCAAACTTTGCGGTGTAAACACCATCCTCGAGAGTACCAACGGTACTCTCTGTGGTGGATGTTGACTCAAGGTTTCCAAGGGAATCAATTGCATCTTTTGTATGATCAATATAGATCTGCTGGATTGCTTCGATTCTTCCAAGTCCTGAAATCTGTGTATCAACGCTGTCAAAATATCCACTTGCTGTGAACTGGCTCTTCCAGGAATCTTCGTCGTCACCTGCCATATCGTTGTTTGCATGATCTCCTGCAACAACCATAAGAGGTCTTAAAACAACTTTTGTATAACCGGCTTCTTTTACTGCCTCAATCACATTTTCGCATGCTGTCTCTTCCGGCTCACCCTCAACAGTTCCGATAAACACATTATCATAGGAAAGATCTTTCATCTGTGCTGCCATCTGGCTGTAGCTTACTTTTGCAGAATGAGAAGTTCCATGTCCCATAAATACGAATGCAGTTCCATCTTCTTTTGCTGCATCTAAAGAATCATATCCTGCTGTCTTTACTGCCTCTGCTGTAATTGCTTCTGCAACTTTTGCCTTATCCTCATTGATCACAGTTGCGTCAGATCCTACTTCACCAAGCATTGGCTCTGCAACGGTAACTGTCTCAAATTTGTCTTTATAATTGTCAAGTGTCTCTACCAGCTCGTCATACTCTGCACCATGCATTAAGTGTGTCGGCTGAACAACAAGATTTTTTACTCCGTTGTCAACAGCTCTCTCTAATGCCTGATCCACATTATCAATCTTTTCGTCATCTCTTGCCTGTACATGGTTGATGATGATCTGTGCGGTAAATGCTCTTCTTACAGACCAGTCCGGATATGCTGCTTCCAGTGCTTTTTCGATTCCACTGATATCCTCGGCACGACTGTCGTTAAATGAGGTACCAAAACTTACTACAAGAAGTTCATTTTCTCCGATATTATCTTCATTTAACGGATCATCCTTTGAGGCATCTCCTGTATCTCTTCCGAAATAATCCGGATCTGCGTTCTCGCCGGAAACTAATTCCTTCTGTGCATCTGTCAATGCATCCCATGCCTCTTTTGCCTCTGCACACTGTGCGTCCGTATCATCATTTCTTGTCTGAACATAGATCGCATCGATCAGTTCTGCGACGTGATCGGCTGCCGCCTGATCGTCAACTTCCGTGCTCTCTACGGTTTCCGTTGCCTCTGTTTTCTCTGAAGATACTGTCTCAGAGGTTTTTGCTGTGTCTGTTGCTGCTGTGTTGCTTCCGCATCCGGCGACCATACCTGTTGCAAGCGCTAATGTGGTAAGTAACGCAATGGTTCTTTTCTTCATAATGCTCTCCTTATTATAATATAATGTATCGTTCATAGTACACAGTGGAATTTTTCCACACAAAGAAACACTCCGCCTTATTTGAGGGCGGAGTAATAAGTCTGCATAAATAAGCTGACAATCTGACAGCCTACATTTACGGTACGACCAATTACTCGTGATCCGGGAAATATTTCCCTGTACCAGACAACTGGCAGGTTTCCTGGCTGAAAGATCATCACACAGATTCCGCCTTCCCAACATACTGCAAAGTACATCAGTGACTTATCTTTGGAATCTGCACTCCCTAATCACAGTGACGAGATCGTACAGGAATCGCACCTGTTTCCCTTTTAACCAACCTATTTTTAATATGAAAACTATACTGTACTTTATGTACTGCTCCATTTCCCGGATAAAAACAGCCGGCACCAATTATCTTCTCTATGAAACTTTTAATATACTAGCATATCCACTACCTATTTACAACAACCACTTTTCTCTTGCAAATCATTCAAAATATGGTATACTAATCAAGTATTTGCAAAAACATATCTGGAGACGTATCGAAGTGGTCATAACGGGGCGCACTCGAAATGCGTTAGCCCTCCGGGGCACGAGGGTTCGAATCCCTCCGTCTCCGCTCTTCCAAAAGGAAACACAATTTGCTTTATATTCGTGTTTCCTTTTTTCTTTTCACACTTTTTCGTGATTACCCACAATTTCATAGCCAAAGTACCATATTTTTTTTAATTTATGTCTACCATTTTTTGTCAAAAAATAGTAAAATAAGTGTAATTAACCTATAGGAAAGGGAGCTTGATATCCATGAAAAGCAAAAGCGTAAAAAATTCACTGACACTAATGTGTCTTATGATTGTTCTTGTATCTGTCATAGTCATTGGCGGTATTTCAATTTCAAATATCAGCACTATGACTTCCACGGCAAACAAGAATTATGAAAATGCCAGGTTAGATGGGTACAATACTGAGATCAAAAGTCAGGTACAGTCTGTCATCGCTATTTTACAGGCAGAATACGACAAATCCCAAAACGGTGATCTGACTGAAGACGAAGCAAAAAAAGAAGCAGCAGAGATCGTCCGCAACATGCGTTACAGGGATGATGGAAGCGGTTATTTCTGGATCGATGATACCGACTACAACCTCATTATGCATCCGATCTTAACCGATCAGGAAGGTAATAACCGTTACGATCTGACAGATCAGAATGGCGTCAAGATCATTCAGGAGATCATGAAAGTCTCGACCGGTTCTGACGGCGGCGGCTTCAATGAATTTTATTTTACGAAAGCCGACGGTGTTACCGTAGCACCAAAGATCGCGTACTCTCAAATCTTTACCCCATGGAACTGGGTTGTTTCCACCGGTAACTATGTAGATGATATGGAAGCGGAAATGAATAGTTCCAAAAACGAAGTTCAGGCGAAATACCATACTATGATCACAGTCATAATTATAATTGATCTGATTTTTACAGTTATCGTATTCATTGCTTCCCGTATTTTCGGTAATACGATCTGCAAACCTTTGATCGAGATTCAGAATTTTGCAAACAGGATGTCGACCGGAGACCTGACTACCGGAGTCAATGTTTCAAGTAACAATGAACTTGGAAAAACAGCCGGTGCACTTGATCTTGCACAGCAGGAGGTTGTCGGACTTATCTCCAACATTGATGGAGTTTCCTCTCATTTACAGTCCGCCGTTTCGGATTTCAAAAAGAATTTTGACAGCATGAACGAATCTATCCAGAACGTTTCGACTGCAATCAATGAAATTGCCCAAAACAGTAACTCTCAGGCAGCATCAACTTCAAGTGCCTCTGAAAATATTGCTGAAATTGCCGATGGCATCGCAGATACTTCCTCAGAAATGGAATCTCTTGATCAGAATGCACAGCTGATGCAGGATCGTTCCAATAAGTCCATGGAAACTTTACACAGACTGATTGATGTCAATTCTACAACCAAGACTGATATTGATTCTATGTATAACCAGACTGCCCAGACAAATGATTCCGTCAACAAGATCAGTCAGGCAGCTACCCTGATCAGCGAAATTGCATCCCAGACCAACCTGCTTTCTTTAAACGCTTCCATTGAGGCAGCGAGAGCCGGTGAAGCCGGACGTGGATTCGCAGTTGTTGCAGAAGAAATCGGCGGACTTGCCACCCAGTCTGCGCAGACGGTCAGTGAGATCAACAATATCATCAGTGAATTAAGCCAGAACTCTGAAAAATCTATGGAGCTTATGAAGAAAATGAGCGAGGCATCTGACGAGCAGGTTGCAGCACTTGAAAGCACACAGCAGATGTTTGAAGACTTAAAAGGTGCTCTCGATTCCTGTATGGCGTCCATCCAGACCATTACAGGAAAGATCAAGAATGTCAATTCTCAGCGTGAGCTTGTCACAGAGAGTATCGATACCCTGACACAGCTTGCAACCGACAATGCATCCTCCACAGAAGAAACTTCCGCAATGGCAACCGAGCTCGATGCCGTTGTCCGGAAATCTTCGGATCTGGTATCTGCTTTAGCAGATGATATTGAAAAACTTTCTGCAGATATGAAACAATTTAAGCTGTAAATCATATGAACGATATACAAATTAATATTTGCTCAAAAAAACCGTGCGGTAATTTTAATCCGCACGGTTTTTATAACTAAAAAGCAGAACTGCACCCGTGCAGCCCCAGCAGTAAAACGAGTGGAGCAGGCTCAATGCCGCTTCCTCTTAAGCAAAACATTTTTTGATCTGTTCTGTGATCTCACCGTCTATCCATCCCTTTTGCACCATATTTTCCAATATCTCACATGCTGCCTCGTGCGTCATTCCGGATTTATACGGTCTGCTCTCCGTCAGTGCCTGATAGATATCAATGCACGCCATGATACGTTCCTGCCTGTTTAGCTCGTCGGCAGTTTTACCGAACGGATACCCGGTGCCATCGAGTTTTTCATGGTGGAGCGCCGCCCAGTCACGGATATCTTCCATTCCTTCTGCCTGTGATAAGATCAGATATGTGTATCCCGCATGATTTTTCATTTTAGAAAACTCCTCGTCCGTCAGGCGTCCCGGTTTTTCTAAGATATCATTTCCGATTGCTGCTTTCCCGATATCGTGCAGCGCGCCTGCCAGGTACATTTTCAGCACCGTCTCCTCGTCATCACCGAGATATCTGGATAATCTGGCTGCATTTTCCGCAACACCGAGTGAATGGCGGCTTGTAAATTCGGATTTATAGTCGATGATCTTTGCAAACAGATTGGCAAAATTTTTGCACATTTCATCGCTTAAATCCCGCTTTTTTCTCGGAACAATATTCCACAGCCGTTCTTCTAAATCTGCATCTCCAAGACTCAAAAAATGTTCTTGCCCAAACACTTCCAAAAAAGCATCTACGCATGCAGTATCAAATTTTGTCCCTTTATTTTTCAAAAGATAATCTTTCGCGCGCTGCCACACGGCATCATCAAATACCGGCGTCCGGCAGAACGCATCTAAAATATCACACAGATGAATGATCCTTGCAAAAAGAGGGATCTCTTCCCACGTTTTTCCAAATGGTCCGCTTCCATCAGCATTTTCATGGTGATATAAAATCACATTTTTCACATCCGTCAGAAACGGGTACATTTTTAAGTTTTCCTCCCCGTAAATGCAGTGGATGCCAAGCTGCTTTGACGTTATATTTTCCGTATTATTTTTTGTAAGGTCATTGTGAAATTCCTCATAAATATACTGCGTCAGCGCATTGTCGTGCAGCAGCGAACACGCCGCGAGATCCTGCAGGGCATCTCCTGTAATTCCCATTTTTTGTGCTGTGCATACGCTCATATATGCAACTCTTTTTCCATGTTTTGTCGCAACATGGGTCAGTTCCGCTTCGACACAGTCGAGTGCATAAGAGCATGCACCAAGCAGACCAATAATGTCTAATTCCATTTCCCATTCACTTTCTTTTTTATTTTTTTCTATCTTAGCACACTAAAATCACTTTTGATACCACAGAATTGCTTTTCATTTCAGAAAATTATTTCTGCGGGTGAACGCCGTTTTTCCACCGTGCTCTGACAGCATGAACGGCTCATTTTCCAGATTTTCAATTTCAATCTTTTCTTTTACGCAAAGCGGATGTGCCTCCGGCAGCACGACCATGTATTCATCCATTTTTGACATATCACTTTAGCAGCTTCTGCCACACACTCTCACTGTGACCGGCATCTTTCTCATACAAATTGATATACTCTCCCGCCGTGCTGCGATCCTTAAATGCCGGGTACAAAAATCCGCTCTCCGGCACGCCCGGCTCATACTCGCCCTCTAACGGACTGACCACACAGATCAGATATTCGTACACTTCCTCTGAGCCCTCCTGCCATGCCTTATCGGTCCCTTTGACCGGGACATCGTATCTCCCGTGGAACAAAAAACACGCATATGGGCACCCCGGCTGATATTTCTCTCCAAGCAGCTCATAGAAAAGATCCGGGAATGCATCGTCTTTCAGACCTGTCTCCCTGATCCCGTCAAAGAGCTGCCAGATACTGCCCGGCTTTCTTTTTTCTTCCGGGATCCGGTATTCTCTTAACTGTTCATTTGTTTTTGAGATCAGCACCGTCTTGGCAAGTTCTAAGTTTTTGGCTCTTTCGGATGCAGACAGTTTTAAGAAATGCGTATTGAATGTTCCATCCACATATCCCTCTTCGTCAAAATATGCGCCTGCGATCCGGTCTATGGATGCCCGTGCGGGAGTCATGCGCCTGGTCAGTTCTAACATGTCGTCGCGATTTATCATTTTGGTCCTTTCATTCCCGTAATTTATTCCATTAAATTTACACTATTTTTACACTATTTTTCACTATTCTTTCACTATTTTTTCTTAATTACTTTCCTTTTTTACACCAGCCCCTGAATCAGGATAAACAGGATCAGCAGCGGCAGTATAAACTGGAAATATGGCTTTAACTTTTTCGAAATCTTAAGGCCCTCTCCCGTATTTGCCTCGTCAATATATTTATCAAATCCCCAACCCCACTTTGTTACGCTAAACAGCAGATAGATCAGTGAACCGACCGGAAGAAGCAGGTTGCTGACGATAAAATCCTCACTGTCGAGCACATCACGGCCGCCTATCAGATGCAGGCTGCTCCACACATTGTAACCCAGTACACATGGAAGACTTGCGAGCAGGATGATCACTCCATTGATAAGTGCGGCTTTATTTCTGCTCCAGTGAAACATATCCATACAAAATGACATAATGTTTTCAAACACTGCCATGACCGTCGAAAAACTTGCAAAGGTCATGAAAAGGAAAAACAGACATCCCCAGATCCGCCCGCCAGACATATTGACAAACACATTTGGCAGCGTGATAAAGATCAGGCTCGGTCCGGCATCCACTTCCACTCCATAGCTGAAACATGCCGGGAAAATGATCAGTCCAGACATAATCGCCACAAAGGTGTCAAGACCGCAAATTCTTGCGCCCTCACCGGCAAGCGAGTGATCTTTGCCCATATAACTTCCGAAGATCTCCATTGCGGCAACGCCAAGACTCAGTGTGAAAAATGCCTGATTCATGGCTTCCGTGATCACATTTTTAAGCCCTGTCTCTGCAACCGTGTCCAGATTCGGGACAAGATAAAACTTCACGCCTTCTGCTGCACCCTGCAGTGTAATACTGTGCACCGCGAGAACAACAATCAGAATCAGCAGCGCGCTCATCATGATCTTGCTTATTTTTTCCAGTCCGTTCTGCAGTCCCCTGCTGCACACAAAAAATCCCAGTATCACGGTAAGTATCATCCAGAACGCCATCTGTCCCGGATCTGCGAGCAGATTAGAAAATACTGCCGCAGTATCGTCCGCAGTCATGCCGGTCTGGAATTCGCCTTTTAAAAATTTAAAGAAATACGATACCATCCAGCCTGATACGGTCGTGTAATACATCATCAGCATATAGCAGCCAAACATTGCGATCCAGCCGTGAATATGCCACTTGCTGCCTTCTTTTTCGAGTGCTTTATAACCTAACACGGCGCTTTTTCTGCTGGCGCGCCCCACGGCAAATTCCATGGTGAGCACCGGAAGTCCCATTGCTATTAAAAATATCAGGTAGAACAGGACGAAGATGCCGCCGCCGTTTTGTCCAGCCACATAGGGGAATCGCCAGACGTTTCCGATTCCGATGGCGCAGCCGGCGCTTACGAGCAGAAAGCCCAGGCGGGATTTGAAGGATTCTCGTTTCATTTTTATTTTGCTCCGTTTCTATTTTATTTTTTACTTGGTGGATTCAAATTCTTTTAGGGCGCTAAGTGCCTGACCACCAAGCAAATACAATATTCCGGTGTTGAAGATCGTCATCAGACCGATTCCGACGTCGCCGAGGTCCCATACGAAAGTGTAGGCAGCGATTCCGCCGATGAACAGCATAACCAGTGCAAGGATTTTGTACAGGGTCTGAAAGATCCATTTATCTCCAAATAAATAGGCGACATTGCTTCTGGCATAGAAGAGGATGCCTAAGAATGTGGAGAAACTGAATAAAAACAGTGTCACTGCGATGAATATGACGCCAAATTCGCCCAGGTGATAGCGCATTGCGGACTGGAGAAGATCCATGCCTTCTTTTCCTGCTACGATATTTTCCGGTGCAGTGAGCATGATCATAGCAGTGCAGCTGCAGATCACAATGGTGTCGACAAATACGCCAAGTGCCTGTGTCAGTCCGGCGCTGACCGGTGTCTCACATTCGGCTGCTGCGGCTGCACAAGGAGCAGAGCCGGAACCGGCTTCGTTTGAAAACAGTCCACGCTTGATGCCATTCATAAGGACAGCGCCGAAGCCGCCGGAAACTGCCTGTCTTAGCCCAAACGCCTCCTCAAAAATCCGACCAAAAACCGCCGGGATGCTTCCAATATTTTTCAGGATAATAAATATCGTGATCGCAAAATAGCAGACCGCCATAACCGGTACGACCACGTCAAGCACTTTTACCGTCGCATTTTTCCGAAGGACGATCACCGCCGCGATCGCAACCAGTACGATCGTTGTGTAGAGTGGCGGGATGCCAAATGCATTTTCAAAGGAAGATACCACGGAATTGCTGATGACCTGGCTGATGCCACACCAGCAGATCAGTCCTGAAATTGCAAAAAGTACCGCGATCAGCACATGCTTTTTCTTTTTTTTCAATTTTTCTTCACAGAAATGATGGATATAATATGCGGGACCTCCGCGATATCCGCCATACAAAGGATCTTTTTCCTTGTGTAACTGTGCGAGCGTCCCCTCCACAAATGCGGTCGAGGAACCGATCAGCGCAGTCACCCACATCCAGAACACAGCACCGGCACCGCCTGCCGAGATTGCCGCCACAACGCCTACCAGATTTCCCATGCCGACTCTGGTAGCCGTCGAGACGATCAGCGTCTGAAATGTGGAAAGACTGTCCTTTGTTTCCTTTTTTGCCATAAGTGCTTTTATCATATCCGGGAAAAGCCTGACCGGCAAAAATCTTGTGCGGATCGTAAAATAGATTCCTGTCGGAATCAGAAGAATTACAAGTAAAGAAATCCCTATGCTGCTTTCCTGCGGCAAAGGGATCGTAATCAGATCTCCCCATAAAAATGCGTAGATCTTTTCAATGACCGAGACTATCATAGTATATACCTTTTCCATCCTTAGTTTGTACTTTCTCTATCATACTATAGATTGTCTCTTTCATGCAATAAACAAGTGATAATTTCATGTAATATAGTTGAAATATTTTTATTCTGTTACATTTTCAGTTTCCGGAATTTTAAATTTCTGGATCATTCCCTGCAGACTCTCTGCCTCACTGCTCATCTCCTGACTGGCAGCCGCACACTCCTCAGATGTTGCAGAATTTGTCTGCACAACGTCATTGATCTGCTCAATTCCCTCATTGATCTGCTGGATTTCTGTTGTCTGTGTCTCTAATGTATCCGCAATATGTGTAACGTCTTCCGTAATCAGCTTGGAGTTCTCTGCTACCTCCTCCAGCTGTGCCGCAGTCTCTTCCGCGATTATCATACCTTTTTCTACCGCATTCACAGATGTTTCAATCAGTGATGCTGATTCTTTTGCCGCCTGGGCACTCTGTTCAGCTAATAAATTTACCTGATTCGCTACAACTGCAAATCCTTTTCCTGCCTCTCCGGCCCTTGCCGCTTCAATAGAAGCATTCAACGCCAACAGATTTGTCTGGGAAGCAATTTCATTAATTGTTGCAATAATCTTATCAATCTCTTTTGATGCCTCATTAATCTCATGCATAGAAGCAACCATTTCATGCATCTTACCATTGCTGTCTGAAATGGCATTTCCAAGTTCATCCACTCTTCCACTGATTGCTTTTGCAGATTGTGAATTTTTTTCTACCTGTTCAGAAACCCCGGCAACTGTAGCCGTCAGTTCTTCTACAACCGCTGCCTGATTCGTAGCTCCATCTGCAAGATCATTGGAACTTGATGCCACCTGGTCTGCTGCACTTGAAACCTCACTCGAAACATTTTTAATTCCTTTGATCGTTTCTGCCATACTCTTCTCAAATGACATGAAAGAATTTAAAATACCGACAAAATCTCCCTTCCACTCTACTTCCGGCTGAACATCAAAATTTCCTTCTGAGAACAGTTTCATTGCACGATCAATATCATCTACATAAGTTCCCAAAATACGAATTGATTTGCGCATACTGTGCGCCAGTCTTCCAATCTCATCTTCCGAATGATATTCCAGCGCACTGTGTAAATTTCCTTCTGTCAGTTCCCTTGCAACGTCTTCCACTGCACGTAACGGATCCAGAATTGTTTCAAGTACCTTTTTACTTATTACCTTAGCCAGTGTGCATGCACAAACCAGACAGATAATAATACACACCATTCCTGCAACAGCAAAAATAATTGTAGTTCTTGCAGACTGCTCACTTACTTCATCTGTGATCTCATCTAATCTTATGGCAATTTCCACAAGTTTATTTAATGCAGGTGTACAACTATTAAAAATTTCATCAATCGCTTTCTCTTTTTCGCCATTTTTAATTTCTTCTATAATCGAATAACCAATGTTTCCCCAATCAGAAAGAGCAGATGCATACTCATTATATTCCTCATCCGATAAGACTTTGGTTTTCTTTAATATTTCCAGCTGCGAATCCACTTCTGTAAGCAGCTTTTTTACATTCTGCTCATAACTGTCATAAGCAGATGTATCATTATTTAATGCCATTTCCCTGATATTTCTCGCTGACGTATTCACATTGATCCTGCAGATTTTTACCGCCTGATCCGCAGCATTGACATCATCTATATAATGTAACATATTAGCAAATAACACACCTATGACCACAATAGAAAACAGACCCGAAATCAACATCATACTAATGACTTTTCCGTAGCCATAGTTTATCCTCTCCTGCAGACGCATATTTTCCAATTTGTCTTTCATTGTACTCTTTTGTGACAACATAGATTGTTATTTCCTTTCTCTATTGAATTTTTGAATTTTTATTCTTATATACCAAATTCCATTTTCAAAGTCAATACGGTTTCGGTTCAATTTTTCATATTCTACTTTTCGCATAATATTCAGCACATCCCACGCAAAAAAATTCAGCACTTTTACCAAAAAAGAAAACCACCACTCCCCGGCTCCCGGTTTGTGATGGTTTCCTGCTATATTATTCTGTCCACTTCTTAAATTCTTCATCCGTACATTTCACATAATGTGTCCCGGACACCAGATGATCCGTTCCCTTATTATAATCAATGCCGGAAGTCTTGTAATCGTAGCTCATTGCCACACGATTTTTTTCCACGACCGGATTCGGTGCAGGTATCGCAGAAAGAAGGCTCTTCGTATATGGGTGGATTGGATTCTCAAAGATTTCCTCCGTTGTTCCGGTCTCTACGAGATGTCCCAGATGAAGTACCCCGATGCGATCCGAAATATATTTGACCATGGAAAGATCATGTGCGATAAACAGATACGCGGTTCCTGTCTCCTGCTGGATATCCTTCATCAGGTTAACGACCTGTGCCTGAATGGAAACGTCCAGCGCAGAGATACACTCATCTGCAATGATCAGTTTCGGGTTCATGATCAGCGCTCTCGCAATTCCGACACGCTGTCTCTGTCCACCGGAAAACTGATGCGGATAACGGCCCGCATGTTCCGGCGCAAGTCCAACTTTTGCCAGGATGTTTTTGATCTTTTCCTCACGCTCTGCGCGTGTCTTGTACATATGATGGATATCTAACCCCTCGCCGATGATATCGCGCACCTTTTTTCTTGGATTTAAGGATGCCATCGGGTCCTGGAAGATCATCTGCATCTGCGTGCGCAGTGCCTGGCTGTTTGCCTTATTGATCCTGCCGCTGATGTCCATTCCATTAAAATTGATCTCCCCGGCGGTCGGATCATAAAGTCTTATGATACTTCTTCCGATCGTTGATTTTCCGGAACCGGATTCCCCGACCAGACCATATGTCTCACCCGGATAGATCTGAAAACTTACGTTTTCCACCGCATGCACGGTATAATTATTACTTACCTTAAAATATTGTTTCAAGCCTTTCACGGTAAGAAGAGGCTTACTGTTTTCATTCACCGTCATCGATCTTTGCCTCCTTCTTCATTCGCGCAATACGCTCTTTTAATTCAGGCGGCATCTCTGCCTTCGGTGCCCGCGGATCTAACAGCCAGGTAGCCGCATAATGTGTATCTGTCACCTGAAACATTGGCGGATCTGCCTTGTCGTCGATCTCAAGCGCAAACTGGTTACGCGGTGCAAACGCATCGCCCGGTTTTTCGTTTAACAGGTTTGGCGGCGAACCAGGGATCGTGTAGAGTCTCTCATCCGCAGTGTCAAGATCAGGCATTGCAGAGAGCAGTCCCCAGGTATACGGATGTTTCGGATCATAGAAGATCTCATTGATCATACCTTTCTCAACGATTTTTCCGGCATACATGACATTGACGTAATCTGCCACTTTGGCAACCACGCCGAGGTCATGTGTGATGTAAATAACGGAAATGCCTCTCTCTTTCTGTACCCTGCGGATCAGCTCGATGATCTTTGCCTGAATCGTAACATCCAGTGCAGTCGTCGGCTCATCACAGATCAGAAGATCCGGGTTGCAGGCAAGCGCGATGGCAATGACCACACGCTGTCTCATACCACCGGAGAGCTGGTGCGGATAGTTTTTCATACGTTTTTCCGCATCCTCGATACCAACCTCTTTTAACAGTTCTACTGCCTTATCCCAGGCTTCTTTCTTCGGTGTCTTAAAATGCCAGATCATACCTTCCATGATCTGTTTTCCGATCGTCATGGTCGGATCAAGACTCGTCATCGGATCCTGGAATACCATAGCAATTCTTTTTCCATTGATATGTCGTCTGATCCACTTTTTATCTTTTGTTAAAATGTCTACCGTCTGCGGTGTTCCATCCGCATGATGATAGGAAAATTCTATAGTACCGCCCGTTACTTTCGCATTGGATGCCAAAATACCCATGGCAGCTTTCATTGTTACGGATTTACCGGAGCCGGACTCACCAACGATCGCAACTGTCTCGCCCTTCATCAGGTCAATATTGACTCCACGGATGGCGTGCACGCTTCCTGCAGTCGTCTGAAACGTAATATCCAGGTCCCGTATTTTTAAAATCTGTTCTTTTGTCTCTGACATATACGAATCCCCTTTCTTACATTTCTTTCAGCTTCGGATCTAATGCTTCACGTAAACCATCTGCTACAAGGTTAAAGCTTAACATCAAAAGAGCCATTACAACGATCGGCGGAATGATCTGGTACGGATGTGTGGTAAAACTGTTAAATCCTTCGGAGATCAGTGAACCAAGTGAACACTGCGGCACCGGAATACCAAGGCCTACGAAACTTAAGAACGCCTCGGTAAAGATCGCCGTCGGGATGGAGAACATTACCTGTGTAATGATCGGTCCAATGATATTTGGCAGAACTTCTTTAAAGATAATAAAGAAATTTCCTGCTCCAAGTGTCCGTGATGCAAGTACAAATTCCTGCTCTTTTAATTTCAGCATCTCAGCTCTTGCGATACGGCTCATGCCGACCCACTCCGTCAACATCAATGCAAAAATAATGGTAAGCATACCCGGCTGCAGTACCAGTAACAAAAGTGTTACGATTACAAGACGCGGAATACCGTTCGCGACCTCCAGAAACCGCTGCATGAACATATCGACTTTCCCGCCAAAATATCCGGAGATCAGTCCATAGCTCATACCGATCACCATATCGATGATAGCGGCTGCTACGGCGATAATCAGGGAAACGCGTGCACCGGACCAGGTACGTGTCCAGATATCACGTCCGAAGTTATCACTTCCGAACCAGTAGTAAAGATCATCTAAGCCTTTTTCTTCATAGTAATTGATCTTTTTGGTTCCGGTCGTTGTTTTCATGCCTTCACTACCATCGAAGATACCAAGTTTTTCAAGACCTTTTACCCTCGGTGCAAAGTTCTTCTGTGTCAGTGACTGTTCGGAGTAACTGAAATCATTCATCCCCGGGCCAATAATTGCAAATACCGTAATGATAATGATCAGGATCAGACCGATCACTGCACTGATTTTTTTGAAATAGCGGATCAATACGTCTTTCCAGAAACTCTGTGCTGCAAAGTTATCATCTAACGCAAGTTCGCCATCCGTATGTTTAAATTTAAAATCTGCCTCGACCGGTATGTAGCCGGCAGCATCATTTCCCACATTCATGGTATTTTCCTGTGACACCATATCAGTCTCCTTTCTTTGCCAGACGAATTCTCGGGTCAATGATTCCGTAAAGGATATCTACCACAAGCATGATGGCAATGTACATTGCAGAGTAAATAAAGCTTAATGCGATAACCACGTTGTAGTCGTTCGACTGAATGGCATTTACCAGAAGACTTCCGACACCCGGTATTGCAAATATTTTTTCAACAACCAGAGAACCGGTCATCAGATCGACGATCAGCGGTGCAAGCACAGTGATGATCGGGATCAGTGCATTTCGCAGCGCATGTTTAAAAATCAGCGCTGAACCCGAAATTCCTTTACTCTCCGCAAGCAGCATATAATCGCTGCCGAGTACTTCAAGCATTTCACTTCGCGTAAAACGGGCGATCGACGCCATCGTAAACATCGAAAGTGATATACTTGGCAGCACGCTCGATCCGAAGATATCGCTCTCCGAAAACAGCATCGGGAACCATCCTAATTTAAATCCGAAGTTATAGCTGAGTGCCAGCGCAAACACATACGATGGCACCGACACACCGATAACCGAAATGATCGTCGCTAACGAATCCCATATCGTATCATGCTTTAACGCCGCAAGAAGCCCGAGCAGAAGCCCGACCACGGCACCAATTAACACCGCATATCCTCCGATACTGATGGAGATCGGAAGTCTTGTTTTTATCAACTGGGAAATTGGTGTATTCTTTGAGATATTGTAGCTTACGCCAAGATCTCCCTTTAACATATTGCCTACATATTTCACAAACTGTACCGGCAGCGGCTGATCCAGTCCATATTTCGTATACAGTGCTGCTCTCTGGTCTGCATTTAACTTCTCATCGTTGAATGGAGAACCCGGCATCAGCTGCATCAAAATAAACAGAACGAGTAAAATTGCAAGCAGCGTAAACAGAGACGTTACGATTCTCTTAAGTGCATATTTTTTCACGTTCTAATCCTCCTTTAGTTTTGCGGAGTAAAATGCGACTGCCTTTGCAGGAGCAGAGGATTTTCCTCCTTGTTTTCCGAAGGA
>OLRY01001251.1_pt1 | contig 25052 bp, 20 predicted proteins | sample 1672541 | NCBI WGS metagenome assembly OLRY01 (sample SAMEA3136697, study PRJEB25190) | human gut metagenome | biome: human gut; feature: human-associated habitat; material: faeces | place: Austria | collected 2013 | reverse complement strand
GGCAAAATATACCGCAAAGTGGGGCGTGCAGATTGCGGGAATGATTTTTCAAACAGACTCTAGTTCAGTCTGTAGACGTCTGCGCTTTGCAGTCCGAATGCAAGAGCTTCGGAGTGGCTGCCGCAGTAGATGTCAACGTGGCCGTAAGGGGTTCCAAGATCCTCTACGGTGTATACAGTTCCGTTGATCAGAAGCTGGGTTCCGAATGGTACGCCTGCCATGGCAACGGTTCTGCCTGCTGTAGGAACGGTTCCGCTGGCGGTAAGGTTTCCGGCGGTTCCGCAGCACTGTGCACAGTTGCAGTATGCGGTCAGAGTAAAGTTGCCAAGATAGGTTCCCTGAGAGGAAGAGCTGCTTCCGCTCTCGGATATACTTTCGGAATTATCTGTACTATCGGAAGACGCTGTGTAAGAGTCGTCAGAGGAATCCTCATAATCGCTGTAGGAATCATCGGATTCTGTGTAGTCACTGTCGGATTCACTGTAATCGCTATAGCCGTTATCTGCCTCACTGTAATCTTCCTCAGAAGACTCAGACTGACTGTTATCCTCTGCACTATCGTAATTTTCCTCAGAAGCACTTTCTGCCTGTACAGCAGCCGCTGCTGCCGCTTCCTCTGCCGCACGCTCCGCCTCAGCAGCCTGCATCAGACTGTAGATGCTGCTGTCTGCACTGCTGATCTGTGCGTTCAGAGCACTAATTTCGTCCTGGCTGGCACTGATCTGATAAATGTAGGACTGGATATTGTCGTTTGTATTAGCAGTGAGTACCAGAACCTCCTGCTGCTTGGCGGATTTCTCCGCAAGAAGGTCATTAATGGACTGTGCTTCCTCCTCAGCCTGCTCTTCCTGTGCCTTAATGTCAGCCTGAAGCTTCTTATATTTGTCCAGCATATCACGGTCATACTGGGAAATCTGTGCAATATTCTCGGCACGATTCAAAAACTGCGCCAGATCCTGAGAGGATAAAAGCAGCTCCAGCATAGATGCACTGCCATTCTCATACATGTAAACAATACGCTTCTTCATATCCTCGTACTGCTTGTCGGATGTGGCCTTGGCCTCTTCAAGCTGTGCCTGAAGAGTTTTCAGCTCGTCCTCTTTCTCTGCTGCCTGGATTCCAAGCTCGGACACGCTGTTGGTAAGCTCTGTATACTGCGCATTCAGCTCTGCCAGATAGCTCTCAAGCTCCTGCTTCTTGCTCTCCAGGGATGCCATATTGGCCTGCTCCTGTGCCAGATCTGCCTGTGCGGCTTCCTTCTGGGCCTGTACGTCTGCAAGCTGCTCTTCTGTGGAAGATGCATATACAAAAGCGGGTGCGGATACGCTCATAATTCCTGTCAACAGTAACGCAAAAACTTTCTTAAATCTCATATATGTAAACACCTCATTATCTTTTTTCTAGGTTTAGTATAACACACTTTGTAATTATTGCAACACTTTATTTAAATTTCGTAACAATTGTGTAATATTTAAGAATTTTCCAAAATGTCATAAGTGCATTTACAGCATAAAAAAATCCCCGCATCTCCTGGATTTCTCCCAGAAATGCGGGGTGTAAAAACCTCTTGTATTATACCGCTGCTTCTTCAGCAGCAGCTTCCTGATACTTCTCGAGAATGATCGTCTGAATCTTGTCACGAGTGGAAGAATTGATGGGATGTGCAATATCCCGGTATTCTCCATCGGTTGCTTTGCGGCTTGGCATTGCGATGAAAAGTCCCTTCTCGCCCTCAATCACCTTGATGTCATGTACTACAAATTCTTCATCAATGGTGATGGAAACTACGGCTTTCATCTTTCCCTCCTTCGCAACCTTTCTCACCCGTACGTCTGTAATGTTCATTTTTGCTGCCCCTTTCCTCTCAACCGCTTCTGCTGCGGTTGAAGTCTTTTTTATTATAAGGTATATCTTTCGTTTTTCTCTACGACGATCTTCACTTCTCCTTCGCCGCTGTAATAAGAGTTGGCACGGATGGTATCCCTGCTCTCTACGATACAATTCTCGATATGTGTATTATCCCCCAGATACACATCGTTCAGGATTACGGAATTCTTAATTACACAGTTGTTTCCAACAAATACATCCTTAAACAGAACGGAATTCTCAACCACTCCGTTTACAATACAGCCGCTGGAGATCAGACTGTTCTTCACCACTGCGCCAGGGTTGTATTTGGCTGGCGGAAGGTCATCGATCTTGGTCTTGATTCCAGGCTCCTGCTTGAAGAAATAGTTGCGGATCTCCGGCTTCAGGAAATCCATGTTGGTCTTATAATAGGATTCCACAGTGGAAATATTGCTCCAGTAGCTGTCGATCTTGTAGCCATAGATTCGCTTCAGATTCTTGTAGCGAATGAGAATATCTTTTACAAAATCATTGCGACCTTCCTGGGCAGCTTTCTCGATAAGCTCGATCAGCTGTCTTCTTCGGATCACATAGATACCTGTGGAAATGGTGTTGTACGGGGAAACCATAGGCTTCTCCTCGAACTCCTCAATCCTGCAGTCCTCATTCATGCGAAGAACACCGAAACGCTCTACCTCGGACGGATCCGGGCATGTGGTGCACACAACGGTAATGTCAGCGCGTTTCGCAATGTGATATTCCAGAACCTTGTTGTAGTCCATCTTGTAAACGCAGTCACCGGAAGCGATTACAACGTAAGGTTCATGGCTGTTTTTCAAAAAGCTTAAGTTCTGATAAATAGCATCTGCGGTTCCCTGATACCAGAAACCGTTTTCTTTGGTGATAGTAGGTGTAAATACGAAAAGACCGCCTTGCTTTCTTCCGAAATCCCACCACTTGGAGGAGCTTAAATGCTCATTCAGGGAACGGGCATTGTACTGGGTCAGTACTGCAACCTTCTGGATGCGGGAGTTTGCCATATTGCTAAGGGCAAAATCTATACTTCTGTAGCTTCCGGCAATCGGCATTGCTGCAATTGCCCTCTTATCTGATAATTCTCTCATGCGGTTGTTATTACCGCCAGCTAAAATAATACCAATCGCTCTCATGCTTTGTCACCGTCCTTTGCTGCAATTACCTGTCCGCTTTCCAGAATGCCCTCCGGATAATCCTCCGCTTTGGTCACGCCGGAAACCGCCGTGTTCTTTCCAATCTTAACATTGTCCGGAATCACGGAGCCTTCTCCTATGGTCGCAATGCCAAATGCATATACAGCAGGCTTCAGCACATTTGGTGCTTCCTCGCCGCAGCCAAGAACCACGTTATTGCCGATGGTTACATCCTCTGCTACAATAGCCTTGTCCATGTCTACATTCTCGCCGATGGTTGTATTTCGCATAATAATGGAATTCTTAATTACGCTTCCTTTACCGATTACAACGTTCGGCCCGATTACAGAATTATGTATCTCGCCATAAATTTCAGAGCCCTCGCCGATCAGACATCTGTCCAGAACAGCCTCCTCGGAAATATACTGCGGCTGGATAATATCGCCTTTGGTGTAGATTTTCCAGAATTCCTCATAAAGATTGAACTCCGGAATAATATCGATAAGCTCCATATTTGCTTCCCAGTAGGAGCCAAGAGTTCCTACGTCTTTCCAGTAGCCGTTGTACTCATAAGCAAAAAGACGCTGTCCCTTTTCCTTACAGTATGGAAGAATGTGTTTACCAAAATCACAGCTTTGCTGATCCTTCAATGCATAAAGAGCTTCTTTAAGAACCGGCCAGCTGAAAATATAAATACCCATGGAAGCAAGATTGCTGCTTGGATGCTCCGGTTTCTCTTCAAATTCCGTTACGCGGAAGGTCTCATCTGTTACCATGATACCAAAACGGCTGGCTTCCTCAATAGGTACCGGCATACAGGCGATGGTCACATCTGCCTTGTTCGCCTTATGGAAGTCGAGCATAACCTCGTAATCCATCTTATATATATGATCTCCGGAAAGGATAAGCACATAATCAGGATTGTACTGCTCCATATACGCCATATTCTGGAAAATGGCATTGGCTGTTCCTGTGTACCACTCGCTGTTTGTGCTCTTCTCGTAAGGTGGAAGTACGGTTACGCCGCCTTCATTTCTGTCCAGGTCCCACGGAACACCGATACCGATATGGGTATTCAGTCTCAGAGGCTGATACTGTGTCAGAACTCCTACTGTATCAATTCCTGAATTAATACAGTTACTTAATGGAAAATCAATGATACGGTATTTTCCTCCAAAAGCTACTGCTGGTTTGGCCACTTTTTCTGTCAGTACCCCAAGTCTGCTGCCTTGGCCGCCGGCTAAGAGCATGGCAATCATTTCTTTTTTAATCATGCTATCACCTCTTGTTGTAGTTATGATTTATCATTATACCATACTTCTCCTGTTTAGTGAACATTTATTACAATTTTTTTGGTCTCATTTTACTTTTTTTATCGTTATTGTACATGTTTTTTCGACAGCATTCGAATTTGGCTTATTGCTTTTGGATATTTTGTACAGGAAGAAAGAAATACTTTTCATTTTTCATGGTTCGGGGTATAATAAATGAAAATAAAAACGCAGTTTTCTCATTATGGGAAGCTGTCACATTCATTTTATGAGGAGATTAATATGTATCAGATAGACTTTCATAAACCGCTTCATATTCACTTTATCGGTATTGGCGGAATCAGCATGAGCGGACTTGCTGAGATCCTTCTGGGTGAGGAGTTCAAGGTATCCGGTTCTGATGCCAAGGAGAGCCCCCTTACGGATTCTCTTACGAAGAAGGGTGCACGTATTTTTTACGGACAGCGCGCTTCCAATATTACAGACGATGTAGAGCTTGTGGTTTACACTGCAGCCATCCATCCTGACAACCCGGAATACGCCTGCGCAGTGGAAAAAGGCATTCCTATGCTTACCCGAGCCCAGCTTCTTGGACAGATCATGCGTAACTACGACACACCGATCGCTGTTTCCGGAACTCATGGCAAAACTACCACTACCTCTATGATTTCCCAGATTCTTCTGGAGGCAGACGCAGATCCTACCATCAGCGTTGGCGGAATCCTTCCGTCCATCGGGGGAAATATCCGAGTAGGACAGTCTGAGACCTTTGTCACAGAGGCTTGCGAGTATACCAACAGCTTTTTAAGCTTTTTCCCGAAGATCAGCATTATCCTGAACATTGACGCAGACCATCTGGACTTTTTCAAGGATATTGACGACATCCGTCATTCCTTCCGCAAATTTGCCCAGCTGCTGCCATCTGACGGAGCCCTGATCATCAATGCGGACACACCTCGCTATGAGGAAATTATCGAAGGACTTCCCTGCAAGGTCATTACATACGGCCTGGAGCACGACGCACAGTATCAGGCTGCTGATATCACCTATGACAAATACGGCCACGCTTCCTTCACCGTTATGAAGGATGGTAAGAAAGCCGGAAGCTTCTATCTGAAGGTTCCGGGCAGCCACAATGTTTCCAATGCACTGGCTGCGATTGCACTGGCACAGCTTCTTCAGATCCCGGACGAGGTTACCGTGAAGGGACTTGGAAGCTTCACAGGTACAGACCGCCGTTTCCAGTACAAGGGTGAAGTGGCAGGCGTTACCATTGTGGATGATTATGCACATCATCCCACAGAGATCCAGGCAACCTTAAACGCAGCACACAATTATCCCCACAAGAAGCTGTGGTGCGTTTTTCAGCCGCACACTTATACTCGTACCAAGGCACTTCTTCCAGAGTTTGCCAAGGCACTTACCCTGGCTGACCATGTAGTTCTGGCTGACATTTATGCGGCAAGAGAAACCGATACTCTTGGAATTTCTTCCGAGGATCTTCAGGCGAAGATTAAAGAGCTGGGTACTCCATGCGAATACTTCCCTACCTTTGACGAGATCGAGACTTATCTTCTGAACAACTGCGCTCCTGGAGATCTGCTGATCACAATGGGTGCCGGAGATGTTGTGAAAATCGGGGAGCAGCTGCTTGGCAAATAAGATTTGTACGGTATTTCGCCGGTTCCAGCAATAAAATATAAAAATGTTATCCACATCAAAAGAAGCTTGTATTTGCAAGCTTCTTTTTAGTTATCCACATTATCCACATGCTTATGCACATTTTCACATTGTGCTGCATGTGGATTCTTTTGTGCATAATCCACTTAACATAATATTACGACAGAGTTCGACACGAATTGCTATTTTTCTTTATTTTTCAAGAGGTTACAGGTTTCCCATAAACATTATGCGCAACTTGATTTCCACATTATCCACATTATCCACACTGTAATCCACACACATTCCGGCGGAAAAATATTCTATTCTCTTTTAAAAAAGGTTGTGCTATAATGCAGACAACAACCGCAAGGAGAATATCACATGATCACGTTACATAGTACAGAGGCAAATGATGTCACTGTTTTATCCAATGTTTTTATCGACCGTTTTATGCCAAGAGCAGGCGGCGAATTTGTAAAAGTATATATTTATCTGCTGCGCATGCTTGGCAGCCCCCAGGAAGCCTTCGGGCTTTCCCAGATGGCAGATTCTCTGCTTTGTACAGAGGGTGATATTCTCCGTGCACTGAAATACTGGGAGAATGAGAAACTGGTTTCTCTTATATATGAAGGAAATGCGCTGACGGGGATTACACTTCTGACACCGCGGAACAAGGCAGATGAAATTTCTGTAAATGCAGAGCAGGATTTCCCTGTCCAGGAAAATCCTCTGTCAAATTTAGAGAATGCGGCTGCTGTCTCATCACAGGACACTGCATTCCCGGTCCCTGACAGAACTGGATCTTCTTCCTCTTCACCCGCTCCTTCCAAGCCCCTTTCCGAGAGCAGGCATCTTACCCCGGACCGGGTGAAGGAGCTGAAGCAGAACGAAGATATTGTCCAGCTGCTTTACATTGCGGAGCAGTATCTAGGCAAGACCCTTACCCCTACGGAGACCCGCAAGATCCTGTTTTTCTATGATGAGCTGCATATGTCTGTGGATCTTATTGATTATCTGATCGAGTACTGTGTGGGACGGGATCACCGCAGCATCCGTTATATTGAGACCGTAGCCATGGCATGGAAGGAGGAGGGAATCACAACCGTAGAAATGGCCAAGGATTCCACCTCCCGCTACAGCAAAGAATATTTCACCGTTCTCAAAGCCATGGGAATTACCAACCGCAATCCTGCCGACACAGAGATTGCCCTGATCAACACCTGGACCAAAGAGTACGGCTTTACCATGGACCTGATCCAGGAGGCCTGTTCCCGCACGGTTCTTCAGACCGGACAGCCCAGCTTCCCATATGCAGACAAGATCCTGCAAAGCTGGAGTAAGAAGAAGATCCGTACCCTGGAGGATGTACGCCTTCAGGATGCCCAGCACCAGAAGCGCAAGCTGGAAAAGGCAGCCAAGACACCAGCTCCGCTGCCAAAGGCCACCAACCGCTTCAATAATTTCCACCAGCGGGATTACGATTTCGCAGAATACGAGAAGAAGCTCCTGAATAACAGCACCAACTAGAAGGAGAAATTTACATGCCTTTACAGAATTACCAGTACGATACCATTATGCGTGAATATAATCGAAGACAGGCCCAGAACCGCCGCATTCAGGAGGAACACCAGGCAGAGGCCTACGAGAAGATTCCCCGCCTTCGGGAGATTGACGAGGAGGTTGCCACCTTAAGCGCAAGGAAGGTCCGTGCCCTGATCAACCGCCAGGAGAGCGGCATCGATGATCTGCGCAATGATATCGCCCTTCTTTCCCAGGAGAGGACTGCTCTTTTGCTTTCTTCTGGCTATCCGGCGGATTATCTGGAGATGCCCTGCACCTGTCCCATCTGCCAGGATACGGGATATGTAGGCAGCCAGAAATGCTCCTGTTTCAAAAAAGCAGAGATCGAACTTCTGTATACCCAGTCAAATTTGAAAGAAATTCTTGAAAAAGAGAACTTTGACCACTTTTCATTTGACTTTTATTCTGATACAATAACAAATGATTCAACGGGGCTCACAGAACGCGAGACCGCCCGCCGTGCTTACAATCTTGCGAAGGACTTTGTTGCTGGCTTTGACAATACCTTTGAGAATCTGTTTTTCTACGGCGATATCGGTGTGGGCAAGACCTTTCTTTCCCACTGTATTGCGCATGAGCTTCTGGAGAGTGCACACTGCGTGCTGTATTTTTCCGCATTTGATCTTTTTGATTTTCTTGCGGGCTCTGCATTTTCCAGGAAGAATGATACTCCCGATGATGAACTGATTTTTGACTGTGACCTGCTGATCATTGATGACCTTGGAACGGAGCTGACCAACAGCTTTGTATCCTCACAGCTTTTCCTGTGCATCAATGAGCGGATCATGCGCAAAAAATCCACGATTATTTCCACAAACCTGAAACTGGAAGATTTCTCAGCTACGTATTCTGAGAGAACCTTTTCCCGCATTGCCAGCAATTACCGCATGACCAAACTTGTGGGAAAGGACATCCGCATTCAGAAAATTTTTTTAGGAGGAAAGTAAAGAATGGCACAAGAAGAATTGACTACACTTCCCGTCGGAAGGCTGGGATTAGTTCCTTTGGAAAGCTGCAAGAGTTTAGGACAGAAGGTGGACGAATGGCTTGTACAGTGGCGTAAGGAACGTGAGCATTCAGAAACAGATTCTTTCGCCTTTGAAGGATACAAAAGAGATTCCTATGTGGTAAAGGTTCAGAACCCAAGATTTGGCTCCGGCGAGGGCAAATGCGTTGTTACCGAGTCTGTGCGAGGCGACGATATTTATGTTCTTGTAGATGTATGCAATTACAATATCTCTTACCCCATCGGCAAATACACCAACCTGATGTCTCCTGACGATCATTATCAGGATCTGAAGCGTGTAATTGCAGCAATCGGAGGCAAGGCCCGCCGTGTAAACGTAATCATGCCTTATCTCTATGAGGGACGCCAGAGCAAGCGTATCGGAAGAGAGTCACTTGACTGTGCTACTTCCCTCCATGAACTTATCAATATGGGTGTTGAGAACATCATCACCTTCGATGCACATGACCCGCAGATCCAGAACGCTACACCGCTTCACGGATTTGAGACTGTGCATCCGTCTTACCAGTTTATCAAAGCTCTTCTGAAGAACGAGCAGGGACTTCACATTGACAATGAGCACTTTATGATCATCAGCCCGGATGAGGGAAGCATGAACCGTGCTATTTATCTTGCCAATATCCTTGGAGTCGATATGGGTATGTACTACAAGCGCCTTGACTATTCCAAGAATGTAGACGGCAGACATCCTATCGCCGCTTATGAATTCCTTGGACCAAATGTAGCAGGCAAGGATCTGATTCTCATCGACGATATGATTTCTTCTGGCGAGACTATTCTGAAGATTGCTTCTCTTCTGAAAGAAAGAGGTGCAGGCAAAATTTATCTGTGCTCCACATTTGGACTGTTTACCGACAGCCTTAAGAAATTTGACGAGGCACATGAGGCAGGGGTATTTGACAAACTTCTTACCACTAACCTGGTTTACCAGCCGGAGGAGCTGCTTGCGAAGCCGTATTATATCTCCTGCGATATGAGCAAATATATTGCGCTGATCATTGATACCCTGAATCATGATATGTCTGTCAGCCATCTGCTGAACCCGGTTGACCGAATTAAGCGCTGCGTAAAAAATTATATGGCTCAGTATGAGAAATAAGCTGTTATGTCAGGAGCAACGGGGATTTGGTTTCTGATATCGTAAGAGATAATTAGATTTGAAATCGTTTAAGGCTGAAGTTTTATCAGATAGTGATAAAGCCTCAGCCTTATTTTTCGTGACGGAAACGGGAAAGGCTTTGTTTCCTGTCACATTTTCGTATATTCAATGTGCTCTAGAAGTTCTGTGATTTTAGCATTGTCGGTTCTTATAAATATCTGTCCTGGCTGTTTTTTCAGCCATTTAAGAGCGGACAGTATTTGTTCTTCCGGGCAGCCGCTCCAGAGATCATCCAGCATTACAGGCAGTGTGGTCTTCGCAGCAAGCAGCTCTCCTGCTGCCATACGGATGGCGAAGTAAACCAGCTTCATATCAGCCAGGCTGAATTTCTCCAGTTCTGCCTGACCCTGTTCCGTATCGAGCATAATGTGCTGCTGGTTGTCGCGGAAAACTTCTATGAATTTACCATCCGTCAGCTCTCTTAAGATTCTGGAAGCACGTATGCGGATCTTCCTGCCGCTCTCCCTGTAAATATCCCCGGACAGCGTCCCGATGGTCTCCATTGCAAGATTCAGCGCCTGGATCTCAAGATCCTCAGACCTTGGCAGTGCCGTCTCCGTCTCGTATTCCTGGTAATCCTTCTGAATATTGGTAAAAGCAGTCAGCATCTCATTATAATTTTCATCAAGATCCTCCTGACTGAATTTCAGCTTGTCCTGATGAACCTGCATGCGGGCTTTTTTCTTCTTTTGCTTTGCAAGTTCGCTGCGCAGCCTTCTCCTCACGGAAAAAGAGTAGATGATGGCAATCACAGCGGCAGCCACGCAAACATCCATTCCAACTCTGGACATTTCATCTCCCATCTGGAAGTGTCCCACAAGACCTACAATTCCAACCACAGCTGCGATTACAGCAACTGCAATCATCTCCAGATTTTTCTTTTCCGTTGTACGGATCTGCTCGCCCAGAAGAGTCTCCTCTTCCCTGCTGGCAGAAGAATAGATTTCTGTCTGCTGCTGTGCAACCTGACCTTTCCTGTCCCGGAGCTCATCTAACTGGGATTCCAGTTCTTCCAGTCTGGCGGACATTTTATCCTGCTGGCGCTGTACGTCCTTCTGCCAGCGCTCCTTCTGGCTTAAATAGCCCTTTCTCCACATCTTCAGCATCTGGTCCGCTCTGCCAAGCTGCATGCTGCTGTCCCAGGATTTCTCCAGAGCGCCCAGATAATTGTGAAGCTCTCTTGCAAAATCCGCGGCGGAAGTGCCCTTCAGGGCTTTTACATCTGCTGCATTCTCATATAATTTCTCACTGAGCTTTCCAAAAATCAAGTGGGCAGGAGTGTCTGAGCCTAGTTCCAGAACATTCTCGTTCTCCTGGCAGAAAAGCTGGCAGACGTAGGTCTCTTTTCCAAAATCACGAGTCAGGCGGTAATTTTTCCCATGGTCCTCAAACCAGAGAATTCCACCGTATTCCTGGCCTTGTTCTGGCTGATACCGGGTATAAAGATCGTTTTCACAGCCTTTTCCATACGGGTCTGAAAATCCGAAAAACATGATTTTGATAAAATCAAAAAGGATTTCTCGTTCTTCTTCAGCACAGATCAGGTTCAATCCAGGAGCAAATTCCATTGTACGGTTATAAATGGCACCAAAATTATTGATTGTTATGCGATTTAAGATCATTTATGTGTTCCTCTGTTCATACGCTTGTTTCCAGCAAAGCCTGAAGGCCGTAATACATGGCCTTCTCTTCCACTGTGTTCCTGTTTTTCCCCTGGAAATAGCTGATGTAGTCACCGATCAGGGTACCTGCATACTGCCGCTGCAAAGCTTCCAGATCATAGGCAGGAACCGTCTCATCCAGAACCTCCGTGATATTTCCAAAAGCTTTCAGACGCTCGGGGATCAGAAGAAGCTCGGGCTTTCTTTTTCCCTGAAGGATCACGCGGTAGATATTCAGACCGCCTCTTTTAAAGAGCTCTTCTTTCAGGTTATCCTCAAGGGAAAGCTGTGTGCTTTCGGTATTCACATTCAAAAGAAGCTGCTGGTAGGTCCGCATGGAAAATGGAACAAAGCTGGTCTTTATTCTGCCATTCTCAGCCCGGCCTTCTATATATCCATGCTCTCCGAAATCATTTGGCTTAAGAGGTTCCGGGGCACCGCTGTAAAGGGCTCTATCCCGTATGAGAACCCTAGGCGCATGCGTGTGTCCCAGGGCAGCATAGTCAAAGCCTGCGGCAGCAAGCTTCGCTGCATCAAGGGGACAGTGCTGACGGTCTCCGCCGTGGGCCAGAAGGATATGGATTCCTTCCTTATTTTCCGGACGGATGCCAGCATACAGATCCTCTGTGATTACGGGATGCTCGTAGCTCATGCCATATACATACACATCCAGCTTCTCATCCTTCACACAGGCAACCTTCTCTTCTGCAAAAAACACAACATTGGAAGCCCAGGAAAAGGTTCTGTAAAAAGAGTCTATTTTCATGTAATCCTGATCCCCAGCCATAAGATAAACCCTGGTTTTCGGGATGGATGCAAACAGTTCATTGACTTCCTTCAGTTCGCTTAAAAGGGGCTGGCGGTGAAACAGATCTCCGGCTATAAATAACAAATCCACCGGATTCTCACGGATACCCGTAATAACCCGGCGGAATGTTTCCCAGATTTCATTCTCCCGCTTCTCGCTCCACGGGCAGCCTCTGTCAGGGACTGCCCCAAGATTTACGTCTGCAAGATGAATAAATCTCATTCTTCTACCTCATTTTATAAATCGCAGTTGTTAACTGTTCTCGGGAACGGGATTACGTCGCGGATGTTGCCCATTCCTGTCAGATACATAACGCAACGCTCAAAGCCAAGGCCGTATCCGGAATGGCGTGTGGAACCATATTTACGAAGATCAAGATAGAAATCATAATCCTCTTCTTTCAGTCCAAGCTCATCCATACGTGCTTTCAGTTTGCCGTAGTCGTCCTCTCTCTGGCTTCCTCCGATGATCTCACCGATTCCAGGAACAAGGCAGTCCATGGCAGCTACTGTCTTTCCATCCTCGTTCATCTTCATGTAGAATGCTTTGATTTCCTTCGGATAGTCTGTAACGAAAATCGGTTTCTTAAAGATCTGCTCGGTCAGATAGCGCTCATGCTCTGTCTGCAGGTCACATCCCCAGGATACCTTGTAGTCAAACTTATCGTTGTTTTTCTCAAGAAGCTTGATTGCCTCTGTGTAGGTAACACGTCCGAACTCAGAGTTGGCAACATGGTTCAGACGGTCCAGAAGTCCCTTGTCTACGAAGGAATTGAAGAAGTTCATCTCTTCCGGAGCATTCTCAAGTACATAGCGGATCACATATTTCAGCATGGACTCTGCAAGGTTCATGTTATCCTCGAGGTCAGCGAATGCACACTCTGGCTCGATCATCCAGAACTCAGCTGCATGACGTGTGGTGTTGGAGTTCTCTGCACGGAATGTAGGTCCGAATGTGTATACATTGCGGAATGCCTGTGCAAAGGTCTCGCAGTTCAGCTGACCGCTTACTGTCAGGTTGGTCTCCTTGCCGAAGAAGTCCTTGGAATAATCGATGTTTCCCTTCTCATCGGTAGGGATGTTATTCAGATCCATAGTCGTAACCTGGAACATCTCTCCAGCACCCTCACAGTCGCTTCCTGTGATAAGCGGTGTGTGTACATAGACAAATCCTCTCTCCTGGAAGAACTTATGGATTGCATATGCACAAAGGGAACGTACACGGAACACAGCCTGGAAGGTATTTGTTCTGGAACGAAGGTGTGTGATCGTTCTTAAGTATTCAAGGCTGTGACGTTTCTTCTGAAGAGGATAATCCGGTGCGGAAGCGCCCTCTACTGAAATTTCTGTGGCCTGGATCTCGAATGGCTGCTTCGCCTGAGGTGTAGCTACCAGAGTTCCTTTTACAATAATTGCTGCGCCTACATTCAGTTTGGAAATCTCAGCAAAATTATCCATTGTATCGTGGTAAACGACCTGAAGGGTCTCAAAATATGTTCCATCATGGAGAACAACAAATCCAAAAGTCTTGGAATCACGAACGCTTCGTACCCAGCCGCCTACAGTAATCTCCTGGTCCAGGTATTTCTCCCGTTCTCTGTAAATCTCTTTTACTGTTGTAAGTTTCATAATTAGTTCCTCTTTCTCCTCATTTTTCCAAACACTCATTTCTCTATAGTATAGACTATTCCTCTTCTTCGCGCAAGGTTATTTTCACAAAAAGAAGACCGCAGATTTCTGCCGGAACTGCTGTTTCCCGGCAGGATCATCCTGGTCTTCTTTGGTTCATTGCTTCGTGTTCTCTTGAATTCGTATTCTCTTGTTAGTGCTCGCTTAGATAGTCAAGACAATACTTGAATATCCGCTTATAGGTCTTGGTGGTGTAGTGGAGACCATCATCTACGGTAACATCCGCGCCGCCAGCACCGCGATTGGTGCCAAATCCTGTGTTAAGCAGGTAGGAATAGGTATCAATGTAGGTATAGGTTCCATTCAGTCCCGCACTCACAACTGTGTTGAACTTACGCACAACCACCTCTGTTCTCAGCTTGTTAAAGCCACGTACCTGGATTACCTTGCTGTTAACCGGATTCACTGACATGAAGAACAGCTTGCAGTTCTTTTTCTGCAGTTCTCCGGCAATCTGCTTAAGATACGTTACATAATTATACATCTGCCCCGGATCGTTTACACCCAGATTGAAGATGACTGCTGTCGGTCTCTGTACGGAATAGTAGGCCTGTGCCTTAGAAAGAATACTGTTCATTCCAGTCTCTTTCAGCCAGCTAAGTCCCTGCCCTTCCTGGCACACGAAATCGATATCCCGCAGAACATTGGAATCTGTGCCGAACTGTCTCTGCAGGGTCAGCTGCATGCGCACGGTTCTGGAATCACCCACGAATATGATATGATTATATCCTCTGCTAGTGCTTCCGTTTCCCATTCTCCATCCGCTGCTTGCAAGCAGATCAGAAGAACTTAGCTCTTCTTCTGCTGACCGGTTAAATACTACTGCGTATAATTTCACGTTTCCATTTACAGTAATGGATTCTCCCGCTTCATAACGCGGGGCAACACACTTGCCAGGCTGATAATCCCAGCCCATAAATGTATATCCGGAAGCGTTGCTTACGGAAGGAAGCTTATAAGAAGTTCCGGATCTGACGCTTATGGTCTTATAAACGGCTCCATTGTTCTTGCAAAGCGTTACTGTAGCATTCTTTTTATAAACAGCATAAAGCCTCTGCGATTTCTTGATCCGTATCTTCTTGCCGACTGCATAATTTGCACGGGAAGCATTCTTGCTGGTGCTCCATCCCAGAACCTCATATCCGCTCTTAGCCGGAACGGACGGCAGTGTCAGGTAATCATTCTTGGTAACCGTCGTCTTCAGCTTGGCAAAAGCTGTACTGGAGGAACCATTGCTGTTATAAAATGCAACTGTATAAGTTCCTACTTTTTTGCGGACTGCATACAGACTTAAATTCTTCTTCAAAGTGATCGTCTGACCAGCTTTGTAGGTGATCTTCGTCGCATTCTTTCTGGTAGACCATCCAAGATTCCGATACCCCTTGACAGATGGAACGGACGGCAACTTAATTCTCTTTCCCGCTGTGGTCTTGATCCGAAGCTGATTGTAAACAGGCCTGCCGTTTGTATTCCAGAATCTGGCTACTACATTGGTGGTTGCAGCCTGTACATTATAGGTACCTCCACCGGATCTGCCGCTTCCTGTCAGGCTTCCGTACCATACCAGCGCTGCCAGCAGCAGAACCCAGAAAATCCTTTGCTTTCTTTTATGCTTATCTCTCATAGACACTCCTCTGCTCCATAAATCTGTTTCCGTCACAATGTACACAAAGTGAATCGTTGCTTTTCTATTTCCTGTTGGCTTTAGTATAACGGAAATTCCTTTTTCTTTCAACCAAAATCCAACATGTTTTGTAGTTTTGTTACATTTTTGTTACTTATATGTTGCAAAAGAGCTGTTTCCCATCAAGATTTACAGTGCCTGAACAAATCTCATGAAGGCTTCTCTGCCCTCTTCCGTGCATTTGTATACACCTGCATCTTCCAGGACATGTACAAATACATTTCCCACTTCTTTGTGCAGAATTTCTTCAATGTTATCTTTGTTCAGATGATCGTATTTTGGAAGGAAGCCTTTTACCCAGTCCGCATGCTTCTCAATCTTCTCATTGGAGGAAATATCCTTACCTTCCAGAATGTACTCTGCAAGCAGCTCCAGTTCCTCTTTCAGTCTTGCAGGAAGAACCGCAAGTCCCATAACCTCGATCAGACCGATGTTCTCCTTCTTAATATGATGATACTCTGCATGAGGATGATATACGCCCAGCGGATTCTCCTCTGTAGTGATGTTGTTTCTTAATGTAAGATCCAGCTCGAACATGTCACCTCTTTTACGTGCGATCGGAGTGATGGTGTTGTGCGGTTCTCCGTCTGTTTCTGCATAAATAAATGCAGCCTCATCGGTGTAGCCTCTCCATACCTCCAGCACATGAGTGGCAAGATCCACCAGTCTCTTCTCATCCTTGTGGCGGATACGAAGAACGGAAAGCGGCCATTTTACAATTCCAGCTTCCACATCCTCATAGCCCGGAATCGTTACCGGCTTCTCGATTTCTGCTTTTGCCATAGCAAAGGTATAATGTCCGCCCTGGAAATGATCGTGGCTTAAAATGGAGCCTCCAACAATCGGAAGATCCGCATTGGAGCCAAGGAAGTAATGAGGAAACAGCTTCACGAAATCAAATAGCTTGATAAATGTGTTTCTCTCAATCTTCATCGGAGTATGCCTGCAGTTAAATACAATACAGTGCTCATTGTAATATACATATGGAGAATACTGCATTCCCCACGAGCTGTCATTGATGGTGAGCGGAATGATTCTGTGATTCTCTCTTGCCGGATGGTTGGCGCGTCCTGCATATCCCTCATTCTCCGGGCAAAGAAGGCATTTCGGATAGCTGCTGGATTTAATCAGCTTGGCTGCTGCAATGGCTTTTGGATCCTTCTCCGGCTTAGAAAGGTTGATGGTGATATCCATGGTTCCATAAGGAGAATCTACGGTCCACTTCTGATCCTTCTTTACACGATAGCGGCGGATGTAGTCACTGTCCTGGCTTAATTTATAGAAATAATCAGTCGCTTCTTCCGGGGATTCCTTATATTTTTCCCAGAAAGTGTTCTGAACCTGAGCAGGACGAGGCATAAGACAGTTCATCAGCCTAGTATCAAACAAGTCTCTGTAAACTACGCTGTCCTGAATCAGGCCGCGTTCTACAGCTTCGTCAAGAAGTTCCTTCAGAACCTCTTCCAGATTAATATTGGAGTATTCCTCTTCCGGTTCTGTGTACTCGTCTTCCTTAAAAACATCAAGCAGAAGATTTGTTGTGTAATTTTTCTCGCAGGCAGGAGTCAGTCCTGTCTCAATTCCGTACTGTACCAGTTTTTTGATGTTTTCGCTTAACATTTTTCTGTCCTTTCCTGTTGCTTTATTTTTTATGTCAGGGGGCAAAATGAATTTGCCCCAGCTGCTTCATTGCTCCAGCTCATCAGAAATCCGGATTTTCTATATAACTGATAAAAATATTGCCTGCTGCCTCAAATAATGCAGTGCTGTCATTCATACCATAAGGATATGTCTCTCCCTTCACAGGATCGTAAAGATAGGTGTTGTATTCATCATATCCGACGATCACCACACTGGTATTATCACCGGTTTTGGCAATGACAGGTCTTTGGGCACTGATCTCATAGAGTACGCTGTCCAGGGTACATCCGGAAAGATCAATTACAGTTCCCCCATCTCCAAGGCTTTCCTGTAAAACAGCCACATCCAGGGATGCGCTCTTCATTGCTTCCGGTATGTCATCAAGATTCAGCGTCAGCTTTGTCTTCTTGTTTCCGCGCTCCCATACATACTGCTGGGCGCGGTTCAGTACTACTCCAGTCTGTTCATCTGCCCTTAAAACTGCCTGGGCAGGATCTGTGTATGTGCTGTCCAGACCGCCTTTCGCATATACATAATATACGTTGTCATCCGGCACCTGAGTGTCCAGGGCAATATATTCATCCTTCACACTCTTCATCTTTGAATAGATTACTAATGGTTCCTGGATTTCCGGTGCTTCATCCAGGGACAGTCTGATCTGTGTTCCTGCTCTGGTGCTGCTTACCAGTTCTACAGATACTGTGTTGGCAGATGCCTTTGTATTGTTCAGGATATTATCTTTATCTACTGCCTGATAGCCGCTGCCTGTCTTCTGGGAAAGCTGAAACTCCATTATGGTGCTTCCCATTGTCACATTGGTTATATAAAGTCCTTCCTGATGATATTCCTTTTTTAGGGTTCCGTCAAATGCTTCTATGCGGATTGTATGAATTCCTGTGGTTTCATGGCCATTGCTGTCTGTCACAATATCGCCATCCACCACAATTCCATAAACCATATCCTCATTCATGAATCCGGAAAGCACAAGTGACTGTCCGTCTGACGGCGCAAGGGTTCTGGTTTCCAGGGTTTCAAAATCAATTTCCTTTATGTTTCCGGCACTCTCTCCCTTCTGGATCACCCAGGCTGCATGAGCATTTGTCTCTGAAACCGCGAACTCATCTGTATGAATTCCCTCATCCAGCACCTCGCTGGTTCCCTCTGAAATATTGACTCTGTACAGCTTCTGTGCAAACAAAAGAAACAGAGAATTATCTGTGCTTACGTAAGACAATGTTCCAAGGTCTTCCTTAAGGAACTCATAAGATTCTGTTGATGGAATGAAGACTTTCTCTTCCACCACATTCTGGTCATTGCTGTAGTGGTATACACAGACACCGCAGTATCCTTCCCGGACACCCCGGTTCATATATCCATACAGCACAAAATCCACATCTCCGTTGTCTTCCACACGAATGATCTTAATATCGTGCTTGTATCTTGCATCTCTGAAATCTCCATCATTCTCCTTACGGAAGCTGAAAATTCTGGAAAACTTACCATCTGTCGGAGAATAGGACCACAAATCACCCTCCTGAACAAATGCCAGAACTCCGGCAGTTTCATTCATCATATATTCCACATTCTTATCTCTTACCCCAAGGAGAAGTCCCTTGTCCGAAATATGAATGGAATTCTCGTTGAATACCTGGGATGCACTTCGCTTGAAATCCAGAAGCATAATTCTGGTTTCTGTGTAGCGCATTCTGTAAAACTCTGTTACATCATAAATTTCCTGATTTCCATTATCATCCAGAGCGGCAATCTGATATTCCAGGGAAACACTGGCAGTTGTCTCATTGATATCCTTCACAACCGGGATTCCGCTTCTGTATATCTGCGGGCTTAAATTTCCCCAGCTGATCTGGGCAAATGTGGAATTGATGTCCACATCTGTATAATTGACTGTAGTTCTGGAATTGTCCGGTTCCAGATAACTGGTCAGATCCTCTGCCGCCGCTTTATCCATGCATTTCTCATAAAAGCTTGTGACAAACTTAATATACTGGGATGCATTCACATTAGATCTGGAAACAACGCGGGTATAGTAGTAAGCCGTTCCTTTATTTGTTTCCAGCGAGATCTGCAGGGAATACTCCTGGTTCATCAGAAGGTCACTGCTGATCTTTATAGTCGTGGCCAGATAGCTGTCCAGCTTGTCCAGACTTTTGACCTTGCGGTTTTCCAGTACCTTGCTGCCGTCGGAAGTACGGATCTCATAGGAAAGACTTGTAACCTTCGTATCATAGGGATTCACCACCAGGGACAATTCCTTCGAAGTATCCAGCGGGGTTACACTGTCTCTGGTAAAATCCGACTGCATGGGCTGCGCATAACCGTACATCCTGTTTCCATAGTTTCCGTCAAAATTAACCATTACTTCCGGGAAAACCGGATCATTCATATCAGAGCGGTCATCCGTGGTCTCGCTGTTCAGCAGAAGTGAGCTTCCTGCCACGCCAAGAACAAAAATAAACAGGAGAATCACTGCTCTGCGTAAAAATTTTATCATTTTTTCTCCCCTTAATTTTCTGAATGTACCTCCCCCTCCGGGTACAGAAGTTTTTCCAGTGTCGGCCTGATATGCAAAGCATTCATAAGCTCTGCTGCATCATCCATTTTTCTTTTATTACCAGTTTTTACTGCACGGATCAGAAGATTCTTAGGCGTATGCTCCATGTCGATAAACTCCAGGATCTGAGTCTCATACCCCATACTTTCCAGCAGATTGGCACGAATTCCATCTGTGAGTAAAGCAGACATTCTTTCCTTGAGAATCCCATACTTCAGAATCGGTTCCAGCGTGTCATTCTTAATCTGGCGGTTCACCTCATGCTGACAGCATGGAACAGAAAGGATTACTTTGGCGCCCCACTCTACAGCTTTGGCAAGTGCGTAATCCGTGGCAGTATCGCAGGCATGAAGAGTCACTACCATATCTACAGAAGATACACCCTCATAATCTGCAATATCTCCCTGATAAAAATGCAGCTTCTCATAGCCGTATTTAACAGCCAGCCCATTACATTTCTCAATGACATCTGTTTTCAGATCCAAGCCGATAATATTTACATCATAGCCTTTAAGTTCTCTTAAATAATAATACATGGCAAAAGTAAGGTAGGACTTTCCGCAGCCAAAATCCAATATCGTAACTTCCTTCTGCTGATCCAGCTTTGGAAGAATGTCCTGGATAAATTCCAGAAAGCGGTTGATCTGCCGGAATTTATCATATTTCTGCGTGATGATCCGTCCCTCTTTATTCATAACTCCAAGGTCCACAAGGAATGGAACTGGAGTATTTTCTTTGAGAATATACTGCTTCACACGGTTGTGTGCCAGTATCTGTTTCTTTTCACCAGTCTGGGCAGGCTTGTCTTTCCCAGAAGTACTCTGGTTCTGTGCATTACCGGGATGACGTCTGGTCTTAATGGTTACTTTTCCCTTCTTGCTCACCAGAACAGTACCGTCCAGCGTCATCCCACTGGACTGAAGCTGTGAAAAGTGATGCTGCAGTCCCTCTTTCAGATACTGTATCAGTTCCTCACGGTGATAATTCCTGTGAAGTACTTTCGTTCCAACAGTCTCAGAAACCTGGTAAATCACCTGTCCTTTGATTTCTACAGGACGTATCTTCGCTTTGGAAGGCCCTTCTCCTTTGCTTCCGCTTAATACGGCCTGGCATAACTGCTCATTGATCTGTTCGTCTAAATATTCGTCTATTGTTTTCATCTTTTTAATATTATAAAGCTTCCACTATATCTATTGTAAAATTCTGTTATCATATTTTGCTTCGGTCAGGGCTTCCTTCTTTTAATACCAGCCCCGGCATCTGCGTCTCCGGCACCGTCTGCGTGATATTTCGTGAAATAAAAGCACCTGAACAAGATCCTCCAGAAGACCGTCTGACATAGCTTCCATACCTGCCTGCGGGCTGACATCATCCATGATCTTCCTGCCAAGATGATACAGCATGTAGCGGTCCGGATGTTCATCGTACAGCCTGCTGCCCTCGTAATCCAGAAGATCACATTCTTCTTCCACTTTCTCCTGAATCCTTCTGGCAGTCTCCGGATAATAAGATTTCATCAGGGAAAACTCTTCTTCCTGTTCTTTCTCCCCTCTGTAAAGCATGGGATTGGCATAGCTCGCGTAAAATGGATAAAAATCTTTATATATCATATCAGCATTCTGATTCCTTTTCCATTTCACTTCCAGTATATGCAGCATTCCCGGCAGGCGTTAATTATGCAAGTCTTGCAAGCATATTCAAAGTCAGCTTCACACTGTGCTCGATTGCTTTTTTCTCAAATTCACTGTAATCCATCTGCGCACTTCCGTCTGCCTTGTCAGAAATAGCGCGGATCACAAGGAATGGAATCTCATTGAGATAAGCAGCCTGTCCAATGGCAGCGCCTTCCATCTCGGTTGCGTATGCGGCAAACTCAGATACAATACCGTCCTTCACGCCCTGGTCGCAGACAAACTGATCACCGGATGCAATTCTGCCCTCAAATACCTGGATATCCGGGTTCACCTCGCGGCATACCTCTGCTGCTAACTGGCGAAGCTTCTCATCTGCTGCAAAATAAAATATCGGCATCTGTGGAATCTGGCCTTTGCGATATCCGAATCCGGTAGCATCCATGTCGTGCTGCACAACATCTGTAGAGAGAACAATGTCCCCAATATTGATGTCCTTATTCAGGCTTCCTGCGATTCCTGTGTTGATGATTGCTTCTACTGAAAATACGTCAGCAAGAATCTGCGCGCAGATTCCAGCATTTACCTTGCCAATTCCGGAACGCACTACAACGGTTTTTCTTCCAGCCAGAGTTCCCTCATAAAAATCCATGGAAGCTTTCTTGATAATTCTCACATCTTCCATTTTTTCTTTTAAAATGGCAACTTCTTCTTCCATTGCCCCGATAATACCTATGCTTTTCATTTTGTATTCTCCTGTTGTAAATATAATTTAACATTTATTGCCGCTGTCACAAAGTAACCAGCAGCCTTTTACCTCTTGATTCTTCTTTATTATAACAAAACTTCCCCTTATATCCAACTTAAATTTAGAATGGAAACTTATATTATGTTCTGCTATAATAATAGCTGGATCAGAAACTGATCCGATCCTGTTATTTTATAAAAAACAATTGGAGGAAAAATCAATGGAATATAAGACAAAAGGTGTTTGCTCTATGGCAATCCAGTATGATCTTGATGATGAACAGAAGGTTCACAATGTGAAATTTATCGGTGGCTGCTCTGGAAACACTCAGGGTGTAGCAAAGCTTGTAGAAGGCATGCCGGCTAAGGAAGTTATCGCACGTCTGGAGGGAATCCAGTGCGGCCGCAGACCAACTTCATGTCCAGACCAGCTTGCAACAGCTTTAAAAGAGGCACTTTCTTAATTTAAGTTTTGTATTTTTTGCCCCGGGATTTCCCCGGGGCATTTTTACATTTCATAGATTCGCTGTCTGCATCGGCAGACTCAATTGGCAAATAAAAATCAGATATCCGTTCTGTCCCACTTGTCGCACAGGGATTGAACTTCTCTGGAAAATTTCTCCAGGTCTTTATTAGGGCATCCTTCGTTCTTACGGATAACAGACAACAGACGGTGTCCAAGGGCAAGAAGCTTATTGTATGCCCTTGCAGCTTTAGAAGCCTTCTGAACTGCGGAAGGCTTCTGGATGCGAATTCCCTGCGCCTCGTACAGAAATTCCCCTGTGGCCAGGTCAAATTCCGTTCCGCTAAACGGTGCGTAGGCATCGTATCCCATTTCATCCCGCAGTCTTGCGGAAAATACTTCTGTTACACTGTCTTCTCCATGGGTAACAAAGACTTTCTGTGGTTTTTCTTCGAATGCCTTGATCCAGTCAATTAAACCATTTACATCAGCATGACCGCTGATTCCAGGCATCCGGCAGATCTTCGCCGCCACATGAACCGGCTCACCGAACAGCTTGATCTCCGTTGCCCCTTCGATCAGTGCACGTCCTGCTGTTCCCTCTGCCTGATATCCTACAAACAGAATGGTGCTGTCTTCCCTCCACAGATTGTGTTTCAAATGATGCTTAATTCTGCCCGCATCACACATTCCGCTGGCGGATATAATTACCTTGCAGTCCTCATCAAAGTTGATTGCCCTGGAATCTTCACTGGTAACAGAAATTTTCAGTCCCGGAAAGCTGATGGGATTGATTCCTTTATTGATCAGTTCCATGGCTTCTTCATCGAAGCAGTCATACTTATGCATTCCAAAAATATTGGTTGCCTCATTCGCAAGGGGACTGTCAACAAACACCTTAAAGTTTCCATGACCGTGAACCAGGTTCTCTGCTTTGATCTGTCGGATGAAATACAGCATTTCCTGGGTTCTTCCCACTGCGAAGGACGGAATCACAACATTTCCGCCTCTGTCAAAAGTCTCCTGGATAATGTCGGCAAGAAGCCTTACATAATCAGGCCGCTCTCCGTGGCTTCTGTCCCCATATGTGGACTCCATCACCACATAATCCGCTTTTTTGAAATAAACCGGATCTTTTATCAAAGGCTGATTTTTATTTCCAATGTCTCCGGAAAATACAATGGTCTTTTCCACTCCATCTTCCTGAATATTCACTTCGATGCTGCTGGAACCAAGAAGATGACCTGCGTCAATAAATTTTACCCGCAGTCCCTCTCCAAGAATGATTCCCTTGTCATAAGGACAGCCTACAAAGTTTCGGATCACGCCCATGGCGTCTTCCATGGTATAAGCCGGAACAAACTCCGGTTTCCCCTGGCGCTTCGCCTTACGGTTGCGCCATTCAGCCTCAAACATCTGGATATGGGCACTGTCACGGAGCATAATGTCGCAAAGATTGCAGGTTGCTTCAGTGGCATAGATTGGTCCCTTAAATCCTTTTGCGTAAATTGCAGGAAGATTGCCGGAATGGTCCATATGCGCATGCGTCAGAAGAACAAAATCCAAATCTCCCGGCGGCACAGGAATATCCTTATTTTCGTAGTAATTAGGCCCCTGTTCCATTCCGCAGTCTACCAGAAACTTTTTTCCGGCTGCTTCCAGATAATAGCAGCTTCCGGTAACCTCATGTGTTGCTCCAATAAAAGTGATCTTCATGCAGATTCCCCCTTTTACCCAGAACTTTATTTATTTTTCAGCCAGCCTTCACGGCATAGTGTTATGATCTATAATATGCTCAATGGTACTGACAAATTTCGCATTATCCGCCTGGCTCGCCATACTTCCTGCAAGAAGACCGATTGCTGCAAGAAGGATAAAGCCAGACGCTTTTGCAAGCTTGTACCATGACTTCGGTTTCTCAATTTCAATGGGATGTATCATATTCGAAAGCTCATTGACAAAATTGTTCTCTTCCTGAACAGGATCCTGATCATCCCAGGAATCATCCACAGTTCTGCCAATCTCCTCTAATTCTCTTTCCCATTTATCCATTCCCCGGGATCCGGGAAATTTCACAATTTCTGCTGTCTGTGTATCCTGGCTGTTTTCTTTTTGCAGGCCTTCTTTTTTTACGCGCTGCATAAACCTTTCATAAGCCTTATCAATTTCTTCATCAGAGACTGAAGGCTCATCTGCATGGTCTCCCAGAAGGCTTTTCTCTATCATCTTAGCCTCTCGGAACAGCTCATCTTCCAACAGCTTGTCTACTTCCTCATCCTTTATTTCTTTACTCATTATTTTCTCCCAGATTTTTTTCTTTTCTTGACAATTCTTTCCCAGGGGTTCATATTTATAAATAAAACGTTACTGCAAAAGCAGTATCCAGTATAATAATTATTCTTTTAGGAGGCCCTAATGAAACATATTATCCTTACTGGCG
>OLRY01001248.1_pt1 | contig 25100 bp, 23 predicted proteins | sample 1672541 | NCBI WGS metagenome assembly OLRY01 (sample SAMEA3136697, study PRJEB25190) | human gut metagenome | biome: human gut; feature: human-associated habitat; material: faeces | place: Austria | collected 2013 | reverse complement strand
CGATTGGCATGTGCCACTGCATCCTGTCCGCCTCCCCTCTCCGTCAGTTTCAGTCCGTTGTGCAGGCAGAAGGTGATGTCGTGTTCCTTGGAGACTACAATCTTCTCCGCTGTCATTTTAAACAGTTGCTCGTCAAACTCCTCCCTTAATCCGTCCTGTTCTGCGATCAGTTGGATAAGCTGTTCGGTCCGTACAATTTCTTTTGTCCTCCGCAGCTTTCTGGTCAAAAGTGTCTTTTTTCTCCTGCATTCCGTCAGTTGCCAGCCAAGCTTGCTACTGCTCTCCATAAAAAGAGCAGAGTCCATATATCCTTTCCTCATGACTTGGTTTAGGATTTGGCTCTGCTCGCTTATATCTTTGATTTCCTTATCCAGTTGTCTGATTTCCTCACTGTCCTGCCTTGCTGCCACAAGTTCTGTCAGCTCTTTTAACAGCGGCTCTAATATCGTTCCCTGATTGGTGTACAGCTTGTTCCACATGTCTGTAAAAGCCCGGTGCAGCACATCCTCCCGGATGGCTTTCATGCAGCAGCTCTCTTTATCCTCCACATGTCCGCTGCACGTCCAGATGATTTTTTCATATGGTTTCCCGATGTAGATTTTCTGCCGCCGGAAGGTTCTTCCGCACTCTCCGCAGATGATTCTGCCGGAAAACAGGTATCTTTTGGTGTAGTCACTCTTGTTCATGTGCAGTACATCCACCCGGTATGCCATCAGGTTGCGTACCGCTTCTGCCTCCTCATGTGTGACGATTGGCGGATGGCTGTCTTTGATGAGATACTGGTTTCTCTGTCCGTTGTTTACCCTGCGGACAAATGGGAACCTTGTTTCTGTATATGTCCTCTGCTGAAGCATATCTCCCTCATAAATGGGATTTTTCAGAATGTCCTGTATCACCCCGTCCTGCCACTTTTCTGCACCACGGATTGTTGGAATGCCTTTCTGGTTCAATACCTTTGCTATCACATACACTCCCATGCCGTTTAAGTAAGACTCATAAATCCACCTTACGGTTTCTGCCTCGGATTCTATGATGACTAAATTTCCATCCTCGTCTTTTCCATAGCCATACGCTGGCGTCGATATGATATAGGTTCCATCCTGAAAGCGTTTCTGTATCGCCCATCGGTTGTTGCTTGAGATGTTTTCTGATTCCCCCTGCGCCACCGATGCCAGGATGGTAATGAACAGCTCGCTTTTTTCTGACAGCGTGTTGATATTCTCTTTTTCAAAGTAGATTCCAACGCCAATCTCCTTCAGCTTTCGGATGGTCTGGATGCATTCCACCGTATTTCTTGCAAATCTTGTGATGGATTTCGTAAGGATCAGGTCGATGTTCCCATCCTCACAGTCTGAAATCATCATCTGGAACTCATCCCTGTGCTTTACGTTTGTTCCGCTGATTCCTTCATCCGCATACACCCCTGCAAACTCCCACAGGGGGTTGCTCTCGATTTTTTCCGTATAGTACTCGACCTGTGCAGTATAGGAAGTTGCCTGTGCCTGACTGCCGGTACTGACTCTGGCATATCCGCACACTTTCAGCCTGCGTTCTTCCTGTGTATGTTTCTGCGCTTTTGCTGCCTTTATGACAGTCACTTTTTTTACCATACTTTTTTCTCCTTTCCCAGTATTTTCAAGGGTTTTCACTCCCTGTCAGCAACATACACTACCACATAGTTTTATATATATCCAGTGTTATTACAGATATACTTTTGCCAGTTCGGGGGAAAAGGTCTTGACATTCAAAACCCGGATTTTTTCCCATTCTTCCTCGGTTAACAGCTTATCTTCATGCATCCTTTTTAAGAGAAATTCAGCAATCTTATACCGCACCTCATTCGCTCCGCCTTCCATCATCTCTCCCCTTTTTCCTCCCACAATTTAAGTAAGTTAAATTCATTCTCCCAAGAAAAACACTTCCGCCCAGAAGAAACACCTTTACATCATCCCGATTTCAGCCATGGTTGCAGCCTCATCTTCTTCCCGGAAATACTGTTCCGATACATCCCTGCTGACTGAAAGCACCTCTCCCGCGTCCTTTTCTCCCATCTGGATTGGGATTAAGAACGGATGGATTTCCTTACGGAATTCCAGATTGGGACAGCTATTGATAAAATAGCCACAGGTATCTAATATCAGCCTGTCACACATATCTGTGATGACGATCTTTTCGGCTTCAAACATGTGGCTGCCGATATAATTTGCGATATTTTCTGCCGTGGTCGAGATATAGTCCTCTTTCCGCTCCCCTCCATCACTCGGATAAAGATAGGCATATCCTGCCCTCTCCGTTTCAAAAATCCTTAACATCATTTCGGTATCTTCTTTCTCCATCTCCTGTTTTCCTCCATTCCCCATTTTTCAGCTTTTCTTAACTCCACAAGAATACGGCGGAAGTTCCCCTCCGCCGCATGGTTTCTGTAATTAAGTCTTACTGCCATAATCCTTCACTTCATAAATAAAAAGTGTCTGTCCCTATTCGTCACTACTCCCCGGAACCAAAACGCCGCCAAAACAGAGAAGAAAAAATCCCAAAGCCGGCATTTCATGGGCAGTCAGTCCAGACTGTCTTTGGTCCCTGCCACTCGGACAGGCAGACATCACAGGTATTTCACCTCCACCACTGCGTGCTGGCTAATCTCAAGGTGTATCATTATAGGCCATTCCCCTCTTCGCGCCTGTCCACCACAGACAGGCTGTACCCCGGCTTTCCCGCTCGGCTCCTTAGATGCGATCTTTTTCACAGCATGGCTGGCAGAAAGAACATCTGCCCGATTGCTGCAGGAGTGTCACTGCGCCCCGGTTACGGCTCATGAAACGGCTAACGTATCTGAACTGCTGGATATGGCTGGCAGGATATGGCGTGATTCCATCCTGCGCTCGGAGCCCTGCATTCCTCTCCGGCATTTTTCAATGTGCGTTTTGTCTGCCTGTGTCGTATCCACACACGAGACATGAGAGGATTCCCGGAAGAGACCATCTGTCCAGAAAAAGTTCCTCTCATAAGGTACTCACAGAAAAACACGTTTTGAGGGGGTATTAATCAAAATATTTTTTTATTTTCTTTACCGCACCGTTTATGCTCTCCCGGATGTTCTTCTCTCCGACCCCTTCTTTCGCTGCAATCTGCCGGTATGTCATGCCCTCAAAAAAATAAAAATGCAGCCGCTCTCTCTGCACTGGGGTGAGTGACTGCATTGCTTTCTGCAGAGTTTCTATTTCCATCTGCCGGATGACCGTATCCTCTACCGATTCCCCGGTCAGCTCCACCAGATCTTCCGTTTCTCCTTCTGTATATCCGTCCTTGGTCGTATGTCTGATATCCCGCATTTCCTGTGCGTGGGCTTCTTTGCGGAACGTATCGACAAGTGCCTCGTAGACTTCTCTGGTCACATAGGTGTATTCCAGCTCACCAACTGCATCTTTATAAAAATCCTTTACTCTGATCCTGATCCATTCTGACATTCAAATGTCCTCCATTTCGTAATTTTTTTGAAATGAAGGACATCTGGAGGACCTCTGGGTTTTACTTCACTGGAAAAAGACAATAAAAAAAGGTGCTGTTCCCATGCAAAATAAAGCATGCAAAACTGCACCCAATTAATTATTGTATTTCTTTGTAAACAGTATATAAAAGTTCTTCTTGGCTTTTTATTCCTATGTTTTATAATTAACCTAATTCACTTGTCTAGTAGGATTTAAAGTAATTAATGGTTCCAATATGTCTCAGATAAGTCACAAAAGCATTGCCTTCTCCCCAATATGGTCGGTCTAGTCAATTAATTTACGCTATACTAGAAGTACTACTTCTTCCAGCTAACAATATTTTCCACAAAAAAATACTGCCATATCCACGAGTAATCTCTACTCGACAGATATTGCAGTATTTACCTCTTGTAGCAACGATTTATTTACGAAATTCTTTCATTCCTGCCGGCTGCTTCGGCTGATGAAGAACATACATACATCTGCTGTCTGCCGCCATTTTCACAGAATTACGAGCTACCTTCTCTAAAATTGTTGCTGCGATATTAGCCTGTTTCTTTGACATAATGAACACCTCCTATTTTTATTAAACAGGAGTATAGCATTTCTTACCTAATTCTGTACCTTATAAGTTGAATTTCCGACATAATATGTCATTTTTCCTCTATGGAATTACTATACAACACCGCAGATGCCTGAAATTCTCCATTTTCATACTGGGTGAACAGTTCTCCATCATAATCAGCCAGTGCCTGTTCTACCGAGGCAAGACCAATTCCGTGACAGCCGGTATCCTTCTTTGTGGTAAGGTATCGTCCGCTGCTGTCTTTTTTTAATTTCTCTGGACTACCATTTTTTATACAAATCTGGAGCATTTCTTTTATATAAGTAGTTTCCAGTATGATATATCTCTGCTCCTGTGGCAGCTTCCTACAGGCCTCAAGTGCATTTTCCAACAGATTTCCGAAGATAATGGCAAGGTGTCCGCTCTGGAATGGCAGTACGGACGGAATAAATACCCTTGCCTCAAACTGGATGCCGTCCCTTATGGCAAGGGCATACTTATGGTTCACAAGGGAATCCACCACGATGTTTCCAGTGTGGGAGAGTTCACCTGCCCAAGTTCCGATACCATCATCCAGCATCTTCTGTATGTAATCACTGGCTTCTTTTGTCTGTCCGGCATTTACCATGCCAAGAATCCCCGATAAGTGGTTCTTCATATCATGCCGCATCCGCCGCAGTTCCAGATAATAACCTTCCCGTTCCTCTGCCTGATGGCTGCATAAATCTAACTGCTGTTCATACAGCCTGTTCCGGGACTGAAGCTCCGCTGCCTGTCCCATACGGTCATATACCGTAAAAATCACGTAATTGACAAGCAGGAGAAGTATACCCGCAACAACCGAGAAAAAGGAATATTCCGCATGGAACGCCGCCATGAGAAAGATATGGTGCATCATGTAAATGCTGCTTGCCGGTACTAAAAGGGTTATGATGAAATAGCGTAGCGGGATCTCCGTATACTGCTTTTCCTTTGCATAATGGTCAATCAGTACGGAAAACAGAAGCATACACATCTTGGATATGAAGCTTCCGGCAACATCAATGACGCATTCGTCTGTGCGGACTGCCTCTAAGACCAGTAGCACAATGACCTCTACCAGCATCCATACCGTGCAGATAAGAAGGGTGCTGATACAGCGTTTTTTCAGGCTCTTTTTTCTGGTAACTGTACTGATCATAAATACCATCAGGATATTCCCAACCAGCAGAAACTGCGATGGAAACACGATGCAAAAACCTGTTGTCACAAGAAAGGCATAGTATAAGAACCAGCCTATCATGCCTACGGGCTTTCTGTTTCCCGGACCGAAAAGGGTCGTTATGCATCTCTGTATAATCAGAAGCTGCAGTGCCGGAAGCAGAAAGCCCGATATAATTGAAAGATATCCCCTCATTCAATAACCGCCTTTCCCGCTGCCATTGTGCAGAGCTGGCGGCGCACTTCCTTCTGTCGGTCCTCACTGATTTTCAGGTCAATCTCTTTCCCATTCATACTGATTGTTATGTTAAAAAAATTCATCTTTGTTATATAATCATAATTCACAAGGAAGGACTGGTGGATACGGAGGAAATATTTCCGACTGTTTGCCAGTTCCTTCTCTACGTTATTCAGTTTTCCATAAAAATATGCAGTGCTTCTATCTTGAAAGAAAATATGCACTACTCGGTTGCGGCTTTCAAAGTACACAACATCTTTTAAAGGTACCTTCTGAATTTCCTTGTTGAACTTAAACTGGTAAAAGACCTCCGTTTCACCTATCCGTTGACAGGCTTCCTTAAAATACCGGCGAAATTTCTCTTTATCCAGCGGTTTAGAGAGAAAACGGAAAGGCTCTACCTCAAACAGTTCCTTAAAATATTTATCATATCCTGAAATATATATGAACAACACCGAATGGTCTGTTTCCCGGATTTTTCGTGCGGCGGAGATGCCGTCAACCTGTTCCATTTCAATATCTATAAAAATAAGTCCGTAGTGCTCCCTGGACTGTATGCTCTTCAAAAGTGTCTTTCCATCAGAAAATACATCCGTATCAACCCGGATTCCCATACTCTGGCTTTCCTCTAATACCAAAGTCTCAAGTCTTCCCGTAAAGCCAAGGTCATCATCACATATGGCTATCCTCAGCATCTTTAACCACCTCTTCTGCTGTATCTAATTCCGGTTCTTCCAACTGCGCCTGCTCCAAACGTTTGAGGAGACACCGGAGCGTCTTTTTGTTCGTGTCTGTCAGGTTATTGTAGCGGAGTACAATGTTATAACACTGATCCATTTCCTGATTCATGCGAATCTGCCCACTTAAATCCCGTTTTATATCGGACAGCCCAAGAATATAGTCAGTGGTAACGTTAAAATACTCGGCCATGCGGATAAGCAGGTCTGTGGAGATGGTGCAGGTGTCTTTTTCCATCTTGCTTACCGCCTGCTGGGTGGTGTTGATTATAGTCCCAAGGGCTTCCTGTGACATGTTGTGGCTCCTGCGGAGCTCACGGATACGGTTCTCAGTCATAATTGTTACATCCTTTCTAATAACTATTTTACATAATTATTAGGAGCTTTCTCACAACTGTATAATGTAAATAATTTACATATTCCCGTATATTCTTTCCTCATTTCCTATCATCACAGACAATACATAATATTCTTCACACTTTTCTCAACACTCAGCAATCTTCTTATGATATTTAAAAGTGAATCTTTATCAAAACTCCTTTTAGCACTTTCGTATTGTAATAATCGAAAAAGACTGACTCATATCACTTCCCATTTATTAACTATTAACTATCAGTACTATGAACATACAAAAAATCTTATCTCTTTTTAATAAGAAGTTACTCAGATTTGCAAATCTCGGATACGGCTATACCAGCCACTTAATTATAACTGCATACGCGAGATTATGATGCTTCACAATACGAGCTTCAATTATTTTAAGAAACTCACTTGCCAGTTCAGTAGGTTCACACAGATTTAACCTTAATTCATCTCATCCAGAATTAGAGTATGAGTTTTATGAGATAGTTAAAGAGAACGTGTTGCCTAATGATATTTGAAAGACATACCAATCTGAAGTATAAGTATGGAAATCGCCATTTCTAGTGTAGAGTGAGGGTATTGCGTGGATACAGCAGGTAAGAATGCAAAGAAAATTCAAGAGTATATTGACCCGTTCACGGGTGAGCTGATAAAGCAAAACAAAAAAGTGAGCCTTTCACAAGACTTTGTAAGTAAATGATTATGTTGACTGGCAATCCATTCGATGAGTCTTTAGATTCTAGTTCCAGAAACAGACCCTTATAGTGTTTGAGCAAACCACCGGCTATGAAGCCGGTGGTGTTGATTTATTGGTAATTATTGATTTTCTCTTAATTGCTCCACAATGCTGTGTTTTGTAGCATGGACATACGTAACATAAGGGATCAACCATCCAAGCAGAGCAAAAATTGGTATAGCAATTATAACCGGAACGATAGTAAACTTTGCGCTGAAGAACCAGAACATACTCTCCATAAGATTACCAACCAAAGGATTTATCACAAACGAGAGGACTAATGCACCCAGAGCTGAACTAAGTGCGTAGAATAGTCCTTCATAAACTAACATAGTTTTCAACTGTCTGCTCGTCAAACCAACTGCCTGTAAAACCGCAAACTCTCTTTTTCGGGAAAGAATACCAGTCATAATGGCATTGAAAAAATTCAGAATGCCTACAAGCCCAATGATGGCGCAGAGCAATCCGCCCAACAGCAGAAACATATTCTGAAAACCTTCAAATTCGGCTCGGAGCGTCGCTTTGCTTTCATACATCAATCCAGACAAATCGTCCGCAGTCAATTCAGTAAGATAATTCTCCGCAGACGCTTCGGTTATATCATCGGAAGTATCGAACAGATAAAACATCGGGATACTTTCCTGCTGACTGTCATTATTGAGCGTTTCGATAGGAAGCACAAAACTATAGCCCGTTGTATAATAACGGAAGCTCATGGAATGTGGTACTGTAACATAAGCACAAACCGTATAATTTACATCGCGGCTGGAAGATATGCGAAACTGTTTATATTCCTCTGGTGTATTTTCATCACAAGGATTTCCTGTCCGCTTATCGATATAACCACCTTCCTTAATATAGGTGATGACTTGAACAGAGCCTACATGCGGATAAAAATCAGGATTGCTTACATTACCATATTCATCTATATTGACTACCACTGCGATAGCATTTGTATTTTCTTGGAACAGAGGGGATATATCTCCCTCTACCACAGTCAGTTTATCAAACAAGGAATCATCCAAACCTTCAATCAATGCACTTTGGCTCACCAGATTACCACGGCGGTTTTTCTGTTCCAATAAAGTTTTTGCATTTTCTTCGGAAGTATAATGCATCATGTCCTGCAGCCAGTGTTTCTCGCTCATCCAGCCATACGGCACATAGCCCGTCAGCTTGTAACCACAACCAGAAAGGGACGGAGAAATATTTGCCTCGATTTGCGCAATTTGTTCCCGAGCGATAAAGCTGCCAGAGTGACTATAACGAAAATAGTCTGTAGTGCTAACCACGAAATCTGCACAAGTCTGCTTTGCCAGATACTTTTCCATATCAAAGCCCCCTGTAAAAGTGACCAAGATATTGAGAAGCACCACAGAAAGCGAAAGAGAGATCACTACAAGAACAGTTTTCCTTTTATTGCGCCCCAAGTTAGCAAAAGCCATTTGATGTATTTTTGCTCCACGGGTGGTGCGTTTTTTCTTTTTGCTTTTAACAGTTTCCGTATACTTTGTTGCTTCTACCGGAGAAACTTTTGAAGCAATCTTACCCGGACGGGAGCAGGACAGCAAAACTGTAATTAGCGCAAACAGAGCAGACGCAAAGAAAATCAACGGTGAAGTGCTGACGGTGGAAACGCCGGCACCAAAAGTGGTTCGTGCCATTACGACTGGCGTCAGAGTTGCACCGACACCATATCCCAATAATAATCCAGCAGGAATGCCGACAATGCACAAAAACAGTGCCTGCTGGCGGATAATACGTTTCAGTTGCCGGGGCGTAACACCAATGGTTTTCAGCAAGCCATAGAATCGAATATCCCCGGTAACGGAAATCTGAAATATGTTGTAGATAATCAGATAGCCTGTAAAGATTACCAATGCAAGGAAAGCGAGAATTGCAATCAGTGTTGTTGCATCCATGCTTTCGCCAAGTTGAAAGGATGTGTAACCCCAGTTTACACCGATGCGTACAAGCTCTCCTTCATCCGTTTTGTCCCAAGCATATCCCAAGTCTAGATCCACTTGTTCCATCTGACCACGGATATTCATGCTGGATGCCATCATCACATTCAGATCAATACGGAACGGCTCCAGCCCCTTGGATATAGCTTCCGTTTCCATTTCTTTTGCGTATTCTTCGCTGATATTGATATAATGAACGGGACTTATATCATCATATTCCCACCATCCCGCCAGCGTAAATGTATCTGTTTTCTCATAAGGTATTTCGGATAAAGCACCAACGGTATAGGTCAGTTCAATTTCTGCTCCTACTTCCGGTTCAACACCCAATAGCTTTAAAGCATGGGTGTCCATGGTGATTTCCTTTCTTCCTTGTGGTGCATGTCCTGTAGTGGGTTCTGCGAAACTCCATTCAGTACAGTTGTCGTCCATGAAGCTAACTTCGGCTGGAGTTTTTGCGAAAATCCCACTGTCCATATAGCCAATGGTTATGCGTTTGCCAGCGGCTTTTACGTTTGAGTGAGCTGATATATTCTCAATCTGTTCTTCTGTTACTTCCTTAAAGGTTCCGTGGCAGTAACCACCGACTTGACGGAACGTGTACATTTCATAGCTGGAATTTATGGACATTACAATGGTAAACAGCGAGGTAAATAGCAGCGCAGTCAAGGCAATGGCAATAATTGCAATGATGTTACGCTTACGGGATGCCCATAGAGAACGCCAGCTTAATTTTCTGATACATTTTCTGTTCTTGACATTCATCGTAGCCACCTCCCGTTAGTTCTGGGAGACGATCCGACCATCTTCGATACGGATAATGCGGTCTGCCATCTGTGCAATTTCTTCGTTGTGCGTAATCATTACGATTGTCTGGGCGAACTTTTGGCTGGTGACTTTCAAAAGGCTCAGCACATCCTGACTGGTCTTGGAGTCCAGATTGCCAGTAGGTTCATCAGCAAGAATGATAGCTGGAGCTGCCGCCAATGCACGGGCGATTGCTACACGCTGCTGCTGACCACCGGAAAGCTGATTAGGCAGAGCATCCAGCTTTTTCTCCAGTCCGAGCGTCTGTACAATCTGCTCAACAAAATCCTTGTTGACCTTGCCGCCGTCCAGCTCAATAGGAAGAACGATGTTTTCATACACATTCAGAACTGGAACAAGATTATATGCTTGGAATACAAAGCCGATTTTTCTGCGGCGGAAGATGGTCAGAGCTTCATCCTTTAAGGAAAATATATCTTTTCCATCAACCGTAACTGTGCCGTCAGTAGGACGATCCAGGCCGCCAAGCATATGCAGCAGCGTAGACTTGCCGGAGCCGGATGTACCGACAATCGCCACAAATTCGCCTTTCTCCACACTTAAATCAACTCCATCCAGTGCATGAACCGCATTGTTACCGGAGCCATAAATCTTTTTCAGGTTTTTTGCCTGTAAAATCTCCATAAACGAGTACCTCCATGAAAAAATCTGTATGTATGCAAAGAAATTATCCTTTGATACATACAGATTATCGCATAGGATTCTTTCCACATTCTTTCCAGCGGGAAATGAATTCTAACAGTTTTGAAAGAATTGATGTTACTTCGGCAGGAATATGGAAAACGTGCTTCCTTTTCCGGGAGCGGAAGCAACCTTGATATAACCACCTTCACAGGATATAATCTGCCGAGCCAAATACAAGCCGATTCCAACGCCTTCCTGTTCCCGCACATTCTTTGAACGATAAAATCGGGCAAATATCTTTGATTGTTCACTTTCCGAGATGCCTGAGCCAGTATCCGATATATCAATCCTTGCAAACATTTCATAGCTTTCAGCGGAAATAGTAATTGTGCCATGCTCCGTATATTTAATGGCATTGTCTACAATATTAGCCAGTGCTTCTGCTGTCCATTTGGAGTCAAAGGTAGCAAAAATATCTGTATCATGCAGATACAGAGTCAATCCTTTTTCAGCAGCTCTGGTAGAATATTGTTCTGTAATACCTTGAAGTAGTGGCTGTAACGCTGTGTGCTGCGGTGATAGTGAAATAATTCCGTTTTCCAGTCGGGACAGCTTTACAAGTGAGTCAATCAAAAATCGCAGTTTCTCCGATTGATTGTATAGAGCATCCACATTCGCTTTTGCCGATGCCGGAAAATCTTCTTCCATCAGAAGCTCACTATATAACAGCAGGTTTGCAATCGGTGTTTTTGTTTGATGTGAAATATCTGCAATCAAGGATTTGATTCTATCTTTTTCCTTAGCTACATTACGAGAAGAAGTTTCTGCGGCAGAAAGATAGTGCGCAAATTTTGTTTCCAAGGAAGACAGCTTACTTTCATCAAAAGTGCTTTCAGAAAATGAGCCATCCATTGCAGCATCCAACATTTTTTCGATGGCATCCATTGTTTTTTGAGTTTTCCTTCGATTCCACAATACAATCACAGCCGCTAACAGAAAACCCAGAAGTATGATAGCAATTCCAATCTCATTCATCTTTTTTTACCCAACTATAACCGATTCCATAAACAGTCTTGATATATTCCTGTGCACCAAGTTTATCTCTTAGACGCTTAATCGTAACAGACAGGGCATTTTCATCCACGTATTCTGCGCCGTCTGTCCAGATTCGGTCTACAAGGTCTCCACGTGTCATTGTTTGACCACGGTTTTCAACGAGCAGATGCAGTAATTTTTGCTCTGTTTTGCTCAGTTCTATCTTGATATTGCCCACACAAAAGGTCATAGTCCCAAAATCAAAACAAAAATGATCTATATGAATCGGAGCCTTGTTATGGATGGACATATGCTTTCGTAGCTGGGTATTAATTCTTGCACGTAAAACAGAAAGAGAAAAGGGCTTGGTAATATAATCATCCGCTCCTTGTTCAAGCCCATCTACAATATCCATATCCTTATCGTTGGCAGTCAGCAGGATCACTGGAATATCCGGTGTTCTTTCTTTTATTTCTCGCAACAAATTAAGTCCACTGCCATCAGGCAGATTTATGTCTAACAAGACTAGCGATACTCTGTCACAAAGTAATTGTTCCCTTGCCGTTTTCAAATCCTGACAGGAAATAATCCGCCGTTTGTCTACTTTCAGTGCCTCGCACAACCCCCAATTCAATGCTTTATCATCTTCAACTATCAATAATTGTTCCACACATATCATTATTTTCCCTCAAAACTGCCTGTTCTATTTCTTTTACATAATTGTCCTTAACGTAAGATAAATTGCTTTTTATTCAAAATCATTAGTAAAATCACTCCAAAGAACACAGACAAGAATATCCGTAGTTAGCGTTTTATCCTAATAAATTACATTATGCTACCATAAATCCACTAGTACCAGCTTTTACCGCCTACTTGCCCCTTCTTTCGTTTTTAACATTGTATCATACAAATGCGAAAAAATCTTTATACGCATAAAAATAATTGAAATACACTATTTTTTGTCTAAATATATAATTTTGTCGAAGTAATCTTTTTCTTCAGTATTGTGTGTAATAACGATTATAATCTTATTCTTTTTAATTGATTGTAAGTAATTATATAATCTCTTCCTCCTATCACTATCAAGAGCTGCTGTAGGTTCGTCCATTATAATAATCTCTTTTTCTGTTGCAAACGCCCTCATAAAATCCAATCTCTTCCTCTGTCCGACAGACAAATTTGTTGCCCCAGAAGCCAATTGGGTGTTCATCATATCTGGCATTTGTACTATTTCATCATATAAATCAAATTCTTTCGCAATTTCTATAAATTTACCCTTATCATCAACTCCACTGATTATTAAATTATCTATGAGAGTTCCCTTAAAAAAACAAGTCTCCTGTTCAACATATGCAATTTTTTTCCGTGCACAAATAAGTCCACTTGTGTCCATATCTACATCATTGAACTTAATTTTTCCTTCATTAAAAGAATAAAATCCCAGTAATACTTTTATTAAAGTTGTTTTCCCACATCCGCTCAATCCCATAATTGCCGTAATATTATTGCTATGGAATTCTAAATTTACATTATTTAAAATATTCTTACCGCCTTCATATGAAAAACACAAATTTCTAATACTTATTTTTTTAATTGGTTTGGGTACTTCCAAACACTTATCTAATTCTTCATCTGGAAGTGCAAATATCTCTTCTATTCTTTCAATTGCATTTATTGTTGCTTGATAACCATTATTAAATTGGCACAAAAAATTAATAGGCGAAAGCAACATACTCTGGTAATTCAACAAAGCCGTTATACTTCCTAACGTAGATTTCCCTATGAAAACTGAATAACCTCCAATCGCCCATACAACACAGCCTAGCAATTGAATCAATAAAACTCCAATATTGAGATTTGCAGAACAACATAAATCATAAAAAACCTGTGCTCTGTATTGTTTAGTATACGCATCTTCAAATCGCTTTGTAACATATTCATACAAGCCGTACATTCTTGTCGTAATTACATTCTTGTAACTTTCAGATATACACTCAACAGCTTCAACATTATATCTCATAATCTTTTGAGAATATTTTTTTAGTTTTCTCCCCCAAAATTTATTCATATTAATATAAATACAAATTATAAACACAGTAGCCAATAGAATTTTCCAATCATACAACACAATCATTATTCCTGCTAAGAAAAGAGAAATAACATTAGAAAATAATTTAACAAAGCAATTCCCTATGTTTCCTTTGATAACATCTATTTCTTTATTATATCGTGCAATTATTTCACTTAAATCATATTTCTCTAAAGCCCCATACTTAACCAAACTAATTTTCTTATTTATTTTATTTCTCAATCTAACCGCTAGTGTTTCCGCCATCTTAGAAAGCAAATAATCCTTCAATACACTAAGAACAGACACTAAAATAAACGAAAGTGCCATTAAACTTACCAACAAAGAAAATACATGAATACTTTTCTGTTCCATAGCATTATCAATTATTTCTTTGTAAAATTGAGGAATTAATAAATTTAAAATGCACTGCACAACTACAATAAACAAGATTCCAAAAAAAATTTTTTTCGAAGGAAACAACATATATCTTTTTACAAACATCCAATATCTTTTATTAAACATATTTTTTTCATTCCTTTACCTTCTCTTAATCACAGGTAGGTTACAGCAAATTACTTCCAGCAATATACAGTCCTGTAATTGTAAAAATAGCACTAAACAACACGGATAGTATATTATCAGCACAATAATCAACACTATTTTGCTCTTTCTTCATCCGTAAATGCTTCAATATATTTTTTTAATTTATATATGTTTGATTCCATATCACTTTTTCTATCATATTCAAATAATATAAATTTATAAAACAACCTATTAACAGTACACAATCGTTCTTCATAATCTTTACACTTATTAATTTCCGCTCTACATGCTCCAGTACAAAAAAATTTCACTTCACAATCTTCACACATTTTTCTTTCATCAACCCAAAATTCCTTATGTGAATTATTATTATGAATCTTATTTTCTATTTTTTTTTGTATTTCTTCAAACTCTTCTGATACAATATTACCATAATAATAATCACTTCCCTTTAAATTAGGACACATATACAAATCGCCATTTGATTGCATTGCAATAATGTCTCCCAATGCACCACACGCTCTTCTTGCAGATACACTTGGGAAAAAAATCCCTCGCAATTCATCAAAAAAATATTTTTTTTCTATAACATAATTTATCATTTCAAGATACTCATTAAGAATATCTCGTTCATCGATTTCAATTTTATTCTTTAATGCTCGACCAACGGGAGCAACAAATTTTAATTGTAAAATCGCTTTATATTTAACTGCTAAATCAAAGGCTTTCCTAATTAATCCCTTGTTTTCATTAGTCACAACATATGAAAATACAATTTCTATATGTTTCGATTTCAATAAACTAAATATTGCTTCCATTTTGCATTGTAAATCATCTGTTTCAACTACATTTTCAATGCTTAATTCTACGAACCCTACTTTATTCCTAATAAATTCAGCTTTTTCTTCATCTATAAGCAATCCATTACTTTGTAAGCCTATATGTTCTGCACCGAACGCATTGCAAAATAACTGTAATATTTCCCTAAAATCTTCCTTAATAAAAGGTTCCCCACCCGATAAGATTACTTCTTTAAATTTCATTTTTATTAATTTAGGAATAACATACTCTCTTAATGTTTCAATACTCATATCATCTTTTGTGTCTATAACCGGCGAAGATTCATTTGCACAAAAAGAACAATTCAAATTACATTTCCTAGTCATTGTATAATACAATTTTTTTCTTTTAATTCCTTCTTGTGCTGAAAAGAAATCATACTTTTCTTCTAAAATATCAGACAACATTTTCTTATCTTTTAACATTTCATTATTTACACGCACAAATTTCATATTGTTACGATTAAGCAATACCGTCTTTCCGTCTTTTTTAAACCAAATTATATTATCCATTTCTCCTCATACACCCTTTCAATGTTTTTCCTTTTGTAACATATATAAATTATCAATTTCTTTCTTGTGGTTATTATAAAAAGAGAATTTAAATTTTTGCATCCAACACAATGCATAACTTGGATGATTAACATTTCCATTTTCTAATATACTTTTATATATACATCCCTTAGCAGAACATAGTTCATATATGCTACATGATATACATTTCTTATTATCTATTTCTGTTATATTTTTCAAATAGCTAATCGCCTGCTTATCATATCCAGAATGTACGTTACCTAAAGTTGCTTTACATTGCACTGCATTTGCACATGCGTATATATCTCCATTAACTTTCACGTAAGAACTAACTATACCCGCACCACACGAATAAAATCTTTTTTTTACTTTTATTGCGTCTTTCACTTCCGTTATAAAATGCCAATAAAATGGTTCCATTCGAATTTTCTCTATAAAATATTGATATGCCTTTTCGATTTGCCTCCCTATGCATTCAAGTTCGAATGCTGACCAATTTACACTTATATCTAAAACTGTAAATATAGTTTTTATTTTTAATTGTTCAATCAAATGCAAAAAGCTATCATAATAGAATTTATAATTTTCTTTTGTTATAACATTTGTTACTTGTACATTTTTACATGCTATTTTTTTATAAAGAATAATATTCTCCCAATTTTGCATTATTTTACTATACACATCTGTTCCATTACCTCTACCCATATTAGTAACTTCCGCTTTTCCATCAATACTTATTTTCAGATTAAAATTCTCGCTCGCTAACCATTCTGCTATTTCTTTGGTTAAAAGTGTGCCATTTGTCGTCACACCATATTCTATATTATACAAATATAACTTATTTTTTTCATTTACATATTTCACAATTTGTTTTATCAGCCCAAAATCTAGCAAAGGTTCTCCACCTATGAAATCAAAAATTATTTTTTTGTCACTATGTATCTTTGCATTTGCGAAGACAAAATCAACACTATTTTTGGCTACAACCCATGGCATTACCGTTCCATTTTTTTCTCCCAAATAGCAATAACTGCACTTCATGTTACATCTTTGATTAATCTCCATTGTTACACTATACATCTAGTTTTCTTCTCCCATAATTTCAATTATTACTTTACTTAACTGGAGTCCATATTTTTCCGCTAACTTTATATTATTAATTAATCTCTTGCTTCTCATTTTATATAATTTACTTATAACCAAATACTCATGTTTATATAAAATTTTTTCCATTTTACACATGACATCAGAAGGTTTATTTAAAAATCCCGTGCTCAAATAATTTTTAAATCCACACTTTGCAGCATTGCAAGCAAATCGAATATCACAGTCTGTACATTTTGATTTTTTTATTACCGAATTCTTTGCTCTTTCAAAAAAATTATTAAAATTCTCGCTGTTATTAATATTACCTAGCGACCACTTACCCTTTTCTATATTAGCAACATAACCACACGGATAAATTTCTCCTGTACTAGTAATAGTATAATGTTCTTTTGTGCCAGCAGAACAATATCGACTTTTTCTATCTACAATGAAGGTCGAGAACATATGATCATAAATATTAACAATTTTTTTGTCACAAGGTTCTATGTATTGAATGTAAAAGTCATCTATCAAATCTAATTGTGTATCAAACACCTTAAGAGTATTCTCATCCCATTCTGCAAAAAAGTCACATCCTATATAAATTTGGTCAATTCCCATTTCGTAAAAATATTTAATATTATGAAAAAATTTGTGTACATTATTTGCTGTAATCGTCATTCGAATGTTGAAAATTGCACTTTTATCCAATAATTTTTTTATATTATTAGTAACTAAAGGATATAAATTAGCTCCGTTTGTACTACGCCTATTTAAGTTGTGAGTTTCCTCATCGCCATCCACACTAATAGACAAATTAAAATTATTATTAATCAAAAACTCAATACTCTCATCATCTAATAATGTTGCATTCGTTGTAATAGAATATCTAAATTTAATTTTATTCTTAAACTCAGTGTCAATCATTTCTATCGCATTAAACAACAGTTCACGATTTAATAAAGGCTCTCCACCTAAAAAAGTCATATAAACCACATCATCTTCTTCTCGTTTATTCAACATAATAAAGTCGAGAATTTTTTCAAATGTATCTAACGTCATATATGATAAATTCTTTTTTTTACCTTCATAACAATATGTGCAACACAAATTGCATGCATCCGCCAAATATATTGTACATTCCATCTTTATTTCCCTCTAGTCAAGTTTTATTCTGTTAACATTTTTCTTAACAAATTCATTTTAAATCCTAAGTGCAAACAAAGGGACTATTGAGCTTCTCTACTGTTCTATATCCTGATAATTACTCAGAAAATATATTACTAAAGAAGCATTCAACAATCCCTTCATTTGTTACTATTCTTACTCGATATGAGTTATCACAGGTGTTCCAGCCCAAGGTCCAATGCAATCATTCATGCATTTCTCGGCTGTTCCATCGCAGTAATCATAGCCTTCAATTTCTTCCACTACTTCTGCGCTTAACATCATTTCATCCGTCTTTTCCATATCACGTTTCTCCTTTCATAATTTTTCCTAATTGTTTATGCTTAAATAAATACTAATTAGGTCATAACAACAGCAACATTTTAGCTATATGCAATTCATATCAATCCTCAAACATATAAGCTAATTATCCTAACTTTATAAGCAGAAGCTATTTTATAACGTTCAGATGCATTAATATATGGAAAAGGCATAATTATGTCTTTTCCTTGAGACGCAAAATAAGTTACCATCTGAAATATCTCATTGTTTCCTGTCCATTTTGGTTCAACACCTAATATAACTATATCTGCTTTATCTATTTCATTCATAAAATAATTCGATTCAAAATTAATTATATTCCCGCTGGTTAATCTACTATAAAATTTTTCTTGTAATACATCTGTGTCATTTTTTTTATTACTAATATAACAATATCTCTTTCCTTTCAAAATCGTATGTAAATCAAGTTGGGATTTATTCAACAAAGTCTCTGGTTCCAACTTGTTTTTAAAATATTTCATAATACATTCGTAATTTCTTTTTTTGTGATTTGCAATTATTCCTGTTACACATGCTGTTAAAAAACTGCTCCCTGTTCCTAACTCAATCTTTTCTTTATTTGGAATAAAAACACAGTTTGTCGGGAAAAAGATATTGTTTGAATAAATACAAATATTTTTCTGCATAGTTTTATCATATCCGACCCCTATTGTTTCCATATAACCAGCCGGATATGACATACAACTTGCTTGTTCGTTATTTTTATATGCAGAAACTAATATAATGTTTCTTTTTCTAGCTTCAATGCAAACACTACTCAACTCGTTATAACCCTTATATGTTTTATCAACAAATCCTAAACTCATATTAACTATGTCTACATTTAATTCCATACACCGATAAAGCGCATTGATTAATTTATCCAAAGTCCCTTTTTTATTCTGACAAAGAACAGGAATAGATAAAAGTTCGGCATCTGGTGCTTCATGTTCTACAATTTTAGCAATGTTAGATCCATGACTGTTATTTAACAATATTGATTTATTTGCATACAGTATATCTGAATTAGTACTATTTTCGCTAATTCTTGTATCTATAATGGCAACTCGCATATCATTAACCCCCATATAGATAATTAATTGTACACTTTGTCAATAAATTTAAATATCTACCCATACGGTATTATTATGTCATTACAAGTATGAATTTCTTTTCATTACGCTTATAGTTTATACCTGAGTAATTCTGAAATCTCTTATACGTTGAATTTTCGACATAATTTGTCACTTTTTCCGGAAACGCACTATAGTATGTACCTTTAAAATTGATATAACTTGTCATCTCTATAGCACAAAACTCTTTTACTTTCATTCTCATCAGATATATAATCATATTTTATTTCTATTAACGCTATTCGGTATTTGATTTACATTATACAGTTGTGAATAAACTCCTAATAATTATGTAAAATAATTATTAGAAAGGATGTCACAATTATGACTGAGAACCGTATCCGTGAGCTCCGCAGGAGCCACAACATGTCACAGGAAGCCCTTGGGACTATAATCAACACCACCCAGCAGGCGGTAAGCAAGATGGAAAAAGACACATGTGCCATCTCCACAGACCTGCTTATCAGCATGGCAAGGTATTTTAATGTTACCACTGACTATATCCTCGGGCTGTCCGATATAAAACGGGATTTGAGCGGGCAGATCCGCATGAATCAGGAGATGGATCAGTGCTATGACATTGTACTCCGCTACAACAACCTGACGGACACGAACAAAAAGACACTCCGGTGTCTTCTCAAACGTTTGGAACAGGCTCAGTTGGAAGAAGGGGAATCAGATATAGCAGAAGAGGTACTTAAAAATGCTGAAGATAGCCATATGTGATGATGACCTTGGCTTTACGGGAAGTCTTGAGAACTTGGTGTTAGAAGAAAGCCAGAGGATGGGAATCCGGGTTAATACGGATGTATTTTCTGATGGAAAAACACTTTTGAAGAGCATACAGTCCGGGGAACGATACGGACTTATTTTTATAGATATTGAAATGGAACAGGTTGACGGTATTTCTGCCGCACGAAAAATCCGGGAAACGGATCGTTCGGTGCTGTTCATATATATTTCAGGATATGACAAATATTTAAAGGACCTGTTTGAGGTGGAACCGTTCCGTTTTCTATCAAAACCGTTGGATAAAGAAAAATTCCGCAGGTATTTTAAGGAAGCCTGCCAACGGATAGGAGAAACGGAAATATTTTTCCAGTTCACCTTCAACAGGGAAATCCGAAAGGTTCCATTAAAAGACATAGTATATTTTGAAAGCTGCAACCGTGTGGTGCATATCTTTCTGCGGAACGGAAGTACAGCATATTTTTATGGAAAGTTAAGCGTTGTTGAGAAGGAACTGGCAGACAGCCAGAGGTATTTCCTCCGTATCCACCAGTCCTTCCTTGTGAATTATGATTATATAACAAAAATGAATTTTTTTAACATAACAATCAGTATGAATGGGAAAGAGATGGAACTGAAAATCAGTGAGGATCGACAGAAGGAAGTACGCCGACAGCTCTGCACAATGGCTGCGGGAAAGGCGGTTATTGAATGAGGGGATATCTTTCCGTTATATCGGGTCTTCTGCTTCCGGTACTGCAGCTTCTGATTATACAGAGATACATAACGACCCTTTTCGGTCCAGGAAACAGAAAGCCTGCAGGCATGATAAGCTGGTTTTTATACTATGCTTTCCTTGTGGCAACAGGGTTTGAACTCCTGTTCCCTCCGCAGTTTCTTCTGGTCGGAAATATCTTTATGGTATTTATGATCAGTACCGTTACCAGAAAAGAGAGCCTGAAAAGACGCTGTATCAGCACCCTTCTTATCTGTACGGCATGGATGCTGGTAGAGGTCATTGTGCTGCTGGTCTTAGAGGCAATTGGCACAGATGAAAGCGTCATTAATGATGCCGGAAGCTTCGCATCCAAGATGTGTATGCTTCTGCTTTCAGTACTGCTTGGCCGTTACGCAAAGAAAAAACAGTATGCGGAAATCCCGCTGCGTTATTTCATCATAATTCTTTTGGTACCGGCGAGCAGCATTTATATGATGCATCATATCCTTCACCTGGCAGCATTTCATGCGGAATATTCTTTTTTCTCGGTGGCTGCGGGCATACTTCTCCTGCTTGTCAATTACGTGATTTTTACGGTGTGTGACCGGATAGGACAGGCAGCGGAGCTTCAGTCCCGGAACCGGCTGTATGAACAGCAGTTAGATTTATGCAGCCATCAGGCAGAGGAACGGGAAGGTTATTATCTGGAACTGCGGCGGATGCGGCATGATATGAAGAACCACTTATCGGGGATTCTTGGCATGGTAAATGCCGGACAGACAAAAGAAGCCAGTGATTACATACAGAAGATGCTGGATGATGGTATCGGAACTTGGGCAGGTGAACTCTCCCACACTGGAAACATCGTGGTGGATTCCCTTGTGAACCATAAGTATGCCCTTGCCCAGAAGGACGGAATCCAGTTTGAGGCAAGGGTATTTATTCCGTCCGTACTGCCGTTCCAGAGCGGACACCTTGCCATTATCTTTGGAAACCTGCTGGAAAATGCACTGGAGGCCTGTCGGAAGCTGCCGCAGGAGCAGCGATATATCATACTGGAAGCTACTTATATAAAAGAAATGCTCCAGATTTGTATAAAAAATGGTAGTCCAGAGAAATTAAAAAAAGACAGCAGCGGACGATACCTTACCACAAAGAAGGATACCGGCTGTCACGGAATTGGTCTTGCCTCGGTAGAACAGGCACTGGCTGATTATGATGGAGAACTGTTCACCCAGTATGAAAATGGAGAATTTCAGGCATCTGCGGTGTTGTATAGTAATTCCATAGAGGAAAAATGACCTGCATTTTCCTATTTTCTACAACTACCCGTTTTTCCTCTTTCTTTGTTTTATACTATAAGATTGTTAAAGGAGACCTCTGCTATGGAACATTTATCTATTGTATTAACGAACTATATCTTTAAAAAGGGAATTATTGATGAAAAAAATTACGAAATATACCAATATGGCTTTCAATGCTTTTTAGAAGTTTTTGCCAGCACAATTTGCAGTATTGTGATTGCCTTGTTGCTGCATATGTTTTCCGAATGCCTGTTTTTCTTCCTATTGTTTATTCCAATGCGTTCATTCAGTGGCGGTCTGCATTTAAAAACCTATTTTTCCTGTTTTATCGGCTCCTGCTTGATACTAACTACTACCCTGCTTATTGTAAAATACCTTACTATCCCGATTCCTATTTCCTTTATGCTGTACGTGTTTTGTGCCATTATAATTTTAATCATAGGACCCGTAGATCATCCAAACCGGGAAGTTGATTCACAGGAAAACCGTATTTTTACCCGAAGAACACATTTTACCTTATTATTCAGTTTTCTGCTTGCAGTTATTTTCGCCATAACTGGAAATACACGATATTTGTTTCTTCAGGCAATTGTATTTGCTTTCATATGTATAACCTCTTTTATCGGACACATTGCTTATAAGCAGTCTTAATTTTCCGCCTGTAAAGCAATATGGATTTTATTCTGAAGGATTTGTATACTTTGTCTGTATTCTTCCTGAAGCAAGTCCGGGATTTTATTGTCAAGATTACAAATATTTTCGAAATCTTGACAGCCTAACAGCTTTCTATTCTTATAAAACCATTGCCAGCGCCAATTACGCAGCAAACTGTCCGCCATTTCTTCCGGAGAATGAAAAACCTCATCAATTTTCATTGAGTTGTTCTGTGTACTATCTCTTTCATACAATCCGAGTACAGATACATAGCCCACTTGGTACATATAGGCAATATGATAATCCCTTGATTGCTCAAGTGTCTCTGAAAAAACAGCTATCAACTCCTCGTATTTGTCCATCTAATAATCTCTCCTCAATATCACACCACTGCATAAAGGTTATAATGGTTACTATTTTTCTTATGTTAAAACTTATCATAACACTTATTTCTTCTGTCAACTATTATAACATCAAATATTACCAAAATTCATTTTCTCTGTCCTAATCCTTAAAGTGAAAAGTTCCCTGCATAGGTCACAGTGAACCATACCATAGCTCACCCGTCCTACGCAGTACCCCCTTTGTGCTTACCTTATAATTTCAAACAGCAGACTGCTTCTGCCACCATTATCACGCCAGCGCTGTTTCTTGCGTATAAATCCATTCTCCTCCAAATCGCTGATGGCACGTTTTACGGTACTGACAGACAAATGCAGTTCTCTGGCAATGGTACCGATTGCCGGGTAGCAGGTGCCTTCCTTATTCGCACGATCCTTTAAGTACAAATATACCGCCACAGCCCTATGGGGCAGTTCTGTTTCATATATTTCTTTTTTGCTCAACTAATCACCTAATCCTCTGTTCTAAGAGCCTGTCTTACCTTTGTCACCGTTTCATTCATCTGAGACTGCAGCATACCACCGCTTCTGGACGCAGTGCCCTGTTCCGTACTTTCCGGCTCCTCATCCATACAACACATATATCTGCGGATAATCTCTTCTTCAATCTCCTGCTTGTCTGCATAGGCTACCTTTCTTGCTGACTTTTCCTCAATCTCGTATGGTTCCTCGAAGATAATCCCCCACTTTAGGAACAGTTTCAGCTTGGTCCTCATGGGATGGCTGCCTGTCTTGGACACGATAAAGTTTCCTTTTGGCAGGGACTTTAATTCATCAGGTGTCATTAATGGTCTTTGTATCATCTGGAGGGACTGACTCGGATCATTCTTTCCCCTGCTGATGGAGCCGGACATGACCGTCTTATTTCCAAGGCTCTTGGACAGTACCTCTGCGGATTCCGAGTTTGGTGCAAATCCACCGAAGATGGTATCCTGGCAGTTATCGATGATAATCTCTGCCCCTTCTTTTCCGTAGTTCTTATTAAGCTGTGCAAAGGACTGTATCATGGGTACGATACTTACTCTTCTGGAACGGGATGCCGAGAACATCATCTCAGCACTCACAATCTTCGGTATGGTTCCGACCTCATCCCAATAGAAAACCACACGGTTATCCAGCTTTCCTCCATTCTCATCTGCCACCACAAGGATTTCCCTATAGAGTTGCTGCAAAATCAGAGAGATAATAAAATACTTGGTGTTGTCTTCTTCCGGCATCACTAAAAATACCGTTGTCTTCTGCTTACAAAACATTTCAGCATCAATAGCGGTATCAAAGCACAGTATCTGCTCCAGTTCAGAATCGAGGAAAGAATTTAATCTGGAGAGTGCTGTGGAAAGAACAGACTGCATGGACTGCTCTGCGGTATTTAAAGCTGCCCCGGCAAACCATTTTGCCTTATGGGTATCGGGAAGCTTGGCCATAAGCAACTGGAACTGATTTCTTCCTTTTACCTTGGATGGCGCCAGCAAATCCTGAATCAGTTTAAACACACTGATGATATGTCTTTTCTCCTTGGGGCAGAATTCTGCAATTAACAGAATGACTGCGGTCAGCACACCTTCGGCGGCATCGTAGAAGAATGCGTTTTGTCCGTAGCTGGCACTGTCTGCTCCCCCGGAGGATATGATTGTCTTGGCAGTAATCTTCGCATACTTTTCTGCCTTTGCCTTTGCACTTAAGTTATTATGATCTGCCAGATACTCATCCATGTACTTGTTTACCAAGTGGAGCATATTATCGCCATCACTTCTGGTAGGATTTCTTTGGATAGGTTACAATTAACTGGACAGATTTTTTAAGGTCATATAATCTATAATAA
>OLRY01001247.1_pt1 | contig 25147 bp, 24 predicted proteins | sample 1672541 | NCBI WGS metagenome assembly OLRY01 (sample SAMEA3136697, study PRJEB25190) | human gut metagenome | biome: human gut; feature: human-associated habitat; material: faeces | place: Austria | collected 2013 | reverse complement strand
TTCCGCACCAGCAGCACCATATCCAGCCTGTCCGGCAGCACCTGCGGCACCAACGCCATTTGCGCCAGCAACGCCGACACCACTCTGACCAGCAGCTCCGTAACCAGCGGCACCGCCAACCACACCATCAGACCGACCACTACGCATCGACTGACCCGTCTCCATACTGGCGGCAACCCCACGGACACCCTGTTCGGAACCATAAGCAGCCGCTCTACCATTGGAGCCAACCATACCAATCTGTCCACCCGCCATCTGTTCCGAAGAAACCCGACGGGACGAATTCCGATACGATCCATAGGAAGCACCAGCAGGTGCATCATGACCACCATACGCGCCACCGGTATTCCCCATACGAACACCGCCTGCACCAGCAACACCATAACGCATCATTGTATCCTGCGTGCCATGCACACCACGGATTTCTTCCGAAACCGCTTGTTCTGCGCTGCGTCCACTGGCAGGACTGCCGGAACCATCCGCAGAAACTGCTACGCCACGAAGTCCGGCATCTCGTCCGGAAGCACCCTGACCATAGCCGTTCTGACCAGCAGCACCATATCCAGCCTGTCCGGCAGCACCTGCGGCACCCACACCGTTCGCACCGGCAGCGCCGTAGCCATTTACACCATCAGACCGACCACTACGCATCGGCTGACCCGTCTCCATACTGGCGGCAACCCCGCGAATTCCAGATTCCGATCCAGCAGCTCCGTATCCTGCCTGTCCAGCCGCACTACGACCTTCAGCACCAACACCGCCACGACCATAACCATTGGCACCCATTGCTCCGTCTTGTCCAGCAGCACCATAACCGGATGCCCCCGCAGCACCACCAACAGCGGCAACTCCGCGAATACCAGATTCTGCGCCAGCAGCTCCGTATCCTGCCTGTCCAGCAGCCCCTGCGGCGCCTACGCCATTTGCGCCAGCAACACCGACACCGCTCTGACCGGCAGCTCCATAACCAGCCGCACCCGCAGATCCCATACCAGAGGCTCCGGTGAAATGTCCATCCACCGTAGCATGAACATTTTTCGTGTCCACAGCCCCGGACATACCGTCTGCTGTCAGCCATTCGCCGGATACCTGAGCCGATCCTTCTATACCAGCCATGCGCACACCCTGCGCACCGTTTGCAGCGCCAGCCATCACACCGCGTACCTGACCACTCTGACCGTTAATACCCGATGCACCAACACCGTTGGATCCGGAAACACCGGCGGCTCCAACGCCATTTGCACCGGACATACCGCCCTGCGCAACTGCCTGACCAGCCATCCCTGTGGCTCCGCCCGCAGGAGACTCCTGACGATTCGCTGCTCCGGCAGCAACACCACGTACACCAGCATCCGCACCAGATGCCCCGTAACCGGCACTTCCTGCAGCACCCTGACCATAACCATTCGCGCCAGCAGCACCGATACCATTGGAACCAGCAGCTCCCGCAGCTCCAATACCGTTCGCTCCAGCCGCAGACGCACCGTTCTGTCCAGCAGCACCATAGCCATCCGCACCTTCCGGTCCAATGCCAACAGCCCCAGCACCGACCATACGTACGCCCGCTTCGCTGCCAGTAGCAACGGCGCTGTTTCCTGCAGCACCGGCCTGTCCTGCTTCTCCGCCACGCAAATCACCACTGCGAACACCGGCATTTCCGGATGCGGCTGCCGTACCTTTATACATGGACGAAGCAGACGCCAGCGAATCCGCTTGCATCAAATGCATACCCAGTTCTTTCTCCGACTGGTTGACCGCCTGACTGCGCATCTGTTCCGCCGACAAATCGCCGCCCTGAACCTTTGCTTCCGCCGTTCCACCGTTTGCAACAAACGAACCACCGGATACCGCTCCGGAACTCTGATTTTGTTGCTGTTCTGCCGTTGCTACGCTACCATCCGCATTTGCGGTACTGGTACTGGAAGACCCATCTCCGGTAGCAACCGATGTATGCTCTTCACTGTTGCCGCCATTTACACTGGCAATCATCGTACCGCCGACACCAGCAAGCGCTGCTCCTGCAGCTACTTTACCCAGGGTTCCGCCAGCAGACGAAGCGGTCGCTTTCACACCGGTATTCACCGCACTGGAAACCGCACCGCTGCCGCCTCCGCCGTTTCCACCACCGCCTCCATTTCCGGAGGCGGCAGCAGACATCGTAGCAGAAGCGGATGGCGCATCACTGGGAATCAAAAGCTTATCCACAATACCCGTAGCCATTTCACCCAGCGTATTGATGATAAAAAACCGCATCTTCAATGCATAAATTGCAAGTCCGATCACAGCGGCCGTGGTGAAAAAAAGTACCACCATCATAGCAATCTTTCCGTTCATGCTTCCACTCCTTCCCAAATTGTCCAAAGAGACTTCCAAACATCTTTTAACGGTGCCATCGAAAGATCCCATACGTACAGAGATACCCGATTCCGCATCCATGCATCAAACGCCGGCCGCAGCGCCTTACAGGTCACCAATCGAAACATCTTGCACCAGCAGACCTCCCACACAACCAATACCACACGACGGCATTTTACCACCTGACGGCCCAGCAACAACAGCGCCAATACCACAACCGCCATACCGAATACAAACACTGCCGTGCTGTTGTACAGACTGGATGGATCCGCAGCGCCTACAAAAGCGGTACGTCCACCGATCACAATCGAAGAAGTAACAGCTTCATGAATCGGTTGTTCAATAATCGTTGCAAACATGATGATCAAATCTGTGAAAATTACGTACATAAAGATTGTACCAAGCAACTCCATGATCATCACAATCGTATACACGATGATCTGAACAATACTCTTCAAAATACCAAGCATCGCACCAGGAATCTGAAGCAGCAGATGCACACCACGCTTCAGGTTCGATATCACCATACCCAATCCGTAAAACACACCGATGATAGCAAAAATACCAAGCACGGCTACACAGTTCGCACCATACAAAAACTGTAACACACCGGAACCGATCAGATTTGCAGAAAAATGAGACGGTTTCACATATTCACTGGTGGAACGCACCGAAGAATATACCGATACGGAAGAATCCGTAAAATTCGTAGACAAGTAATTGTACATAGCAATCGAAGACAAACCGCCTCCTGTTGCCGGATCCGATCCATCCTGACGAGAACCATTCCAACCACCGGAATACGAAATGTCAGCATTCACATTTGTCGTTACCGAAGCATTCAAACTACCGTTATCAAAAACATTCCATTGTTTTCCAGACCAGTCCCCGCCATTCGCATAAGAAACACCGGAAAAAATAGCATCATTATCCGCCACTTCACGATCCAGCCAATCCGAACTATCATCGGTATAATCATACATTCCATAGATCTTACCATCATTCGAATTTGCATTCGCAGTAGACGGTGTCGCACCAAGATCGGTCGAATACTTCTCATTCATCGTACCATTCACAGCCGTCTCCCAGGCAGAAGCCTGATACCGATCTCCACTGCTGTACCGAGAAAGCAACGAACCAACCCGACGAGATGTTGTGTCATCACCAATCAGATCGCTAGGCTCAAAACCATTCGTATTCCACATGTTACCAAAATAATAACCACTCGGATCTCTACTCGGATCACCGGGTGTTGCGGCAATCGGATTGCGACCATCAGGAGGAACAAGTCCCGTTTTACGATTGATTTCATAAACATTGTGACGCAGCGCACGTACCGTATCACTGCTGGCAGCACCTGCCGTTGTAGACGCATCGCCGGTATCCGAATCCAAACCGGAAGAAACCAAAGTCACACCTGGTGGAAGCCCCAAACGACCGTTGGTAACCCATCCCTGGAAATCCACGAACGTAGACGCCACCAACTGCGAAGCCGCAGGCTCATCCATCACAATGTCATATGCCTGATTGATGGCTGACGTATACAGCATGGCACAAATCGGAACACCGATAACAATAAAGGCAAACCGCTCCAGAAAAACCAGAACTTTTCGCCAAGGCGACGCACCAGGACCCCAATGCATCAGAATCGAAAACAGCATGATTCCCAACAGCAAAGGAATGATTACATAGATTCCCATCGCCTGCAGACGATTATAAATCTCACTGACAACTGCAGCAATATCACCAAGCACACCAGTATCTGAAACACTGGTACCCAACACGTCTCCGACATTTGTACCCGTACCCGTAGCAATATTCGAAAACGAACCATCAGGATTCGATACCACTTTATACGAATTGACCGCACTGCTGGTCAAAAGCGTAAATGGATTCAACAACCGCAGCAGTGACAGACACAATCCGAACAGCTGCGGAATCAATCCCGCAATCGCATGTACGGCTCGCATAAACCAGCCAAATACCGTACGTCCAAAGATTCCACCTTCGGATGCGGCATCATCCAAGCCCAAATCGTTCAACAAATAGCCATACCGAACGTATGCGTACGTAGCGCCGCCGTCACCAACATTGCTCCACGCATCGTACGAAGAGGTCGTTACCGCATTCGCAGTATTGGAAGAAATAAAAGCATAAAATCCACGATCCGTATCCCCATAACCAACAAATGCACCAGCCACACCAGGACTCTGTCCATTCATTTCATATAAACGATGATCCGGATGCTTATCGTTCGTATTCGAACCAACAACACTGTTGGCAAACGCCGTCAACGCTGTAGATACATCATAAAACGACGTACCAATTCCTTCTGCTTCAGAGGCTCCTCCACCAGATGTACTGGACGCAGACACAGGAACCGCAAACACCCCAAAAAGGAGCAGGAAAAGAAGCAGAAACAGAATCGGACGTGTTCGATGTACGTTTAACTTTTCCAACGCGTTCACTCTCCTTTTTTGTTCTTTTTCTTTTTATGTACTGCCTGCGACCGCTCCGTAAGATCCGACGTTTTCTTCTTCGGTGTAATACCAAGCGCCAAATCCTGCTTAAACACAACGTTGTCGAATCCCCTTCGAATGTAACATACCGAATCGGACTTGCTGGTGATCAACCGAGAAAGATCCGGCGGAATCTCCTGTCCCAAAAGATTCTGATACGTTGCCACTGTCGTCTCTGTCATATTGCCAAAAATCGTATAATCAGCCTTGTCAAAATGACAAAACGCTTTGTCGGCCAGCATGGCATCTGTGTTATTATAAATATACACGACCCTGCCGCCTTTTGTAAACAGGTGAGAAAACTGATTTTCCAGATACGGCTTCACCGAATCATCTACCAGATCCACACCATGGAAAATCAACACATCGCCAAGACCCATATTTCCCACCGCAAATCCAATGATATTCACCAGCTGTGCCATAGCAACACCTTTTCCACGCCGCATCAGACCGCCAAAGTCATACAGTACCCGCTGACCAGTCTTCGCACCATCAATGGCATCTGACGTAATCGTATTGAACAAATCACCATTGTTCGAAAGCATGTTCCGGAACGTCAGCCGCAGCACGTTCAAAGCATTTACCATCTTGTTATCCTTTGCGGTTGCCATCACCTGCTGCTTGTAGCCGGTTTCCAAATACGACACAAATTCCTGAAGCATCGGAACTTCATTATGCGGCAGATTGACAATACGAATTTTATCCCGATTCTCTTTCGCATTCTCATGCCACATCTTTCGATCCACATAAAACTTCGTTGCAATCTGTTCCAGGGAACCACGGATGATCGAACGATCCGATTCCGTCGTCTCGTACGCCTGCTCCGCCATCAGAATCAGTTTTTGCATCTGCGTCGGAAAAATGGACATTTCATCCTCTTCTTCTCCGAACATTTCAAACATATTAACCGCCCCGTGATTCAAATCCAGTTTATACGTCAAAGACTCAAACTTCGGACCCAGCTTATCCATATCGCAGTCATCCATCAGAATATGTACGACCCGGTGATTGTTCAGCATCGCCGACTGGGAAATCTTCGATCCCCACATATCGGATACATGCACACGCCCCAACGGCACATGGAACTTCTCATTGACAACCACCACATGCTTCTCGTAGTTATCCACATCAAACAGCACCGCCGAGTTATTCACATCCCCGACCATATAGCCGACATACTCGCCGGCAGGATCCTCCATGCCGTGAGTCACCAGAGAATACGATCCTGCATACTCCGTAGACGTAAAATACATTCCACGGCCCAACTTCTTCTCATTCTTTTTAAACAGATCCGAAAGATCCCGGCGCTGCTCCCCGGCATATGCCGCGGCAGACAGCGTACCGAAACGATCGACATACAGCCGTTTGATCTGCTCCAGCGCATAATCCAGACGTTCCAAATCCGGCGCCTTTACCAACAGGCGGCTCTGTACATTCAGATACGCCGCCCCGTCCTGAATCTCCCGGGCGACCGTTTCCAGATCCAATACTTTCCGGGACGACTGATGCCTGGAGCGGGACGTACCGGCACGATCCGTCTCATTGCTGTCCATCTGAGCAACACCCTCCGCTTTCACCTGATGGGACTGTACCCAGCCTTCCGACATACGGTTTACCTGTTCCAGCACCACGACATCCACATCATCACCAAGACCGGACGGAATTTTATTGATCCCCCAGAACGGTCCGAAATTATCGGTGGCACCGTCCACATGGAAAAACGAAAGAATCGTAGCCACCTGATTATCCAGCTCAAAGTAATCCGAATGAAAGATGTATCCCTCATTCGGCTTCAATACCCGAAGCATTTCATGAGACTTAAAATCATAAGACTGCTGCTTCGGCATCTTTTCGGCTTTTCGTTTACGAAAACGTTTCCTGACGGATTTCACCGTCGGCTCCTGCTTCTCCGGTGCATTGGGAAGCGGCTTACTTCTTTGCAGAGCCATGACCAAAATCTCCTTTCTGGAAAATACTCTGGAAGACCGGATATTCATCCTCCAGATCCAGCGGTACACACTGCTTGATCATCAAGGACGAGGTCTCCACCTCGGTCTGCAGAATGCTATTCGCCACCCGCAGCGCCTCTTTGTTGTTCGATTTCAAAATCATATACTGATGAATGGACTTAAATTCCTTACCAACGTACTCTTTCAGAATACGGGCCTGTTCTTCGCCCAGGTTCCGAAGATCCGGATCATCGTTACGCAGATTCTCATACCGACGATACAGATTCGCCAGCTGGCGATACACCTTCTGCGCTTCTTTCGAAGTGATGTAAATAATCTCCGTATCACCATCCCACTTGCGATAAAAATTATCTACCCGGCTCACAATCGCATCCCGGTCTCCATCAAACAGAAGAATCGACGCAGAACCAACCACACGATACATATAGCCGTACGTCTTGTCCAGAAACGTGATAAACCCATCCGACTCGATACTGTCAATTCCCAAAATGTTCCAGAACGGACCAGCATCATTCTTCATACGGGTATAGACATGACGAGAACGCTTCGGCAGATAATTCAAAAGGGTCATGACCCGCTGAACATTCATACGGCGAGTTCCGTCATATTTGGCCAGCACCACCGTCAGTGCAGCCCAAAGGATAACAAACAATCCAATCTGAATCGGATTTCCCATACTGCCGATGAACGTCTTTGTAACCATGAACATACAAACCAAAAAACTCAGAATGTACGTCAGAACCACAACCATCGGAACAACCTTTCCAACCGATCCGTCCTTCGACCGAAGCGAAATCATCATGTCCGAATAAGACTGTTCCAGACCATAAGGAATTTTATATGATGACTTTGCAGCAGCCATCCGGCTACCTCCTTTCTCTTACGCAGGACGCGCAGACAGAAAACTCTGCCTGCGCCCCACCGAATTACTCAAAGACAAATTTTCCAAGATCCTCATCCCAGTGGATCGTCGCACTGTATTTTGAACCCTTCCGGGACACCAGATTTTCCAGGTGCAGACTCTTTCCGGCACAAAGCAGTGTATATTCATCATCCGTAAAGGTATGTCCGGAAAATTTCTTCGGCACACTGCCGTCATTGACAAATTCCAACCGATTGAACCCGTAAAACTTATGTCCATTGTACTCCTGCTCTGCCAGGTTTCCCTTTACACGCATCGGATCGCCTTTCTTGCTGACTGCGTCAATCACAATCGACTCGCCGGCCAGAAGCCTCTGACACTCGTCCTCCGTAAAACGGTGTCCGCCCCATTCAATGTTGAATGCAACCGGTTTTCCCTTAAAAGTACCCCGATACTTTTCTTTTGCTGGTGTTGCCATTGTTGTTCCTCCTCCTGTAATATGCAACTGCTTTGCGTTTCGCTGCATCACGCCCAGATCATGCCGGACAAACTCCTGTACCTGCCGAAGACAATCAGCAGGGACGGCTTTTCCTTCCGCAATGTCACGCATCTGCTTTTGTAAATTCTCTGTGGTTTTCACATCGCCAATTACCGTACCGGCAAGTAAGATGTAACTCATATCGCCAAACTCGGTCATCGACAGCTTTCCTTTGCTTTCCTTCAGCAGCGGATACTTTCCACTGGTACTGGTTACCTCCGCATACGTGCTGGTACGAGTAGCACCGGTTCCCACATCGTATTTTTCCAGCTGCTTCATCAGCCATTTCATTGTCGGTGTCGGCGGCTTCGGATTGGCGCCCTCCGCAACAAACGGAGAAGCCATCGTACCAAGCCCCTGCGCATTTTCATCCTCAGAAACATCCGCATCATCCGCAAAAACCTGTTTCCATCCCGCAAACTTCGGAACGGATGCCGTACCGGTAAACTTCGGATAATCCTTCAGATGTCCCTTCTGGGACTCGTACTGATAATCCTCACAGAGCATTGCCAGATAATTCTTTGCCAGCAACTCATAGATCACCGGTCCGCAGTCTCCATACCGCTTCAGATCCTGTAACGATACCGGTACGTTTGGACCCGGACGGTTCGCACCATGCGCGCCGCCGGTCTTCACGTGCGTCGCGCGCGGCGTCCGGTGCGTCAACAGCGATGCATCCACACCAACCACCGAAGCGATCCGATCCACCAAAGGCAGCAGATCCTGGAACTGTTCCGGCGTAATCACCTTATCCTCCGTACGGGGATACGAAACAACCTGCGCTTCATACATCTTCTGATACACACTCAAAACGGTAGATGCTTTATACCCCATCGGCGAAAGCCTGGAAGAAAGCGCTGCCAGATCCATCAACCGGGGCGGCGCCTGCGCTTTCATCTGCTTTCCGTCACAGACAACCTCCGAATCATGATAAATCTGCGGCACCTGATCCTCAGATGCAAACCGCGGCTCCTCCGGATTGGAATAAATCACACCGTGATCATCCCGAAACTTATTCTGATAAAACGGAACCCGTTTGTATTCCTTGACCGCTTTCAGACCGTCACCCGTCATCTGGACCATCACCGATTTCAGACGACCCTGCCGAAGCACTGCCTGGTTCCCCGCACAAACCGTCGCGATGCGTGTAAACTGCATCGACAGCATATCCCACTGAGAACGAAACTCCGCTTTGACAAAATCCATGTCCTGCCGCATCGGCGGCAGCACTTTCCGCTGAACAAATGCCCGCTGAACCTCCTTAACCGATTCATCGGTAAAGTACATTCGGGTAAACTTCTTGTTGCGGATATTCAACTCATCCAGAATCTCCCAGGCAAGCAGTTCCCCTTCTCCCGAAGGATCATCATCCGTCGCGATCACCACTTCCGAACAGCCTTTCAGCGTGTTCTTAATCGTATTCAGCGTATCGCGGGTATCCTTCTTACGTTCCCGCTTCCACTGGAACAAACGTTCATCCCACGGAAGGTTTGCAAGATTCCAGGCGTGCATCTGGTCATAATACTGCGCGTCCACCTGTTTATCCGGTGGAACGTATTCATAGAGATGTCCACGGGCCGCAACGATCGTATACGACTCACCCCGGTACGTACCTTGCATCCCGCCCAGTGCCTTCGCAAAATTCTTTGCAGCCGACGGCTTCTCTGCTAAAATTCCAATCAAACCGAAAACCCCTTTCCGTCACAATTCTACACTTATGATACCATGCTTTTTCCGAAACATCAAGAAAAAAGCCTTGAAAATGAGATGTTTTTACAATTTCCGACCTGCCAGAACCTTACACCCATTGCCCGGTCGTTCCCACATCCATCAACAAAATTTTATCCTCCGCAACCCAAAGATCATACAGCTCCGTCTCCGATCCACGCGGTACCGTCACTGTATAACAACCGGGTCTCGGAACCTGATAATCATCCGTAAGACCCTCAATCCGAAGATCCGGCAACTCATAGCTGTAAGAAACAAACTCCGTAAACGACCACGGATCCTCAAACGGATACAACGCCAGCACCAGCGGTGTCGCATGTGCCAACAACACCGGCATGCAAAGACCAAGCACACCGCAAACCAGAAACACGCCAAACGATACCGCCGTATGTTTCCACTTTTTCTTCACCGTCCAAAGATAAAACAAAAGGCCAAAACTGATCAGCAAAGCAGCAAACACCACCGTCAGCACACCGCCAAACAACGTAAACGGCGTCAACTGTTCCCGAAACCCACTCAATTCCGCGTACATACCAAATCCTCCATTCCTTCAAAAACTACCGGATTGGCCGTCCATTGCTGATCGACTTCTCCGCTTGCATCGCCTTTGCCTGCTCCTCCGCATGCATCATCAATTCCATCACACCATTTTCATCAAAGTCCACAAGATCCGGCTGAACCGGATTGTCCTGCCGAAAGCCCACACGATCAAACACAATGTACGCACAAAGCACTTCCAACACACCCATACGATCATGCAAATTCTGGAGCTTCGGAAGCACCTGTTTGAACTTTCGATCCAATTCCGCATACGGATCACCACGCCAGTTCTGAATCAGAACCTTCTGTTCATCCGTAAGCACGTCCTGAGACCGTTCCGCCAATTCCCCGGGACTATGACAGATCAAATATGCCACCAACGCATCCGTCATGTTTGACGCATCCGGAAATTCCCGTAACACATGTCGCATGATACGTTTCGGAATCTTACGGACGGTACTGAATTCATCCGCATCCGGACGCACTGTCTGTACTTTCGTCTTTGGTTTTGCTTTCGGTTTCGGACGGGACGGTGTCTTTACAGGGGGCGTTCCTGCAGGCTCCTCCTGAAGCATCGCCATCTGGTCCGGATCAAACAACACATCCGGATCCAGACCGGACAGCAAACTGGACGTATCCTTTTCTGCCATAACAACTACACCTCCTAAATATCACCATCCATCTGCTCCAACAAATAGTTATCACCGCGTGTCAGCGACAACAGCGAATCAAATCCGTTCGTCACAATCGACTCCAGAGTCTGCTGATTCTGCGATAACACCTGTACAGCCTCAATCAGCTGATTCAACCGTTGAACCTCCAGCGTCGGCAGCTGATAATTACCATTTTGAATATCAATCCACTGTTCCAACAACACCAGAATGAACTCATTGATGGAACAATCTGCCTTTCCGGCCCAATACTGCAGTTTCTCAAAATCCGTCTGGGAAAGTCGGATCGTCAGACGATGCTGCGACTCTCCAACCGTTGTTTTTCTCGGCATCCTATTCACTCCCTTTCCGACGTTCCTGCCAAAGCGTCTCCCGATTCTGCTGCTGGAGCGCCGTAAGTCCAGACGACAAACTGCCCGCCCGGTCCACCCAGGCGGAACGCTCTGCCTGATACTGCTCCATATAGGACGCATACCAGCTGGCAGGCTCCTGAAGCATATCCACCCGCTCCTCCCTGCCACAGATTACCAGACGCTGCGTCGTTCCAGAAGAACCGTTACAGGTGGACAGACAGACAAACTTTCCGGCAGCATCCGCCGACTCTCCGGTGTCTACCAGACTGTTGGACAACATCCAATTCTGCCAGTCCACAAAAGACGCATCCGAAGAAAACGACCAGGTATACGCTTTGGAATCCTGATACACCGTATTCACACTGAAAAACCGATATGTATGCCGGGTACCGTCCGGCAGATAAATGTAAAACACACTCTCCGCCGAATCCTGATTCGCATACCGTTTCAATTTTCCAAACATGGAACCGTTCGCCCGGTTATGACCGTACACAATCGAATTCTGATCGGTAAACAGCGGATTATTTTCCGCTAAAAGAAAAATACTGCCGCCGGTATTATAATCGCCATCCGGAAGATGATGCAGATAATACGCATTATCATCCCCTTGCATGACCGGATAGCTAATATCCTTACATTGCACCCAGGCAACGATATCCGTACCGCCGAACGCTTCCCAGTCAATCGCCATGGCGTCCGTCAGATCCGGCGGATCCGAATCTTCCTCGGCCGGCTCCGTCACCTGCTCTGCAGGATCGTAAGCTGTAATCGCATGATCCGCAAGCTCCGAAAACGCCTGATCACTGGCCTGATAATCCTGAAGCTTCGGAATCAGCTGAGACAGTGCAAATACCAACACCGCTACAATCGCAACCACAGACCCGGTCAGGATGCGGGACAGCCGCTTTTTCGCCTGTGGCGTCAGCGGCTTTCGCTCACGTGGTTTCTTCATCGTCATCCCCCTTTACTGCCGCACCAATTCGTAAGAACCCACGACTCAAATCGTTATTCAAAATCCGGGGCTTGCAGACCAGATACGGATCCGGATTCCCCTGAAACCGCATATCCATCCACTTTGTCAGATTATATTCCCGGATCAGCGGCTCCGGAGACGTCAGATACGAACCCATTCGCTGCGGCTGTACAGCATCCTCCCAGCCCAGCTGTAATTCCGGAAGCACATTCCGAAGATCTTTCAAGAACCTGCGAAGACTGGACGCATACCGTTCCGTCCGGTTGTTTTCCGCATACCAGGCAACAAACAGGTCGTACAGAAACTTATACGGAACAAAATCCCAAACCAGTTTGGGGAAAATATCTTTGGCGAATGCCCGCACCGGATCCACAAATTCTTTATACTCATTCAACGCCTGCTCACAAACCTTCGGCGTCGAAAGATTGTAGTAATTCATGTTCAGCACCCGGTACAGCACATATTCCAGCACATCCTGCCGGTGCAGGTAATCATCTTTGATGTACTTGCGTTCCTTCCCCGTAAAGCATTTCGTAAACGGGATGAACAGCTGCCGACGGAAAAAGCTGTCGGATTTGTCCCGGATCCGGGGCATCTCGTTCAGACACTGAACCATAAAACCATGAAACTGATAAGGAATCGCCGTCTTGTACTTCCGGTTGATCAAAATCGTATCGCCGGTAATAATTGCCTTTAAGTTGGCAGCCTTATCGATATACGTTCCGACGTCGTTCTCATCCACAATGATCGCCGTTGCCCGGGTCAGAGATTCCAACATAAAATCCTTACTCATATCCGACAGCGAAATCGACGCATACGAACCCTCACCACACAACTGCCGCATCAGTTCGCACAACGTACCTTTTCCGTTATTTCCGGATTCGGAATAGAACCAGGCCGACTTGTTCCAGGAAACATGCGGGCGAATCGTGGCGCCAAGCAGCTGCCACAACAGATCAACCACCTCCGGATCGTCAGAAAGGGTATTCATCCAGCTTTCCACGTCCCAGTCGGTTCCATCTTCGTCATTATGTATCACAACGTTTTTCGCGTTCGGATTGTAATTCACCCGGGATTTCGACAAAAACACATATTCCGAAGAAAACGGAAGCAGCTGTTTCATGTCGTAATCAAAAATACCGTTGTTCACTGCGATCAGATTCGGCTGCCGGCAGGGAACCACCCGGGGAACCAGCTCCTGAAGCGCAGCCATCGTTTCATCCACTTCTTTTGATGTAATCGAATATTTATACTTCCGGATAATCTTCCGGAACTCAATTTCAGACATGACATACGTCCCCCGATGGGGACCGTCCTCCCGGTACAAAGCAAGAATGTCCTGATCTTCATCAACACTCATACCAGCGCCCGCAATGCGGACGATCGGATAGGCTTTCGCCATCGCCTGTGCAATCTGTACCGGCAGCAAATCCGTAACTGCTCGCATCTTCATGCCCCTTTCCAGTTTTGTATTGGCAAGCTGTATTGCCGCATTCGCCTCATGTACCAACGACGCTTCTACCGAGGAACTATCCCGGCATTCATCAGCCGTAAGGCGGGATACTACGGAATCCGTAAGCGTCTGAATCAATTGCAGCCTGGTGGGAACCAAACTGCCCGTACCTTGACCATGATCACTCATCCCCTAACGCGCTCCTTTCTATTTCCTCCCCGGTGTCTCCACATCACCATCTAAAACCGAACCCAGCAGTTCCACCACATACGCATTGAACTCCCGATCCAAAGCCGCGGCATCCGCCAGCAGCCTGCGATATAATGCAACAGGAAATGAAATTGACTTGATCACATAACCTGCTTTTTCCCGATTCTTCCGAATCGCACGGGTGACCGTAGACTCACTGACCTTACACATCGCAGCAATCTGCGGTTTCGAATACCCGTTCTTTTGAAGAGACGCGACCAGATGCAGAAAGTCATCCTGAAGCAACGAATCTTTCCGCGTCTTACCGGTCTTTTTCGCAAGATCTTCCATCATCCTGCCCCTTTCTGCTTAATCTGACGCCATTATAGCACATAAGAAGACACGTGTCAATTTGATTCACAGAAAAACAAAAAAAGAATTGCAGAAACGTGTAAATAACACGAAAAGAACCGAAACATGACGAAATGGGAAACCAAAACACCGGAAACTACAAGCCCGTTACCCAGTTACGGAATCAAAATCCTGGTACAAAACACAACTGTCAACGTCAGGTACACGATCTGTATGTATCAAAAAGCCGTTACCGGATCTTGTTACTGAACGAAATCCAGTTCAGTAACATTTCAGTAACAACACGAAATGACCCGTAGACCCCTATGATACTTACGTTTTTTGAGGTTTCAACAAAAATACCACGTTACTGAAAATTTTCACTCAGTAACACGCATAAACGTGATGAACAGCTGACAGAATCGTCAAAACGTCCATTTTGTTACTGAGTTACTGAAAATTTCAAAACTTATATATGCGTAATTTGTCAACATCAGGTAATCATTCTGTATCCCCATTCCCCTGAGTATGTACGGTATCAGCGGTGAAATGAGAACATGACGTTGGATAACTGTATCTCTAATCTTTTCTAACCATTCAGTAACTCAGTAACAAAGCATATAAAATGAGCATTTTGTAAGCTGCTCACAACGAATACGTTTGTTACTGAATCCGTTACCGGGCTGTTACTGAAATTTTTTTCAGTAACAAACCTATGATTTATTCAATCCGGAAACACGGCTGCTACATGCTCGAAATACCGATAAATACGGTATTTCCAGCCGTTTTGCCCCGTTGCTGCTCTCCCTGCAGACACCGGGGCGAATCATACTACCGTTACTCTGTTACCGAATCAAAACTCAGTTACAAAACACAATAGTCAACGTCACGTATCCATTTTGTTACGGTGTTACCGAAACGAAAACCTATTTCTTTTCACAACGGTCAACGTCAAGGAAACAATTTGTATGTATCAAAACGCCGTTACTGAACCTTGTTACTGAACAAAATCCGTTTCAGTAACATTTCAGTAACAATGCAAAATAACCCGTAAACCCTTATGATACTTACGTTTTTTAAGGTTCTGCCGAAAAACCTCCGTTACTGGAAATTTTCACTCAGTAACACGCATAAACGTTATGAACAACTGGCAGAATCGTCAAAATGTCCATTTTGTTACTGAGTTACTGAAAATTTCAAAACTTATATATGCGTAATTTGTCAACATCAGGTAATCATTCTGTATCCCCATTCCCCTGAGTATGTACGGTATCAGCGGTGAAATGAGAACATGACGTTGGATAACTGTATCTCTAATCTTTTCTAACCATTCAGTAACTCAGTAACAAAGCATATAAAATGAAGGTTTTGTAAGCTGCTCACAACGAATACGTTTGTTACTGAATTTGTTACCAGGCTGTTACTGAAATTTTTTCCAGTAACAAACCTACAATTGATCCGTTCCGGAAACATCATCGCTACATGCCCGAAATGCCGATAAATACAGCATTTCCCGCTGTTTCACCCCGTTGCTGCGCTCCTGCAGACACCGGGACGAATCACCCAGCTGTTACTCAGTTACGGAACCAAAATCCAGTTACAAAACACAACAGTCAACGTCACGTATTCATTTTGTTACGGTGTTACGGAACCAAAAACCTGTTTCATTTCACAGCAGTCAACATCAGGGAAACAATTTGTTCGCACAAAAAAAAGAGACGGCACTTGCCGTCCCTTTCCCTTTCGTCTTAATTTTTTCTTACCAGGCGCTTTCGTCCCCGAACACACCGCTGTCATGTACATGATCCGGATCCATACGATACTGTTCCACGATCCAATTCACAAATTTCGTGATAGACAGTCCCCGCAGCGCGGCCTCCTTCTTCAAATAATCCGCGTTCGCTTTTTCAAATCGAATGTTCAGCATATGATACGCCGCGCCCTGCGGCGCCTTTTCCGCAGCCTTCGGTGTGCGTTCCGTACTGTTCTCGGTTGCAGAAGCTGTCCGTTTCTTCCCGGCATGGCCGCTCATCATCTGATCCAAACTTTCTTCTAATCCGAATTTTCCCATATCACACATCCTCCTCTTCCAATTTCACCATCACGCCATCACTCAGCCACATCGCCAGACCGATCACATCCTCCGCAATCCGGCTCTTCGGCGCGTACTCCGTCACGCCCCGATGATTCGCCGCGGACGTCTGAATCCCAACCGCTTTGTGTACCAGATACAGATCATCCGGCAAGCCCTGTGCATGCAGCCAGGCTTTCGTCTTTTCCGCCACCAACCGGGACATGTTCGTCCGAACATCATACCCGTTCAGAATCACGCCAAGTACATGCAGTTCCGGATTCACACTCTCCTGTACTTCCTCAATGGATTCCAGCAAACCAAAGTTTGCTTCCAACGACAATACATCCGGCAGCATCACGATACCGACAAAATCCACCACAGCCAGCGTCAACGCATGTTTCCAATCCGGCGACGGATTCACATCCAGAAAAATCCAATCATACTGTTTATCCATATCCCGCAGCACTTTCTTCATACGGGAAATCTTTGCCGTCTGCGGCAAGGACGCCAACTCCGTATCTGCCGGCAAAAGATGCAGCGCACCCTCTTCTCTTGTGTACGCAGGAACCGGCTTTACGTACGTCTTCCAGTCCCCATTCCGTACCAGGACATCTGCCATCGTACCTTCCGCCTGTACACCCGCCAGAGCGGTCAAATTCGCGTTCTGACCGTCCATGTCGATCATCAGAACACGCTGCTTCGATCGCGCCAGATACCAGGCAACAGAGTACGTCAGGGTACTCTTCCCAACACCGCCTTTTTCGTTCATCAATGACAGTATCATCTTCCATCCTCCTTTTGTATAAACACCACATCAGATAGAAACGATATCGCTTCTATCAACCCTATCGGATATATTCATTATATCGCCTGTATTGCCGATATGTCAAGAAAAAGCGCCCATTTCTGGACGCTTTTTCATTTTTCTGTATCGAATCAACCTGCTTTTTTCATCATCTGAGCCACTTTCTCAATAATGATGAACAGACCCTCCCGGTTCAGATAACGGGAATATTCAGAGTTCAGATACAAAATCGGATAGGCTACATCATCACCACCCAGATTCTTCGCCACGTTGATCAGTTCCGGATACAGCGTTTCTTTTACCGGAGACGCACCGCCGCCGTACACGTAAACCACCTCGGTATAAGAACCGACACGGGAAATCACTTTCCGAAATTCCTGCGTCACCTCCATGCAGAAGCCCTGAATTTCTTCCTGTACCACCTGCGCAATCCTGTCATATCGGTTCTGATTCAGCGCATTCGGCTTTTTCAACAGGAAATCCGCAAGAGCTTTCCGGGAATTAAACGGCATATTTCTTGCCTGAAGCCGTTCTCTTGCCTGTTCCAGCACCGTACCGTAACCTTTTGCAAAGGTCATGGAAGCGTCCGGATTGAACCGTCCATCCTGGAACACCGGGAAATTAACCGTTCCTTCCCCGATATCAATCCCGACCGTATTGTTCGCTGCCAGAATGTCCTGTGCGGTAATTCCGGGAAGCGCTTCTCCATGCGCCCGCAGATCACGCAGCATAGCATCCATCAACTGCGGTCCTCGCGCTACAATCGCATACTGTGCAGAAGCGCCCTCTGCGACTACCTGTACATTGACCACCTTGATTTCCACCCGTACCGGAAACTCAAAGTTGTAAATGCTGACCACATGGGTTGCAGCCTTAAACTTATCCGCATACATCTTCCGATACAGCTTGTACTCCGTAATCGGCAGTGCCAGCGCAATCTTCGCTTCCACCTGTACCATTTCCGTCGGCAGACTTCCGGACTTATAGAACACATACTGCAGAGCCTTTCCTGCCAGACATCCAAGAATCAAAATCCCGGACAGATCCTGCGACGCTTTCGAAATGGTAGACGACACGTCAAATTCTTCCATGGACTTTCCAGACGAAACGCCACGGCGCCCAAACAGACGATGCGCGTTATTCTCCACCGCTGCACTGTCAAAGCTTGCCTCCATCTGATTGAAAATATCATCCACAACGGCCTGCGCTTCATTTGCTCGTGTTTTAATGTCGTGACTGCTGGTCTGGATCGCCACACCGGACAGAAAATCAATACCGGTCTCTTTCTCGCCATTTACCGAAATAGCGCCTTTCACATAACCATTACCGATATCCAAACCTGCATCCATCATAATTACCTGATTCTGTTCCTTATTGCTCATACTGCTTGTCTCCTCACTTTCTTATTTGCTTATAACATCAAACTTGCCAACACATCATCCTTCGGATCCGGTTCTTCGGTTGCTGCCGATTCCGAAACCTGCGGCATCGACGGCTGCGGTGTTACCGGTGTGCCATACGAAGCCTGCGGTGCAGATGATGCTGTCGGCGGTATCGTCTGTGTTGACTGTATCGGTGATACCGAAGATGCGCGCTGTATTGGCTCTATCGCAACCTCCGGTTCCCCCTGTATCGTCTCCGTCTGTGCCACCTGTTCTCTTCGTTCCAGTTCCGCATTGGACGGACGTCCACGCTTCAATCCCTGTTCCACTGGTCGACAGGACACATCCGTGAATCCATTCTTCATAATGTCTTCTCGAATCAACGCCCGAATGGAATTGGAAAAATTAATCTGACTGGCCAACCATTGCTGCGTAGAAACATCCGCATCGGGAACCGTCAGACGATATCGTTTTGCTTTCGTTGCGCTCAATCTGTTCCATCTCCTTTCTTTTGTTCTTACTGTCATCATTATACAACATTTATGTAGATTTGTCAACATAAATGAGTACAAATGTGGGCCAATTTTGTTCCACTTTTTATACAACATTTCAACCCGAAATGACATCGCAAAACAGTATCATTTTAACCCATTATAAACCCAATTTCCACCCCAAATTTGACCCATCTCATTCCACATACCATCCCACGGCCCAAAAACCACCCACTTTTCGACCAAATCTAACACACTATACCAACTACAGCCCCTATTTGCACCACAAAACATACCGTCCCAACATTCAATATATGAAATATCATCAATACAGTCAATACAAAAAACAGACCCACTACAGGTGCTTCTTTCGATACACCTTGTTTGACTCGATGTCATTCATATCATAAAGCTTGACAAATCAAACAATACATGGTATTCTAAAATTTAATGCAAAAAAATAAGGAGGGACGATCTATGCCTGCGCCCGAAGCCATTAACTTCAACAAAGATTCCATATTTCAGTTAAAACCCATCGAACCGGAAAAAATCAACCCGATGGTCCGGGACTTCCTGATTCCCGGAGAAACCATTCTTCAAGGTTTCAAGACCGTACGTGACCAGCTGATCTTTACCAACAAACGCATCATTGCCGTCAACGTACAGACCATCGGCGTACGAAAACTGTTCACCTGTATGCCTTACAAATACATCCAGTATTTCAGCGTTCAGACGCCCGGACTTCTGGAAATCATTTCGGATGCCGAATTAGTGCTTCATTTTACCAACGGCTTCTCCGCAAAATTCGAATTCCAGGGCCAGACAAACCTGGGCCAGATCGTACAGATGATTTCCCAGCCGATCCTCAAAGATTAACACAAAAGGAACACTATGAAAGAAACCATCCTCACAACAAAGCTTAGAATAAAAACGCCCCTTCCGGGGCTACGAGTTCATCTATGCAAAAAGAATAGTCGCCAACATGCGAACCTATCAGAGGGAAAGGTGCCTCCGCTTTCAACCCCGCCACGGCAAAATTTTCCATACGGGATATCATTTGTCAAAAAAATTTAAGAAAAGAAGGAGAAAACATATCATGAACAGAGATTTATTCGCACAGGCACAGATTCTCAAATATCACGGACAACTCCTGGAATTGTGGAGTTGCTTTGAAGATGCTATTATTGACGTATTCGCAGAACAGCCTACACTCTCTGCAGTCATACAGATAAACGGTTTCATTGAAAAATACAACCCGATTGCCAAACAAATCGAACGGTTTGACAAAACAACTCCCTTCAAAGTTGTCATCAAACCAAATGACAAATTTGAACCGTATCTTCAGTTTCAGCGGGATTTCCTGACAAACACCTACAATTGGATTGCTGAACTTTGTGACAAATATCAGATAACAAGACCAGAAGAACTTCCTGTTCTTTGATACTTTCTTGCAGAAAGGACTGTAATCATGGATAGAGAAAAGATAGTAAGATTAAAAGAAATCTTAGACGAATTTGGTGAAAATAAACCAACAGCCGAAGATTTGAACTATGATAATGATTCCATCGAATTATATGACCAGATTTTCCAATTAAGAGAAGCACTCGAAAACATCGGCTATTAAAACGGTATTGTCTAAATCCCGTCTCCTTATATCTGTAGCTCAATGGATAGAGCGCATTGCTACGACCCATAGTCCAGTGGAGGTTCGATTCCTCTCAGACATATTACTCATCCTTTATCCGATGACTCTCCCAAACAGCGTGACCTTTCCGGTTACGCTAATTTTTTAAGACAGCACCGCCCTTACGGGCGGTTTATTTTTTATCTTCCCCACCCAAATCCCCCCCTTCCAAACCTTGTATTTGCCTCATACAGCGATTTTATCTTATCAATGGACAAACAAAAAGCATAGGCAAATACACTGTTTCATAGGCTGTCTACGACAGCCAAACCACTATCACAACAAATCCACTACAAAAAAACATCACAAAAAGCCAGCCGCATCTACATTGCCGCTGCGACCTGGCTTTCAACACAACAAATTTTCGGCAACAGAATGGAAAGTCACTATGAAACACAAGAAAATCTTCGCTACGATTGTAGCAATCGCTTGCACATTGGTGCTTGCGACTGGTTGCAGCGTTACGCCTCACGAGGACGTAATGAAGTCGGATTCTGCGACCATCGAGCAGTCAGATAAAGCTGACAGCAAAGACGTCCAAAAGGACAACCGTTTCAACCATTTCATCTGACCGTCTCGCTGTACGACAGTTTCTATCGAACAAGCAGCACACCAAATTGGCAAATTTCCATGTAAACAAAAATGGAGTGCCTTCCCACACAAGGGGAAAGCACTCCATTTTCTTTTTCAAACGTTTCCGGTCAGGCTTCCATACCAGCCTGCTGCTCCATTTCCGGCGCCTCTTTGGCAACGCCATTCTCCAGCGCTTTCGTCCGGGACGCATTCAGATCCTTCATATACGCACGGTTCTGATCCAGGATGTCCTGTCCGGAAATCTTTTCCGTCTTATACGTATCGCCATGCCCGCTGACGAAATTATATTCCTTTCCAGGACTCAGCGCCACATAGGACTTGTGCATATGCGCCGGCAGCTCTGCCGTTTTCTTGTCCTGACTAATCGCCTTTTCCGTCACGTAGATCGATCCCAGCTTTTTCGTACCATCCTCGGCCATCAGACCGATGCCGACCTTTTTCACACCCGGTGTTTTGGAATCCGTAATCTGCTTATCATTGATCCTGATCAAATGACTTTTCGTTTCTGCCATAATCATATCCTCCTTTAATGATCTTCTTTCTAAACACATCATAGCACAGTCCTTATCGAATGCAACCCACAAAATACAATTTTTTTTTCTACATCTATTCTTTACAAACTTACAAATTTATGGTTTCACCATCGGGTGTAAGTTTGAAAACAAAAAATCTCCTTTTTTTGTGGAATATACGAACGAAAAGAAAGAGAGGGACCGGACAGGTTCCTCTTTTTTATAAAAACACAGCAAAAAATCTGAAAAAGAAAGGAATGCCTCTATGAAAAACACAACTATTTGGTACTTAAACCGTGACGTCGAAAACAACAAAACTCATCGAACTGTCACCTTTGCAGGTCTTTTAACACCCGAACAGTTCGATCAGATGAAAGCATCCTGTTTCGATTCGGACGCACACTTCAATCCGCAGCAGGTCAATCTCCCAGCCGAACGCAACTATGACTACCTGGACGATCTGGACGTCCCCTGGTGGGAACTGGACAGCTTTGAATTTACGGACAATGCGCCTACCGACGCCCGTACCATCCAGGAATTTCTCGCAGAATTCTGCAGTCACAAAAATGACTGGGAACCGGAAGCCTATGATTGACAAAAAATGACAGACGTGCTACAATCTTAACAGGTCATAAAACTTGCGGTAAACACCCAGAAACCCTACACGCAACCCACATGTGACCGACATTTTTTATTCTCCACAAGGGGACCGGCAAACCGCCGGCCCCCTCCTTTTTTACAAACAGACGGCCCGAAACGCACTGTCTTGTCGTTTCGGACCGCCCATTCGTCACATCATTTGATTTATTCACACCGTTATTTTACCAGATCCTGCCAAAAAAGACAAGAAAAAGAGGATCAGGATTCGTACGGAGAATCCGGACCCTCTTTTTCCATGTTGTAGCCAGCTCACGTTATGAGACTGAATGTAAAATATACGTTAGGGGCTTCTTCCACCCATAAATAAAATACCACATCTTTCTACAAAAGACAAGATACTTCTTCAATTTTCTGCCTTTTTTGCACCGTACGGATTGTCCGGACTGTCTGTCAGCAGCTGCTCTTCCTCGGTATCTTCAATCACTTCCAGATCCGCACCGTCAAAATCATCCTCTTCAGCTAACACGAATGTCTCCTGCGGCGTCTGTGACGCCACCTGCGCTTCTTCCACAACCGGAACTTTTCTGATTTCTTCTGCCGACTCCATTTCAAACCCGGTCACCAATGTCACTTCCGGAAGATCCGGAACCGTCAGCTCCGCCCGATACGCTTCATCCAGTGTATCAGGCTCATCCACGGCAAGTTCCGGACGAATCTCTTCCGGAATCCGATCCTCCGGAATCGACGGCAATCCCCGCATCCATTCCGGAACATCTTCCCCGTCCGGACGTTCCGGCAGGTTCTCTATGGTTTTGCAGCCAATGCTGCGATACACCTTCGTAACACCTCGAAATACCATCTCCTCCAACCGGATCCGTACCCCGTAACGGGCTTCCGGGTGTCCCAAGTGATACACGTCAATACTCTCCCCGCGGCAAAGCGCTTCACACTCCGCATCCGTCAGCCGATGTCCACGGAACACCCGGTCAAACGAAACCGACTGTCCCTGCCAGACACCCCGATACTGCTCTTTCTCCACCGGCTGCGTTCGATGCAATTGACGATACCTGGTCGGTCCCTGTCCATATCGCATCCTTCAGCCCTCCTTTCCTACCGGACGGCAGCCCAGTTCTTCCATCCGGAGCTTTAAAATTTCTAACAGGCGGGTATCCACCACGCCATGGATTTTCAAAAAATCCTCCTGCGGATACAGTTCCAACACAGCATCGCTTTGCTTTTGTTTCTCATCCGCCTGAAGCACCAACGGAAACGTCACGTCCTCCCGGACGCGATAAAATCCCTGATATTTCTGATACGTAATCCTTCCCTGTCCATCCAGTTCCGTCTCTACCGGATAATACCCGGCATACGCCCACAATTCTCGTTCCGCCTTTGTCGGATCCTGATGGGTCATCATCATATACCTTCACCTCTTCTCACTGTCATGCTGCGCTCCAGGCATTCCGAAAATAATCCACCACCAGTACAAGCCAGTGCCACACCGTTGTAAACGCACCGCCAATCACCGTATTCAAAAACGCCTGGATCCACAAAAACACATCCGATACCGGCGTCCCCACGCAAAGCTGCGCCAGCGCCGTAAACGGTTCATACGGAAAAATCGTCTGCAGAATCGGAACATCTGATCCAATCGGCGTTCGATAGGCAATGATATGAAGAATTTCCAACAACACCAACAGGCCAAACCCTGCAGCGATCATACGTCCAACCTTCTTCACACACAATACAACAATGCCGATCAAACACAACAGAAGCAAAATCCCCGGCAGCGACGACAGCGAAAACGGCGTATCCGCAAGCGAACTCTGTAAGCCCTCAAATACCTGTGTGACATCCGGAATCCGAAGCATGACATGCACCTACCTTTCGCTTTTGTTATACAAACTCCATATCGTTCTCCCGCGTCTGGGACAGGTCACCAAACAGATCATCCGCCATTTGTCCCCGGCTGACATGATACTGCCGTGCCGTCTCCATCGACAGATTTCCCAAATTCCGATACCCTCCGACAATCGTATCATCCTTTACAGGAAGGTCCAGCTTCTTCGACCGTACCGGTCGTCCCTGCTGCTGGGACGGGGACGCATCCACCTGTCCCAGATACGAATTCGGAGCAACCACCCTCCTGGATTTTGAAAGCGTCGGCATACTGGCAGCCGGCGGCATTTCCAAATGTTTTCCCATCATGTGTCCACCCATCCTTTCTCTGTTTATTTTTTTTCTCTCCATCGAAATTGTTACAGCAAAAATGCACAGAATCTGTGCATTTTTGATTCCATTTCTATTATAACGAGTTTTCCAGAATTCGACAACTATTCGAACGCATATTCCTCGGAATTTTCCTCCGTGTGAACCTCACATGACTAAAGCCACGTGCTTCCGGCCGCTTTAGGCGGCAGACCAAATATCGGCGGATACGCCTGTTACTTAGATTTTGCACAGATATGTGCTTCTTCCATGCCGGATACGGCAGGTTTCCACA
>OLRY01001246.1_pt1 | contig 25149 bp, 33 predicted proteins | sample 1672541 | NCBI WGS metagenome assembly OLRY01 (sample SAMEA3136697, study PRJEB25190) | human gut metagenome | biome: human gut; feature: human-associated habitat; material: faeces | place: Austria | collected 2013 | reverse complement strand
AATTGCGCGTCTAACTCATCACTAAAGTAACGAGAATGCGACGCGCAGTTTTCAACTGTATCATATTGACAGAACATGCCTAAGCGAATACGAAATACGTAATATCCGAAATTTCCTCACACGGCATCTTCGGGCATATCTGAAACGGAATAACCTCTCCGACCGCCCCTGGTTTGAGCTTCCGGAAACCATACAGGATGATTTCATCTGCTACGAAATCAAAGACAAAATGCTGCGAAAACGAACCGCTTCCGACCAGGCCATGATCACAAAAGATCTTGACAACTACCTTCGGGAAAAAATGAACAAAACCGCAAAACCATTGGAACATCCAACCCAGAACCAGAAAGGATCCACAACCATGCCTACCTATCTTTACCAACCTGTCGGGGCGGCTCTTGCCGCACTTGCCGACAACCTCCCCAAAACCGAAATTGAGCATTACCTGCTGCCCTATGCAAAACCCTATACGGCAACCAGCTTCTCCAAATATTCCGGTTTTGCCATCGCCATTACCGACCGGGAGGTTACCACCATTGTCCATAACCGGACACGAAACAATGGTATCATTCCGGATGACGTTCTGTTAAAGCTTTTACAGCTCCCGAACAACCCTTACGGATTGATCTTTGAACCCATCTCCCAGTGGGACGATACCGACCAGCATCTGTACCATCGTCTGCTCTGGCACATTCAGTATCAGGCCGAAGACTTTCCGGACAGCTTCCCGACCGTAACCGAAAACGTACCGGACGGTTGCGAGGTCTTACACCGTGCATATCACGTAGAGATCGAACTGTTGTTCGCAGAATCCGACCAGCTGACCCGTACCGTAGTCATCAAACAGGATACCGTCAACGTTCCGCCTATGGAACTCGTCTATGACCTGTTTGACAACGAAGATTTCGAAGAAATCCGGGATGCCATCCCAGACGATCCGAACTTCTTACAGTACGTCAACGACGAAGATAATCTGGGCTACGAAGTGCTGTTCTACACGCCCAGCGGCATGGTCATGCCCTGCTACTACCGTTCCGCCAAACAGCTGCTGAACCATTTGGTCAGCTTTCGGGTCATCAAATCCGAACTGTATAAAACCAAATAAACGCAGACGGCCCCGCCTACCCGGCGGGACCGCTTTTTTGATATTTACATCGGGTGTACAAACAGAAACAAAGAGAAAAAGGAGGAATTTCACATGACCGCAACGACCCATACAGAACTTTTCTGCTACCAAATAGATACCCCTGACAAACCCCAGGCAACTATTAACGATCCGGGAAAACAGATCTTAACGATCCTTCTGGAGCGTTTCCACTTCCATTATCTGGTACGTAACTCCGAGGACGTACTGCTGCTGTTCTTTGAACAGCCGGAATACGACATCTGTCTGGATTTCGACTGGCTGGAACCAAACGGACAGTTCGGCACGCCGCTTACCAACACCATCGAAAACATCATCCTGGACAACGACCTGGATTTCGAACCGGAAGATGTCCTCATCACGCTGAACGCCTATAACACACCAGTTGCTATCCGCAGCTTGCTGTAACATCACACACAACGCTACAGACGATATTACCAATATCATCTGTAGTGCCTCTACAGAAAGGAGAACCTATGAACGATACCCATAACATCCACCTTTGCTTTCGCTTTGACAAAGACGAATTCACACAGTTCTTTGCGCGCGCAAAAACAACAAAAACCACCGACCCGAACCGTACGTTCAAGCATATCGTCCCAAACAACAAACCCAACATGCGGTTTCATCCCATTCTGAAACCATACAATGCCCGTGACATTACGCATACCGACAGTTATCTCCTCTTTTTTGATGACTATCTGCTCGGATCCAACACATTTGCGGCACATGACGACTTGAAACTACAGATCATACAATTGCTGGGCGCTTACGTCCCTGACGATTTCAACTGGGACGATCATATCGGTCTGTTCGTATACTAACCACAGAAAGGAGAATCTCTATGAACTTTTTTCCAACAGCCTTAAACACCAAACAGGCAGCCAAACTGCTCCAGACCAGACCGGAACTCTTACAGGCGTTCGAGAGCGCCTACCAGCGCATTAAAACTCCGGACAACCAGAATCCGTTCAAATGGAACGCCAAAGATGCTGCCCGAGAACACGACGGCGTCCTCACCGAAACTTCGGAAACCTTCGCAGACATCGTTTCACGAATCATCACCGGCCTACTGGCCGACTGCCGCGTATGGTCTTACGACGGCCATACCGTCACGACCACACCGGCGCTTCCCGGCACGGATGCTTACCAGGACGTTACTTTGGACGAATTAAAACAGATTCCGCTGGAACTTCGTCCACAGCTGACCCGCACGGCAATCAAAAAAGATATTCCCGATCCGTCCTATCGGCTGATACTGTTCTTCTATGAAAAATATCTGAAAGCAAAAACACCGGCACAGAAACAGCAGCTGTACGGTCAGTTCCACAACAGCTTAGACACCCTGGATCTGGATCCCGTGATGTACGAAATGCTGGGATGCAATCCCATTACCATGGGCTACTGGCTGCCCCGCATCCTTCCGGTCATCCAGACCGATACGGATCTGAAGATTCCAAAAACCAAAATCTTAAAAACACCGCTGCCGATCCTCCAACTGACCCGATTGGCTTACGAAGAGCTGAACCGCACCACACTGGATATTGTCGATGAAGTCATCTACAAAGCCTTCAATCTGGACGAAAACGAAACGTACATGATCAAAACCGGTACGTTCTCCAACAAATTTGATTTTCGGAATGTCAAAGTGACCTCCCCCAAAGAGGTTCACGAACTGGGCGAATACCTGCTGTTCATTCAGAACTACGCCACCATGATGTGCAACGTACTGAACAGACGCCCGATATACGGCATTTCCACCACCAACGAATGGGTGGTACGGGAATTCATCGAAGATGAAGAAAATAACCCGTGCATTTACCACGGCATGCCGCTCCACACAGAATACCGTGTATTCGTAGACTTCGACACCCGGGAAATCTTAGGCATCAGCCCATATTGGGAGCCGAACACCATGAAACGTCGTTTTGAACAGAGCGCCGACAGCAACGAGCCGGATCAGATTCACGACGCCGTGATCTACCGGATGCACGAACCGACCCTGATGAAACGCTACGAAGACAACAAAGACTTCGTATTGTCCCAGATACAGCAGCTGCTGGACGCACAGCCGGAACTGACCGGACAGTGGTCTATCGACATCATGCAGAACGGCAAAACCTTCTGGCTGATCGACATGGCAACCGCCGACGTGTCCGCATTAAACGAATGCGTGCCGAAAGACAAATTAAAAACAACGGCAGTCAACTGGCTGCCGACGCTGCCCGATCCGTCCCATAGTTAATGGGACGGATTCCTTTTTACATTTGTTACAAAAAAATAAATCGGGTGATCTTACGCAGGTCTACTCAAGCGGCTAAAGAGGGCGGTTTCGAAAACCGTTAGACGGCATCTGCCGTGCATGGGTTCGAATCCCATGACCTGCGGTCTTTCCCAACCAAAAGGAGGTATCCGTATGACAGAACCCTTTGGTGAATACGACCGGAATAAACTGAAAAAAGCCAGGCAGTTAGTCTATGAGGTTTACGGCTACAACTTTGGCGCACCCTATATGGGAAAATACACCCAGAGACTGAAAACCGTCATGAAAAAACTGGACGAACTGATCCAGACCAGTTCACCGTCCAATCCCAACACACTCTGACAACCTTTGTTCCCTCTTGTGGACACGCTTTCCCAAGCGAGTCCACTTTTCTTTTCTCTCTTACATGTGCGGACATCCGCACCGGGATAAACCTTGAAAAAAGTAAGAGACAAAAGGAGGGGACGTTATGCACCTGTATCACCTGATCCACCTGATCGACGAAGCGTACCAGAAAAAACATACGGCTATCAACTTTCATTATACCCGTGAATTTCTTTATGCGGGCATCCAATATCCGACATCAAAAATCATGGTTCGCATCTGGTTACACAAACAGAAACCGGATCCATTGGATGATACCAAAACAACCTACGAATGGATCGTCTGGAAAGACAGCGTCTATACCAATGACTTCCTCACACCGGATAAAAACGAACGGCTCGCCGTTTATGCGGCCATCCGGAAACTGATCGAATCACCCATCGACGAATTTCTCGGACACTGGGACATTGACGAACCGGATAACAAACTGCTACGTATTCTATACCGCACCAACCGAGAATCCATGCTGCGCCAGATTGGTTTCCTGCGCGAATACGACGTCTTTACCCCAAATATTTTCCCGCACAACAACGCGAGATGGTATCAGGACGCCCTGGACGAACTTCCGTACCGCATCGAAACCGAACGGTATCTGAAAAAACTGATCCAGGAACGTAATCTCCCAAAGATACCGAAACGACAAAAAGGACATCAAATAAAAAATCCGATTGCAAAAACAACTGAAAAATCAGTATAATAAACACAGGGAGTACCACTCATGGCAAGAGGAATCGTTTACGAAATCGAAACCGATCGGGACAACGTCGGATTTCTGGATGAATCCGATCTCTACGATCTGGCCGGCTACGAAGCCGACTACTTCCAGAACATCGAAAACGAAACACCCATCCTTCAAAAGTTCCTGAAGCGATGGAAAGATCACGGTGCTTACACCGGAACGGTGACCAATTACGAAGGAAAATCCATCCCATGGATCGTCTTTACCAGAGACGCCCGGGAAGCATACTTCAAAGCAAAATTTGTCACCATGCAGAAACTGGCAGCAACCATGACGTTCGACCAGTTCTGCAGCGACGTCACCAACTTAAAACGCACAGTCTGCGACACCTACGATGACGCCGTTTACTTCAACAAATACTTTCAGCCGATGGATGACTTCCTTCGTACGCTCATCCTCGGCAAAAGATACTACATCGGCCATGCCGTGTTCATGCACTAAAAAGGAGGAACTTCTATGATTCTCGCAGTTACCGGACCCGATCCGAAAGAAATCCTTTCCGATCCCCGTGCCGGAAGTCAGGAACAACTCATCACACAGCTGACCGTTATGCTCTCTTCGGCTTATGCCGAAGGAACACGCATCTTTTTATTTAACGGCAGCGAACCTTTCGGTACCCTGGCATTCCAGACCCTTCAAAACATAACAACCGATGCGGAACTGACAACAGCCTTCTATCTTCCATTTCCAGATACGGAACAGGATCCGACATTACTGTCAAAAGCGTCCTTCGTACACTGGCATCGAACCACTATCCCGGACATACCGGAAAAACAACCGGTCGTTCGAAAATATTGCAACGACCGAATGGTAGAAGACTGTGACGAACTGCTCGTCGTCTACGATATGGAACAGAACTGGCTGACAGACTCGTCCGAAACGGCTCGCCTGATCCGGTATGCTTCCGAAAAACAAAAACCGATCTCCGTCCTTAATCCTTACAAAATCGTATGCACCTGGTAAATGGAGGTATCCCGCATGTTTGAAACAACCCTGTTGGTCACCATTACCAACGATAACAATCTCTTCCAACTCACCGCGGAAAACGACTGGTACAAAATCAACATCCTATGCACCGTACCCTATCAGGAACACGCAAACGCAAAAGACTTCACGCCGATGCATCTGAACCATTCGTTCCACACCAAAGCCACAGAACCATCCATGCCGGAATTACATGCCTATTCCGATTTTGACAAACGGTCTGGAACAATCGTACTTCACCATTACATCGAACCATTGCCCTACATCCCAAAGTCAGTTCCAATCATTATGTCCGACCAGATTCCGGATTTCATTCAAAAATTACAGATTGCCGGACAGACCCTTCAGGAATTGCAGACCCTGATCCAGCAATACTTCCCCGGCATCTCATTTGACACAAAGGAGGAACCTTCATGCGTACCAAAGCCATGATGCGTCTGAAACTGACGTACCACGTATTCCTAACCCTCATGGGCGGCACCATCGCCGCCTTCCTGATGGGTGTACTGCTTCACTATCATCCACCGCAGGACAATGGCGCCTGGCGGTTTCCCACCGTCTTCCTGTTCCTGGTCGGTATCGGTATGATCGTCTACCATGTCCAGCTGGCAGCACTCACCCGTTTCATTCAGAAACACATCAAAAACCGGCATGTCCGCAGCTTCTATCTGGACAGCTTCACCAAAAACGGCCTCCATACCATGCACTGGATCAACAGCCGTCAGGACTGCTACGTCTTAGGCGCGCAAATCGCCTATACCTTGCGAAACCATCCGGTATACACTCTGATCTACAAACTGTACATACACGAAAAAGCATACGGATACGTCTTCCCGCGTATCCCGGAAAGGAAACACTTATGAGACACTTACTCCGCCAGAGCAAGAAACACATCCTCATCGGATGCTTCCAGTTTCTTTGCTGCTTTCTGATCCTTCAGATCCTCCAGACCGGATTCCCCGTTCTGTACTGGAACTACCAGAACCAGTTGTACAACCTGTACCTGATAGCACTTTTTGCTATCAGCATACGCACGCTGTTCGCCATCGAAAGCATTCAGATGCACAAATTCCTGTACAAAAACCTGCCAAACAACTGGCTGTGGTCTTGCTACGCCAGCTGCTTCTCTGAAAAACGCTGGCAGAACTACACCAAAACACACAACGCGCGCGGCGTACGAAACGCCTGCTATACGCTCTGGAATCTGCTTCGTCCGTACCCAATATACCAGCTTCTCTTCTTCTGTCTCAGTGTCAGAAACGTCCGGTCGCTGGTCTTCCAGAGACTGCGCGCCCGTTTCGTTTCCCGCTAGACTTCTTCGAAAGGAGCTGTTACAATGAATTTCACAGAAAAAGACATACAAAACGAAATCAAATACCGGAAAGCTATGAAAAAATTACAGCTTGCCGTCCTGGTCTATCTGACCGGTATATTCGTTGCGGCTTTCGCCTTTCCGGATTCCTATGCGTTTATCTACGTCCTACTGTCACCCATTCTTCTTATGGTGATCGGCGGCGTCATTTACAACACCTTGATCTTTCGTATGAACCAATTAATGCGAAAACACCTGACCGTACCGGCGTATCTCTATTACGAAAACAGCATGGATCTTTACGGCTCCATTTGCAACGAACGTATCGACCCGGAGCTTGCACAGGTCTTTATCAATGACATTCTGTGGACGCTTCATCCACACAAACATTTATACAAACTGTATCTCAGCGAAATCAAATGCGATCCGGACACAATGACAGCCCGGCCCGCACCCTAATGCACAGAAAGGAGAATCTCTATGTTTATCGCACTTGCCATTTTACTCATCGTACTTGCCTTCGCAGGCATAACATTGACCCTGATATCCGCCTGCAGAATATACCATATGGATCCGGAACTGGAAGCCATCGAACTTCAGGAACAGGCCGCATGGTTGGAAGAATACAACAACAAAAAGAAAAACAAAAAGAGAAGCCTGTTTACAGGCTTCTCTTTTTTTATTTATCTCAAGCCGATCATTTCAGAAACTTCTTCTTGATCACAGCCAGCGCACCCAGCGCAGTCGTCAAAAGTGCGGACAGTCCGCCGTATACAGGAAGCGCCAGGGAATCTGCCGTATCCACAGAAGTTGCGACAGAATCGCCCTTACCGCTGTTGGACACGCCGGTACCCGTTCCGGAAGAACCGCCCGGATTCTGCGTATCCGGTGTCGGCGTATTCTCTTCGCCTTCTCCTTCTCCCTTGCCCTTTCCGTTCATCTCAGACAGTTCCACGTTCGTATCTTTTGACAACGATACCTGATACGTTCCGTCTCCGGTCTTCGTTACCTTCGCGGAACCCATCGCCGTACCGTCGGCATTGTGCGCAATCAGCAGTACCTCGCTGCCCTCGGCAACATCTGCGATGTCCTTCATCGTGATGTTCGCATCTACCGCCCGCTCCTCAGTCGTAGCAGTCTTCAGACCCCAGGAAGAAACCGTATAACCCAGCTTTTCCGCCAAAGCGCCCAGCGTCACATCGCTGTCCACACCAACCTCGGTCTTCGTACCCGTCGGAGAAATGATGGACAAGGCATAACGCTTCGTCTGCTCCTCCTGCTGATTGTTGTTATTGTTTCCATTGTTGTTCTGACCGTTGTTGGTATTATTGTTATTGCCGTTGTTGTTCTGGCCATTGTTCTGATTGTCGTTGTTATCGTCCGGACCCTGGTTATTATTGTTGTTATCACCATTGTTGGTATTGTCGCCGTTGTTATTATCACCCGGGTTATTATTATCCGGATCCTCCGGCTCCTTTTCCTTCAGCCAATGCGCGTACAACGTCACATCCTCCGACATCTCAGAAATCGCAGTCACCGGATTGCCGTCTTCGACCGCATCAAACCAGCCGAGGAACTTATAGCCCTCTCTTGCCGGCGTCGGCAGATTCGTTACAGCATCCCCTTCCGTAACATCCATCGGAGCAATCGTCTCGCCGCCCTGAGTATCAAACGTCAGCGTAAACACCTGCTTCTCCGGATCTTCCGGATCCTCTGCTTCCCACTGTGCATACAGGGTCACATCATCAAACACTTCCTGAAGGAACTCCACCTGATTGCCGCCTTCCGCTGCATCAAACCAGCCGAGGAACTTGTAGCCCTCACGCACCGGTGTCGGCAGTTCCATCAAGCCCTCGCCATCTTTAACCTCCTGTGCAGGAATCTCTTCGCCGCCCCGGGTATCAAACGTTACGGTATGTACGGTCTCTTCCGGATCCTCCGGATCAGTCGGATCTTTTTCCTCCCACTGTGCGTACAAGGTCATATCGCCGCTCACTGCGTCGATCCGGGTCACCCGGTTGCCGCCTTCTGCAGCGTCAAACCATCCCAGGAACTTATAACCTTCCCGCTCCGTTTTCGGCAGATTTTTAACAGCTGCGCCCTCTTCTACCTTCCGCGCCTTTACTGCCGTTCCGCCCTGTGCATCGAACGTCAACGTAAACGTTTCCTTATCCGGATCCGTCGGTTCCGTAGGATCTTCCTTCTTCTCCCACTGCGCATACAGCATCACATCACCAGTCATCGCATCAATGCTCTTCACCGGATTACCGCCTTCCGCAGCATCAAACCAACCAAGGAAGGTGTAACCTTCTCTTACCGGTGTCGGAAGCTTCTTCACCGCCTCTCCGATCTCCACGGTCTGAGACTCTACCGGATCTCCGCCCTGGGTATCAAACGTCAGGGTAAACTTCGTTGCATCCCACTGTGCATACACCTTCATGTTGCCGGTCACAACGGTATCCTCGGTAACAGCTTCACCACCGTCGGCTTCCGTAAACCAGCCAAGAAACTTATGATCCTCGTCCCAGGTCGCCGTCTGCTCAATGTAAGACAGCTTCTCACCGCTCATACGCATCACATTCATGCTCTTACCCAGAGTTCCACCGTTTCCATAGAAACGGACAATGTACGCGCCATCCGGCACAGCGCGCTGATTATTGATCCGAACCGTGCCGTCCGCATCTACGGAAAATACCATACGCAGCATCTCACCGGCTTCATCCCGAAATACAACCAAAGACAACCCGTCCGCTTCACCAGACGCCAGCTCACACAGGCCATCCAACGTCTGTACCGACATCGCGGCATCTGCTTCCGCATTTCCCACACGCAGTCTGGTACGGTATCCGTCAGAACCCACCCAGTCCAGACGAATCTGATCGGTGGATGCCTCATCCGGAAGGGAGAATCCGGCCATCGTCAGAATTTCATTCAGGAAACTTCCCAAATCCATGGAACCATCCATCGTCACGGAATCAAAACCATTATAAATAATGGTTCTTCCATCTTCCGTTCCCCCGGGCGTCGGCTCCGGAATGGCAAGTTCAGAATCTTCCGTACCGTCTTCACTCGGCGTCAATGCTGACACCTTCACATCCTCTGTTTCATCCGCCGCAGCCGCAAACACCGGAGCAGGAACCGTACTGCCTACCATAGCTGCCGTCAAAAGCACAGAAGCTGCTTTTGCATTCACTTTTTTTGACATCTACTCTTCCATCCTTTCTGTATTTTTCAACCCACAGTCGGTTCGTTTCACACTTCCCCTGATCGGCACACGGCTGTTGATTGATGTGATATCAGCAAAGGGATTCCGGGCTTTGCCGGTCACCCACTGCCAGGTAAAGAGAACCGACGCTCCTATTTTTTGCACGCAAAAAACGGGACAATCGTGTTCCTATACAGTCAAGTATACACGATGTGAAACCAATTTTCAACAAAAAATCTTCTCTTTTACGAAAAGATTTTTCAGAAAAACAGCCGTTCGATTCATCTTCGAACAGCTGTTTTCGTTTAAATTTGATACCCATTATATTTCGCCCCGGTCGTGTCCAAAGACCCGACTACCTGCGAACGCAGCTTCTCGGCTTTTGCCACCCGGGATTCCCGTTTTCTTAACTTTTCCGTTGTCTTTGCATCCTTTGCAATCGCCTTTTCCGTCTTTTGCATCTGCTTGTAATAATTCTCAGAAGCCTGCGATTCTTTCGTTCGCGCCTTATTCAGCGCCCGCGTTTGCTTCACATCGATCGCATTGGTCAGTGCTTTCGTTGTCACATTTCCCACTTTTCTTAAAACAGTTCCCATAACAGCCATCCTCCTTTCCTTCAGCATACCAGATTTTAGAGATTTTGCAAGCCGGAAGCTCTTTTCTTCGAAAAACATCCGTTGCTTCCGGTAAGCAACGGTGTCCTTTCTTCGTTAATTGTACTCGTACAGCTTTCCAGCATTGCAAATATTATAAATATCAAAAATTTATATACAATTCATTACAATTTCAGACTGTACATCTCTCCCATTCCACGTTAAACTAAGCATAAGAAAAAAAATCAAACATTCGTTTGACGGGATGGTACACAGAAACAAAGAGAGGAGCAATCATTATGAATTTACTGACCAACTTAAAACTGACACTGTCCGCCTTTTTCACACCGTCTCGCACCAAAAAGCTGAGACGCACGCTCAAAAACAAGATCCTGATCGCCCTTGCCATCCTCGCAGTGATCGGCGTATTCACCGGAATGGGAATGATCGAAACCGGTGATATAAATCTGGGAACCATCATCGCTGCCCTCAGCATTGGCTATCTGGCGCTGTTTTGCTACGCCAACAACTGGTTCGAGGATTGGCTGTAACGAAAGGAGACACACATGGCACGCATTGATAAAACACGCTATTACTTAAACATCGCCAAAGCCGTAGCCGCCCGCAGCACCTGCCTGCGCCGGAACTACGGCTGCGTCATCGTCAAAAACGACGAAATTATCGCTACGGGATACAATGGTGCGGCCCGCGGCGAAGACAACTGCTGCGACAAATACGATACCTGTCCCCGCAGCCACAAAACCCACAACTCCGGTGATTACAGCGACTGCCCTGCCGTCCACGCCGAACAGAACGCCATGCTCTCCGCATCCAGAAACGACATGCTGGGCGCCGATCTGTACCTGTTCGGTCTCGACGCACCAACCGGAACAGCCCTCGTAACACACGAACCCTGCCCGATCTGCCTTCGGATGATCAAAAACGCAGGCATCCGGGCCGTCATCACACCGTCCACCACCATTTCCGTAAATCCATAAAACCTTACAGCAGCCCGTCAAAATGATGGACTGCTGTTTCTTTTCACAAATTTCACAAAATAAATAAGAATTATGTGGATATTCTCACATAATTCCACCTACACGGGTGCGCACTTGTCACCTTTTCACCCTACAACAACCAAAAAAAAGGAGAAGCTCTTATGAAAGTAAACGCCATGGAAACCAGAAACGTCACCGTAGATATCACACCAAAAGACTGCTTCCTTGCGCTCACCGACCACTTCGGACTTCGGGACGTCTTCGAACCGAACAGCAATTCCTACTACAAAGCAATTGAAAAAGGCGGTAAATTGATCAAACTTCAGAAAATGACCGATATTTCCTGCCATGGATCTCCGGTGTACGAACCGACGGGCAACCCCATCACCAATCCGAACAAACTGGAAGCCTTTGCAGCCCTGAAAAAACTTTACTACTTATCCGATGACATATGCCTGAAATAAAAGGAGGAACCAATTATGCCGAATATCGAAATCACCGTTGAGAAATCCTTTCGTGTGTCCGAAACCGTAAACGTTTCCCGGGCAGATTACAACGCCATCAAACACAGAGGTGCCGTACCGGATCGCATTTTACAGCCACTGTTAAACCAGCTTCCAAACGATGACACCTTCGCCGATATGGATTACGCCGTTTGCGACGAAAACAACGAAACCCTGATTCCCTGGCGCTGATCACAGCGCCAGTTTCTTACAGAAAGGCCAAAACATGCAACCCACCTTTCCTATTGTGAATCTTAGGTTTGAGTAGTGGAAGAGTCATCGAGGAAAAAGATTTATGTGTGATAGGTGATGACATATATTATCAATAAGATAAGGAGGAAAACAAAATGGCAAGGATAGAGATGATCATAGCAACGGAACAGGACGGTTTAAAGACACGAACGATCGCAATTCCCTGTAAAATTCATATCGGTAATCCGAATTTTTCCCTGGCAGACGCTGTTCGAAATGCTGTGAAAGAATATCTTCACACAGAGGAAGGGAAAGAAACCTATGAGTATAACTGTCGGTGCTTTAACTGGGCGGATTTTGACGTCCATGTTCCAAACAGTATCTGCCTGAAATATGGCTTTGAAAAGATGGAGACATCTGGTAAAAACCTTACGGTTGACTGGGACGAGCAGCTGGCAGACGAAGCGGAATTTGACGAATTCTGGCAGAAGGAGGCATAACATGATACCGATCAATATTGCAAAGGAAACGATCATAGGGGCGATTGCGGCTACACAGATCACGGTTCATCCAACCCTGGATGAGTATGCCGGATCCGAAAAACCTGTATTGGTACAACGACAGCGAACACATCACGTTGTTCGACCACCCTCGCTACAATCTGGTACTTGCCTGCGCTGCAGACAAAATGACCGCACTAGAAGATCATATAGAACTGGATTACGCCCACAACCTTACAGATTTAATCCAATTGGGTCATACCTATCAAAAAGACCTAATACAAAACCGACTGAAGATTCAGCTTACGCTGAGCAAAAAACCATTCAACCATCTGATCATCTACGAAGATGACGACACCGATATCTTTCCCGTCGGTCACTTTCTCGTACAAAACCAGCAACCGATTTATCAAACATTATAATTTTCATGAATTTTTGCTCTTAACGACTTGTCGTACCGACAAGTCCGAGAGTATAAGCGTTACAAAAAATCAGAAAGGAGAAGGGCTGCGAAAACAGCCCGGAAATAAAAATATGACCAGAAAACAGTATGCAAGCATCAAATGCGCGATCGAGGCTTCCGAAAAGATCAAACAGCTGACCGATCACGTACTGAACGGGCATGTGACACAGGCATACAATGCCATCAAAGAAATCGCAGCCATCAACAACAGATATCTTAGCGACTTCAAAGACGTCGATCTGTATTGGGCGCCGGATAGAAAAACGGGCGCGCCGAAAACAGCCGCTCCGCGGCAGCAGCCTGCGTATACACCGCCGGCACCTGCCTATAATTATCAGGAAAACGATCCCATCTACGATGAGGAACTGATTTCATAAAAAGGCAAACATCAAAAACATCATCTGGAATACGCATGCACAGCGCATGCGGACGGGTGAAAACATGAATAAAAAATAAACACATAAAAAGGAGAATCAATTATGAACGTAAACAACTTTTTCGTAGAATCCGGAAGACTGACCAAAGATCCTATCATCTCTACCAATGCAAACGGAACCGGCCGCGTACGCCTGACACTGGCGGTGCAGGACAATTTCCGCAGCACAAACGACAAAGGTGAAAAGGTAAAACAGTCCCAGTTCCTGAACATGGAGGCGCTGATCTCCAAAGATAAGATGGCTGCCGGTGACATTGGCGTATACGTCCATATGCACAGCGGAGACAAGATCACCGTACAGGGTTCCATTCGGAACAACGACTATACGGACAAGAACGGTCAGAAAGTTTACAGCCTGTCCCTGTTCATTGAAAACGTCAACCTGGAGGAAAGCAAATCCGTAACTGACCGGAGAATGGCAATGCGCGCCAGCGCAGCCGACGCTCCGGCAGACGGAGCAGCCGCTTCCGAAGCATAAAAACAAAAAGACCCCCTGTCCGAACGGGCAGGGGGCCTTTTTTTCTAACAATAGTTAATACATCAGCTGTGCCTGCCGGCTATGAAACGCCACACAGCCGTCCAACATTTCGTCCCGTGAAATATCTTCCGGAAGCGTCGGAACGAACAACAAATTCTTACAGTTCCGATACAATGCCGTCGCGTCCTGTAACTTACGGGACACCGTATACGGCACCGACAGCGACACACAGCCGTCATAAAAATACGAACCGTGCAGCACACTATTCGGCATACAGGAGCCGGACACCAGCATCGTACATCCCTGATACATGCCGGTCACATCTTCAATGCCTTCCGGCAGCAGTGCGCCCAGTACCAGACGGATACAATTCGCAAACGCGTACCTGGCGGTACGCACCGTCGGCGGTAGCCGCGGCGGCTCCACAATCCCGGTTCCCTGAAACGTATAATCCAGATCCATGACCCCATGCGGGACCACAATTTTTTTCACCGCCGATCCGACATAACGCAGCACCGGACGGGACACACCGTTTCCCACCTGCCACTGCGCAATCTGAAATTGTTCCGGATCATAAAAAAACGTCCCCAGCGAGCCTTCGTATGCACACAACGAAAGCTCCGCTGCTTCGTTCTGTCTGTTCTCTACACCTTGTTCCAATTTCCTTCACCCCGTTTCTACTCATTTCTGAGACCATTTTACTGAAATTTTCCGAAAAACGCAAGGGCTTCCTGTTGCTTTTCTTTTACAAAACCCTACAGCTTGAGAGAGAAACCGTCAAAGATCAAAAACATCCACAAAAAACCTACACGACCTACACGCAGAATGAGTGAGGAGACCTCACTCATGCGAGAGATCGTTTGAGTCGTATGAGAGGAATTTCACAGGTATGAGAAAACCATGTGAGAAACCATCGAATACACCCAATTTCGTTACCCGACAGCCGTATCTATTTCAATACGATCTGGGATTTTTTCTCAGATTCCAGACAAATTCGATTGATAAACGTGCTGTTTTGTTGTAAAATGGAAATAGTTTACATAGCAGAAAAAGGAGGAAACCATGAAGAAAAAGACTATTCTCACTTTACTTGCCGCAGCGGTTCTCGCAACCGGCGGAATTGCGACCGTCGGCGCCATGTCTACCGACCGTTACAAAGACGTTCAGACCGATGACAGCTTCTACTCTGCCGTCGAAGACATGACCGATTTCGGCATTATGGACGGACAGGAAGATGACACAAAGGTATTCGGAATTGAACAGTCCGTCAACCGCGTTGATTTCATTACCTATCTGTACAAAGCCGTCAACACCCCGGACGTATCCGGAACATCCACATTTACCGATCTTACCGATCGGAAGGACGCGGAAAAAGACGCCATTCTCTGGGCGGAACAGAACCATATCTTCGATGGTCTGGCCGATGATTTCTTCACCGAAGACACCTTTGACGCCGAGAAAGACATCACCAGAGAAGAAGCAGCGGTTATGCTGTACAACGTAGCAGAACACGTTCTGAACATCGATATGACCAAGGACGTCAGAGAAAACCTTTCGGATTTTGAAGACGGTGACGTTGTTGCCGATAACTACGTAAACGCTGTTCTGTGGGCCGTTGGAAACGACATTCTCACACCGGAAACCACGGATGAGAAAGCAGATGACTACGACGAAGCGATCGCTGGTCTCCTTCATCTGAACAAAACCATCACAAAAGTGGAAACCGCAGAGGCCATCTCCAGACTGCTGGATCTGGTCGAAGATGAGAACATCGTAACCGCAAAGACCGAATACGAGGACGCACAGGAAGCTGCCGATGATGAAAATGCAGCAAGCGCTCCCGCTGCTGACGACACCAACGACGCCAACAGCAACGCACCTGCAGATTCGAATTCGGATTCCGATAAGGCAGACGCACCGGCGCCTATCGTACCGGAAACTCCTGGCGCAACACCGATCGTACCTTCCGAACCGGAAGACCCGACCGTACCGAGCCAGCCGGAAACACCTGAAACACCGGATACTCCGGACGTGCCGGAAGAACACGTTCACAACTTCGTGGAAGCCGTTCTCACCGAGCCGACCTGTACAGAACCTGGCGAACAGGTAAAATATTGTACCGACTGCGATTATGAAATCTTCACAGAACTTGCAGCTCTGGGTCATAACTTCGTTCTGACCGATACCGTCGATCCGACCTGCGGTACGGATGGCAAAAACATCTACACCTGCGATCGCTGCGACGAAAGCAAAGAAGAAGCTATCCCGGCAACTGGTGACCATGTCTACGTGGAAACCATCGTAACCGAACCTGGCTGCGAAACTGAAGGTGTGAAACAGATCACCTGCGAAAACTGTGATTACGAAACCACAGAAGCCATTCCTACGACCGGTCATGACTACGTACTGATCGGAACCATGGAACCCACCTGCGGCGTAGACGGTCTGAACTACTACCAGTGTTCCGTCTGCGGTGAAGAAAAAGACGAAGTGATCCCGGCAACCGGTGATCATAACTACATCGAGTTCGTAAAAACCGAGCCGACCTGTGAGGACGAAGGTCTGAAACAGTGGATCTGTACCGTCTGTGGCGACATCGAAAAAGAGGAAGCAATTCCCGCAACGGGCCACAGCTACACGGAAAGCATCGTGACCGAGCCGACCTGCGGTGCGGAGGGACTCAAGAAGTTCACCTGCGATACCTGCGGCGACAGCTACACCGAGGCAATCCCTGCCACCGGTGACCACGCTTACGTGGAAACCGTAGTAACGGAGCCTGGTTGCGAAACCGATGGTCTGAAACAGATCACCTGTGAAAACTGCGATTACGAGACCACAGAGACGATCCCGGCACTGGGTCACGATTATGTCCTGACCGACAGCACCGCTCCGACCTGTGGCGCAGACGGCGAGAACATCTATACCTGTAACCGCTGCGGTGACACCAAAACCGAAACGGTTCCCGCAACCGGCAACCATGACTATGCCGAAACCATCGTCAAAGAGCCAACCTGTACGGAACCGGGCCTGAAGAACCAGGTATGTAACGTCTGCGGCGATACGAAAGAATCCGTAACGATCCCGGCACTGGGTCACGACTACGTCCTGACCGACAGCACCGAGGCAACCTGCGGTTCCGACGGCAAGAACGTCTACACCTGCTCTCGCTGTGGCGATACGAAAACCGAGACAGTTCCCGCTACCGGCGAACACAGCTACACCTTTACGGTAACAAAGGAACCTGGCTGCGAAACCGAAGGCGAGCGTACCTACACCTGTGGCGTTTGTAACGACAGCTATACGGAGACCATTCCGGCTATCGGTCATAACTATACCTCAGCCGTAACCACCCCGCCGACCTGCGTAACAGAAGGCGTTCGTACCTATACCTGTACGAACTGCAACAACAGCTATACGGAAGCCATTCCGGTATCTGAGGATCATCAGTGGGTACACCACGAAGCAACCGGTCATTACGAGACCGTAACGATCGAGGAAGGCTGGACGGAAGTGAAATACGAAGGTCATTACATCTGTAATGGATGTGGCGGTGACTTCGGAACCAATATTGATACCATTACAGACCATATCTTATTCACTGACTGCTGGAATCCTGGCAGTTACCACGTAGACACCGTCGAAGTCAAAATCGAACACCCGCCTGTAACGGAAGACCGTTGGGTAGAAGATACGCCTGCATACGATGAGTGCAGCCTTTGTCATAAACGCAAATAAACAAGCCCTTCTCTCCTGCTTTCTTACGAGCGGGAGAGAAGATTTTTCTAATCCGGTACGTCTAAACCTATTATGAAACTTCTCCTGTACCTACAACACAATAGATTATCGTAACCAATAATAATTATAATAATTTCCGAGTTATAACAACAAATACATTAAGATGAGAAAAAGTGACATCCTCCACCACCTGTAGAGGTGGGGGCTTCCCTAACCTCGGTAGGTTTGGTTCTCGTTCGATAGCACCAATGTGCTAAGCATAGGCGAGCTATCCCCGTGTGTCCCACGGTTTTATTATATTACGTTACGGTCATGCCACTACCAGCCGCATTCCCTCATTTCTGATATTAACAGCCGCATTTACATCTCTGTCGTGATGGGTTCCGCACTGCGGACAATCCCACTCTCTGACCGCAAGTTTTCTTGTCTCTGCGTTCCTGTAACCACAAACTGAACAAATCTGACTGCTGGCGAAAAATTTGTCCACCTTCACAAGTTTTTTACCCTGTTCCTCAAGTTTGTATTTCAAGAACCCTGTGAACATTCCCCACCCGTTATCTGAAACAGATTTTCCAAAGTTCAGCATCTGTGACATTGCTTTCATATCTAGGGATTCTATACATACACAATCATAAGCATTTGCTAGCTGCCTTGACAGCTTATGCAGAAAATCCTTTCGTTGACTGGAAACCTTTTCGTGGAGTTTTGCCACCTTGATTCTCTGCTTGCTACGGTTGTTCGAACCTTTCTGCATTTTGGAAAGTCTGCGCTGCTCCCTCACTAATTTTTCCTCTACATTCCTGTAATACTTCGGATATGCAGGTTCATTCCCGTTGCTGTCACGATATAATTCATGCATGGAAAAATCTAACCCCAGAAAACTCTGCATCTCTTTTTCCTGTACTTGATTTTCATACTCAAAAAGAATACTTGCATAATATTTTCCGCCTGGTGTCTGGCTTACTGTTACAGATTTTAATTTGTATTCTTTCGGAACAGCTCTGTGTTGTTTTAACCGGACTTGGCCGGCTTTCGGCAATTTCAAATATCCATTCAATATGGCAATGTTTCCGTTGATACAGATCGTTGAATAGCTCTTTTTATTCTGTTTTTTAGATTTAAACTTTGGAAAACCTGTCTTCGGCTGTTTGAAAAAATTCTGAAATGCCGTATCAAGATGCCGAAGCGATTGTTGTAATGCGACACTGTCTACTTCCCTCAAAAATGCGTATGCTTCTGTTTTCTTCATTTCAGCCATTTCTTTTGCACAAACCGTGTAAGTTACCGCGGTTTTGTCCTCCTCATACTGCCTGATTTTTCTGGCAAGCCAATGGTTGTACACCATTCGGACACAGCCGAACGTTCTGGCAAACAAAACTTTCTGCACATCGTCGGGGTATATTCTGAATTTATATGCTTTGTTTGCCATGTTGGTCACTTCCTTTTTCGATCCGTTTGTCCCTGACTTTCAATGTATTTTTTGATTACTTCCATCGGGGCACCGCCCGTTGTGAGCAGGCAAAAACTCTGGCTCCAGAAATGTTCTTTCCATAATTTTTGCTTTATCTGTGGAAATTCTTTTTTCAGAAGTCTGCTGCTTGCACTTTTATATGCGTTTATGAACTTGCTTATTTCTGTATTTGGATGCGCCTTGAAAAGTATATGCACATGGTCTTTATCGTGATTCCATTCTTCAAGGGTGATATTGTAATTTGGAGCAATATACGCAAAGATCTCTTTTGCCCTGCCGGAAATTGCGTCATCAAAAACCTGTCTGCGGTACTTAACCACAAGAACAAGATGATAGTGCAGCAAAAACACTGAATGTGCATTATTATCCAAATCCATTGTATTTCGACCCCTTTCTGCCATTCGACTGATTCTATTATACCATGATTAGAACCCACTATCAAGAAGGTAACGGACGCAATTCATCTCCCACCTTAGAGGTCGGAGTCTTCTTGCTGAAAGAGGATAAACTGAATTTTTTTCTAATGACAACAACCTATACATAAAAGCAGGTCTCTTTACAAAAGAACCTGCTTTTTCTTACACACCCACATTACGCACCGAAAGCATCACATGATCCCAAACAACAACCCGAAAAGGAGATTTCCTATGCGTGATATCCACACCATCGCAGCGTATTTTCTGTACAAGACCCCCATGTGCCACAAGAAGTTATAAAAGCTCTGCTACTACGCATAGGTATGGCATCTGGCCCATTACAAAACACCGCTGATACCAAACCAGTTCGAAGCATGGATACACAGCCCGGGACGGCTTTTTTTTCAACAATTCCTATCTGTACAAACCCTCATAAATGAACTAAAATGAACAAAAGAGGTGAAATTTTTATGAAAAGACAAAAACCCAACAATCGCTTACCGTTCATCCCGGTCGAACACACAAAGACCTTTCAGGGGCGATTCAACAAAAACATCCCGGATGAGACATTCCGAGCATCCTGCAAAAAAGCAGGCCGGCTCATCCGCCGTTCACCCGACGGGTGAACTCTTTTTTATCGTGTGAGAAATATCCAGAACATCCATAAAGTGTTTCAGCAAACTCTTTATCTTCTCATACTGCAGACTTTTCCACATAAAAACAGAAACTTAAAAATATCCTAAGAAACATCGCTTATGTAAGAGAGAAAAAAACAAAAAGCACTACCGTACGCATGGCTGAAACACCATGCGAGAGAATGTGTGAAAACAGATTGAGAAAATCAAAACATACAAGAAAGGATGAATCAGTATGAAATTCAGAAAAATAACTGCTATCGGCCTTGCGTTGTGCATGTCCGCAGCCATCACAGCCTGCGGCAGCAACAACACGCATAAAAAAACCATCAACACCGAATCCGTGGCGACAACAGCAACGTCTCGTACCGAAACAGACGAAACGAAAAAACCGTCAGTTTCCGTCAAGCCTACAGAAACAGCAACGCCAACTCCAACCGAGACTCCGGAGACAAAATCGGAAGACACAAACGCAAAAACAGCTGCCTCCGAAAAAGACAAAACGACGGATACTAAAACAGAAACCGTCGAAACCAAAGGTTCCGAGAAAACGGACACTTCCAGCATAGCGAAAACAAACAAATCAAAATCGTCAAATGTTTCCGACAAGACATCTACCAAAACGGAAACAAAACCTGCGTCTAAACCGTCCTCCGGTTCCGCATCCGAAACAACAACCAGTAAACCACAGACACCGACTGCCACTCCAAATCCAACGCCGGAAACCAAACCGGAACCAACTACGCCGCCGCATACCCATAACTACACAGCGTCTGTAACCACACAGCCGACTTGTTCCACAGCGGGAACACGTACGTACAGCTGTTCCTGCGGTGATAGCTATTCCGAATCCATCCCGGCAACCGGCAATCACAGCTGGATACATCATGACGCGACCGGTCATTATGAAGAAAAAATCATAACGCCAGAACGTACCGAAACCGTCTACGAAGGTCATTATATCTGTAACGGATGTGGTGGCGACTTCGGAACCAACATCAACGCAATCACAGATCACATATTATTTACAGATTGCTGGAATCCTGGAAGTTACCATGTAGAATCCATTGCCGTCGGAACCGAAACCATCCCTGCTGTTACAGAATCTACCTGGGTCGAAGATTCTGCGGCTTACGATTCCTGCTCCGTCTGCGGAGCCACAAAATAACGACGCACCTCTCCCGCTCCTGCGGGGGAGGTCTTTTTTACATTCCTACGGGTGCCTAAACAGAAAACAAAAAAATCTGATAAATTTCAAATCATCTGTACGTATATTAAAAAGGGGGAACTTCTCATGCTGAAACATTACAAAATCGGACAGGTCGTTTATTACCACGAAGTATGGAGCGACAGTATCTGCAGTGGCATCATCGAATCCATTGAAACCATAAACAATACCATTGCCATCGGACTGGAAGATGTCGGCGTCGTCGATAAAAACTGTAACATCGTCTGTCCGACACCGGGTCATACCTGTCGGGAACCCAAAGACCTTTACCCGACCGCAGCGGCCGCATACAATGATATCGAACGAAAAAACAACCTTCGTGTACAGCAGTGGTGCAAAGAAATCAAAACCGTAGAAGATCTGGTACGCTTTCCGCTCCAGCATTCTCTCAACGGTGAAGAATATACTGACCACAACGCACGCAAAGCCTACCAGATACGGGCAAAAGAACTGTTAAATGTCACCTTTGATCATTAAATCATCATCCCGTGAAGTTACCATTTCACGGGATGTTTTATCCATAAAAATCAGAAAGGAGACAAGTTATGTCAAAAACCGTAAACGCACCAACATCGCAAATCCGTGTTTTACGAAAGACCATTGTCATTCCACACAACGAAGCCAAACAGATTCAGGCGGCTCTCGACCCAAACGCGGATCCACAGACACTAGCCGAACGATTCTATCCAGCCTCAGTTCCGTTTTTATATACAGCCATCTTTGACGAACATTACAAAATGGATCTGAAGGTCTGCGTACCAAATGACATCGAAAACATCACCGAAGGAAACCCCTTATGGACGGAAGCCGTTCTGTTCTCTGACGACTCCCACGGGCAAGCCCGTGGGGTTCTTACTACCAAGTTTAGCTTGTAATCGTACATCATTCTCAGACTTTGGAATACAAGTGTAAGTCTATTTGAGTAAGGACTTTTATTGCCGGGCAGTCCTACGACCACATTGACGGCAAATTTCTATCTTTTGATAAGGAAGTATCGTCAATCTCCCTAACGTATTTCATTTATGCTGTTTTTATTCCACTATTTAAAATTTTAATCTGATTCGCCTGAATCCATTCAATTAAGGCTTTTTCCCTCTTGTAATGTTTTTCAAATTCTGTTCTACATTTTGTTTTATTTATCTCTTCTATTTTATCATCGTAACAGTATAGTAAAAATGAGGAATACCAGTCTCGCTGTACCAATGTTCCATCCACTAAATGATACATTCTATCCGACAACTTCTTTTTGACATAAGCATCTGCGGTATGGTCATATTGACTTGCTCTATAATTGCTCGCCACTTCTATATATCTGCCACCAGACACTTCAAATTTCTTTTCTATTGTCGTTTGAAATCCACCAGGGCATCGATTCTTTATTGATTTACCGAAACGCTTTTTCTTGTTAAACTTACCTTTATTGTTTTTCGTAGTCTCTTTCGCTCGTTTCATAAGTTTACTGGCATTTTTAGGCTCTGTAATCAACACATCTCCAAGGCTTCTTAGATAGTTGGCATCTTCATTTATCGCAAGCTGTCTGTTTCTTTCATTAATACGGCATAATTCTGCGTGTTTCGCTTTCAGTCTTTTATAATGATTCGAGTATTTCCAAATCTTTCGACCTTTTTTAATCGTACCATCCTTATTATAATTCTGTGGATTGGTCGCTCGTCTGCTTCTATCCATTGCACAATAATAAATTCTTTCTAATCGCTCGGATTTTTGAATACTGTTCCCTCTTTCGGATAAGTTTTTAAGACCAACCTCCGTATCCGATGTATAAGCAACGGTCTGCGTTCCAATATCCGCACCAATGATACCTTTTCCAAATTTATGCCTTGGATTCCCAAATCTGTCATATTTCGGTTTTGCTTTCCCCTCAATCGTTAAGTGCAAATACACTCTGTATTTCCCACGAATCAACTTTGGTACAAGCGTAGCATAGCAGGGTCTGTAAGTATTGATACAATACGCTTTCTCTGCAAATATCTGGATTGCTTTCTTATCTATTATTTCAGGTTCAGCAAGGTAATCCAAAACAGCGTGAATTTCATCCGATTGAAATCTATCTTTCAGTTGTATTCCAAACGTAGATTTACCAAATTTAAATTGCAATTGATTCTCTTTCACAGAAATTGGAATCCCACGATTCCTTTGTTTGGCTCGAATACAGGGCAACACTCCATATTTAGAAAAGTGGAGTGTCTTACCATTTGCATATAAGCATTTTTCTATCCCTCTCCAAACATCTTCGGCTTTTGTAAGTGCAAATATAGCATCAATCCCATATTTTTTACCGATTGGTATCATAGATGTTCTACAATCATCCCATGTAACATGATATTGCTTTTGCATTTCATTCAGCTGACGGGCAAGTACTTTTCGTTTCTTTTTCTCTTCTGTAGCACCATAAAGTTTCCGTACTTTCCGATACCTTTTCGTACGGATAAGCTGGTCGTAATTCTTTCTCATAAGACCAACCAGTTCATTTCCTGCTTTTCGAATCTTATCAGAAAGAGCTACCACCTTTTGTATATCAGAAAAAGACATATCGGTTTCTACGACCAGGATATGTCTGTCAGAATGTTTATGAAATTGTCTTAGGCTTTTCTTATATTCCTTCTCATTCATGACTTTTCTGTTCCTCTATATACTGCATTACTGTTGCTTCACTTATCTGTCCCACTGTAGATATAAAATATCCCCTCGACCATAAAACACCACATCTTGCATAAAACCGTTTCAGTGTTGGATATGCCTTAAATAATTCAATCGCACTTTTACTTTTGAGTGTTCTAACCACATCGCAGGGAGCGACTGTTTGTGGCACATCTACAAAAATATGGATATGGTCCGGCATTACTTCAAGTGCTTTAATTCTATATCCGTAATCCTCGCATATTTTTTGTAGTATCTGTTTGAGAGTCATATCTGCTTTCCCATGTAATACAGAAAATCTAAATTTTGGACACCAGATAATATGATATTGTATCAGATACTTGCAATGCGAAGCACTATGATAGGGTTTCCTGCTCATCATTCTGTTCTCCTAACTGATACTTTTCCTGAATTCCTCGACGCATTAAATCAAGGAATGTAATTGTTTTCCCTTCCTCAACAGAATAGATACGAGCAATATTTTCCAGTTCTTTTTTCCACTCCATAGGAATTGAAATGTTAATTTGTACATTGTTTGATTTCGGTCTTCCCATGCACTTAACCTCCTTTTTATCTATGCATATATTATACATCTATTCTATGTAAAAACCAAGTAAAAAATATGTGGCTTTCATCCCACAGGCAAACCTATGGGTTTTCGCCACTAATTTATAACAGACAACAAAATTCAAAAAACCAACACATATAGTGATGGGACTGATATCTACAATCAATGGCTTGAAAATACTAAAACCAGAAGATACTACAAATGTCAGTGCAAATGCGGAATGACAAAAATCATAAGCGAATAT